>Ga0075424_100001996_pt1 | contig 18375 bp, 19 predicted proteins | sample SoiMethybrSBSTD3_FD_75301 | JGI IMG/M metagenome (GOLD analysis project Ga0075424, IMG submission 75301) | Bulk soil microbial communities from a Populus tree surrounding site in Tennessee, USA - Soil MetaG P. TD hybrid SBSTD3 | ecosystem: Environmental > Terrestrial > Soil > Tree plantation...
CACCTATGTGAACCGCAGCATGATCGGCGCCGTGGTCGGCGTGCAGCCCTTCGGCGGCGAAGGCCTCTCCGGCACCGGCCCCAAAGCCGGCGGGCCTCACTACATCCTGCGTTTCGCGACGGAGAGGACGCTGACGGTAAATACCGCGGCGGTGGGCGGCGTCACCGAGCTCCTGAGTTCAACGCCACCGCCTCGCGGACCAGCGCTTTGAACGCGTTCGCGTCGATCCGGTCGCCTTCGTGCAGGTCGATGGCGCGGCGGACGTTGCCCGCGAGGCTGGAGTTGAACAGCCGCTTCGGGTCCTTCAACCGCGCACCCTTGAGGAAGGTAAGCTTGACCACGCTCTTGTAGGTCTCGCCGGTGCAGATCAGCCCGTCGTGAGACCAGACGGGCACGCCTCGCCACTTCCACTCCTCGACGACCTCGGGGTTCGCTTTCATGATGAGTGCGCGGACTTTCGAAAGCATCTCACCGCGCCAGTCGCCCAGCTCCTTGATCCGCGCATCGATCAGCTTCGAGGCAGACTTGGTCGTCTTCATCTAGTCGGCGCGTGCGCCGGAGGCCTTGACCACCGGCGCCCACTTGGCGATCTCGGAGCTCACGAACTCGCCGAACTGCTCGGGGGTGTTGGCGGTGAAGGCGGCGCCCTCGTTGAGCATGCGCTGCTTGATCTCCGGCGACTGCATGAAGCGGTTCACCTCGCCGTTCCACTTGCGCACGATGTCCTGCGGCGTGCCGGCGGGGGCGAAGAGGCCGATCCAGTTGTTGACCTCGAAGCCGGGAAGCGCCTCGGCCACGGTCGGGAGCCCGGGTGTCGCGGCCGAGCGCTTCGCGCCGATGGTGGCGATGGCGCGCAGCTTGCCGGCCTTGGCATGCGGCAGCACGGTGGGCATGGTGGCGAAGAGGAGCGAGGTCTGGCCGGCGAGGAGGTCGGTGATCGCCGGCACGTTGCCCTTGTAGGGCACGTGCGTCATCTCGACCAGCGCCATGGTCTTGAAGAGCTCGCCCGCGAGGTGGCTCGCGGTGCCCATGCCGGCGGATGCGAAGGTGAGCCGCCCGGGATGCGCCCGGCCGTAGGCAATGAGGTCGAGGACGTTCTGCGCGGGCACGCTTGGATGCACCACCAGCAGCCCCTCGGCCTCGAGCACCAATACGATCGGCGCGAAGTCCTTCACAGGGTCGTAGGGCATCCTCGAGAACAGGCTCACGTTGACGGCGTGGGTGCCGAAGCTGCCCATCACCAGGCTGTAGCCGTCGGGCGCCGACTTGGCGACGACATCGGCGCCGATGTTGCCGCCGGCGCCGGTGCGGTTCTCGACCACGATCGGCTGCTTCCAGCTCTCCGACAGGCGCCCGCCAATCAAGCGCGCGTAGAGGTCGGCGATGCCGCCGGCGGGGAAGGGCACGATCACCTTGATCGGCTTGGAGGGGTAAGGCTGCGCATGCAGGCCCGATGACAGCGCGAGGAGCAGGGAAAGAACGAAAACCTTCATGCATCGCTCCTTGGCTTGTGCACTGTCGAGTAGTGCGGCTGGGTGAGCTTCTCCGGCTTGAGCACCTCGTCGAGCTGCTCGCGCGTCATCAGGCCCTTGGCGAGCACCAGCTCGTGGACGCGCGCGCCGGTGGCGAGCGCCTCGCGCGCGATCTCGCTCGAGCGCTGGTAACCGAGGAGCGGCGTCAGGGCGGTGACGACCGCGGTCGATTCCTCGAGCAGCCGACGCGCGCGCTCGCGGTTGGCGACGATGCCGCGCACGCAGCGCTCGGCGAGCGTGCGGCAGCCGGCGGTGAGGTGCGAGACGCTCTCGAACAGGCTGTGCGCGATGATCGGCTCGAAGGCGTTGAGCTGCAGCTGGCCCGCCTCGGCCGCCATGGTGACCGTCATGTCGTTGCCGATCACCTCGAAGGCGATCTGGTTCACCACCTCCGGAATCACCGGGTTCACCTTGCCCGGCATGATCGACGAGCCGGCCTGCACGGCCGGCAGCGAGATCTCGCCGATGCCGGCGCGCGGCCCCGAGGCAAGCAGGCGCAGGTCGTTGCAGGTCTTGGAGAGCTTGACCGCGATGCGCTTCAGCACGCCGGAGAGCTGCACGAAAGCGCCCGCGTCCTGCGTCGCCTCGACCAGGTTGGGCGAGCTGATGAACGTAACGCCGGAGAGCTCAGACAGGCGCTTGGTGACCAGCGGCGCGTAGTCCGGATGCGCGTTGATGCCGGTGCCGATCGCGGTGGCGCCCAGGTTGATCTCGCGAATCAGCCCGGCGGCCTCGGCGAGGCGCTGCTCGTCCTCTTCCAGCATCACTGCGTAGGTGGAGAACTCCTGTCCCAGCGTCATCGGCACCGCGTCCTGCAGCTGGGTGCGCCCGACCTTGAGCACGTCGCCGAATTCCTGCGCCTTGGCGGCGAAGGCCTGCCTGAGGGAAATCATCTCCTGCGAAAGGCGGCGGATCCCCGTCTGCAGCGCGAGCTTGAGCGCCGTGGGATAGACGTCGTTGGTGCTCTGCGAGAGGTTGACGTGATCGAGCGGATGCAGGTGCTGGTATTCGCCGCGCGAATGGCCGAGGAGCTCGAGCGCGCGGTTGCAGATCACCTCGTTGGCATTCATGTTGCTGGAGGTGCCGGCGCCGCCTTGGATCACGTCGACCACGAACTCGTCGGCCAGCCGGCCCTCGCGCACCTCCTCGCAGGCGAGGCGGATCGCTTGCGAGCGCTGCGCGTCGAGCAGGCCGAGCTCGGCGTTGGCGATCGCCGCCGCCTGCTTGACGCAGGCGAGCGCGGCCACCAGGTCGGGGTAGATCGAGATCGAATTCCCGGTGATCGGGAAATTCTCCAGCGCCCGCAGCGTGTGGATGCCGTAGTAGGCGCTCGCCGGGACCGCGCGCTCACCCAGGAGATCGTGCTCGACCCGCACCGGCTGCGTCATCAGGCGCGATTCTGGCACTATCATGCGCCCTGATGGCCGACGATCTGGATTTCAGCAAGCCCGCCGCCCCCAAGCCGGCCGCGCCGGCCCCGGCGGCGCAGGCGCCGCTCTACATCCCGGCGGTAGCGCGCGCCTTCTTCGAATCCGCGGGCAAGGAAGAGACTGTGCCCCAGGGCACGGTGTTCTTCGCCGAGAACGAGAAGGCGAGCCGGCTGCTGCTCAAGCGCGACAAGATGTATTACCTCGTCTCGGGGCGGGTGGCGCTGCTCGCCAAGGGCCGCCAGATCGGCGAGCCCAGGGTCGGCGAGATCTTCGGCGAGATGGCTGCGATCAGCGACTCGCCGCGCAGCGCGAGCGCGGTGGCGCAGACCGAGTGCCGCGTCATCTCGCTCGACGACAAGGGCTTCACCGCCGCGCTGTCGAAGAAGCCGGAGTTCGCGCTGATGATGCTCGGCACGATGATCGTGCGGCTGCGGGGCATGATCGCCAAGCTCTCCGGAATACCGTCGGCGGGCGAGCTCAAGGAGTCGCGCGTCTTCGACAAGTCGCTGATGGCGAGCCTGCAGTCGGGGCTGGGCGAGCAGGCGCTGGTGCGCTACGACAAGGGCAAGATCATCATGGTCGCGGGCCAGGCCGGCGCGCTGATGTACATCGTGGTCGAGGGCCGGGTCGCGATCTCGATCCGCGGCGCGACCATCGATCGCGTGGGGCCCGGCGGCATCTTCGGCGAGATGGCGCTGGTCGACCAGTCGCCGCGCGCCGCCAACGCGGTCGCCGAGTCCGACTGCGCCCTCCTCGCCGTCAACCGCAACGTATTCCTGAACCTGGTCAGGACCACCCCGACCTTCGGCATCTCGCTGCTCTCGGCGATGGCCGAGCGCCTGAGGAACACCGCGGCGGCGCTGAATTAAGGGGTTACGCGGGTTATCTCACGGTAGAATTTTCCGTCACCTCAAGGGAGAGAACAGAATGAAAACCGGTATTGCGTTGTTCGCCGCCGCCGCGCTCGGCTTCTCGCTCGCAGCGACCGCGCAGGAAGGCACCCTCAAGAAGATCAAGGACTCGGGCGCGATCACCATCGGCCATCGCGACGCCTCGATTCCCTTCTCCTACTACGACGACAAGCAGCAGCCGATCGGCTATGCGGTCGACCTGTGCCTGCGCATCGTCGAAGCCGTGAAGAAAGAGCTGAACATGCCGAAGCTGGAGACCAAGTACCAGCTCGTCACCTCGGCCAACCGCATCCCGCTGATGGCGAACGGCACCATCGACCTCGAGTGCGGCTCGACGACCAACAACCTCGCGCGCCAGAAGGAAGTGTCGTTCACCATCACGCACTTCGTCACCGCCAACCGCTGGGCGTTCAAGAAGTCCGCCAAGCTCGACAAGCTCGCGAGCCTCAAGGGCAAGACCATCGTCTCCACCGCCGGCACGACCAACATCAAGGGCATGACCGAGATCAATGCCGCGCAGAACCTCGGCATGAACATCATCTCGGCCAACGGCCATCCCGAGGCCTTCCAGATGGTCGAGACCGGGCGCGCGGCGGCCTTCGCGATGGACGACATCCTGCTCGCCAGCCTGGTCGCGAGCGCGCGCAATCCGAAGGACTACGCCATCTCCTCGGACAAGACCTCGGTCGAGCCCTACGGCATCATGCTGCGCAAGGATGACCCGGCGTTCAAGAAGGTGGTCGACGCCGCCATGGTCGACACCTACAAGTCGGGCGCGATCAACGCCATCTACCAGAAGTGGTTCCAGAAGCCCGTGCCGCCCAAGGGCATCAACCTGAACCTGCCGATGAGCGCGCCGTTCAAGAAGGTCGTCGCCAAGCCCACCGACTCGGGCGACCCGAAGGATTACGAGTAGCCGCCAGCTGTAGCTTTCACGGCCGGGCGAGGACGTGAACTACAACTGGAACTGGAAGATCCTGCTAGAGGCGGAGCCCGGCGGCACGGGCTCCTACCTCCACTACCTGATCGTCGGCCTGGGCTGGACGCTCGCCACGGCGCTTGCCGCATGGGTGATCGCGCTCGCGCTCGGCGCGTTCGTCGGCACCATCCGCACCACCACCGCGCGCTGGGCGGTGCGCATCGGCAACCTGTACGTCGAGATCTTCCGCAACATCCCGCTCATCGTGCAGATGTTCCTCTGGTTTTTCGTCGTGCCGGAGTTCCTGCCGCAGGCCCTAGGCGACTGGATCAAGCAGATGCCGCCGCCGTGGGGCTCGTATCTGCCGGCGGTGATGTGCCTCGCCATCTTCACCTCGGTGCGCGTCGCCGAGCAGGTGCGCGCCGGGGTCAACTCGCTGCCGCGCGGCCAGCGCATGGCGGGCACCGCGCTCGGGCTCACCCAGGCGCAGACCTACCGCCACGTCATCCTGCCGCAGGCGTTCCGCATCATCCTGCCGCCGCTCACCTCCGAGTCCATGAACATCATCAAGAACTCGTCGGTGGCGCTGACCATCGGCCTGCTTGAGCTGACCGGGCGCGCGCGCGCCATGCAGGAGTTCAGCTTCAAGGTGTTCGAGGCGTTCACCGCCGCGACGGTGATCTACCTGCTCACCAACCTGGTGGTGGTGCTGCTCATGCGCGCGCTCGAGAACAGGGTGCGCGTGCCCGGCCTGATCGCCGCGGGGGGCGCCCCGCAGGCGGGGCACTGATGGGCTTCGATTTCGACGTCATCGAGCGCTCCGCCGGCTACCTGTTCCGCGAGGGCATGACCTTCACGGTCACGCTCACCCTGCTCGCGATGAGCGGCGGCATCGTCTTCGGCACGCTGCTCGCGATGATGCGCCTCTCGGCGTTCCGGCCGCTGTCGATGCTGGCGGGCGCTTACGTCAACCTGATGCGCTCGATTCCGCTGGTGCTGGTGATCTTCTGGTTCTTCTTCCTCGTGCCCTACATCGGCGCCTGGGTCACCGGCGCGAACCGGCCGATCCAGGTCGGCGCCTGGATGTCGGCGGTGATCACCTTCACCATGTTCGAGGCCGCCTACTACTGCGAGATCATGCGCGCCGGCATCCAGTCGATCCCGCGCGGCCAGGTGTGGTCGGGCTACGCGCTCGGGCTGAACTACTGGCAGACGATGGCGAAGATCGTGCTGCCGCAGGCGTTCCGCAACATGCTGCCGGTGCTGCTCACGCAGACCGTCATCCTGTTCCAGGACACCTCCCTGGTCTATGTGATCTCGGCGACCGACTTCCTGGGCGCGGCCTCCAAGGTGGCGAACCGCGACTACCGCCTGGTCGAGATGTACAGCTTCGTCGCCGTGGTCTACTTCATCATTTCCTACACCCTCTCCTTCGTCGTCAAGCGGCTCCAGACTAGGATCGCGGTCATCCGATGATTTCCATCAAGAACGTCTCCAAATGGTATGGCCATTTCCAGGTGCTCACCGAGTGCTCGACCGAGGTCGCCAAGGGCGAGGTGGTCGTGGTGTGCGGCCCGTCGGGCAGCGGCAAGTCGACGCTGATCAAGTGCGTGAACGGCCTCGAGCCCTTTCAGAAGGGCGAGATCACCGTCGAAGGCGTGTCGGTCGGCGATCCGAAGACCAACCTGCCCAAGCTGCGCTCACGCATCGGCATGGTGTTCCAGAACTTCGAGCTCTTTCCCCACATGACCGTGACGCAGAACCTGACGCTCGGACAAGTCAAGGTCCTGGGCCGGCCCGAAGCGCAGGCGCGAGACAAGGGCCTCAAGCTCCTCGAGCGCGTCGGCCTGCTCGCGCACAAGGACAAATATCCCGGGCAATTATCGGGCGGTCAGCAGCAGCGGGTCGCGATTGCGCGCGCCCTCTCCATGGACCCGATCGCCATGCTGTTCGACGAGCCGACCTCGGCGCTCGACCCGGAGATGATCAACGAGGTGCTCGACGTCATGGTCGGGCTCGCGCGCGAGGGCATGACCATGATGGTGGTGACGCACGAGATGGGCTTCGCGCGCAAGGTCGCGCACCGCGTGATCTTCATGGACGCCGGCAAGATCGTCGAGGACGCGAAGAAGGACGACTTCTTCGGCACGCCGCGCTCCGAGCGCGCGCAGCTCTTCCTCTCCAAGATCCTGCACCACTAGCGCGCCGGCCCCGGCCTCTCGACCTTGGCGCGCATCTCCTCGGCGATGCGGTAGTCGGGATAGCGCTTGCGGAACTCCGCGAGCGCTTTATCCGCCTCGTCGTCCCGCCCCAGCTTGCGCAGCTCAGCAATGCGCTCCAGCTCGCGCTCCGGCGTCTCCGCCGGCGTTTCCAGATAGTTGCTCGCCGCGGGTGCCCGCGCCGCCGGTGCCGGCTTCCTCATCGCTCGCAGCTCGGGTGCCGCGCTCGACATTTCAGCTCTGCGCTGGGCGGGAGCCGACTCGAGCCGGTCGGTCTGCCCAGCTGGAGGCTCGGCCGGCTGGGCCGCTGGGCGCGAACCTTCGGCAGCATCGCGTTTCTCTTTCTTGAGCGCAGCATTCGCCGGCTTTTTTTCAGCCTCGTGCGCGGCAGGTGGGGCTGCCGCCGCGCTTTGCGGAGCGTCGCGTCGCTCTTTCGCCACCTGCGCAGACGGCTGCGTAGCGGGCTTCTCAGGCAAGGAAACCGCTTCCGGATCCGGCTGCTGGCGCTCGATGTGCAGCGCGATGCCGACCGCGAGCATCAGCACCGCGGCGGCGGCGAGCGAGAAGTACCAGCGATGGCGCCCGGCCGGCGTGACGAGCGGCGCGTGCGGCCGGTCGGCGGCGCGGTGCGCGGCGGCGAGGATCGCCTGGTCGAGCTCGCGCGGGGGCTGCGCGTCGCCGAGCTCCCGGTAGCGCTGCGAAACCCACGGGTCGCGCTCGTCAGCCATCGTCGAGCACCGCCTTCAGTTTCGCCATGGCATAGCGCAGCCGGCTCTTCGCCGCCTCCTCGCTGGAGCCGGTCGCGGCGGCGATCTCGGCGACGCTCAAGTCGCCTTCCTCGTGCAGCAGGAACGCCTCGCGCTGCAGCGGCGGCAGCGCCTCGAGCGCTGCGGCGAAGCGCGCCAGCGCCTCGCGCGCCTGCGCCTGGTCGGCCGGGTCGGGCGCCCCGCCGGCGACGTCGTCGCCCTCGAGCGAGACCAAGGTCAGGCCGCGCTTGCGCCAGTGGTCGACGAGACGGTTGTGCGCGATGCTGTAGAGCCAGGTGGTGAAGCGCGCCCTGACCGTGTAGGTGCCGCGCGCCTCGATCACGCGCATCCAGATCTCCTGGTAGAGCTCCTCGGCCACGGCGCGCGTCTTGACCGAGCGCAGGATGAAGCGGAACAGTCGCGTGCGGTGCCGCGCATAGAGTGTCTCGAAGGCCCGGGCATCGCCGCCGCGATAGGCAGCCATGAGCTCTTCGTCCGCCCGGCCCTCCCCCATTCGCGCAGTTTATCCATCCCCGATGAAACGCATGCGGAACGCAAACGGGTTAGCGTCGCTGTTTGCCCTACAGAGGCAAAAACCGCGGGCGCGGCAACTTTGCGCGGGTAGAATGCGCGGCTCCCATGAAGACCCGCAAGCCGTTTCCGATCCCTATTCGCGTGCGCTATTCGTGCGCGAAGTGCCCGGCGTACTGCTGCAGCTATCCCGAAATCGAGGTGACGAAGCGCGACATCGAGCGCCTGGCGAGGCACTTCGCGCTGGACTACGGCGCGGCCGAGGAGCGCTTCACGAAGTACGACTCGGGCGAGAAGGTGCGCGTGTTACGCCACCAGAAGGACACGGTGTTTGCCACGGTGTGCACCTTCCTCGACGTGGAGACGCGCCGCTGCACGGTCTACGAAGCGCGTCCCGGCGTGTGCCGCGACTACCCGGACAGCAAGCACTGCGGCTATTACGACTTCCTGCGCTTCGAGCGCATCCACCAGGCCGATCCGGATTTCATCGCGCTAACGTGAACTGAGCTTTCGCGCATTCTCGCGGATCGCGGTAAGCGTGGTCGCGGGCGTGATGGCGTCGGGGTCGATCCTGAGCTCGATGAGCGCGGGCTTGTTCGAGCCGAACGCGCGCTCGAAGGCACGCTCGAAGTCCTCGGTGCGCTCGACCACCTCGCCATGGCCGCCGAAGGCGCGCGCATAGGCGGCGAAGTCGGGATTGCGCAGCTCGGTGCCGAACACCCGCCCGGGATACTCGCGCTCCTGGTGCATGCGGATCGTGCCGTATAGGCCGTTGTTGACCACCACCGCGACGAAGTTCGCGCCGTATTGCACCGCGGTCGCGATCTCCTGGCCGGTCATGAGAAAGTCGCCGTCGCCGCACAGCGCGAACACGGTGCGCTTGGGCTCGGCGAGCTTGGCCGCCACCGCCGCCGGGTAGCCGTAGCCCATCGAGCCGTTGGTCGAGCCGAGCTGCGTGCGGTATCCCTTGTAGCGGAAGTGCCGGTGCAGCCAGCCGGCGAAGTTGCCCGCGCCGCCGGCGACGATCGTGTCCTCGGGCAGGTTGTCGGAGAGCCAGCGGATGATCTCGCCGTACTGCACCTTGCCCGGCATCGCGCGCGGCGTGGTCCACTCGATGTATTCCTCGCGCGCCTGCGCGGTGCGGGCGCGCCACTTCGCGTTGGGGACGGCGATCTTCTCCAGCGCCTCGACGAAGTTCGCCATGCCCGAGTTGATCGCGAGCGCGGCGCGGTAGACGCGGCCGAGCTCCTCGGCGCCGGCGTGCACGTGGATCAGCGTCTGCTTGGGCAGCGGCGCCTCCACCAGCGAGTAGGCGCCGGTCGTCATCTCGCCCAGGCGCGCGCCGAGCACGAGCAGCACGTCGGCTTCCTTCACGCGCTCGGCGAGCCGGGGGTTGATGCCGATGCCGACGTCGCCGATGTAGTTCATGCTGCGGTTGTCGAACAGGTCCTGGCAGCGGAACGAGGTGCCGACGCCGAGGCCGTGCGCCTCGATCCAGCGCTGCAGCCGCCGGCACGCGTCGGGCGCCCAGCCGCCGCCGCCGAGCAGCACGAACGGGCGCTCGGCTTTCTCGAGCAACGCTTTCAGCTCCTGCATCTGCGCGGGTGACGGCGCGGCACGCACCACGTGGTGGCGCGGCACGTCGGCGACCGCCGCCTGGGCGAAGAGCGTGTCCTCGGGCAGCGCGAGCACCACCGGCCCCGGCCGCCCCGCCACCGCGGTGTGGAAGGCGTGGCTCACGTACTCGGGGATGCGCTCGACGCGGTCGATCTGGCCGACCCATTTCGCCATCTGGCCGTACATGCGCCGGTAGTCCATCTCCTGGAACGCCTCGCGCTCGGCGAACTCGTTCGGCACCTGGCCGATGAACACCACCATGGGCGTCGAGTCCTGCAGCGCGGTGTGCACCCCGATCGCGCCGTTGGTAGCGCCGGGCCCGCGCGTCACGAACAGCACCCCCGGGCGGCCGGTGAGCTTGCCGTAGGCCTCCGCCATGTAGGAGGCACCGCCTTCCTGGCGGCAGACGACGAAGCGCATGCGGTCTTGCAGGTCGAGCATGCCGTCGAGCACCGGCAGGTAGCTCTCGCCGGGCACGCCGAAGGCGAGCTTGACGCCTTGCCCCGCGAGCGCGTCGGCGAGGATCCTGCCGCCGTGGCGGGTCTGGAGATCGGATTTCAAGCAGTAACTCTCTCGAAGGCGCGGCGCAGCTGCGAGCTGCACTCCGCCACCGCCGCGTTCGCGGTATCGAGCACGCCACCCATCACGATGAAGCCGTGGATCATGTCGGGATAGTCGCGGTAGGCGACCTCGACTCCCGCGCGCGCTAGCAGCTCGGCGTACTGCCGGCCCTCGTCGAGCAGCGGGTCGAAGCCCGCAGTGAGCACGAACGCGGCCGGCAGCCCGGCGTGACTCTTCGCAAGCGCGGGCGAGGCACGCCAGTCGGCGTAATCCGCCGGGCGTGGCAGGTAGTTGCCACGGAAGACTTCCATCAGCGGCCGCGTGAGCATGTAGTCGTAGCCGTTGCGCTGGAGCGATTCGGTCTCCAGGTTCTGGTCGGTCGCCGGGTAGATCAGGAGCTGGAAGCAAAGCGGCGGCCCGCCGGCATCGCGCGCATGCAGCGAAACGACCGCCGCGAGGTTGCCGCCCGCGCTGTCGCCGCCGACCGCGATGCGATTGCCGTCGATTGTCAAGGCATCCGAATTCTGGAAAACGTAATGCGTGGCTGAAATGCAATCATCGACCGCCGCGGGGAAAGGCGCCTCGGGCGCGAGCCGGTACTCGACCGAGAACACCGCGCAGCTCGCGCCGTGCGCGAGCTCGCGGCACAGCGTGTCGTGCGTGTCGAGGTCGCCGATCGTCCAGCCGCCGCCGTGAAAATAGACGAGCGCTGGCAGGGCGTCGTTTTTCATCGAGGCCGGGCGATAGGCGCGCAGCACGGTGCCCTGCGGCGTGAGCACGATGCGCGCCAGCGTGTCAGGCACTTGCTTCGGCGTCACGATCGCGCAGCGCTCGCGGTAGAGGCGCCGCGCGACGAACGCCGGCACCTTGTCGAGCGTGGGCAGCGGCGAGCGCTTCGCCGCCTCGAGAAGTGCAGCGACTTGCGGGTGCGGTTTCACTTTGCCGCGGCGAGCATCTTCTTCAGCCGCTCGACGAAGAAGGGGGCGACCTTCATGATGCGGTTCTCCTGCGCTTCCATCAGCGGCCGCGACTTCTCGAGGTACTTCTTCCACTCGGGGTCGGCCTGCATCGCCGCGCGGCACTTGTCGCGCTGGTCGAGGCTGTCGTAGGCCCACAGGTGGACCATGGTGTTCAGGCCGCCGACCTCGGTGAAGTAGTAGCCCACCATGTGCGGCAGGTGGCGGAGCTGGACGTGCATGCCCAGCGCCTCGTAGTTCTTGCAGTACTCGGCGACCGAGCCGATCTTGAGGCGGTAGATGCGTTCTTCGACGTACATGGGAATGTCTCCCGGTGAGACGCTGGATTATATTTAGGTATGGACGATATCAACACGCTGCGCCGCATCCTGCGCGAAAGCAAAGTCATCGCCGTCGTGGGGCTGTCGGCCGACTGGTTCCGGCCGAGCTACTTCGCCGCGAAATACATGCAGGAGCACGGCTACCGCGTCATCCCGGTGAACCCCCGGTACAAGGAGATCCTCGGCGAGAAGTGCTACCCCTCGGTCCGGGAGGTGCCCGGGAAAATCGACATCGTCGACGTGTTTCGCAAGACCGCCGACGTGATGCCCATCGCCGAGGATGCCATCGCGGTGCATGCCAAGGTGCTCTGGCAGCAGCTCGGCGTGAAGAACGAGGAGGCGGCGGCGCGCGCCCGCAGGGCCGGGCTGGAGGCGGTCATCGACCGCTGCGTCAAGATCGAGCACGGACGCCTGTTCGGCGGGCTGAACTGGGTGGGCGTGAACACCCGCGTCATCTCGGCGAAGCGCCCCCGCTGGCTCGCCTATTGAGAGGCGCAGGAGTATCCTTCCCGTCATGGGGAGGACGCTGAGGCTTTGCGAGGGTCGCTTCGGCCGCCTGGTGCTCGACGAGCTGGCGGCGCAGGACCGCGTCGAGGCGCAGGCCGACCCGGCCATCGTGCTGCAGCAGCGCTACGACGGCGTGCTGTTCCTCAACCCCGGCGAGGTCCACGTCAGCCCCGGCGCGACGCGCGTGCTGACGCTGCATGCGGCGCGCGAATGGCTGCATTCCAGCTTTCCCGCGGTATTCGCGGCCGAGGATGCGCACCCCTTCTCGCAGAGCGTCGAGGGCATCACGCCGCGCATCCGCCAGCTCGCCGATACGCTCGCGGTCGAGGTGCTGAACGACCGCTTCCTGTCGCCCGAGCGGCTCGAGTTCATGCTGCAGGAGCTGCTGCTCTCCATCGTCGAGACCTACCTCGCGCGCCGGCGCGCCTCCTCGCCGCTGTGGCGCGGCTCGCGCTTCGAGGACAGCCGCATCCGGCGCGCCATCGCGCTGCTGCGCGCTCGCCCCAACAAGGAGCTCAGCATCGACGAGCTGGCGAGCCAGGTCGGCCTGTCGCGCTCGCGCTTCTACGACCTGTTCCAGCTCTGCACCGGCTTCTCGCCGCGCGCCTACCTCGACATGCTGTGCGTCGAGACCGCGATCTCGCGCCTGTCCTACGGGCGCGGCAAGATCGCCGAGGTCGCCGCCGAGCTCGGCTTCTCGGCCCAGAGCAACTTCACGCGCTTCTTCCTGAATCAGGTGGGCGTGCCGCCCTCTGAATACCGCCGCGCCGCCAACGGGCAGCGCGCCGAGCCGTCCGACCCCAAGCCCGACTCCGACTCGTAGCGCCTGCGCCCGGCGCGGGGCGATAGAATCGAAGCCTCCCATGGCTGACCGCAAGTTCGGCTTCGAGACGCTCTGCCTGCATGCAGGGCAGATCCCCGACCCGGCCACCGGTGCGCGCGCCGCGCCGATCTACCAGACCACCTCGTTCGTCTTCGACTCGGCCGAGCACGCCGCGTCGCTCTTCAACCTGCAGACCTTCGGCAACGTCTACTCGCGCATCTCGAACCCGACGGTGGCGGTGTTCGAGGAGCGCATGGCGGCGATCGAGGGCGCGCGCTCGGCGCTCGCCTGCTCGACCGGCCAGGCCGCAGAGGTGACCGCCCTCCTCACGCTGTGCAGCTCGGGCGACCACATCGTCTCGGCCTCGACGCTCTACGGCGGCACGCACACGCTGCTCAACGTCAACCTGAAAAAGCTCGGCATCGAAACCACGTTCGTGCATCCCGATGAACCCGGGGCTTTCCGGAAAGCATTGAAACCGAACACGAAGCTGCTCTACGCCGAGACGCTCGGCAACCCGCTGATCAACATCGTCGACATCGAGGCGCTGGCGAGGATCGCGCACGAGGCCGAGATCCCGCTGGTGCTCGACAACACGGTGCCCTCGCCCTATCTCTGCCGCCCCGTCGAATGGGGCGCCGACATCGTGGTGCACTCGGCGACCAAGTACATCGGCGGACATGGCACCACCATGGGCGGCGTGATCGTCGAGTCGGGCAAGTTCGACTGGGGCAACGGCAAGTTCCCCGAATTCACCAGCCCCTCGCCGGGCTACCACGGCGTGATCTTCCACGAGACCTTCGGCGACTTCGGCTACACGATGAAGGCGCGCATGGAGATCATGCGCACCTTCGGCCCGGCGCTCTCGCCGCTCAACGCCTGGCTCCTGCTGCAAGGGCTCGAGTCGCTGCCGGTGCGCATGGACCGGCACTGCGACAACGCGCTGGCGGTGGCGAAGTTCCTGCAGGACCATCCGCGCGTCGCGTGGGTCAACTATCCGGGCCTGCCGGGCAGCAAATACCACGCGCTCGCGAAGAAATACCTGCCCAAGGGCGCCTCGGGCCTGCTCAACTTCGGCGTCAAGGGTGGGGCAAGAGCGGGCGAGCGCTTCATCGAGGCGGCCCAGTTCATGAGCCACCTCGCCAATATCGGCGACGCCAAGACGCTGGTGATCCATCCCGCGTCGACCACGCACCGGCAGATGGAGGAGGCCGACCTCGCCAAGGCGGGCGTCACGCCCGACATGATCCGCGTCTCGGTCGGCATCGAGAGCATCGACGACATCCTGTGGGACATCGACCAAGCCCTGAATGAGGCCGCAAAAGCATGATCAGCTACCAGATCGTCGAGCACGGCAAGCCGCTGCAGAAGGTCGTGGGCGGCACCCCGAAGCCGCAGGGAAGCGAAGTGCTGGTGCGCGTCACGCGCGCCGGGGTGTGCCACTCCGACCTGCATATCTGGGCGGGCTACTTCGATCTGGGCGGCGGCAAGCGCTTCTACGTGAAGGAGCGCGGCTGCGTGCCGCCCTTCACCCTCGGCCACGAGCCCTTCGGCGTCGTCGAGGCGCTCGGCCCCAGGGCGAAAGGCGTCAAGGTCGGGCAGAAGCGCATCGTGTTTCCGTGGATCGGCTGCGGCAAGTGCCCGGTGTGCAAGGCGGGACAGGACAACTACTGCGTGTCCGGCAGCCGCATCCTCGGCGTCAACCGCTCCGGCGCCTACTCGACCCATGTGCTTGTGCCGGACGCGAAGTACCTGGTCGACGCCGCCGGCATCGACGAGGGATTCGCCGCGACGCTCGCCTGCTCGGGCGTGACCGCCTACAGCGCGAGCGCCAAGCTGCCGCCGCTCGCGCGCGGGGACCGCGTGGCGGTGATCGGCTGCGGCGGCGTGGGCCTCGCCGGCGTGGCGGTGCTGCGCGCGCGCGGCGTCAGGAACATCGTCGCCTGCGACATCGACGATTCGAAGCTCGCCACCGCGGCGAAGCTCGGCGCCAGGGAAAGCGTCAACACCCGTGGCGCCGACGCGGCGCAGAGGCTGCAGGGCATCGCCGGGGCGCTCGACTTCGTCGGCACGCCCGCCACCGCCGGGCTCGGCATCGCCGCGCTGCGCAAGGGCGGGCGCTACGTCCTCGTCGGCCTGCACGGCGGCGAGCTGGTCCATCCGCTGCCGCCGATCGCGCAGCGCGCGATTGGCATCGTCGGCTCCTACGTCGGCAACCTGCAGGAGCTGAAGGAGGTGGTGGCGCTCGCGAAGAAGCGCAAGCTCACGCCCCTGCCGGTCGAGACGCGGCCGGCGCCCGAGGTGAACCGCGCCCTCGAGGACCTGCACGCCGGCAAAGTCGCCGGCCGCGTGGTGCTCGACTTCGAGTCCGTGGCCGCGTGAGCGAGCGCGAGCCCGACCGCACCACCAAGATTTCGCGCACGCAGCGCCTCGCGATCACGCGCGCCCAGGAGGAAGGCGCGACCTTCGTCTGGCCCGCGCCGCCCTATTACGACTTCGCCGAGGCCGTGCCGCCGCAGGGCGAGGAATGCATCCTCACCTTCGCCGACGGCGAGAAGGCGAGCGGCATGCTGAAGAGCTTCCTCCCCGAGTACGAGGTGATCAAGTTCCAGCGCGACAAGGCGAAAAGCGCCGAAACGATCGGCCTGTCGGCCCTGCTCGAGGTGCACCTCGTGCGCCCGGTGGCGGTGCGCCGCCAGAACGTGCCGGAAAGCGGCGCCATGTTCGAGCCTTCCGACCGGCAGCCCTTCAGCGTGTCGCTTGCGAACGGCACCAAGCTCGAGGACGAGACCGTCGGCCACGTGCAGGCGCTGTGCGGGCTGTTCGTCTACGTGCCCGAGGCGGACAACCGGGTGATCCGCGGCTTCGTGCCCGCAGTGGCGGCGAAGGAAATTCGCCTCGGCAAGCCGCTGGGCGAGCTGCTGATCGAGGAGAAGCTCGCCTCGTCCGAAACCATCACCGAGGCGCTCGAGCGGCAGAAGCTGCTGCGCGTGCGCAAGCTGGGCGAGTACCTGACCGCCAACCAGATCGTGTCGCAGGAGCAGCTCGCGGCGGCGCTCAAGCAGCAGCGCGCGCAGCCGATGCAGAAGCTGGGCGAGACGCTGGTCGAGATGGGCTACCTCACCAAAGCCGAGCTGCACCAGGCGCTCGCCACCGAGGCGCGCGACCGCTCGGTGCCGCTGGGCCAGATCCTCGCCGACATGGGCGTGATCGATAGCGAGCTGATGCACGGCATCATGGCGAAGAAGCTCGGCGTGCCCTACGTCAACCTGCGCAAGTTCCGGCCCTCGCCGGAGGCGCTGAAGCGCATCCCGCCGGCGCTCGCCACGCGCTACCAGATCCTGCCCCTCGCCGAAATCGAGGCGGGGCTGGTCGTCGCAGTCGACAGCCCGACCCACATGGAGCGCATGGAGGAGGTGCGCTTCGTCGCCGGCACGAAGCTCGTGCCGGTGATGGCGCCTGCGGCCGACATCCGGCAGGCGCTCGAGGCCGCCTACGGCGCTGAGAAGCGCTTCGAGGCCGCGGTGCAAAGCGCCGAGAGCGACGTCGGGGTCGAGCAGCTGACGATGCGCCTGTCGAGCGAAGGCGGAGGCGACGAAGCGGGCGAGCAGCAGAACGCGCAGATCGACAGCACGCTGGTCAAGCTGGTCAACAAGGTAATCCTCGACGCGGTGGAGCAGAAGGCGTCCGACATCCACATCGAGGCCAACGCGGCCGGCTCCGGGGTGCGCGTGCGCTTCCGCAAGGACGGCGTGCTGGTCAACTACCTCGAGATTCCCGCGCGCTTCCGCAGCGCGGTGATCTCGCGCCTCAAGGTGATGAGCCAGCTCGACATCTCGGAGCGGCGCAAGCCGCAGGACGGCAAGATCCCGTTCAAGCGCTTCGGCCCCGCCGACGTCGAGCTGCGCATCGCCACCATCCCCACGTCCAACGGCCTCGAGGACGTCGTCATGCGCCTGCTCGCCGGCACCGCGGCGAAGCCCGTAGACGAGCTCGGCTTCGACGGCGAAGCGCTCGAGGCGATCAAGGGCGTCATCTCGCGCCCGCACGGGCTCTTCCTGGTCTGCGGGCCGACCGGCTCGGGCAAGACGACGACCCTGCACTCGCTGCTCGGCTTCCTCAACACGCCCGAGCTCAAGATCTGGACCGCCGAGGACCCGATCGAGATCACCCAGGCGGGGCTGCGCCAGGTGCAGATGAACCCCAAGATCGGCTGGACCTTCGCCGCAGCGCTGCGCAGCTTCATGCGCGCCGACCCGGATGTCATCATGGTGGGCGAGATGCGCGACGCGGAGACCGCCAAGATCGGCATCGAGGCCTCGCTCACCGGGCACCTCGTGCTCTCCACCCTGCATACCAACAGCGCAGCCGAGAGCGTGGTGCGCCTGCTCGACTTCGGCATGGACCGCTTCAACTTCGCCGACGCCCTGCTCGGCGTGCTGGCGCAGCGGCTGGTGCGCAAGCTCTGCACGGAATGCCGCGCGAAGCACGAGCCGAGCGTCAAGGAGATGGAGGAGCTGGCCCTCGAGTACTGCGACGGCGACGGCGACGCGGCCGATAAGACCGTAAAGCGCTGGCGGCAGGCGAAGCCGACCCTGTTCCGGCCCAAGGGCTGCAAGGCCTGCGACCGGACCGGCTACAAGGGCCGGCTGGCAGTCTACGAGCTGATGATCGCCGACGCCACGGTCAAGCGGCTGATCCAGACGCAGGCGCCGGTGAGCGAAATCGCCGCCGCGGCGATGAAGGCGGGCATGCGCACCCTCAAGCAGGACGGCATAGACAAGGTTCTGAAAGGACACACCGACATGCAGCAGGTCAGAGCGGTATGAAGGCGCCGACGCAGCGCTTCGACTGGAAGAACCCGTACGCGTGGCCGCGCAAGCCGCTGCTCGCGCGGAACGCGGTGGCGACCTCGCAGCCGCTCGCCGCGCAGGCCGGCCTGCAGATGCTGGCCGAGGGCGGCAGCGCGGTCGACGCCATCCTTGCCACCGCGATCACGCTCACGCTGGTCGAGCCCGTGTCCAACGGCATAGGGTCGGATGCCTACGCGATCGTCTGGGACGGCCGCAGGCTGCACGGCCTCAACGCCTCGGGCCGCTCGCCCGAGGCCTGGACGCTCGACTACTTCAAGGGGCGCAACGCGATGCCGGTGCGCGGCTGGGACACGGTGACGGTGCCGGGCTGCGTCGCCGCGTGGACCGAGCTGCACGCGCGCTGGGGCAAGCTGCCCTTCAAGCGCCTGTTCGAGCGCGCGATCCAGTACGGGCGCGAAGGCTTCCTCG
>Ga0075424_100001997_pt1 | contig 18373 bp, 15 predicted proteins | sample SoiMethybrSBSTD3_FD_75301 | JGI IMG/M metagenome (GOLD analysis project Ga0075424, IMG submission 75301) | Bulk soil microbial communities from a Populus tree surrounding site in Tennessee, USA - Soil MetaG P. TD hybrid SBSTD3 | ecosystem: Environmental > Terrestrial > Soil > Tree plantation...
GCGAGAGGCTCCCGCTCGCCTGCATGCCCACGGCGACGACGATCTCGACGAGGAGCGCGCCCGCGGCCGCGACAGCGCACACCGTCTGCCAGCCCGGGCCGCCGGACCACGGCGTCTCGTGCCGCGGCCCGACGTACGCGATCACGAACAGGAACATCACGACGACCGCCCCCGCGTAGACGAGCACCTGCGCGGCCGCGACGAACTCCGCCGACAGCAGCAGGTACATGACGGCGAGCGAGGCGAGGTTCCCGATCAGCGCGAGCGCCGAGTAGAACGGGTTCTCGAAGGTCACGACCGCGATGCCCGAGGCGAGGCAGGAGAAGGCGGCGACGACCCAGACCATCCAGACGAGCACGTTCCCGGCCGATGCGACGACGAGTCCGCTCACGAGTCGCTCTTGTAGAAGGGGATCGGCGTGTCGAAGAGATCCCGGTCCGCGACCGGCCACTCCTTCACAGGCGGAGCGAGGAGCATGTCCTTCGTGTAGATCTGGTCGTCGCGGTTGTGCTCCGAGATCTCGAACTCGTTGCCGAGCGTGATCGCGTCGAACGGGCACGCGAGCTCGCAGTAGCCGCAGAAGATGCAGCGGCTGAGGTTGATCTCGTAGATCCGCGCGTAGCGTTCGCCGGCCGAGACGCGGTTGTCGGGCGTGTTCTCGGCGGCGACGACCCGGATGCAGTCGGCCGGGCAGGCTGCCGCGCAGAGCGAGCAGCCCACGCACTTCTCCAAGCCGTTCTCGAACTTGTGCAGCCGGTGCCGGCCGCGGAAGCGCGGATAGACGGGCCGCTTGTACTCCGGGTACTGCTGCGTGATCGGCTTCTTGAAGATCTGCTTGAAGGTGACCCCGAAGCCCTTCAGCGACTCCATCGGCTGGGGACTCACTGGAACGCCACCACCAGAGCGGCCGTGACCACGGCGTTCACCGTCGCGACAGGCAGCAAGACCTTCCAGCCGAACCGCATCAGCTGGTCGTAGCGGAGCCGCGGCAACGTCGCCCTCAGCCAGATGAAGACGAAGAGGACGGCCAGCAGCTTGAGCAGGAACCAGATCGGCCCGATGTGCCACGGCCCGTGCCAGCCCGCGAAGAAGAGGGTCACCATCAGGCCGGAGAGCGTGATCAGGTTGATGTACTCAGCCATCTGGAACAGGCCCCAGCGCATCCCCGAGTACTCGGTGTGGTAGCCGGCGACGAGCTCCTGCTCGGCCTCGGGCAGGTCGAACGGGGCGCGGCTCGTCTCGGCGATTCCGCCGAACAGGAAGATGAGGAGCCCGATGAACTGCGGCACCACGAAGGGGAGGAACTCGCCCTGGCGCGCGACGATCTCCGACAGGTTCAGCGAGCGGCCGAGGATCACGACGCCCAGCACGCTGAGCGCGAGCGAGACCTCGTACGAGACGAGCTGCGCGCACGTTCGCATCGAGCCGAGGATCGAGAACTTCGACTCCGACGCCCAGCCGCCGACGATGAAGCCGTAGATCCCGATCGAGCCGAGCGCGAAGATCGCGATCAGGCCGATCGAGACGTTCGCGACGGCGCCGTTGATGTACCAGCCGTTGACGGTCCAGCCGGGACCGAACGGGATGAACGAAAACGCGGCGATTGCGGTGAAGGCCGAGACGACCGGGGCGAGGATGTACGGCAGCTCGATCGCGTGGGCCGGCGAGAACGCCTCCTTGCGGATGAGCTTGACGAGGTCGGCGATCGGTTGGAGCAGGCCGTACGGGCCGGCGCGGTTCGGGCCGAAGCGGAGCTGCATCCGCCCCAGCACCTTGCGCTCGATCAGCGTCAGGTAGGCGAAAAGGCCGAGCAGGACGTTGACGATGATCAGCGCCTCGATCAGCGCGATCCACCAGGGCTCGTTCACGCGCTGACCACCTCGTCCGCCTTCGCCACTTCGACGACTCCCGCGAGGCCGTCCGCGTGCTCGAGCGCGATGCGCGCGATGCCCGCGCGCAGGCGGCGGTTGACGCGGGCAGGCAGCGTGATTGCGCTGCCGTTGGAGCCGACCGTGACGAGGTCGCCGGTCGCGATCTTGCGCCGCCGTGCGTCCTCGGCCGAGAGCTCGAGCTCGGCCTGCGGTCGCTGGAACTGAAGCTCCGTGACGCGCTCGACGGCCGCGCCGGAGAAGAGCGGCTTGTAGGCAACGAGCCGGATCTCCCCTCGCTTCGGCTTCTGCTGTGGCTCGGGGAGGGGCTCGCGTGCGACGTGCTCCTGTGCATCGGGATAGCCGCGCAGCGGCGCCCGCTCGCCGACCTCTCCGAACGAGATCCCGCCGTACACGCGTTCCGAGACCTCCGCGAAGACGCCCGCGGCGTAGGGCGCGACGTCGACGCCGAACCGCGCGGCGAGCTGCGAGATCCACTCGAGCTCGTCGGGGCAGGGCGGCTCGACGGTGCGACGCAGCCGCTGCAGGCGCCCCTCGAGGTTGACGAACGTGCCGTCGCGCTCGAGGTAGCCGGTCCCCGGCAGGATCAGGTCGGCCCAGCCGGCGGCGAGCCCGCCGAACATCGAGAGCACAATCGTCGCCTCCGCCTGCTCGGCGAGTGCGCGGACGTTCTCGTCGGCGGCCGCCTCGTCGCCCGAGACCACGAGCAGGCCGATGGAATCCGCCACCTCGGCCTCCTCGTCGCAGCAGGCCGCCCACGCGTCGGCGACACCGCGGCCGTTCGGCGTCTCCTGGAGATGGAAGGCGCCGCAGCCCTCCCGCTCGGCGAGCCCAAGCTTCTCGGCGAGCTTGGCGACCGTCGCGCCGCCGCGGCCGCCTGGGCCCGACCAGACGAGGACGACCCGCTCTGCCTCGGCGACAGCCGGGTCGTTGGTGTTGTCGACGATCTTGGCGCCGTTGCGCCGCGCGGAGCGGATCCACAGATCGACGACCGGCGCGCGCTCCACGACCGGCACGTCGCCGAGCACCACGACGACGTCAGCCTCGCGGATCGCGGATAGTGGGAGCCGGTAGGCGTCGAGCGCGCCGGAGACCTCCTCCGGCAGCATCGCCTGGTGCGAGTCGAGCCCGACGCGCAGTAGCTTCCCGAGCGCATACGCCTGCTCGACCGTCTCGGAGCCCGAGAGCACGGTGACGACTCGCCCGCGCGCTTCGCGCAGCAACCGCTCGGCCTCGTCGAGCGCCTGCTCCCACGACACCTCCTCGAGACCGTGTCGGCGCTGGCGCTGCAGCGGCTGCGCGAGCCGGTCCCCGGCGCGCAGGTGCGTGTAGGCGAAGCGGCCCTTGTCGCAGATCCAGCCCTCGTCGATCTCCGGGTGGTTGCGGGAGAGGATCCGCTTGACCTTCCCCTCGCGCACGGTCGCGTTGACGTTGCAGCCGACCGGGCAGAGCCCGCAGACCGTCGGCACGTCGACGATCTCCCACGGCCGCCCCTCGAAGCGGTACTGCGTCGGCAGGAGTGCGCCGACGGGGCAGAGCTCGGTCACGTTGCCGGTGAATGCGCCCTTGTACGGCAGGTCCTCGAAGGTCGTGATCACGGACGCGGACCCGCGGTTGGCCGCGATGAGCTGGAGGTCCTCCGAGACGCTCTCGCTGAAACGCGTGCACCGGTAGCAGAGGATGCAGCGCTCGCGGTCGAGCGAGATCGTGGGCGAGATCGGGATCGGCTTCTCGAAGGTGAGCTTCTCGAAGCTCATCCGCGTGTTGCCCGGCCCGTAGCGGAAGGTCAGGTCTTGCAACGGGCACTCGCCGCCCTTGTCGCAGACCGGGCAGTCGAGCGGGTGGTTGACGAGGATGAACTCCAGCGTCGCGTTCTGGCCCTCGGCCGCCTGCTGCGAGGTGCGGGCGGTCTTCACGTTCATTCCGTCCTGGGCCGTGAGCGTGCACCCGGCCTGGAGCTTCGGCATCCCTTCGACCTCGACGAGGCACATGCGGCAGGCGCCCACCGGCTCGCCGAGCCGCGGCTCGTAGCAGAAGACGGGAATCTCGACGCCCGCCGCCAGCGCCGTCTCGATCAGCCCGGTCCCCTTCGGGACGTGGACCTCGCGCTCGTCGATCTGGACGCGGACGAGCTCCGGTGTGCTCATACGAGCGCCTCCTGGGGGACCGCCGAGTGCGCGTGCTGGTCGACCGGCGCGAACAGCCCAGCGAGCTGCGAGTCCCCGCCGAACGGGCAGCCGCCGTGCTCGAGGTGCGCCCGGAACTCGTCGCGGAACTTCGTCACGCAGCTCGCAACCGGCATCGCGGCGGAGTCGCCGAGTACGCAGAGGCACTTGCCGATGATCCGGTCGCAGACGTCCAGCGTGAGGTCGAGGTCGCGCTCGGATGCAGTCCCGTCCTCGACCGCGCGCATCAGCTGGACGAGCCAGCGCGTGCCGACGCGGCACGGCGTGCACTTGCCGCACGACTCGTGCATATAGAACTGCGCGACCCGAAGCGCGAACTGGACGATGCACGATCGCTCGTCGATTACCGTCACGACGCCCGAGCCGATGAAGTAGCCCTTCTTGCCGAGCGAGTCGGCGTCGAGCGGCGTGTCGAGGTCGTCCGGCGTCATGACCGGGAACGACGAGCCGCCCATCATCACGGCCTTGAGCGTGTGGCCGCCCGGAACGCCACCGCCGATGTCGTCGATCAGGTGGCGAACGGTGATCCCGTGCGGGGCCTCGTAGACGCCGGGTCGCTCGACGTTGCCCGAGAGGCAGAAGAGCCGGGTGCCGGTCGAGTCAGGCGGGGACCCGATCTGGGCGAACTCCGCGGGACCGACGGCCAGGATCGGCGGGATCGTGGTGATCGACTCGACGTTGTTGATCAGCGTCGGCGCTGCGTAGACGCCTGAGATGGCGGGGAACGGAGGCTTCGACCGCGGCTGGCCGCGCTTCCCCTCGAGCGACTCGAGGAGAGCGGTCTCCTCCCCACAGATGTACGCGCCCGCGCCGCGATGGATCACGATGTCGACCCCGCCGACCAGCCCGGCGTTGCGCGCCTCGTCGAGCGCGGCCTGGAGCACCTCGTACTCGCGGCTGTACTCGCCGCGGATGTAGATGTAGACCTGCTTCGACTGGATCGCGTGCGCCGCGATGAGGCAGCCCTCGAGCAGGCGGTGCGGGACCTTGAGCATGATCTCGCGGTCCTTGAAGGTCCCGGGCTCCGACTCGTCGGCGTTGACAGTGATGTAGATGGGCTTCGCGATCTTGTCCGGGGTCGGGATGAAGCTCGCCTTGCGCCCGGTCGGGAAGAAGGCGCCGCCGCGGCCGCGGAGGTTCGACTCGATCAGCTCCTGGATCACGGCCTGGGGATCCTGTGCGCGGGCCTGCTCGAGTTGGTCGTAGCCGCCGGCCGCGCGGTACGCGGCGAGGCTCGTCAACGGCTCGTCGTCGTAGCCGGCGAGGACGAGCGCCGGGCCCTCGGCGACCTCGACGCGTGTCTCAGCCACCGCGCACGTCCGCGACGATCGAGGGGACGTCCTCCGGGGTCACCGACTGCCGGTAGCGGTGGTCGACGGCGACGATGGTGGGCGTCGAGCAGCCGCCGAGGCACTCGACCGCGCGCAGCGTGATCTCTCCGTCGTCCGTCGTCTCGCCCGGCCCGACGCCGAGCTCTTGCTCGAAGGCATCGAGCACGGCCTGCGCATTGACCAGGCCGCAGCAGACGTTCGTGCAGACCTCGATCGTGTGTTGACCGATCGGCTCGACGTGGAGCATGTCGTAGAAGCTCGCGACCGAGTAGCAGTAGGCCGGCGTGAGCTCGAGCGCTTCGGCGGTCTCCTCGAGAGCCCGGCGAGACAGCCAGCCATGCTTCTCCTGCGCGAGCCGGAGCGCGGGCAGGATCGCCGAGCGAGTGCCCTCCGGATAGCGGGCGCGCAACTCCTGCACTTCGTCGTAGAAGGACGTCATCTGTCGGTGTCCCCCATCACCGCGTCGAGCGAGCCGACGACGGCGATCAGGTCGGCGACGAGGGCATTGTGGAGACAGGTTGCAGTCGCTTCGAGCGCGACGAACGACGGTGCGCGGAAGTGGATGCGCCACGGCTTCGGGCCGCCGTCCGAGACGAGGTAGCAGCCCGATTCGCCGCGCGGCGACTCGACGGCGACGTAGATCTCGCCCTCGGGCACGCGGAAGCCCTCGGTGACGAGCTTGAAGTGGTGGATGAGGGACTCCATCGAGGTGTGGAGCTCCTCACGCGGCGGCAGCACGACCTTGCGGTCGTCGACGATCCACGGCATCCCCTCCATGCGCTCGAGCTTGTCGAGGCACTGGCGGACGATGTTCGTCGACTCCGCCATCTCGTCGAGCCGCACGCGATAGCGGTCGTAGACGTCGCCGTTCGGATAGACGGGCACCTGGAAGTCGACCTGGTCGTAGTGGAGGTAGGGCTCGTCGCGGCGGAGGTCCCAGTCGACGCCCGAGGCGCGCAGATTCGGTCCGGTCTGGCCGAGCGCGATCGCGTCCTGGGCGGAGAGGACGCCGATGCCCTGCGTCCGCTCGAGCCAGATCTCGTTCCGGTCGAGGATGCTCTTGTAGTCGTCGAGCGCCTGCGGCATCCACTCGACGAACTTGCGGCACTCGGGGAAGAAGCCCGGCGGGATGTCCTCGGCGAGCCCACCGACCTGGAAGTAGCGGGTGTGCATCCGTTGCCCCGTGACGAGCTCGGACAGGTCGAGGATCATCTCCCGCTCGCGGAAGCAGTACCAGAACATCGAGATCGCCCCGAGCTCGAGCGCCGACGTGCCGAGGTAGACGAGGTGGGAGTGGATCCGGTTGAGCTCGCAGAGCAGCATCCGCATCCACTGGGCCTTTGTCGGCACCTCCAGCTCGAGCAGCTGCTCGACGGCGAGTACGTAGACGAGCCCGTTGTTCTGGTAGCCGACATAGTCGATGCGCTCGGGGAACGTGACGTCCTTCCAGTACGTCTTCGACTCCATCGACTTCTCGAAGCCGGTGTGGAGGTAGCCGATCACGGCCGAGACGCCGACCACCTCTTCGCCGTGCAGGTCGACGATCAGGCGTAGGACACCGTGGGTCGACGGGTGGTTCGGGCCGAAGTTGACCCGGAGGATGTCCTCGCTCTCGCGGAGGTCCGGCGGGATCTCGAGGACTGTCGGGACCCGCGAGGGGATGCGCGAACCGTCGTACTGGTCGTCGGCGACGACCGGCCAGCTGCGGGGTGTCGCGAGGACGCTCATTGCTCGTCGGTGAAGCGGACAGGCTCGCCGCCGATCGGATAGTCCTTGCGCAGCGGGTGGCCCTCCCAGTCCTCGGGCATGAGCAGCCGCTCGAGGTTCGGGTGGCCGTCGAAGACGATCCCCATCAGGTCGAACTGCTCGCGCTCGTGCCAGTCGCAGGTCGGCCAGACCGAGATGACGCTCGGCACGTGCTCTCCCTCGTCCACCCAGCACTGGAACCGGGCGCGCGGCGCGCCCTGCCGCAGCGCGAGCAGGTGGTAGCTGACGGAGAAGCGCTTCGGTTTGAGCTCCGGAAGCGCCTGCAACCCCTGCGTCATCGGGTGCATGAGGTCGCGACCGCTCGACGTGCCGATGTAGCCGGACACGCCCTTGTCGCCCCAGCCTTGGTAGTCGGTCGCGACGAGATCGACGCACATGTCGAAGCCGAGCTCGTCGCGCGCGTGCTCGCAGGCCTCGCGGATCCGCCCCGTCTCGATCGTCACCGTCGGCATCTCGGGTCCGTCGCGATGCGAGACGTAGCCCGGCACGCGCTGCCAGTCCGTCACGTAGCGACTCCGTTGCGCTCGTACGCGGGGGGCACGCCGGCGTGGTGTGCCTCGTGCAGGCGGATGATCCCCTCCATCAGCGCCTCCGGCCGGGGCGGGCAGAAGGGGACGTAGATGTCGACCGGCACGATCCGGTCGACTCCCTGCAGGATCGTGTAGTTGTTGAACATCCCGCCCGAGCTCGCGCAGACGCCCATCGCGATCACCCACTTCGGCTCGAGCATCTGGTCGTAGATCTGGCGCAACGGCGCCGCCATCTTGTGCGCGACCCGGCCCGAGACGATGAGCAGGTCGGCCTGGCGCGGCGAGGAGCGGAACGCCTCCATCCCGAAGCGCGCAATGTCGTAGCGCGCGGAGACGATCGACATCATCTCGATCGCGCAGCACGCGAGACCGAACGTGTCCGGCCACATCGATTTCGTCTGCGCCCAACGCACCGCTTTGGCGAGTGTCGTCAGCCCAAGCGCGCGCTCGAGCTCGTCGGCTCCCATCTCCTCCTCGAAGCGCGACGGCCCCTTGGTGGGCCAGAGCAGGCGCTCCGACTGGAGCCCGTAGTCGCGTAGCCGCGGGGTCTCGTCAGCCACCGAGTCTCACCAGTTGAGCGCGCCCTTCCGCCAGATGTAGACGTAGGCGACGAGGAGGATGAGGATGAAGAAGGCGAGCTCCGCGAACCCGAACCAGCCGAGCGCGTGGAGCTGCACGGCGAGCGGGTAGAGGAAGACGATCTCGATATCGAAGACGATGAAGAGCATCGCCGTCAGGTAGAAGCTCACGCTGAAGCGCTGGCGCGGCAGCGGTCCCGTCGAGACGCCCGACTCGAACGGCACGGTCCGGGCGCGTGTCCGGCCCGCCGGCTTCTGCGCGAACCAGAAGGACATACCGAGCATCGAGGCGGGAATGACCAACGCCAGGATCCCGTAGATCAGGAATGGCAGCCAGCTGTCGAGCATCTACGAGGACCTCCCCTTACCCACCGAACGGCTGACGTTATCAAGGTGAAAGCGGCGACACTTGTGGGTACCGAAACGCCGTAACGGAGCCTGCATCGGGTGTTACAAAGTCGGCTGTCCGGACCGTCTCTGCGCGACCGGGTGACCGGCGATCACGTTGCTACGATGCGACGCAGATGGAGATCCAGGAGCGCACCGAGAGCATCGTCTCCCTTACGCCGGCGGCGGCGACGAAGATCCGCGACCTGATGGCGTCGGAGGCGGACGTGTCGGTGCTGCGCGTCGCGATCGAGGGCGGCGGGTGCTCCGGCTTCCAGTACGGCCTCGGCTTCGACCGCGCCGCCCAGGAGGGCGACCACGCGTTCGAGTGCGAGGGCGTCACCGTTGTCGTCGACCCCTTCAGCGCCCCGTATCTGATGGGCGCGCAGGTCGACTACCTCGAGACGATCCAGGAGTCCGGGTTCAAGATCGAGAACCCGAACGCCGTCGCCTCCTGCGGCTGCGGCCACTCGTTCCAGGTGGCCGAGGGCGAGGCACCCGAGGATGCCGCGGGTTGCGGCTCCGGCTGCTCGCACTAACTACCGCCCTCTAGCATCGCCCCATGCGCGTCGCGGTCGTCGGATCGGGGCCGGCAGGCTTCTACGCCGCCGGCGCGCTGCTGTCCTCCGATCCCCCGGCCGAGGTCGACCTGATCGAGCGCCTGCCGACGCCGTGGGGGCTCGTCCGGCTCGGGGTCGCGCCCGACCACCCGAAGCTGAAGTCGGTCTCGCGTGCCTTCGAGCGGATCGCCGACCAACCCGGTTTCCGTTTCCTCGGCAACGTGGAGGTCGGCCGCGACCTTCGGCACGACGACCTCGTACGCCTGTACGACGCCGTCATCTACGCCGTCGGTGCGCAGACGGACCGCCGTCTCGGCATCCCCGGCGAGGACCTGCCGGGATCGTGGGCGGCCACGGAGTTCGTCGCCTGGTACAACGGCCATCCCGACTACCAGCAGCTCGAGTTCGACCTCTCGGCCGAGCGCGCGGTCGTAATCGGGAACGGCAACGTCGCCCTCGACATCGCGCGGATGCTCGCGCTCACGCACGAGGAGCTCGCGCCGACGGACGCGACCGACGCGTCCATCGCTGCCATCGAGAGCTCGCCGATTCGCGAGATCGTGGTCGTCGGGCGGCGCGGGCCGGCGCAGGCCGCGTTCACCACTCCCGAGCTGCACGAGATGGGCGACCTCGCGGGTGCCGACGTCGTCGTCGATTCGTCCGACCTCGAGAACGCCGAGCCGCAGGGCACGAACGCCGAGCGCAACCTGGCCGTGCTGCAGGAGTTCGCCGCTCGCGAGCCCGAGGGCAAGCCGCGCCGCGTCGTCTTTCGCTTCTTCCACTCGCCCGTGGCGATCCTCGGCGAAGAGCGGGTTGAGGGAATCGAGCTCGTCCGCAACGAGCTCGACGAGAACGACCGCGCGGTGCCGACGGACGAGCACGAGACGCTGCCGTGCGGGCTCGTCTTCCGCAGCGTCGGCTACCACGGCGTCGGGCTGCCGGACGTGACTTTCGACCAGAAGAGCGGCACGATCCCGAACAAGGGCGGCCGCGTCGAACCGGGCGTCTACGTCGCCGGCTGGATCAAGCGCGGCCCGACGGGCGTGATCGGTACGAACAAGAAGGACGCGACCGAGACGGTCGAGCTCCTGCTCGAGGATGCCGCTGCAGGTCGCCTCCCGCCGAAACCGGAAGCGACCGCCGCCGGCGTCGACTCACTGCTCGCAGAGCGCGGCGTACGTGTCGTCGAGTACGCCGGCTGGTCGGCGATCGACGAAGTCGAGCGGGTGGCCGGCGAGAAATCCGGTCGGCCACGCGTAAAGCTCTGCTCCTGGGACGAGCTGCTCGCGGCGGCGGAACGGGAAGCGAGTCGATCATGAGAGGCTCGTAAGTAGCTCTTTACGGAGGTTGGGAGTCCACCTAGACTGCGTCCGCTTTACAACTGTGGGGAGAAGGGGGATTCATCTTGAGACTCAGGCTCACACGCTCGCGCGTCGCTGTGTTGGTCATCGGCGCCGCGGCAATCGTTGGAGGTACGGCCGGTTCGCTGGGCTCCGCCCGTGCAGCCTCCGGGCGCCAGGCGATCCCGAACACGCGGCCGGCGTGGCTCGGCCACGCCAAGAATTTGGGCCACGCTTCGGCGGGAGCGTCGGTCAGTGCTCGGATCTACCTGACGCCGAACGGCGGTATGGCCAAGCTCAAGCAGTTCGCGCTCGCCGTCTCTACGCCGGGCAACGGGCAGTTCCGGCATTTCCTCAAGCCGAACCAGTACTTCCAGCGCTTCGGCACCACGGCCGGCTCTGTCTCGGGCGTGAAGTCCTGGCTGACTGGCGCGGGTCTCCGTGTCACGCAGGTCGAGCAGCACAACCGCTACGTCGACGTCAGCGGCAACGTCGCGAAGGCCGAGGCAGCCTTCGGCGTCTCGATCAATCGCTACCGGCATGACGGCCTTACGGTTCAGGCGCCGACCGGCGCCCTTAGCGCTCCGGCGGGCGTGGCGTCGTCGGTGCTCGCAGTGTCGGGAGTGGACACGACGCCGGCAATCGTCCGTCCGGCGACACAGAAGCCGGCGCCGCCCGAGGACGGCTTCCGCAACGCTCGGCCGTGCTCGGCGTCCTACGGCGACACGCTCGCCACCAACGTGCCGCAGTTCGGCGGCCACACCCTGCCGTATGCGCCGTGCGGCTACGTCGGCTCGCAGTTCCGTTCCGCCTATGAAGGATCGACGACGCTGAACGGTGCCGGCGTCACGGTCGCGATCACCGACGCCTACGCCTCGCCGACCATCGCCACCGATGCCGCGACGTATGCCAGTCGCAACGGCGACGCCGGCTACGCGGCGGGCCAGCTCAGCCAGTCGCTGCCGAAGACCTTCACGCGTGTCAACGACGGCCAGCGGCAGTGCTCTGCCAACGGCTGGTACGGCGAGGAGACGCTCGACGTCGAGGCGGTCCACGCGATGGCGCAGGGAGCGAAGATCCGCTACTACGCCGCGGCGAGCTGCTACGACGCCGACTTCCTCGACACGTTCGCGAGGATCAACGACGAGGCCGCGGCGTCGATCGTCACCAACTCCTGGAGCGGCTTCGAGTCAGGGCTGAGGTCGACCACTGCTGCGGCGTACGAGCAGGCTTTCCTGCAGGGGGCCGCTGAGGGGATCTCGTACATGTTCTCCTCCGGTGACGACGGCGACGAGCTCGCAGCGACCGGAACGAAGCAGGTGGACTATCCAAGCTCCGACCCGTACGCGACCGCAGTCGGCGGCACGACCACTGCAATCAACTCGACCGGCGCGCTGGCGTGGCAGACGGGCTGGGGCACCGAGAAGTACAGCCTCTCGGCCAACAGCTCATCGTGGGATCCCCTCGGTTTCCTCTACGGCTCCGGCGGTGGAGAGTCCGCGATCTTCGCGCAGCCCGACTACCAGGACGGCATCACTCCTGCGGGTGCGCGCGGCGTTCCGGACGTGGCGATGGACGGCGACCCGACGACCGGGATGCTCGTCGGCGAGACGCAGACCTTCCCGGACGGCGTCTACTACGACCAGTACCGGATCGGCGGTACGAGCCTTTCCTCGCCGCTCTTCGCCGGCATGACCGCCCTTGCCTTCCAGCACGCCGGAGGCGGTGTGGGTCTGCTCAACCCGACGATCTACGCCCATGCGGCCGCGTTCACGGATGTCACGGGGACTCCCCCCGACGCTGGGAACGTCCGCGCGGACTACGCCAACGGGGTTGACGGAACTGACGGAATCCTCTACTCCGTCCGCACGTTCGACCAGGACTCGAGTCTCACGGTGGGTCCCGGCTGGGACGACGTCACGGGCCTCGGCAGTCCGAACGCGGGCTGGCTGACCGCAACCGGCTAACACTCTCTCGGACGGCCGCGCCCTGCGTGGGCGCGGCCGTCCTCCCTCTCCCCCAAAGAGGGGAAGCGCGGACCTCGCGCAGAGCCGATGGACCCGACGTGGACCCTGTCGCCGTCGAGTGCCTCCAATGTGGAACCACACGTGTTGCGCGGCGCGACCGCTTCAAGCACTTCGAGTCGCCCGAGTGCCCCGAATGCGGCTACCTCGGCTGGACGCCCGTACTCGAGGTCAAGGAGGCCGAGCCTCGCACGTCGCGTGAGCGGCGGCGGGCCGCACGCAGCCTCCCGTCCGTCGCGTAGCTCCGGCAGCGACGGCCACCTGCACTTCCCTACACTCGCCTTGATGGCGAAGACCGAGGAGCGGCAGGAGCTCTGGGGAGACGAGACGACGAAGGCGGTGGCGAACTTCCCTGTTTCGGGCGAGCCGATCCCGGCGCCCGTCGCGCGCTGGCTCGGCCGGATCAAGGGCGCCGCGGCCCGTGCCAATGCCGACCTCGGCCTGCTCGACGCGGACAAGGCGGAGCGGATCTCGGCCGCCGCAGCCCGGATCGCTGAGGGCGAGCTCGACGACCAGTTCCCGATCGACGTCTTCCAGACCGGCTCGGGCACGTCGTCGAACATGAATGCGAACGAGGTGATCGCGACCCTCGCAGGCGAGGACGTCCACCCCAACGACGACGTCAACATGGGCCAGTCCTCGAACGACGTGTTTCCCTCGGCCGTCCATCTCGCGACCCTCGACGAGATCACGAACGACCTGCTGCCGGCGATGGACCGCCTCGCCGCCTCGCTCGAGACGAAGGCGCGCGAGTTCGATGACGTCGTCAAGTCCGGCCGGACGCACTGGATGGACGCCGTCCCGGTCACGCTCGGTCAGGAGTTCGCAGGCTACGCCGCGCAGGTCCGTCAGGGCATCGCGCGCGTCCTCGACGCGATGCCGCGGCTCGGGCAGATCCCGCTCGGCGGCACCGCGACCGGCACGGGCCTCAACACGCATCCGGAGTTCGCCGCCAAGGTCCGCGAGCTCCTCGCGCACGAGACCGGCCTCGAGATCTCGGCACCGGCCGACCCCTTCGAGGCGCAGGCGGCGCGCGACGGGATCGTCGAGGTGTCGGGTGCGCTGAAGACCGTCGCCGTCTCGCTCACGAAGGTCGCGAACGACATCCGCTTCCTCGGCTCCGGCCCGCGCGCCGGGCTCGCCGAGATCGCGCTGCCCGAGCTCCAGAAGGGGAGTTCGATCATGCCGGGCAAGGTGAACCCGGTGATGCCGGAGGTCGTGACGCAGGTCGCGGCGCAGGTGATCGGCAACGACGCGGCGATCGCGATCGGCGGCATGCAGGGGCACTTCGAACTCAACGTGTTCGTGCCGCTGCTCGCGCGCAACATCCTCGACTCCGTGAAGCTGCTCGCGAGCGCGTGCAGGCTCTTCGCCGAGAAGTGCGTCGACGGGATCGAGGCCAACCGCGAGAACTGCGAGCGCTATGCGGAGCTGACACTGTCGGCTGCGACGGCGCTCAACCCGTACATCGGCTACGACCGTGCGACCGTGATCGTGAAGGAGGCCGCCGCCTCCGGCCGCTCGCTGCGCGAAGTGGCGCGGGGGAACGGCGTCGAGGAGTCCGTGCTCGACGAGGCCCTCGACTACCGCAAGATGGCGAAGCCGCACGGCGAGTAGGACCGCGATGCGGTTCCCGACTTGACGGGCGGTTCAACCGCGGTCAGACTGCCCTCCGCGTATTTCGTGGGGGGAGACGATCAAAGGACAGTCGCGGGCCATTAGGCCGTGATTGTGCCGTCTCCGGAATCGAAAAAGGGAGAAGGGGGACCTAGATGCCAAGGGTTGTGTGGAAGTCGGCTCTAGCTGTGGCCGTGGCGAGTCTCGTCGCCGTCGCAGGTGGTGCCGTCGCCAAGGGCGCGGGCGGATCTCAGAGTCCGGCTCGCTTCATGAAGATCGATCCGGCGCTCTATGCGTCGGACGGCGCTGCAGGGAAGTTCACACCCGCGTCGCTGAGCAACAAGCAGGTCACCGCCGTCGTCCAGCTGGGTGGCGCTCCGGTGGCGGTACGCGACGCGCACGCGAAGAAGCAGGGTGCCAAGCTGACGGGGGCCCAGAAGGCCGCGATCCGGCAGCAGCTGCGCGCCCAGCAGAACGCGCTTCACGGCCAGCTTGCCAACGCCGGCGCCAGGATCGTCGGTCAGATGCAGGACGCCTACAACGGCATCCAGGTCACCGTCGCGCAGAAGAACCTCGCAAAGCTTGCGAGCCTTCCGAACGTCGTCGGTATCCACGGAGTGCCGTCGTTCAAGCCGGCGAACATCCACGGGGTGCCGCTCATCGGCGCACCGACTGCGTGGCAGAACACCGGCGCGACGGGTAGCGGCGTCAAGGTCGGGATCATCGACACGGGCGTCGACTACACGCACGCCGACTTCGGCGGCGCCGGCACGGTCGCCGCATTCGACTATGCATTCGCCCACAGCACGGTCGATCCCGCAACTGATCCGCAGCTCGCGGCCCAGTTCGGCCCGACCGCGCCGCGGGTGAAGGGCGGATTCGACTTCGTCGGCGATGACTACAACGCCAACGATCCGGCGCATTCCGTCCCGCAGCCCGACAAGAACCCGCTCGACTGCTTCAACCACGGCACGCATACGGCCGGCACTCTTGCGGGCTCCGGCGTTACCAGCGGCGGCGCCACGTACACCGGGCCGTACAACGGGAGCATCAGCACGAACCCGGCGGACTGGAACGTGTTCCCGGGCGTCGCTCCCCAGGCTGACATCTACGAGTACCGCACATTCGGCTGCGCGGGCTCGAGCAACATCGTCGATCTCGCGATCAACATGGCCGTCGCGGACGGCATGAAGGTCATCAGCATGTCGCTCGGCTCGGACTTTGGCGGTCAGGATGATCCGACGTCGGTCGCGGCGCAGAACGCCGTGAACGACGGCATCTCGGTCGTCGCATCGGCCGGTAACGCCGGCCCGAGCGGCTACATGGTCGGCTCGCCGAGCACCGCCAACGGCGTGCTCTCGGTGGCCGCGATGGACGGCACCACTCCGACGTTCCCGGGCGGTCACTTCGCACTGAGCACCGGTAAGACGCTCGACGCGATCAACGCGAACGGCGCGACGTTCGCCGACGGGACCACGCTGCCCGTCGTTGTCGTGCACGACGCGAGCCAGCCCGGTGGAATCTCGCTCGGCTGCAGCACTGCCGACTTCCAGGCCGCGAACGTTACGGGCAAGCTCGCCGTCGTCCAGCGCGGCACGTGTGCTCGCGTGGCGAAGGCGATCTTCGGCAGTGACGCCGGTGCAGCCGCCGTTGCGATGATCAACAACGCACCCGGCTATCCGCCGTTCGAGGGTGACATCACGAGCAACCCGGACACCGGTGAGCCCCATCCGAAGATCACGATCCCGTTCTTCGGGATCAAGGACACGGTGACCGGTACCGACGGCATGAACCTGATCGCCGCCGACGGTGGGTCCGTGGTTCTGACCAACAACACGGTCAACAACCCCGGCTTCAAGACGACGACGAGCTTCTCGTCCGGTGGTCCGCGCAATCCCGACTCGGCGGCCAAGCCGGACGTGATCGCTCCGGGCCTGAGCGTCCTCTCGGCCGGAATCGGCACGGGCACGGGCCCGCTCGTCGACTCGGGTACCTCGATGGCCTGCCCGATGGCGGCCGGTATCGCGGCGCTCGTGAAGCAAGTCCATCCGACGTGGAACGGTCTGCAGATCAAGGCTGCGATCATGAACACGGCCGACAGCTCGCTGAACGTCGGCTACAACGCCCGGCTTGCGGGTGCGGGCGTAGTGCAGGCACAGAAGGCGGTCAACTCGACCGTGCTCGCCACGACCTCCGATCAGCTCGACTCGATCGCGTTCGGGTACGTCCCCGGCTCCGGTGACTACTCGACGCAGAAGTCGTTCACGCTGACCAACCTCGGCGGCACGGACGCGACGTACGACCTGAGCGTCGTCGCCAACGGGAGCCAGCGTGGTGCGGTGGTCGGCGTCTCGCCGAGCAGCGTCACGGTTCCTCATGGCCAGTCGATGACCGTGAACGTGAACCTGTCCATCCCGGCGTCGGCATTCGCCGCGCTGCCGAGCGACGACACCTTCGTTGTCGGACCCGGCGGGGTCGTCACGGTTCGCGGCGACATCGTCGCGACCAAGACTGCAGGCGATGCGTCGGCCCAGAACCTCGCCGTCCCGTACCTCGTCGTCCCGCGCGGCCTCTCGAACGTGGTCGCCGGTACGCCGGCTGCGTGGACGATGAGCAACGGCCCGGGCGGCAAGGGCTTCGCCTCCACGTTGCCGGTGGCGAACGGCGGCATCCACGGCGGCACGGCCGACCTGTACGCCTGGGGTATCCACGACGTGAACGACAGCAACGCGCCGATGGACGTGCGTGACGTCGGAGTTCAGGTACAGCCCGGCGCCAACTTCGGCGTGTCCGACTCCGACCGCGGGCTGGTGTTCCTAATCAACACGTACGGCCAGGCCACCAACCAGTCGGTGAACGAGTACGACGTCCTGATCGACACGAACCGCGACGGCCAGGCGGACTTCATCGTCGCCGGATTCGACCTCGGCGCCGTGTTGACGGGAGACAACAACGGCCAGTACGCGTCGTTCACGATCGACGCGTCGACCGGCGACATCATCGACGCGTTCTTTGCGGACGCACCGATGAACGGCTCGACCATCGAGCTGCCGGCGGTGGCGAGCGAGATTGGCGTGGCGCAAAAGGCCGCCAAGCCGATGGCGTTCGCATACACGGTGAACGCGTTCTCGCTCGTGCCCGGCGGAATCGTCGACACGATGGGTGTGGCGTCGTTCGACCCGTTCAACCCGGCCGTCTCGAGCGGCGTCCTGAACCCGGACGGCACTCCGATCGCGGTCGCGGCGGGCGGCTCGGCTTCGCTGCCGCTCTCGATCGACAAGAGCCAGCAGGCGAAGACGCCGGCCCTCGGCTGGCTGGTCGCCTCCGTCGACGATGCCAACGGTGCGCCGCAGGCGGACGAGGTCGCGGCTCCGGCTCTGAAGTAGCCAGGCCCGACCCAGGAAGCACAAATGAGGAGGGCCGCCCGGCGGGGCGGCCCTCCTCATTTGGTGGTGGGTGGCGAGATCCGCGCGGGCCGCGGGGCGTACATCGCCGCGCTGCCCCCCGAGCCGCTCGCGCGCACGCTGAGCCCGTGAGGCGTGCCCTCGACTTCGTCGAACTGCACGACGAACGAGCCGTCGCTCGAGGCCACCGCCCGGCGGGACACCATGCGCCGCGGCGGCACGTTCGCGATCACGGTGACCTGCTCCCCTGCGCGGAAGCTCGAGCCCGAGATGGTCAGCGGATGCAACGCGACGTGCAGCGCCGGGCGATCGTTCACAGCCGCTAGTAGGCGACGACGCCGCGGCCGGTGGCCGCGGCGTGCTTCTGCTCGTCGGCGCGGTAGCTCGAGCGCACGAGCGGTCCCGAGAAGACGGACCCGAAGCCGAGCGCCTCACCCTGCTCGCGGAACCAGCGGAACTCGTCGGGATGCACCCAGCGGTCGATCGTGGCGTGCTTCGCGCTCGGCTGCAGGTACTGGCCGATCGTGACGACGTCGACGCCGTTCGCCCGTAGGTCGCGCATGGTCTCCACGACCTCGTCGTTCGTCTCGCCGAGGCCGACGATGATCCCGGACTTCGTCAGGACGGGATAGTTCGCAATCTCCTTCGCCCGGCGCAGGAGCCAGAGCGCGCCGTCGTAGCTCGCCTTCGCGCCGCGCATCCGCGCGTGCAGGCGCCGCACCGTCTCGATGTTGTGGTTGAAGACTTCGGGCCGCGCCGC
>Ga0075424_100001998_pt1 | contig 18369 bp, 18 predicted proteins | sample SoiMethybrSBSTD3_FD_75301 | JGI IMG/M metagenome (GOLD analysis project Ga0075424, IMG submission 75301) | Bulk soil microbial communities from a Populus tree surrounding site in Tennessee, USA - Soil MetaG P. TD hybrid SBSTD3 | ecosystem: Environmental > Terrestrial > Soil > Tree plantation...
AAAGGGGTTCGCGAGAAGCCCGGTCGGTCCTGCGGTGATCAGGAGTCCGAGCGGATGCGCTCGGATCAGCGCGTGCTGGACCTCCAGGCGGTCTTCGCGGAATGCCGGCGGCTGATACATGGCCTCAATCCTTGCAGGATTCCTCGAGATTCAAAACCTAGCGCCCGGCCTCAGTCCCGAACAACGGTTGCAGGGCGAACATCCCGAACTGCGCGACCCAATGACCGACCGCGCGATAGTCGCCTCGCCAGTTGGAGGCTGGCGTGACGCCGCCCTCGAAATGGTCAAGATAGGCCTTGAGCACGTCATCCCGGCCGCTTCCCCGGTACATATCCCAAAGGCCCCAGGCCCGGCTGAAATTCAATCCGTGTTCATGGTCACCGCAATGGCTCGTCAACGGCTTCGGCAGACCGTTGGCCGCAATGAATGTTTCAAGCCAGCATGAATATGAATCTTTGTCCAGGATGCGTCCGACCAGCGCCGCCCAATTGGTGCAAACCGCCATGAACTCGCCGCGCTCATGGTCCGCGGCGCATTCGTGATTCACGTCGATGAAGGCCTCTGTAATCCGGTTCGCGACCTCCGTTTCGAGGTCGGCGAGATGACGGTCCCGCGCGTAGTCCATGAGGTTGATCATGGCCCATGAGGCGCTTTGATACGCGCCCGAAAATCGGTCGAGGCGTTGGGTGGTTCGATAGTAGTCACGCAAGCTCATGGCGACCTCGTCGGCAAAGGGCAGAAGCGTGTCCGAGGCGGTCAGCTTGCGATGATCGATGGCGAGGCGCAGGAACCATGCGCGCCCGTAGGGCATCTCGAATAGCGGCTCCCGCCGCAGATGCTCCCGCTCCCGCGCCAGTGCCTCCTTCTCCAGGATCGCGTTTACCAGCGCCCCGTATTGCCTGTCGCCGGTTGCACGTTGGTAGGCAACAAGGGCCCAGACGCCGTGGACGGACGAGTGCCAGTCGACGCAACCCCTGAACGCGGGATGATCGGCATCCTTGCGGCGGCTGCAGAAGGCTACCTGGCGCGCCAGATCGCCCGCGATGGCCTGCTTGCGCGCGATGAGCGGGGCGAGAAAGGAAGGGAGCTTTGCTGCTTCGGCCTGTCCAGTTCCAATCACCATCATGGCCATCACCTAGTGGAGCGGATTTGACGTTCGCTACCCTTTCGCCGCGATTCCCTCCTGCGAACGTCAAATCCAAAGCTCCACTAGCAACAATAACGTGCTAGTGGTCCTTTGACTCCAACATTCGCAAATGTGGCTCCCAAATGGGATGCGAATGTTGGAGTCGGACCACTAGGTGACGTGTGGTTTTAGCAAAGATCACGCTCCCGTTTGGAGGTGTTCTTTCTCTATCCGAGGTCGCAGCGATAGTCTATTAAGACGCCGCCAAACCTCCTTATTTTGACTCCTTGAACCCGAAGGGAAGCAGATATTCGATGATCATCCGATCGGTCATTTTCGGCGCGCTCGCGGGCGCGCTGGTCGGCCTCGTCCCCTCCTTCGCCCAAGACAGCCGCAATCTGCTGGAGTCCAAGGAATCGCTCTACAACAACATTTACGTATACGAGCAGCCGCCCTACGTCAGCATGACCTTTGGCCACAACCGAAGGATCTACACTGAAAGCGTCTACAACACACGCGACGACCGCGACCTGCCGGTCGCATACACGCGCTTCATGACTGCAAGCCTGATGTACGCCAAAGACGTACACTCGATTCTTGAAATCGGCTTCGGCGGCGGCCGAACTTCCTGGTACCTGCACAAATATCTGCCGAGCGTTTCCGTAACGTCGGTCGAGCTCGATCCGACCGTGGTGCAGCTTGCGAGGAAATATTTCGGCATTAAGGACGAGCCGAATTTTCAGGTCGTGACCCGCGACGGCCGCCTGTTTCTTTCGGAATCCAAGGAGCGTTACGACATCATCCTGATCGACGCCTATCGCGGCCCGTTCGTGCCGTTCCATTTGTTGACGAAGGAGTTCTATCAGATCGTCAAGGACCATCTCGCGGATGGTGGCGTCGTCGCGCAAAACGTGGAGCCGTCGACCATGCTGTTCGATGCTGCGGTCAAGACCATCAGCGTGGTCTTCCCTCAACTCGATTTCTATCGCGCCGACGGCAATATCGTCACCGTCGCTTATGAAGGTCCCGAACGAAAGCTGGAAGATCTCGCTTCCCTCGCGCGCGACCGCGACAAGGCCTATGGGCTGCGTTACAGCCTCTTGGAAATGCTGTCCGAGCGCAGGCGCATCCAGATCGATGGCGGAACGGTAATCGACGCCAGCGCCAAGGTGCTGACGGACGATTTTGCTCCAGTCGAGACGCTCAAGAACATCGAGCGACACAACAGGAAATTGCCTTGACGAGTTCCTTCCGCGCAGTGGCGTTGTACATCTACTCCTGCGCCTTCATCGTCGGCGGCGTACTCATGGGCTTCGAAATGCTTGGCAGCCGCTATCTCTTTCCATATTTCGGCGGCGGCATCGGGACCTGGGCGAGCCTGATCTCGACGGTGTTGTGCGCGCTCGCCATCGGCTATTTCGCCGGCAGCGCGATCGTCGCTCACTATCCTTCACCGCGCACCATCGCCGTCGCGATTCTGATCGCCGCCGTTTATCTCGCCGGCGTGCCGGCGACCGCAGATCCCGTGATGGAGAAGATCCTGAACGGAATCGGCGACGGGCCGTCTGCGACGCTGCTCGCCTCGACGGCGCTGTTGCTGGTCCCGCTGTCGCTGCTCGGCACGTTCTCGCCGATCGCGGTGAGTATCCTGACGCGCTCGGCGAACGAAGCCGGCCGCGTCGCGGGGCTGGTCTACGGCGTCTCCACAATCGGCAACGTCGTCGGCACGCTGCTCACGACCTTTCTGCTGATCCCCACCATCGGCTCGCGCTCGATCACGTATATTTTCGCGCTTGTGCTGGCAGGCTGCGCGGCTGTGCTGTTCGTTCCTGCCGCAAGGCGGCTGGCGTGAGATCGCGATCAACCATCGCATCTGTTGGCCGCTCGCGATTGCGGATGCTTGCGGCTGTCTCGCTGGCGCTTGTACTTGCTCCGGCACGCGGCGGGACCGACATCAACACCGAGCTGTGGGACGGCAGCCGCGCGATGGCGCTCATCACCGAGCAGATGCGCTACACGCCGCGCTCGCTCGACACCCCCGGGCATCAGCAGACCATCGACTTGATCAAGGCGGAGCTTGCCAAAACGGGCGTTGACGCGGTTTTGACCCAGAACTGGATCTACACGGACGACGACGGCAAGCCGCACCCGATGACGAACATCATCGCGCGTTTTCAGCCGCAGAATCCGCGCCGCATGATCCTCGCGACCCATTACGACAGTATCGTCCATGCCTATGCCGACAAGAGCAATCCCACAGCGCCGATGCCCGGCGCCAACAATTCCGCATCGGGCGTCGCGGTGCTGCTGGAAACCGCGCGTGTGCTGTCGCTGCTGCCGAAGCCGGCCTTCGGCATCGACATGATCTTCTTCGACGGCGAGGAGGGACCGAAATCGCTGGGCGCAGGCGATCCCAGGTGGAAGCCGCTGGGCTCGCCCCATTTTGCCGCGCATCTGAAGGACTACTATCCGAACGCGAAACCGGAAAAGGCTGTCGTGTTCGACATGGTCTGTGACAGGGACCTCAAGCTCAAGCCCGAGCCCTCGTCGGTGACCAATGCGATGGCGGAGGTGCAGAAATATTGGCGTGCAGGCGTTGCGATCGCGCCATCAGCGTTCGAGACGAGGCTCACCACCTATCCGATCAGCGACGATCATACTGCCCTGGCCGCCGCCGGCATTCCGAGCTTTCTCGTGATCGATTTCGAGTATGACCCTTATTTCAATACGACACAGGATACGCCGGACAAATGTTCGGCCCAAAGCCTCGAAGCCGTCGGGCGAACGACGCTTCGATATCTTTATCTGCCATAACTCTCTCTCCAGCAGCGGAACCCGCGGCACTGCCGTCGAGTGCCTGCAATTTGATCAGCCCCGCCCTGCCACTGTTCAAAGTGAGGATTCAGTCGTGGAACTTCCGGTTGACTCGCAATGGGCGTTAGGGAACGCATAAAGAGCAGCGAACGAGATCGCCGGTCCAGCTTCAAATTGCCGGTTCGGAACTCGAAATGCCGCCGTAAAATGGCAACAATTCGTAGCAATCGTGTTGCTGATTTGCTGGGGATTCTCGATTGTGATCGCATTGCGTCTGTTTGCGCCGTATGTCGCCGCAATCGCGGGACTTGTCGTACTGCAACCTCTGCGCGCGAATGCCGAGTGGTGGCACCGCGGGCCGGTTGACTACGAAGAATGCGCGGACGCCGCGGACAAGTCGGCGACCAAGGAACAAAAGGCCGCGGCCCTCACCGAGTGCAACGCCAAGTTCGCCGGGCGACGCAAACCTGGCGGCGGCTATACCTATTACGACTTCATGCAGGATCGCTCCTTCGATATCGCCGGTCCGAATCCGACTGTCGAGGAGCAGAAGCGCATCGACGAGCAGTACACGGTCTACCTTGAAAGTCAGCGCCGCAGCAACATCGCCGCCGCGTTCGCGGCGAAGCAGGAGCAGCAGAAGATCGAACAAGCGTCGCTGAAGAGCGAGGTCCGCAAGGTGCCGTTGCCGCAACCCAAGCCGCCGCAGGCTTCAAGCAGCGATGTGCGGTCGCGTCTGCGGCCGGGCGATTGCACCAATCATGAGTTCTCCTGCGAGTGGCCTCTCCTGTCGGAGAAGCTCAACGACCTGAAGAAGCTCTTCACCTCTCAGCCCAAGCAGACCAAGAAAGCCGACCGCAGCTGATCCCGTCGTCTCGGCCGGTGAGCCATTTCGTGGCGGCCGAACGAAAGTATCGCCGGCCGCCGTGCCTAGTTCGTCAGGTGCGCCGTCTGCAGCGCGTGATTGAACATCGCCTGCAGCGCGGCCGTGATGTCGGCTGGCGTGTTAGCCGTATAGAAGAAGCCGGGCGAAGCGCAACTCCGGAGGCTGCCCGGGATATTCGCGATATTGTTGTTGGCGTAAGTGTCCTCGTTGCCCGCAAAGGAGGTGTTCACCGGATTGATCGGCACGTAGGGAATATAGAGCACGGAAACGATGATACCGCGGCTCTTGAGCGTCGAGCAGACGTTTCCGGAGCTGGTGGAATCGATCACCGTGGCATGGTTGCTGCCTGACCACCCGCCGTTGGGAACGCCTTTGATTTGCGGGTCCTGTGCGCCATCGGTTACGAGGAAAACATAGGGCAGCGTGTTGTTTGTCGCGGTGCCGTTGCCGACACTGGTGATCACTCCGTTCATACTCGTGAGCGCCGTGTCGATATGCGTGCCGCCGGAGCCAAGATTTGCGTTCACGTTCGTATCAAGCAGCGTTGCGAGGTTGGCCGCGGCATAGTTGATGGTCGAGGAATCGGTGGTCGAGCCATTGATCGAGCTGGTCAGCGGGAAATAGGAATAAAGGAAGCGGATGAACGGATAGAGTCCGATCCGGAACTGGTTGGCGACCTTTGCGGTGTTGTTGGCAGTGATGAACAGCTGGTTCACGGCGTAGCCGACCGCGTCGAGACGAAGCTGGATGCAGGCGTCGGTGCCATCGGTCGGGCAGTTCGGAACTGCGGGCAAGCCCCACCTGGAGTCTGTATTGAGCGAAGCGGGGAGGCCAGAAATCATGGAATTGGGGAATCCGGGAACCTGTGTTTTCGGCACGCTGGAGGTCGACGCCATGTTGATGAGATTGGCGAGCGCCGCTTGGCTGACGCGGGAAAACGCATAGCCCATGCAGTAGTTGTTGGTCCGATATCTCTGAGTGCCGCTGTCGGTGCAGGCGCTGTTTTGGGGTGAGAAGTGACAAGCAAGCGTGCAGCCGGTCGGATATTGAACGTAGTTGTCCGGATTGATCGATTGCATCCGAACGGCTTCGGCCGGGGTTGATGGAAGGCCCATCGAGCCCGAAACGTCGAGCATAAGATAGAAATCAAGATAGAGCGGCAGCGTAGCGGTCGCGGCCGAGGTTCCGCGGACGGTCATAATTTGCCATCCCATCACCTTCATGAAGGTCACGGGCACATCGGCGGTGAACTGCACGGTGGAGGAAAGCGTCGCGCCGGTCTTGGTGACGGTTGAGGTCACCGACGCGTTCAGGTCCTGGTAACCGATAATCGTACGCAGGTTGCCATTGAAGATGTTGTTGGCCGCCGTGACTCCGGCCGGGACTGCGCCGTCGGACGTCATCAGCATGGCCGCGTTGTAGCCGGCCGAATTCTGTGAGATCGAGGCGATGGCCGCGGCATCCGCCGCAGATTGCAGCTTGGCCTTCATCCGCGTGGCCATCGAGTAGTCGGTCGCGACGCCGACCGCGCCGAGGATCGGAAGGATCGCGATCCCGAACATGATGGCAACATTGGCCTTGGTATCACGGCGGAAGCGGGAAATCAGCGCGGTTGCACGGCTAAGGATCTGGGGCACGGCCATGGCAAAATGGTCCTCTGCGGAGCAGGAAAATATCAGCCAGTTTGCCAACAGATCGTTTGCAGGATTCTAAGAAAAATCCCTTCAATTTTATTGATTTCGCCCGGCGCGCTCTGCGCGGCGAAGCCGGGCGGCCGGTAGGCGCCGCCAAAGGGATAGGCGCGCCGCCTTGTAACCGTCATGGGCGGTCGGTATCGTCTTGCTGTGGGGCGTCTGCGTACGGCAGGAGAAAACCATGGGTTTACTCGACGTTCTCAACGGAATGCAGCAAGGCCCGCGCGGCCCCTCCACGCCAGATTCGAAGGGCGGCGGCATGTCCCCGCTCACGATGGCGCTTCTCGGTTTGCTGGCCTGGAAGGCCGTTAAGCATCTCACCGGAAATCCAGGCCAGGCGACGCCAGCCCCTTCCCCCGCTCCGGGCAATACCGTTGCGGCAGGCGCTCCCGGCGGCGGGTTGGGCGATGTGCTGAAGGGTATGCTGGGCGGCGCCGCGGCAGGCACCGTGATTTCCGGAGGCCTCGGCGATCTCCTCAAGCAACTGCAGCAGGGCGGTCAGGGCGAGGCAGCCAATTCCTGGGTCGGCACGGGTCCGAACAAGGTGATTTCGCCCGGCGATCTCGGTAGCGCCCTGGGCGCCGACCAGATCGATCAGCTCTCCGCGCAGAGCGGCCTGCCGCGCGATGAAATGCTCGGCGCGCTCAGCCAGTATCTGCCGCAGGTCATTGATCATTTGACACCGGACGGACGGTTGCCGAACGAACGCGAATTGTCGGGCCGGTTGTGACGACCGGCTCATCCAAACTTTGATCTTTTTCCGAGGGAGGACTTAAACATGTTGGGCGGCATCATTTGGATCATCATCGTCGGTTTTATCGCCGGCATCATCGCGCGGCTTCTTTCGCCTGGTCCAAACAATCCGTCCGGCTTCATCCTGACCACTGTGATCGGCATTGCGGGTGCGTTTCTCGCGACCCTCATCGGGCAGGCCATCGGCCACTACGGACCCAGTCAGGGCGCGGGCTTCATCACGGCAACAATCGGCGCACTGGTCGTGCTGTTCATCTGGAATCGCCTCGTCGCAAGCGGGACGATCCGCGACTACAACAAGTGACGCGCTAACGCGCGTCATCCGGCAACGCCTTAGATCGAACCCGGGTCGAGATCCGGGTTCGATGCCGTCGCATCAGCGCGGAGCGATGTTCGTCACTGAATCAAATGCATGCCGGCATCCATCCGGACGCATTCGCCGGTCATGTTGCTCGAGGCCGGGCTCGCCAGAAAGCAGACGAGCTGCGCGATATCCTCCGCCGACGAAGCGACCTTCAGCGGGACCCGCGCCACCACCATGTCGCGCACCTGCTTGGCGCCGGCTTCGCCGCGGCCTTTGGTGAACCAGCCCGTGTCGATGTAGCCGGGACATACCGTGTTGACGCGGATCAGCGGCGCAAGCGCGCGTGCCAGCGACAAGGTGATGGCATTGAGTGCACCCTTGCTCGCGACATAGGCGACTGACGACCCGCCGCCGCTGATACCCGCAACCGAAGACACGTTGACCACTGCGGCCGGCCGCCCTGACGATTTGGCCGAGGCTTGCAGCAGCGACCGCGCCGCGCGGATCATCTGGTACGGCCCGATGGTGTTCACCGCATAGATGCGCTGAAAGTCCTCCGCCGAAAGCTCTTCCATTCGGTCATGCGCCACGTGCTTCGTGGTGCCGGCATTGTTGATGAGCGCATCAAGCCGGCCCCACGGCGCGGCCGCCGCGACGATCTTCCGGCAGTCCTCGTCGCGCGACACGTCGCCCTGCACCACCACGACTTCGGCGCCCTGCTTGCGGCAGAGATCCGCGGTCGCTTCGGCCTCCTTCCGGCTGTTTGAATAATTGACCACGATGCGCGCGCCGCTTGTTGCGAGCAGGCCGGCAGTCGCAGCGCCCAGACCCGACGCCGAGCCGGTTACGATCGCGCACAAACCATCCTTTGACATCGGTTTCCTCGTGTATTTGGAGCTCGCCCTCTGCGGTCGCGATCCAGTGGAGCGGATTTCGTTTGAGTCGGACCACTAGCATACCAGGCGCGGAATAGCGAAACTCCGCTGCGCGGAAAACCCCTCCTTATGCCGCCTCCGCAAGGGGTGCTGCGGACAACGGCGCTTGTCAGAGCAAGCACTTTTCCCCATCATGCCCGCCAAGAAGGACTTCGCCCCGCGGCGGCGGCACAGCCGGACGAGATGCGGAAGTCAGGAGACGAGGGACGCTGTGGCGGAGACCGAAAACATTGTCGTCGAGACCGCGGAGAAGATTTTTTCCGATCTCGCTGACACCCAAACCATCAACCACGACAAGAACGGTGCGTGGAAAGCGCCGCTGTGGCAGGCGCTGACCGAAGCGGGGCTGCCGCTGTCCTGGGTGCCGGAGGATTGCGGCGGGTCAGGCGCCTCTCTCGCCGACGGTTTTGGCGTCCTCGGCGCGTCGGGGCGATTTGCGATCGCAGTCCCCCTGGCGGAAACCATGCTGGCGGGATGGCTGCTCGCGCAAGCGAAGATCCCTTCCCCTGATGGCGAGATGACGGTGGCGCCGGCGAGCCCGAAGGATCGTATCACCCTGAACGCGGATGGAACGCTGTCCGGTCGCGCGCGCGGCGTGCCCTTTGCGAAGCAGGCAAAACATATCGCCGTGCTCGCGGGCGGTGCGAGCGGCACCTCGATCGCGCTGGTCGACGCAGCCAAAACCCGGATCGACGCCGGGCTCAACCTCGCCAACGACAATAGCGATGCGGTCATCTTGGATCGCGTCGCGCCGCTTGCAATCAAGCCCGCGCCAAAGGGATTTGACCAGAACGCGCTGATGCTGATGGGCTGCGTCGCGCGCAGCCTGCAGATCGCGGGCTCGCTCGAAACCATGCTCGATATCAGCGTGCGCTACTCCAACGAGCGTGTCGCGTTCGAGAAGAAGATTGCGAAATTCCAGGCCGTGCAGCACAACCTGGCGAAGCTTGCCGGCGAATCGGCGGCGGCGCTGGCCGCCGCGACCTCGGCTGCCGACGCGATCGCGAATTCAACCTCGTACAACGACGACGCGTTGTTTCTGGAGGCGGTCGGAGCAAAGATCCGCTGCGCGGAGGCCGCCGAAAAAGGCGCAGGGATCGCGCATCAGGTGCACGGTGCGATCGGATTCACCATCGAGCACGTGCTGCATCGCTATTCGCTGCGCGCAATGTCGTGGCGCGACGATTTCGGCTCAGAGACCTTTTGGGCGGTCGAGCTCGGCAAGCTCGTCGCGCTCAGAGGCGCCGATGAATTGTGGCCGCTGGTCGCTTCGCGCTGAGCACTTCGAAAGATAGAGAAGAGCGTTCATGACTGCAGCCCTCCGTTTCGATCCGATCCGCCTGCCGCCCAAATGCGAAGAGCTGCGCAGGGAAGTGCGGGCGTTCCTCGCCGAGGAGATCGCCGCGGGCACTTTCAGCCCGTTCAAGCCCAACCGCGAGGACACCGACGTTCCCGAATTTTCCCGCAAGGTCGGCGCCCGCGGCTGGATCGGGATGACCTGGCCGAAGAGATATGGCGGGCACGAGCGAAGTTTTCTGGAGCGCTATGTCGTCACCGAAGAGATGCGGGTTGCGAATGCGCCGACCCGGCGCTTCTTCGTGGCCGACAGGCAAAGCGGACCGGTCCTGCTGAAATACGCGCCCGAGCACATCAAGGCGGACATCCTGCCGCGCATCTGCCGCGGCGAACTGTGCTTTGCTATCGGCATGAGCGAACCGAATTCGGGGTCCGATTTGTTTGCGGCGAAGACGCGCGCCACCAGGACCGACGGCGGCTACCTGATCAACGGCACAAAGATCTGGACCTCCTCGGCGCATATCGCCGACTACATGATCGCGATCTTCCGCACCTCTCAGCCGACCAAGGAGAACCGCCGCCACGGCCTCACCCAGTTCCTGGTCAAGATGAAGCAGCCCGGCATCAAGGTGAACCCGATCGGCCAGATCACCGGGCAGTTTGAATTCAACGAGGTTGTGTTCACCGATCACTTCATTCCCGATGACCACGTGCTCGGCGAGATCGACGGCGCGTGGAAGCAGGCGACCAGTGAGCTCGCCTATGAGCGAAGCGGCCCGGAACGGTTCCTGGAGACCTACTACGTGTTGACCGAACTGGTGCGCGCCGTCGGAGCAAAGCCGGACACAAGGAGCGCGGAGGGTATCGGGCGCCTGGTCGCGCAGCTGCACACGATGCGGCGCATGTCAGTATCGGTCGCGGGCATGCTGCAGGCCGGCAAAGAGCCGGTCGTGGAGGCCTCCATCGTCAAGGACATTGGCACCGTCTGGGAACAGCAGCTGCCGCACCGTGTGCGCGAGCTCGCTGCTTTTGTCGAGGAGGACGCGGGAAATCGCGAGACGCTGGAACAGCAATTGTCGTTTGCGATCAAGACCGCGCCAAAACTGACGATCCAGGGCGGCACCACCGAAGTGCTCCGCGGCATCATCGCGCGCGGGCTCGGCTTGCGCTGAATTGAAGAGGACACCATGAGCAAGTTTACCGATATCGGCGTCGAGAAGCACGGCCATGTCGGCCTGATCGAGATCAGGCGGCCGCCGCTGAATTTTTTCGACGTCTCACTGATCAACCAGATCGCCGATGCGCTCGAGGAATTCGACCGCGACATCGAAATCCGCAGCTCGGTCCTCGCCGCCCAAGGCAAGGCGTTCTGCGCTGGCGCCAATTTCAGCGATCCGGCACGGCAGGAGCGGGAGGCGCGCGCACAGCAGGATCCCGCGTCCAACCTACCGATCAACCATCTTTACGTGCAGGCGGTGCGCATCTTCCGCAACAAGAAGCCGGTCGTCGCGGCGGTCCACGGAGCCGCCATTGGCGGCGGGCTGGGGCTGGCCGTGTCGGCGGATTTCCGTGTCACCTGCCCCGAGGCGCGCTTCTCGGCCAATTTTACCAAACTCGGTTTCCATCCCGGCTTCGGCTTGACCGCGACGCTGCCCGAGCTGATCGGAAAGAACAACGCGGAATTGATGTTTTACACCAGCCGCCGCGTCACCGGCGAGGAAGCCTATCGATGGGGCCTTGCCAATGAACTGGTGCCGCAGGATCAGGTTCGTGCTACCGCGATGAAGCTCGCGCAGGAGATCGCCGAGTGTTCGCCGCTCGGCCTCGTTTCGACCCGCGCCACCATGCGCGCCGGCCTCGCCGATCGCGTGCTTGCGGCGACCAACCACGAGCTGGAGGAGCAGACCAAGCTCCGCGCGACGGAGGATTTCAAGGAAGGGGTGAAGGCGACGGCCGAACGCCGCGTCGCGAATTTCAGGGGAAGGTGATTTCTAACCTCTTTTTGCGAGAGGCCTCAGCCACCAATCCGAAACTTCACACCCCCGAGCGAGAAAGCGCTGTCTGACACGGCGTATCCGCGCGCGCTCGCGGCGTCGCAGACAGCGCCGACATCGCGGACCCGAAAATCAAGCGCGCTCATGATCTCGCTTTCTCCCTTGACGAAACGGAAGGTGCAATTGGGCAGTTTCAGCTCGGCTTCGGCGCTGTCGGGTTTCGCCACGTCAATCCCGAGGATCCGGCCCCAATGGGCCGCAAGATCAAGCGGATCGGGGCTCATCATCTCAACGGCTGTCAATGCCAGCGTCATGTCCTTTCGGATATGTTTCTGCCACTCCGGGCCCGCCGGCGGATAAGGACCGAGCACGTCGTCGCTACCATCGGTGTGATTGAACTCAATGAAGGCTGCGCGGCAATCCCGCGGATGCAGCTGCACGCCACGATAGGGCGCGTGCGTGATCACATTGGCGGTCCGTACTCCGAGCGCATTGGCCTGCCCGCCCCTCGCGTCCGGATCGTCGCAGCAGAAGATGGCCATGTAGCCGCCGCGGCCCTTTGTCTTGTCGAGGAATCGCCCGGCCGCCGTGCCTTCCCGGAAGGGCGCGACCACCTCGAGGAGAATGGTGTCGACCGGCAGCAGCGCGTTGACCAGCCCGTATTTCGCGACGTTGCTGTCGTGGTAACAGACTTCAAGCCCCATGATGCCGGCAATGTCGGGAATGACGGGCTCGAGATGCGGCGCCACCAGACAGATCTGCCGCAGCCGCAAATAGCTCATCTAGCGCTCCTAGTGCCCCCCGAATACGGCCTTGCGCTTCTCCATGAACGCCTTTGCCGCCTCCTTGTGATCGGCGGTCTCGCTGGCACGGGTGTGATGGATCGCCTCGCCGTCGAAACACTCCTCGAGCGACAAATGTTCGGCGTTGTTGATGTTGCGCTTGATGTAACCGAACGCGATCGACGGTCCCTGAGCCAGTGACATCGCGAGCTCGCGCGCGGCCGCGTCGATCTCGGAGTCCGGCACGACCTTGTTGACCATGCCGAGCGCAAAAGCCTCCTTTGCCGAAAGCACCGGCGACAGCAAATACAGCTCGCGCGCCTTCGCGCTGCCGAGCAGCTGAGTGAGAAAATACGTGCCTCCATAGTCGCCGGAAAACCCGACCTTGGCAAAGGCAGTCGTGATCTTGCAGGATTCGCTCGCCACACGAAGATCGCAGGCAAGCGCGATCGACAGTCCCGCGCCGGCCGCCGCGCCGTCGAGCTGCGCCACCACGGGCTTCGGCATCTGGTGCAGGAGGCGGGACACTTCCATGCCGCGCCGGAGATTTGACAGTTTGGCTTCGAACGGCAGCGGCGCGCGGCCCTCGGCCATGCTCTTGACGTCGCCGCCCACGCAGAATGTGCCGCCGGCCCCCTTGAGCAGCACGGCACGAACCTCATGATCCTCAGCCGCGCGGCGCGCTGTGTCCACCAAACCTCGCGTTATGTCCGGATGGAGCGCGTTGCGCCGATCCGGGCGGTTCATGGTGATGGTGAGGAGCCCCTTGTCGAGGCTTTGCAGGACCATTTCATTCGCGGTCATGTGCATCGCTTTCGTTGTTTGCTTTTGATTGATCTCAAGTCGTCCTGCGAGAAGCGAGCTGGATCGCTTCGTCTGCTAGGCAACGGCTATTTCTTCACCAGCGGGCAGCGCGATGCCTCGAGCGACTGGAACGCCTCGTTGCCGGGAACGGTCGCGAGCAGCTTGTAGTCATCCCAGCGCCCCCTGGACTCCGAAGGCTTCTTCACCTCGAACAGATACATGTCGTGCACCATGCGGCCGTCCTCGCGGATCTTGCCGCCCTTGGCGAACATGTCGTTTACCGGCGTATCCTTCATCACCTTGATGACGGCGGCTGAGTCCGTGGTTCCGGCGGCCTTCACCGCCTTCAGATAGTGCGTAACGGAGGAATAGACGCCGGCCTGCGCCGAGGTCGGCGGGCGCTTCACGCGCTCCATGAAGCGTTTCGAGAACGCACGCGTGTCGTCATTCATGTCCCAATAAAAAGCCTCGGCGAGCAACAGGCCTTGCGCGGTTTCGAGGCCAATGCTGTCGATATCCGTGACGAAGGCAAGCAGCGGAGATACCTTCTGGCCTCCCTTCATGATGCCGAATTCGGCCGCCTGTTTGATCGCGTTGACCGTGTCGCCGCCAGCATTCGCAAGCCCGATCACCTTGCCTTTCGAAGCCTGCGCCTGCAGCAGGAACGAAGAGAAGTCCGAGGTGTTGAGCGGATGTCGGACGCTGCCAAGCACCTTCCCGCCGGTTTTCAACACGACGTTGGTGGTGTCTTTTTCGAGGTCCTGTCCGAACGCGTAATCAGCAGTCAGGAAGAACCAGGTGTCCAGCCCGCTTCTGACAGCCGCAAGGCCGGTGGTATTGGCCTGCGCGAAGGTATCGAACACGTAGTGGACGGTGTAGGGACCGCACGCCTCGTTGGAGAGGCGGATCGAGCCAGGACCATTGAAGATGGTGATCTTGTTCCGCGCCTTTGCGACCTCGAGCGCCGCGAGTGCGGTCGCGGAAGCTGCCACATCGAACAGCATCTCCACGCTCTGATTGTCGAACATGTCGCGCGCGATGTTGGCGGAGAGGTCGGCCTTGTTCAGATGGTCGGCGACGACGACTTCGACTTTGCGCCCCAACACCTCGCCCCCGAAATCCTCGACGGCCATCTTCGCCGCGGTCTCGCTGCCAGTGCCCGTGATATCGGCGTAGAGGCTAGACATATCGAGGATGCCGCCAAGTTTCACCGGCGGTTTGCTTTGTGCCTGCGCCGCTGAGGCGCCAAACGCAAGCAGCGGCACCAGTACAGCGGATAGAAATCGCTTCATCAAAGCCTCCCTTCGGCACACGTCGCTGCCTCTTCTGTGTTATGGCGGCAAAACCATGCCGCATGGCCCAGAAGGCAGCAAGTGCAAGGCGACGGCATAACGTTGCTTAGGCTGCATTGCAGCCGCGCCCTTTTTTCCGCAAAGCGGAATGACTATTCGCCGACGCCGTTGGCCTCGCGTTCAGGCCAACAATCCCTTGCCGGGAACATGATTGACCTCGAGCCTGATGCCGTCAGGATCTTCGAACAGCACCGAATAATAGCCGGGCGCCCAGGAATCCTCCCGCGGCGCGCGAATGATCCTTGCATTGAGCGTGCAGACGAAACGGTGCACTTCATCGACATCGCCGCGCTCGCGGGCGCGGAAGCACAGATGATGCAGGCCGACACGCTGCTGCTCGAACCTCTCGCCCGCAAATTCAGGCGCTGGCGCCCAGATTCCGACCGCTGTGCGGCCGCCGACACAGTAGTAGAAGGTGTCGGTGTCGATCATAGGCGTCAGCCCGAGGAACGGCAGGAGCTTGCGATAAAACTCCCGCGAGCGCTCGAAATTCGAGGCTGTCAGAACCACATGCGCCATCCCGTTGATTTCCATCGCCTGCCCTTTCGCTTTCCTGTGCTATGTCCGCGATCGCCGTGCGGCACCATATAGCAACTCGAACCACTAGCGTGATTAAGGTCGGTTTTCGACGTGTTCTCACGGCCTCGTACGTTCTGCTCGCCGCCACCGCGGCTCCAGCGCGCGCGGGTGGATGTTCGTTCGAAATGCAAGGCGATGGCCGTGTGGCGAGCGTGATCGACGGTCGTAGCTTTCGCTTGACAGACGGCCGCGAGATCCGGCTTGCCGGTGTCGAAGAGGCTGGATCCGCTCCAACGACCGCTCGCCGCACCGCGGCGTTGTCGTCGATCATCGCGGGCAGGGACGTAACCTTGCAGGGTATGGACGACGCCCCGGACCGCTATGGCCGGCAAAACGCGTTTGTGCTTCTCAGCTCTTCGGGTGAACTGGTGCAAAGCCTGCTGCTGGCGCTAGGCGCCGCACTGGCTTCGCCCGAGGTCGCTGACAGGAACTGTTTTGACCTTTTGCTTGTGGCGGAGGGTGAGGCGCGCCGTACCAAAAAGGGACTCTGGGCCGACCCCACCGTCATAAAAAACGCTGAAAGACCGGACGATATTTTGGCCGGGATCGGGCGATTTACGGTGGTGGAGGGCAAAGTTCTGTCGGTTCGTCAAGCCGGGACAATGACTTACCTGAACTTTGGGCGGAACTTTACACGGGACTTTGCCGTGGCTATTCCAAGGCGCATGATGCCAGCGGTCGAATCTGCCGGTATTGTCCTCAAGTCTCTCGAGAATCGGCGGATTCGGGTTCGTGGCTGGATCGAGACGCGACCGTGCCCTCGGATTGAAGTGCACCACGCGGGGCAGATAGAAGTGCTGGGCGGCGGGGACTAGTCCGCCGAACTAACGAGTAGCTGATGTGGATGGGTTTGCCGGACGGCGCAACAGGGGAATGAGCCGCCGCCTTTGGGCTGCGATGTTTTTGCTGTGCGCGCCGCTTGGGCTCGCCGCATGCGGCGATATGAGCCGGTTCCAGACGGCGGTGGCGCCGGCTGCGACCCCGATCAAACCGAATCGGACGGTTACACAGACACCGGCCTCCGAACGGGAGCACGAGCGCATCCTCTCCGCCTATGGCGGCGCCTACAACGATCCGAGGCTTGAAGCACTCGTCAGCAAGACCGTCGAGCGCCTGGTCGCCGCCTCCGACCGGCCGGATCAGGCTTACAAGGTCACCATCCTCAATTCGGGCGCGGTGAACGCGTTCGCGCTGCCCACGGGCCAACTTTATGTCACGCGCGGTCTGATCGCGCTTGCGAGCGACACATCGGAATTATCGTCGGTATTGAGCCACGAGATGGCGCATGTGCTCTCGAAGCACGCGGCGATGAGGGAAGATCAGGCCAAACAGGCCGCGATCGCGGCGCGCGTCCTTAGCGACATGGGCAACGACCCCGACGTGACCGCTTTCACGATCGCCAAGAACAAGCTGACGCTGGCGAACTTTTCGCGCGACCAGGAATTGCAGGCCGACGAACTGGGGGTCGGCATTTCCGCGCGGGCGCACTTTGATCCGTATGGTGCGGCGCGCTTCCTGACGTCGATGGAACGCAATGCCGCGCTGAAGGCGGGCCGGACCTCGGTCGACCCGCGTGCGCAGGACTTCTTGTCCTCGCATCCGGCGACCCCGGAACGCGTGTCGCGAGCGCAAGCCGCCGCAAGGCAATACACCTCCCCGGAAAATACCGAGCGTGATCGCGAGGACTACCTCTCGGCGATCGACAACATCGTCTATGGCGAGGACCCGAGCGAAGGGTTCGTGCGCGGGCGGCGCTTCCTGCATCCAAAGCTCGGCTTTACCTTCCAGGCTCCGGAAAACTTTACACTCGACAACACTGCGCAGGCGGTGATCGGCGTGCGCGAAGGCGGTGCGCAGGCAATGCGCTTCGATGTGGTGCGTGTGCCCCCCGAGCAAACTCTCGGTGACTATCTCAATTCGGGCTGGATGGAGAATGTCGACAAATCCGCGACCGAAGAGCTGACCATCAATGGCTTCCCGGCGGCCTCAAGTGTCGCGCATGGCGACCAATGGCAGTTCAAGGTCTATGCGCTGCGGGTGGGCAATGACGTCTACCGCTTCATTTTCGCAAGCCGCCAGAAGACCACCGAGAGCGAGCGCAATGCCCGCGAGACCGTCAATTCCTTCCGCCAACTGTCGCTTGAAGAAGTCCAGTCGGCGCGTCCGCTGCGCATCAAGGTGATCACTGTACAGCCTGGAGATACCGTGGAATCGCTCTCACACCGCATGGCCGGCGTCGACCACTCGACGGAGCGCTTTCGCATGCTCAACGGCCTCGATGCACACGCCCAGGTCAAAGTGCGCGACAGGGTCAAGATCGTGGTGGATTGAGCGGCAGGAATTCGAGTCTGTGGAACCATGCAGGAAACTGCGTCGCTGGGGCGCGGGAACGTCGCTGGCGCATCCAGGGGAGACCGTCAGCGCTCAGACGGATCCCGTTTCTTGACTGTTGCTCGCGGCGTGCTGCCTCGCTGGAAACACAATGCGTTTCGCCGGCTTCCCGCCGAGACGAAAAGCCCGGCCGCGAGGGCCAGGCTTCTGCACATTGAATTGATGGCGTTTGGCTTAAGCCGCTTCGTCCGCGACCGTGGCATCGTCCCTGTCGGCGTCGTCGACCTCGTCGATGTCGCCCTCAGCCTCGCCATCGGCCTCACTGCCGGCCTCGGCCTTGGCGCCGCGACGCGGGCTCTTCGCAAGCTGGCTCTCGATTTCCTTGATCGCCTCGGTTTCGGTCGAATGCTGCACCACCGCGATCTCGCGCGACAGGCGATCGAGCGCCGCTTCATAGAGCTGGCGTTCGCTGTAAGACTGCTCGGGTTGCGACTCCGAGCGGTAAAGGTCGCGCACCACCTCGGCAATCGCAACAATATCGCCTGAGTTGATCTTGGCTTCGTATTCCTGCGCGCGGCGCGACCACATCGTGCGCTTGACACGCGCCCGGCCTTTTAGCGTTTCGAGCGCCTTTTTCACCAGCGCGGGCTCGGAGAGCTTGCGCATGCCGACATTGGCGACCTTTGCGGTCGGCACGCGGAGCGTCATCTTGTCCTTGA
>Ga0075424_100001999_pt1 | contig 18367 bp, 8 predicted proteins | sample SoiMethybrSBSTD3_FD_75301 | JGI IMG/M metagenome (GOLD analysis project Ga0075424, IMG submission 75301) | Bulk soil microbial communities from a Populus tree surrounding site in Tennessee, USA - Soil MetaG P. TD hybrid SBSTD3 | ecosystem: Environmental > Terrestrial > Soil > Tree plantation...
ACGCCGCCGGGAACTCCCGTGTAACTTCCCGTAGTACTTCCGAAGCTAAAACCACCTCGCGACCAGGCAGGATCTAACCAGGGAAATTTCAGCGATTGATATTCAATTCCACCTTTGAAACTGTGCGCTCCGTACGTCTTTGTTAGGTTCTCTGAAATTTGAATGGTATCGCTTTCGCGCTGGTTCGGGCTGGCGAATCCATTCGGTCCCAGCGAAGTAAGTCCGCTGATGCTGAGGGTAGGCAGGCCACCATTGCCGGGGTCGTCGGGAATTCCCTGAATTCCGAACTTTGCGGGAATGCCTTGCTGGTTAGCGATCGCGGAGTCAAAAGAAGTTCGCAGCCTGCTGTAGCCGAAACGAAACTCGTTGATCATGGTTGGCGAGAACGAATGGACTTCGCTCACCACGAGGTTCCAGGATCTGTCCTTTGTCGCGCCCTGACCGAAACTTATATTGTCGCCCTCACCGGTGAAGTCTGCGGGAATGTTTGCATCGCGTTTGGAATAGCTGACTCGTCCGAAAATCTGATCGTGCACTGAAAAATTGTTGTCCACCCGTATGTCAAAGTGCTGACTGTCATCGGGCAGACTGCGGTTAATCGCAAAGTTGTTTGTGATTCCAGGTTGTGTCGCATCGGGGAAAAGGTTGAGCAGAGCAACCGCATTGGGATCAATGCGGTTCGCAGGAAGCTGATTGAGAAACGTTTGTTGCCCGGTGAAATCGGTGATGCCTGCGACACTTCCGTTGGTATAAAACGGATCGCGCACAAATCCTGTGCTGGCTGCAGTCAAACCCGTAACGGAATCTACTTGGCCGGCAGTTACGGGCCTGGTGGTTGCGGGATCAAGAATAGTTGCGCTCGGAAAGATCCTTCCCAGAGCGTCGGTCGCGGTACCAGTTTTCGCCGCAAGCACGTCGCGGAAATCGGTATAGCCGCTGGCTCGCTGCGCTGCGGTCGGAACGCTTGGATTCTTCAATGTGCTTTGGCGAATGCGTCCGACTTCATAGTCTCCAAAGACAAACATCTTGTTCTTAATGATCGGACCGCCAGCCGAAAAACCAAATTGGTTGCGTTGCAACTGGGGTTTCGTCAGCGTGGAGGGATCCTGCACAAAGTATGCTCCATCAATTGCGTCCAGCTTATTGTTGCGCAGAAATTCCCACGCGCTTCCATGGAACTGGTTGGTACCTGATTTGATGGTCGCATTGACTACTGCTCCGCCAGCCCTCCCAAATTCCGCGCTAAAGTTACTGGTCTGGACCTTGAATTCCTGAATGGCATCTGGGGGAGGAAGACTTACATAAGCCGCACCGTTCAGAAAATCGACTGTGTCGTTGTTGTTATCAATTCCATCGAGAATGTAATTGTTGTGAACGCTGCTCAACCCGTTAGCCACAAAGCTGCCGGTTTTGTCGAGCCCGCGGGTTGCGCTGAGTCCGGTAACGCCCGGGCCTAATTGCGCCAGGAAAGTGTAATTCCGCCCATTCAGCGGAAGATCGTTGATTTGGGTACGGCTAGCGAGCATACCGACCGAGGCGTCTTGCGTCTGCAATAGCGGAACTGCAGCCGTGACTTCAACCGATTCGCTTATTGAACCTGGCACAAGAGCGAAATCAGCTTTGAGCTGTTGCTGAACATCCACCTTGATTCCACGCTGCGTTGCTTTGCGAAAGCCAGCTGCTTCCACTGCCAGCGCGTAGGAACCGATTTTGATGGGGGTGAAAGAATAATTGCCATCCCCGGTAGTGACCGCTTCAATGACAAGGCCGCTGTCTTCGTTGGTAAGAGTTACTTTCGCGCCTGAAACGAGTGCGCCGCTGCTGTCTGTGATCGTGCCGCGAATGCCTCCAGCATCCACTTGAGCGTAAGCCGCTGGGCTGAGAAAAACACTCCAGACAAGCAACAACATCCACGTACAAATTCCAAAACTTACGGATATTTTCTGCTTCTTCAAGGCAGCTCTCCCTCTGGTCACGCGGCCAGAATAGCGTTGCAACAGCGCGATGAACGTTAAAATCCCCACCTTGCTATTCACGGAAGCCTGCTGTACTGATCGCGACGAAAGCCTTAACGTGCAGGCGCACGTTTTACCGTGCACGCGCACGTTACTGCGACTTCTTTGCCCTTGTCAAGAAAAAATTTACATAAGGGATGCGACTTGCACCCGTGACGAGCTTTTCTCGCTTTATATTCCTCATGAATACCGGTTGAAGCTTTGAGATTGTGAAATTCCTTTTCTGCGTTTAAGGTGATTTCTACAAACCGACGCCTTTTCGAGCAGGGACTAACAAGGGAGAGCAATTCTCTGTCTGACCGTGAATCAAAGACGGACTCCAATCAGATTGGAGTTCAGGAAATCGCTGATTCTTTAGGTATCTCACGTGGCACTGTTGATCGTGCATTGCACAATCGGCCCGGAGTCAGCGTTTCCACCAAACGAAGAGTCCTCCGCGCGGCTGAAAAGCTGGGGTATCGGCCGAATCTTGCGGCTCGGTTTCTTTCCTCCTCAAAGCGGATCACCATCGGCGTCGCCATCCCGCGCGAAGTCGCGTATTTCTACGATGAAGTGCGGGAAGGTATTTTCGAAGCGGCGAGTGTTTTCGAGCCGCTCGGCATCAAGATCCTCTACCGGCCCTATGATCGTTTCGGCCCACATGAAATCAAAGCCCTGCGCGATGTTTTGCAAGAGGACATCAGTGGCCTGATTATTTCCCCGGCCTATCCCAACAAACTCTTGACGCACATTGACGAAGCTGCACGCCGCAATATCCCGGTCGTATGCGTGGGCACGGACGCCCCGGGAACGAAACGACTCACTTCCATCTCCGTGAATCCACTGGTAAGTGGAGCGCTGGCTGGGGAATTGATGGGGCATTTTTTACGTGACACTGCTCAGGTAATTGTTTTCATTGGCATGCACGCCACCGTCGATCACGAACAAAAATTGCAGAGCTTTCGCAGCAATTTCCGCGCGTTTTGTGCCAAAGGCGAGATTGCAAGCATCGTTGAGACTCACGACGAACCAGATGAGGCCTACTTGAAATGCCGGAAGGCCCTTGAGCAACATCCGCCGGCGAAAGGGATCTATGTAGCGACTGCGAATTCCATGCCGGTGATTAAGGCCCTGGAGGAATCCGGCATGGCTGGCAAAATCAAAGTGATCGGCACAGATTTGTTTCCCGCTATGTTCCCCTATATACGGTCCGGTACGATTGCCGCTACGATCTACCAGCGGGCCAGAGAACAAGGCGCCAGGGCGATTCAGACGACGGTGCGCTTCGTCACCGAGAAGTTGCAACCAGCCGCGCAAATTTCCATCAATCCCACAATTGTCATGCGAGGCAATTTGGATTTGTTCGCCATGAACGGTTCCTCTACGGAACCGAAGTCTGGCTTCTAACGAGTTTCAGTTGCAAGGTTCGCGGCGAGTTCATAAAATTCGCGGCGGGCGTCGGCAGAAAGCTCCGCCGACTTGTTGGAAGATTTTTTTTCTACAGCGGCAGCATCCAGGGTCGCGCGCATTTTGTCCACATTCATCGAACCTTCAGGAAACATTTCCGTGTAGCGCTGGAGGATTTGTTTGGCATTCTCAATCTGACCAGTTTCATAGTAGAAAATTCCCAGAGTCATCAAAATCCCTTCGCGCGACGGGGAAAGATCTACAGCCTTTTTAAGGCTGGCTTCTGCCTGGTTCGCATTGTTCTGCAATACGGAGGCAATTCCCATTCCCCAGTAAAGAATTCCGGAGTCTGGCACGCGCGTTAAGCCTTGTTGCAAAGTTTCCCGGGCCGCCTCTGTGTTACCTGACTGCAATTCAGCGAGCGCCAGAGAGAAACAGTATTGGTCATTGTTTGGACTTGCCAGGTATGCCCTTCTTAAATTTTGTATAGCCTCGGATGTCTGCCCCATTCGGCTGTAAATGTCCCCGGCCAAGGCCAGAAAAGTTCCATCTTTTTGCGATTCTGTCGACACTTGCTTTAGAGATTCCAGCGCCTTTGCATACTCTCCGGTCTGGAAACGAGCGTAAGCCAGGTTGTAGTAGGCCTCATCCGAAGAAGGGTTAGCTGCAATGGCTGCTTCGAAATGCTGGATAGCATCCGGATACAAACGAAACCTTGCCAACAGAACTCCTTCACCAAGAAGCGTGCGGAAATCGCCACCGCTGATTTGGTCCAGTTGCAGGATCGTTTGCTTGGCGTCGTTCACACGATTAACTTTGAGATAAGCCTCCGCTAGTTGGTAAAGGCTGCGTGGGTTGTCAGGATGTTGCTTTACTTCAGCCTCCAGTTCCCCAACATCAGATTCTTTTCGTTGTGCTGCGGATAATTCTCCCCGGCGTCCGACCTGCTCAAAAAAGTTTTGCAGCGGGTAGGGACCCGGATCAGGATTCTTGGAAAGCGTAAGGAACACCTTCATGTCACGCTGGGAGGCATCCAGTTGGTGCAAATTTCGCTCGGCTGTGGCCAGCTTGTAATACGCCTGTGCCGGTTTCTGGCTAAGCTCAGCGCTACGACGCAAAAGCGGAACAGCTTCTGCATATCGTTTTTCGTCCATCAGAAGGCTGCCTAATTCAAACAGCGCTTCAGCGTAAGCGGGACTTATCTTCAGGGCTTGCCGAAGATACTGCTCAGCCTGCGTCTGCTCTTGTTGCTTTCTGGCAATCACACCCAGGTTGAAAAGTATGAGTGGGTCATGGGGATCAAGCTTCAATCCCTGATTCAAATAATCCTTCGCGTCGTCCAGTTTGCTGAGATGGCGCTGGCACAAACCCATAAAAGTATAAGAACGAGCTGAGTGCTCGAGTTGCAGTAGGAGCTTAAACTCCTCCACCGCTTCATCCACTTTGCCGACGGTGAAGTAACTCTCTCCCAAAGCGGCATGAAAATCCGCGCGCGCGACATCGAGCTTTATCCCTTCCTTCAATAAAACAATGGCATCTTCATAAAATTGCTGTTTCATACTGAGGCGGGCCATGAGGAGGATGACATCGGTATTTTCAGGTGCAAGTTTGCGTGCTCGAATCAGAAATTCCAGGGCTTCGATGTCTTTGTTCTGATCAGCCAGACACTGCCCGAGCAGATAGAGAGTTTCCGTCGACTTGCGGTCCAGTTCCAGCGCTTGTTCCAGTGTCGCTTGTGCCTTGGAAAACTCGCCGTTGCGCAAATACGCCTGACCAAGATCGTGCAGGATTTCGATAGTCAGAGGCTGCAGTGCATTGGCAATTTCGAATTCGTGGGTTGCAGGTTCGTATTGTTTCTTCGAAGCGAGGACCACCCCCAATGTGAAGTGGAGCTTTACCTCTCTGGGATTTTGGCGTGACAGTGTCTCCGCCGTGCGCAAGGCTTGGGCGGTCAGGCCGGCCATGAACTGCGCCTGCACTAGATTTAACAACACGCTGGAGTCTGCTGGATGAACGCGTTGGAGGGCTACGATGGCTTCTTTAGGTTTCCTCTGAGAAAGAAGCAAAAGCCCAAGATTGTAGTTGGCGCTTCGATCTTGCGGTGTAATGCGCAGAATTTCGCGGAAGGTGCTTTCAGCCTGATCAAATTTTTCCTCAGAAACAAAGTTAATCGCCAGATTGTTGAGTGTTGCCGTCGAGCGGGAATTAATCTTCAGAGCTTTTTGCAGCACCTCCTCCGATTCCCCATACCGCTTTTGTTGATACAAGATCATTCCTAACAGGTTCAGACCGTCTACACTCCGCGGAGAGCGTTCCAGACCAGCCTGTACGGCAGTCAGGGCCTCAGCTAAAGCTCCACGTTGGAGCATTTGCTTTGCCCGTTCAAAATCAGAATTATGCAAGGACGAATCAGGCTGACGACTCCCGGCATGAGGTGTGGCCTGTGCCGTCCCGACCGCACACATCAACAAACATGCGACAAGAATCAAAACTAAGAAACGCTCCATGAACGGCCCAAGGGAATCCATTATCAGGGGTAAACAAGTGCGCATGGTAGCATACGCGGGAAGAGTAAAAGACGGTGCTCTCCGATGAATAACGAAGCAGTTCACTGAGAAAAGTTTAACTTCTTCTGGATATTTTTCTAAAATGCGCATCCATGCCGGGCAGATGTTTCTTGTTTCGCTGTTGTGGTTTGCGCAGGCTGTTGTAACTCCTGTTTCAGGACAAACCGGATCCAAAACTCCACCAGCCGCATCGGCAAACTTCACGGATATCACCGCAAGCAGCGGCATAAATTTTCAGCATTTTTCTTCTCATACTTCGAGAAAATACCTGCTTGAAACGATGGGGGCTGGGGCAGCTCTTTTTGACTTCGACAATGATGGACGACTTGATCTGTTTCTGGTCAACGGCGCGCCGATTGCTGATCCAACGCCCAAGGGCACAATTCCGCAAAAAACAGATCCCAAGCAGTGGAACCGCCTCTACCATCAGGAGCAAGACGGTACGTTTAAGGACGTCACCGAAAAGGCGGGTGTGCAAGGAATTGGTTACGGCATGGGGGTTGCCGTCGGAGATTATGACAACGATGGTTACGAAGATTTCTACGTGACCGCGTACGGTGGCAACCAGCTTTACCACAATAATGGCGAGGGTACGTTCACCGACGTAACCGCCAAGGCTGGTGTCGCCGAAGGAGGATGGTCCACTAGCGCTGCATGGGTGGACTTGGATGGCGACGGTCTACTGGATTTGGTAGTCGCACGATATTTGCAGTGGGACTTCGTGGACATCTGGTGTGGAGAGCACAAACCCGGTGCCCGGGCGTATTGTCATCCCGATCAATTTCAGCCGATTTCCCCACTGGTTTATCACAACGACGGTAACGGCCACTTCACAGAAATCTCGCGGAAGAGCAATCTATCAAAACCGGGGAAAGGATTGGGTGTTGCGATTGCGGACTACAACCGGGATGGACGCATTGACGTTTTTATCGCTAACGATTCTGTCCCTGAATTTCTATACGAAAACAAAGGAAATGGAACGTTTGATGAAATAGGCCTGATCTCCCAATCAGCGGTGGATGCGGATGGTGGCACCTTCGCTGGTATGGGAATTGATTTTACCGATTACAACAACGATGGATTTCCTGACCTTGTGATTACAACGCTCGCTTATCAAAGGTTCGCACTCTTCAAAAATAACGGCGATGGGACTTTTTCTTACGCCAGCCATAACTCCGGTCTGGGAGCTATGACATTCCTGCATTCCGGATGGGGCCTCAAATTTATTGATTACGACAATGACGCGAAAAAGGATCTTTTAGTGGGCCGAGGCCACGTAATGGACACAATAGAGCAGAACTTTCCCCAACTGTCCTATCGCGAACCTTTATTACTCGCCAAAAATACGGGGGCTAATTTCGTTGATATTTCAGCAGATGCAGGAAGCGTTTTTAGCCAAGCGTGGGCCGCACGCGGGCTGGCGATCGGCGACATCGACAACGACGGCCGACTGGACGCGGTTGTTACAACCAACGATGGGCCCGCATATGTTGTGCACAACGAAACCTCCCCGCAGAACCATTGGCTGACCTTGAAACTTATTGGACATAGAAGCAATCGCGATGCTATTGGCGCCGAAGTCAAAATCATGACGCCGGACGGCCCACAATTCGCCACCGTAACCACGGCTGGCAGTTATCTTTCCTCCAGTGACAAGCGTGTGCATTTTGGTCTGGGGAACAATCCGACTGTAAAGAGCATAGATATTCGCTGGCCCAGTGGGATTCGGCAGACGCTCACCAATGTTCAGGGCGATCGAATTGTCGACATCGAGGAACCGCTTTCGCCATAGGGTGAAAAGTCGCTGAAAGTTTTTTTGCAGAATGAGCTGTTGGCAGTTCGGTTCCCCGCTCACCAGGAAAACGCAGAACTTTTCAGGTTGACAAATCAAAATAAATTCTTCATGATTTCCGCATCGTGCACGCACACGATTAGGAATTTACAGAACTCCCCAAAAGACACGTGAATGCCTTTTGACCTCGTGGGGATCGCCGGTAAATTTCCTCACGAACGAAATTTGAGCGGAAGCGATGATCGCAGCTTCTCGTATGTGAAAGGACTTGTGTCAAGCCGCAACGGAAAAAGCAAAGTTAAGAAAACTTCCTCCAAAGAACCAGTCCTGGCATGGGAGGAAAGTGTCACCATTCCCACTTACCCCGCTCAACCTGCCGACCGCAATCCCATGTTCCTGGATAAACGCGTTTACCAGGGCAGTAGTGGAAAGGTATATCCCAATCCTTTCACCGATCGTATTTCAGACGAAAAGACCGATAAGTCCTACCAAGCGGTTTTTCTGGAGAATGAATTCGTTCAGATCATGGTTCTGCCAGAAATCGGCGGGCGCATCCACATCGGTCAGGACAAAACCAATAACTATGATTTTTTCTACCGGCAGAACGTAATTAAACCGGCGCTGGTTGGTCTGCTGGGGCCGTGGATTTCAGGCGGCGTCGAGTTTAACTGGCCACAGCATCACCGTCCCTCGACATATATGCCGGTGGATCACAAGATCGAAGAGCACGCGGACGGGAGCAAGACAGTCTGGTTGAGCGAGCACGAGCCCATGAACCGTATGAAGGGGATGGTAGGGATCACTGTTCGCCCGGGAAACAATATTGTGGAAGCCAGGGCCAGGCTCTTCAATCGCACTCCTTTCGTTCAAACTTTTCTCTGGTGGGCCAATGTTGCGGTACGTGTGCATGACCAGTACCAAGCTTTCTTTCCTCCGGATGTCGACTACGTAGCAGACCATGCGAAACGCGCGGTCTCGTCTTTCCCCATAGCGCGCAACTTTTACTACGGTGTTGACTACACCAAAGGTGTGGACATCACCTGGTACAAGAACATTCCAGTCCCTACCTCCTACATGGTCCTCGATTCCAGTTATGACTTTTTCGGTGGATACGATCATGGGAAAAAAGCGGGCTTGGTTCATGTGGCAGATCGTCATGTTTCTCCTGGCAAGAAACTTTGGACATGGGGAAATGCAGAATTCGGCTATGCCTGGGACCGTGAACTCACTGATTCCGACGGTCCCTATGTGGAACTGATGGCAGGAGTTTTCACAGACAATCAACCTGACTTCTCATGGTTGCAGCCCTACGAAACGCGAACCTTCAACCAGTATTGGTATCCGATTCAGGAAATCGGCCCAGCGAAAAACGCGAATCTCTCAGCCGCAATCAATCTAGTGAAGGATGGCTACCGGGTTGAGATCGGAGTTTGTGTAACCGAAGCCCGAAAGGATCTGCGAATCATTTTGACCTGCAGAGACCAGGTTTTATTTGATCGCACACTAGACGTTTTACCAGGCAAACCGTTCCGAACAGAAGTTAAGTTGTTGGATGATTATCGTGGAAAAGATTTGCTACTGCGTGTACTCGCCCCTGATGGACAGGAAATCATTCAATATCAACCTCAAGGCGAACATGAAGTCCATCTGCCTGATCCCGCGACTGAGCCGCCACCACCAACTGAAATCCCCACCGTCGAAGAGTTGTATCTGACCGGGCTTCACCTGGAACAGTATCGCCACGCTACGCGTTCTCCTGAAATCTATTGGGAAGAGGGACTACGTCGTGACCCATTAGACGTGCGTTGCAATAACGCTTTGGGGACGTTGTACCTTCGAAGGGGCCAATTTTCGGAGGCCGAAGTTTATTTTCGTCGTGCCATAGAAAGGCTGACACGGTGTAATCCAAATCCTTATGACGGAGAACCGTTCTACAACCTCGGGCTGGCGCTGCAATTTCAAGGACGAAATGAAGAGGCTTTCACAGCGTTTTATAAATCAACGTGGAACCAAGCGTGGAAATCTGCCGGCCATTACGCACTGGCAACCATTGCTGGCCAGAACGGAAAACTAAAACAAGCTCTTAACTTCTTGCAGCATTCACTTTCGGGCAACGGGTTAAATTCAAAAGCCCGTAACCTGCGTGCGGCGGTCCTGCGACGACTAGGTCGAAATGGCGAAGCAGAAAAACTTGTCCGAAAAACATTAGAGTTGGATCCTCTGGATTTCCGTGCCATGGCAGAAATCGCGTTTCTCGACCGGCCCGAGATAAAAAGTTCTTCGAATGGCACTTTTTCACTGAAGTTCCTGGACAATCAAACTTGTCTCGATATTGCGTTCGACTATGCCGAGGCCGGTTTGTGGGCCGAGGCAATAGGTGTTCTCGAAAGCCACATTGTCTCGCTTGCGAAGGAAGAAAAACCATACCCCATGGTTTTGTACGCCCTCGGATATTTTCACGAAAAAAACGGCGAGGATGAGAAGGCACGAGAATACTTTGACCGCGCAGCAGAAGCTCCATCGGACTATTGCTTTCCCGCCCGCCTCGAAGAAATGCTGATTCTTGAGGCAGCCATCCGGGCAAATGCGCGCGATGCTAAGGCCCATTATTATCTCGGCAATCTTCTGTATGACAAACGCCGGCGCGAAGAAGCCATTCAACATTGGGAGCGTTCCTGCGAGATTGATGCTTCTTTTGCCATTCCCTGGCGAAACTTGGGAATTGCATGGCACAACGTACGAGGAAACGCAAAGCGCGCACTCGATTGCTACGAAAAAGCATTTCGGGCGGACACGAAAGATGCGCGTTTGTTATATGAGCTCGATCAGCTTTGCAAACGTATTGGAGTTCCACCGGCCAAACGTCTTTCACGGTTGGAAATAAACCGCTCCTTGGTGGACTTTCGTGATGACCTTGTAGTGGAACTCGTCACTCTTTACAACCAGACTGACGAAAGCAAAAAAGCTCTGCAGGTTCTGAGCGATCGGCGCTTCCATCCCTGGGAAGGCGGCGAAGGACTGGTTTCCGGACAATACGTCGCGGCCCATCTTCTTCTCGGACGGCAAGCGTTGAAAACCAGCAATGCACGCGAGGCGCTCAAACATTTTGAAGCAGCGCGCAACTATCCAGAAAATCTTGGGGAAGCGAAGCATCTACTAACGCTCGAAACCCATCTCGACTATTTTTCCGGACTTGCCTTACAGGAGCTTGGCCGCGATAAGAAAGCCCGCGAGTATTGGCAGGAAGCAGCACAGGCACAGACGGGCAATACTGAGATGACGTTTTACAAAGCACTTGCTTTAAGGGGACTCGAGCATGAGTCCCAGGCCGTCTCGTTGTTAAACGAGCTTTTGGAATTTGCTTCACGCCAGATCCACGCGACCCCGAAAATAGATTATTTCGCCACATCACTACCGAACTTTCTGCTCTTCGACGACGACCTGAAGAAGCGAAACCGGATCCATTGCCTTTATCTGGTTGGGCTGGCAAAGCTCGGCCTCGGACGTACAGAAGAAGCGGTTGCTGACCTGCGTGAAGTTCTTTCTTTAGATATCAACCATCTGTGGGCCCAAACTGAACTGGAAAGCTTTGCTCCAGCGCAAGCCGCGGGGCCAAGATCATGACCCATTACGTTTCCGGTGAGTCCACCGCTCGAGCAGCAGGAGCAATTGAAATACCGGCGGTGCACTTCAACAGCCTCTACTTGTGGACGATCTCACTAGTGGCGGCGCTCGGGGGTTTGCTCTTCGGCTATGACTGGGTCGTAATTGGCGGAGCCAAGCCCTTCTACGAAAAATATTTTCATCTCACTGACGCATCGCAACAAGGCTGGGCGGTGAGTTGCGCGCTGATCGGCTGCCTGTTCGGGGCGATGATTTCGGGCACGTTATGTGACAAATACGGGCGCAAACTCCTGCTGTTGTTGTCGGCGCTCCTGTTTGCAGGTTCCTCGCTGGCCATCGCCATGACGAATAGTTTTCATACATTTGTGGCCTGGCGAATTGCCGGAGGGATTGCCATTGGCCTGGCTTCGAATCTTTCTCCCATGTATATCGCAGAGATTGCGCCCGCCCAGGTGCGAGGCAAGCTGGTCTCGGTGAATCAGCTCACGATAGTGATTGGAATTTTGCTGGCGCAATTCATGAACTGGATCATCGCCAAACCAGTGCCCACCGGTGCTTCTGCGCTAGAAATTCTGAACTCATGGAATGGACAGACTGGATGGCGCTGGATGTTTGGTGTAACCGCCGTGCCTTCCCTGCTGTTTTTTTTCGGCATGCTGTCGGTACCCGAGAGTCCACGATGGCTTGCGCGGAACGGCAAGCCGGAGAAAGCCAAGCGCATTCTGCAACGCCTGGGTGGTGAAGCATATGCCACACAAACGCTGACCGAAATCGAACCTACTTTATCCGAGGAGGCGAGTGCGAGCTTGCGCCAGCTCTTGGACCCAAAGCTCGCCGGAGTTCTGTTGCTCGGCACCTCGCTGGCAGTGTTCCAGCAGTGGTGCGGCATCAATGTCATTTTCAATTATGCAGCCGATGTCTTCGCAGCGGCAGGATACAACGTCTCCGACATCCTGCTGAATATCGTTATCACCGGCGCAGTGAATCTCATTTTTACGTTTGTGGCCATTGCCATGGTAGATAATGCCGGCCGACGCAAGTTAATGTTGTTCGGTTCGGCAGCACTCGCTTTGATCTATGCAATCCTGGGAATCGGCTTCCATCTGCACGGACAGGGCCTTTACATGCTTCTACTCGTCATAGCTGCGATCGCATGCTATGCCATGTCCCTGGCACCCGTCACTTGGGTCGTTATATCGGAGATTTTTCCCAATCGCATTCGCGGAGCAGCAATGTCGGTGGCGATAACCTCTTTGTGGATCGCGAGCTTTGTTCTGACTTACACATTTCCTCTGTTGAATCAGGGGTTGGGGCCGGCGCGTACTTTCTGGATTTACGCCGCGATTTGTCTCGCCGGATTTTTCTATATACGTTGGCGCCTTCCGGAGACCAAAGGAAAGACGCTCGAAGAGATTGAACGGTCTCTCGTACGGTGAAAGTGTGTGATGACTCAATCAACACAAGGTATTTCCCCAATCACCAGCATCGAAACCGCATCTGGCAGCGTCTTTGGTCAAATTGTTCTGGATAATGGAGTAGTCCGGGCCATAGTGGTGCCAAGCCTGGGGGGCAAGATCATCTCCCTCGTACGCATCGCGAGTGGACGCGAATATCTGATTTCCCTTCCCTCCAACGAAGATTTCCTCAAGCCGTCTTTCGGGGGAACATTCGTGGACTACAACAATGTAGGCTTTGACGAATGCATCCCCACAATCGCCTCTTGCGACTACCCTGACGGCAAGTTTGCAGGATTTCAGCTGCCGGACCACGGTGATGTCTGGTCGTTGCCTTGGCAACATGAGATCCGCGACATGGGGCTTAGTCTGTCGGTCGAGGGGCGCTCGCTTCCGTTCATTTTTCGGAAACACCTCAAGCTGCAAGGTGCAGCACTACACATTGAATACGAGTTGCGAAACACAAGTGATACTCGATTTCACTTCCTTTGGTCAGCCCATCCCCTGCTTGCAACTGAACCCGGTACGACGATCCTGCTTCCGCTCGACTCGGGTGATCTGCTTATCGACTCCTCGAAAGGCAATCGTCTGGGCTCGAAAGGGGAAAGCTGTACTTGGCCGATCGCCACACAAAAAAATGGGCAAACAGACGATCTACGGGTGATGAAAGCTCGCGGCGAAGCGAGCGACAAACTCTACACGCCGCGCCTTTCCAAAGGGCGTTGCGGTCTTTACCATCCGAGAGCAAATGAATCGATCGTTTTCAGGTTTGATGTGGAAAGCACTCCGTATGTAGGACTGTGGATCTGTCACGGCGGCATCGGGTCAGATAATCCCAAAGAGCCGTTCACTATTGCAATGGAACCTTGCAATGGACGTCCCGACTCACTGCGGGAAGCCATTGAGCGGGGAGAAAGTACCACACTCTTGGCTCACGAAACTAAGCGATGGGCCATCGAGGTGCAACTGCTTGAGGGTCGTCCGAGCGAAGAGATTTAGCGAACTCATTGGAGGTCTTCTGTGAAAGGTCGATCCTGGGCCATTAACGCTGCATGGTTTTTGATCCTGCTTCCCTGCATTGGATCAGCGCAGTCGCCTGTGAGGTTTATCCAAGCTAAAAAGATCTTCGTTCTAGACGCGGGAAATATCTCTTACGTTTTTGGGATAAATGACAAAAACATGTTGCAACACATTTATTGGGGCAAGCATGTTTGGCGCGACGATGATTTTGCCGCAGCCCAGAGCCTTCCGGAATGGGCATCGTTCGATCTGACTACCACGACAACGCCACAGGAGTATCCGGGATGGGGTGCTGGTCTGTTTGTCGAACCGAGCCTCAAGATAACTTTTCCAGATGGCAATCGCGATCTCGTTCTCCACTACGTGGATCATAAGATCGATGGCAACAAACTGACGATTACTCTCAAAGACATTGAACGGTCCGTACTGGTTCATCTGCATTACATCGTCTATCCACAAACGGGCATAGTGGCGCGCGATGCCACAATTGAAAACAGAACAAAGAATTCGGTAGTGCTCGAAAGCGCACAGTCGGCGGCGTGGTATCTGCCTCGCGGGGAAGGCTACCGTCTTCGCTACCTCACGGGCCGATGGGCAGGTGAGTGGCAACTCAATGAGGAACCCGTGCACCCCGGCATCAAGATATTGGAAAGCCGTCGAGGTAGCACGAGCGTACAGACGAACCCGTGGTTTGCTCTCGACCGGGATGGCAACACCGACAGCGAGCATGGATCGGTCTGGTTCGGAGCACTGGGATGGAGTGGCAGCTGGCGCATCAGTGTGGAGCAAACTCCACATCAGCAGGTACGAATCACAGGAGGGTACAACCCATTCGACTTTGGATATTACCTCTCAGCGAGAGAAACGCTGATCACACCTCCCTTTTATGCTGGCTACACGGACGAAGGTATCGGAGGCGCATCTCGCGTTTTGCATGAATTCGAGCGCAATGAAATATTGCCGAACGGTTCCGGATCAAAAACCCGCCCGGTCCTCTACAACTCCTGGGAAGCGACACTCTTCAACGTGAATGAAGCTGGGCAAATTGCCCTCGCGGACAAGGCGGCGAGTTTGGGCGTGGAACGTTTTGTCATGGACGACGGCTGGTTCGGCGGCCGTAACAACGATCATGCAGGCTTGGGTGACTGGTATGTGAATCCGAAAAACTTTCCCAATGGTTTGGGACCACTAATTCGCCACGTAAAACAATTGGGTATGGATTTCGGACTTTGGGTCGAGCCGGAGATGATCAATCCTGACAGCGATCTCTACCGACAACACCCCGACTGGGCAATGCACTTTGAAGGTCGTCCGCGAACCGAAGCACGAAACCAACTCATGCTCAATCTGGCGCGCGACGACGTACGCGAATATATCTTTCATTGGCTCGATGAACTGGTCACCAATAATGACATTGCATTTTTGAAATGGGACTACAACCGCAACTTCAGCGAACCTGGCTGGCCGGAAGTTCCTTTCGCACAACAGAAAAATATTTGGGTAAAATTTACGCAAAATGTTTACGACATTCTTGATCGATTACGGCAGAAACATCCGAAGTTGGAAATCGAGTCCTGTTCGGGCGGCGGTGGGCGTGTGGATTTAGGAATCATGCAGCGGGCTGAGCAGGTCTGGCCTTCTGATGACACTGAAGCTTTGGACAGGCTGACCATCCAGCGCGGCTTTACCTATGCTTACACTCCGCACGTCATGATGGACTGGGTAACAGACGTTCCAAACTTTAATGGCCGCAGCGTGTCGCTCCAATTCCGTTTCATGACGGCGATGCAAGGCTCTCTGGGAATCGGAGCAAACCTAAACCACTGGACGTCCGAAGATATCGCGCTGGCAAAACAGGTGATCGCGTACTACAAATCCATCCGTGAGACTGTTCAGAATGGATTGCTCTACCGGCTCGCTTCACCGACACAAGGCAATCTTAGCGCCAGTCAATATGTTTCTCCCGACAAATCCCAATCTGTGGTCTTTGCATTCTTGCACTCTCAACAATTTGGACGAACGGTATCGCCACTGCTGCTAAAAGACCTTGACGAGAAAGGCATCTACTCAGTGTCTCGAAATGACGGCAAGGCAGGTAAAACCAGTGCGGCCGTCAAACTCAGTGGCGCCTACCTGATGAACCATGGGATCGAACCTGAGTTGACCGGCGACTACGACAGCGTCTCCTTCAAGCTGGATCGGGTACAACCAAACTGATGAAGCCAGGCTGGGACACAATTCGTCGCTTCTGAGTCGCCGTTGAGTACCTGCAGAAATGATTCGCATGAAAAACCAGCCGTAAGGCTTCTTCGAACAACGGCTCTGGCATTGCCTGCCGCAGCATTTCGCCCTACAGCGCCTTCTTCAGCGAGCCGTACCGATGGGATCTCGACTGATGAGCATCTTGACGCGTCCGATATCGCGCGAAAACAGACGATTGTGCGATTGTGGGTGATATACCCGGCACCTAATTTTCCGAGGGGATGCTACTCGCTAACGGCGATGTTTGGGGCATGTGCTGTCGTGCGACCAGACGCGCTTGGTATCCATATTGGTAAGAACAGCTGTTGGGACATTCGCGTGAGTGAGGACACCGCAAACCGTGTGCTTCGGGAAGCACTTCAACTCTGACAACGAGCCAGCGAAGAAGCCAAACGGAAAGCCAGACATGCTGTATATGGAAACTGGGGTTGATTTCTTCAGCGAGTACTCCTAAAAGGTCTGCACTGCAGAACAACATGACTATGGCACGCCCAGTCTCGCCTGATCGTCACTGATCTGAGTAGTCCGCCAGTTCTCAACTTGCCGCTGCATGGGTTCGAAGTTTCTCTGGATGCGGTCAACTCCTACCGCGAGTGTGTCAATCAGGTTGAAACTGTCACTAGACAAAACTCTGTGCGGGCTTGAAATCAACAACTTGCAAAATATCCTCAGGCCACATTTCTGTTATCAATTCCCCTCATGTTTGGGTTCGCGCGTGCTTGGGTTTGCCTGCTGGTTCGGCTGTTTCGCTCTCGACAAAACCTACTCATCGAGAATCTCGCCCTCCGTCAACAGTTGGCCGTTTTCAAACGCCAGAACGCTCGCCCCAAGCTGAGCATGGTCGACAAAGTCTTCTGGGTTTTGCTGCGCCGCCTCTGGCTACCCTGGAAGACGGCGCTCATCGTCGTCTCGCCGGACACGGTAGTGCGTTGGCACCGCGCCGGTTTCAAATTATGGTGGCGGCGGCTGATCTCCCGCGTGCGGCAGCCGGTTGGCAGAAGACCGGTCACCAAAGAGATCCGCGAATTGATCTTTAAGATGGTAGTGGAGAATCCAACCTGGCGCGCTCCGCGGATCCACGGCGAACTGCTCATGCTCGGCTACGACGTCTCCGAGCGCAGTGTCTCTCGGTGGATGCGACGTGCTCCCCATACACCCGAATCAGGCCAACGCTGGCGCACCTTCCTCAGAAATCACCGCGAAGCCATCGCCGCCATGGACTTCTTCTCAGTTCCGACCCTCACCTTCAACGTGCTCTACGTCTTTTTTCTCATCGGCCATGATCGGCGGCGCATCCTTCACTTCAACGTCACGCGCCATCCCACTAGCAGTTGGATCGTGCAACAGCTACGCGAAGCATTTCCTTACGAGCCGCCGGTCCGGTTCCTTATTCTCGATCATGATTCGAAGTACGGCATCGAAGTTCCTGCTGCGATTCGCTCCATGAGCATGAGACCAGTGCGGACGGCGGTAGGCTGTCCTTGGCAGAACGGTGTGGCTGAGCGGTGGGTTGGTAACTGCCGTCGCGAACTACTGGACCACGTGATTGCCATCAACTCGTCGCATCTGAAGCGGCTGCTTGCCTCCTACGTCGACTACTACCACGAGGATCGCAGCCATTGTGGACTCCAGAAGCAGACTCCGGTAAAGCGAACTCGCTGCGCAGGTCAAGGGCAAGTGGTGTCGTTGCCTCGTGTCGGTGGTCTTCACCATCGTTACGACCGCGCTGGGTGATCAGGAGCAAGGATAGTTTCGGCGAAGGCAGATCGCTCCATTCCATGCAGCGATCTGTTGGCTGACCGACTACCGAGGCGGACCTACCCCCCGGTCGTCTCACAGGCTGCTTTTCAACCCCTGTGGGCGTATACCCCGGTTGACTAGGCCTAATTTAGGCCCTAATTGATGTAATTGCACGCATCGATGGTACGCACAGAATTTTGGCTAACGACACCCGCTGCCGGTTTAAAAATTCTCGATCATCCACATGTTGCCATTGAAATCGTGCCCAAAAATGGCCAAATGCCGGCCGTCCGGAGAGGGAACGCCCCAGGTGAAGGAGCCGGATCTTTGTTGCCATAAGGGGTGCGGCTTGCCCTTCAGATCAACGAACAGCAGAGTTGCTCCTAATGCTGTCGTGTTGCTGGTAAAAAAGCCCTTGCTGTCAACGGACCAATCGAAGGAATTGAACCCGTTCCACCCCGCTACGGTGAGATCACGCACCGGGGATCCGTCCAGCGGAAGCACGTA
>Ga0075424_100002001_pt1 | contig 18358 bp, 19 predicted proteins | sample SoiMethybrSBSTD3_FD_75301 | JGI IMG/M metagenome (GOLD analysis project Ga0075424, IMG submission 75301) | Bulk soil microbial communities from a Populus tree surrounding site in Tennessee, USA - Soil MetaG P. TD hybrid SBSTD3 | ecosystem: Environmental > Terrestrial > Soil > Tree plantation...
ATGGCGAAGAAGGAGCGCTCGGCGACGAGCCCGGCCACGGCGGGTCCGGCGGCGAAGCCGAGGTTGATCGCGAGCCGGTACGCCGCGAAGGCGGTCACCCGCCGCCCCTGCGGCACGAGGTCGGCGAGCAGCGCGCTCGACGCCGGCCGGTACGACTCCGCCGCGAGGCCGGCCAGCGCCGTCAGCGGGACGATCTCCGCCAGCCCGCCGGCCTGCGACAGCGCCAGCATGATGACCGACGAGGAGTACATGGAGAGCGCGATCGTGCCGCGCCGGCCGACGTGGTCGGCCAGGACGCCGCCGGCCGCGGCGGCCGAGGCGCTGCCGATGCCGTACGCCGAGAGCGCGAGCCCGGCCTGGGCGACGCTGTAGCCGCGGTGCGTGAGGTAGAGCGCCAGGAACGGGAGCACGAAGCTCCCGAACCGGTTCACGAACGAGCCCGCGAGCAGGAACCACACCGGCCGCGGCAGCGCCCGCAGGTCGGCGCGTAGCCCCGATGTGCCCGGATCCGTCATGGTCCGCGATGCTATGGGAGTGCCCGCCCTCTACCGGTACGGTCGCGATCCGAGCCAGGTCGCCGACCTCCACCTGCCCGAGGGCGAGGGGCCGTGGCCGGTCGCGGTCGTCATCCACGGCGGCTACTGGCGCGAGCGCTACGACCGCTCGCTGATGGACGCCGTGTGCGCCGACCTGACCGGGCGCGGGTGGGCGGCCTGGAATCTGGAGTACCGCCGCATCGGCGGCGGCCGCGGCGGCTGGCCGCAGACGTTCGACGATGTCGCCGCGGGCATCGACCACCTGGCGGAGCTGCACGACGGAGCGTCCATCCCAGTTGACATTCGACGTGTTGTGTCGATTGGGCACTCGGCCGGCGGCCACCTCGCGCTCTGGGCTGCCACCCGCGACCGGCCCCGCGTGCCGGTGACCGCCGCCGTCGGCCAGGCGGCGGTGAGCGACCTCGCCCGCGCCTCGCGGCTTCGCCTCAGCAACGGCGCGGCGGACGAGCTGATGGGCGGCCCGCCCGACCGGGTGCCGGAGCGCTACGCCGCCGGTTCGCCGAGCGAGCGCCTGCCCCTGGGCGTGCCGACCCTGCTCGTGCACGGCGGCCGCGACGACACCGTGCCCGTCGAGCTCAGCCGCAACCTGCACGCGGCCGCCGTCGCCGCGGGCGACGACTGCGAGCTCGTCGTCCACGAGCGCGACGGCCACTTCGAGCACATCGATCCGGCGACGGCGGCGTGGGGTACGGTGACGCGGTGGACGGCGGCACTCTGACCCGGGCGCACGCGGCCGAGCTCGACCGGGCCGATCCGCTGGGCGGGTTCCGCGACCGGTTCGAGCATGGCGACGGCGATCGCATCTACGTCGACGGCAACTCGCTCGGCCGGCTCTCGCACGACGCCCGGGCCGCGCTCCAGGCGACCGTCGACGAGTGGGGCAGCCGGCTCGTCACCGGCTGGCACGACTGGGTCGACCTGGCCGAGCGCACCGGCGATGCGCTGGGCGCCGCCGCGCTCGGAGCCGGGGCCGGGCAGGCGCTCGCGTGCGACTCCACCACCGTCAACCTCTACAAGCTCGCCGGTGCCGCGCTCGCCGCCCGTGACGGTGCGATCGTCGTCCCCGCCGACGACTTCCCCACCGACCGCTACGTGCTGGAAGGCCTGGCGGCCGCGCACGGGCGCGAGCTGCGGCTGCTCGAGGGCGACCCGGTCGCCCCGCTCGGCCGGGACGCGGTCGCGGCGGCGGCCGAGGGCGCCGCGCTCGTCGTCCTCTCGCACGTGAACTACCGCTCCGGCACGCTCGCCGACATGGCCGCGATCACGCCCGCCGTCCAGGCGGCCGGGGCACTCGTCCTGTGGGACCTGTGCCACTCGGCGGGTGCAGTCGACGTCAATCTCGACGCGGCCGGTGCCGACCTGGCGGTCGGCTGCACGTACAAGTACCTGAACGCCGGGCCGGGAGCGCCCGCGTTCCTCTACGTGGCCGAGCGCCACCAGGCGGCGCTGCGCTCGCCGATCCAGGGGTGGTTCTCCCAGGCCGACCAGTTCGCGATGGGGCCTCGGTACGAGCCGGTCGCCGGCGTCGGCCGCTTCCTGGCCGGGACGCCGCCCGTGCTCGGGCTGGCCGCCGTGATTGCAGGGGCCGAGATGCTCGCCGAGGCCCGGATCGGCGCCGTCCGCGCAAAGGCGGCCGCGCTGACGACCCTCGTCGTCGACCTCCATGACCAGCGCCTGGAAGCCCTGGGATTCTCGCTGGGGACGCCGCGCGCGGCCGCCGACCGGGGCGCGCACGTGTCGCTGCGCCACCCGGATGCGTGGCGGATCTGCCGGGCGCTGATCGAGCACGCGAACGTCATCCCCGACTTCCGCCGGCCGGACAGCATCCGCTTCGGCCTGCCGCCGCTCTACACCCGCTATGTCGACGTGTGGGACGCGGTCGACCGGCTGGCGTCCCTGGTCGAGGACGGCGTCCACGAGCGGATGCCGGCCGAGGCGGCCCGGGTCACCTGACGTTTCGGCCGTGACCGAAGCGTCGCGGGTCTAAGCTGAGGTCATGCCCGGAGACGCAGACATCGCCGCCGTCGGGGCGCTCCTCGGGGACCGCGCGCGGACGCGGATCCTCGCCGCCCTGGGCGACGGCCGGGCATTGGCCGCAAGCCAGCTCGCGGTTGAGGCCGGAGTCGCCGCCTCGACCGCGAGCGAGCACCTCGCCCGCCTCGTGGACGGCGGGCTGCTCGCCTGCGAGCGCCACGGCCGCCACCGCTACTACCGCATCGCCGGCCCGGACGTGGCCGGCCTGCTCGAGGCCATGGCCCGACTGGCGCCGCCGGCGCCGGTCGCGTCCCTGCGCGAGGGCACGAAGGCGCACGCGCTGCGCGTCGCCCGCACCTGCTACGACCACCTGGCCGGCCAGGTCGGCACGGGCCTCATGGCGGCCATGATCGACGGTGGGCTGATCGTCGGCGGCGACGGCGTCTACCACCCCCGCGCCGCCCGGGACGACCGGCTCTCGGCGTTCGGGCGCGACGTCGACTACGTGCTCACCGACCGCGGCGCCGGCGTGCTGGCGGGCCTCGGCGTCGACGTCGACGGCGCCGCCTCGTCCCGGCGGCCGTTCGTGCGCTACTGCGTCGACTGGAGCGAGCAGCGCCATCACCTGGCCGGCGCGCTCGGCGCCGCCGTCCACCACCGGTTCGTCGAGCTCGGCTGGATCCGGCGGCAGCCGCACGGCCGGGCCGTCTGGCTCGAGCCGGCCGGTGCCCGCGGCCTCGAGGACACGTTCGGGTTCGCGCCCGACGCCGCCTGGGTGCACCGCCCGGCCCGCGTTGCCTAATGGATCATCGCCCGATCCGGATGACGAAGATCGTGCGGGTTCGCCCTAGAGTCGGCGACCGGCCACCCCGGGAGAGGTTCGCATGAGCGACGAGAACTACTTTCACTGGCATGACGGCGTCGAGCTCGACGAGGAGTCGCAGACGTGGCGCGGCTACATCGAGGACAACGACTACACCCGCAAGGTCCTGACGACCGCGACGTTCGCGGACAAGGGCGAGGCGGTCGTCGCCGCCGGTGAGATGCTGAGGAAGGCGCGGAACGGCGAGCCGCCCGCGTAGGAGGAGCTAGGCCGCGTCGGCGAGGCCCCGGAGGATCCGCTCGATGTCCTCGGCCGGCACCGGCTTGCTGAAGAGGTAGCCCTGACCCAGCGGGCAGCCCTGCTCGAGCAGGAATGCGCGCTGCTCCTCGGTCTCGATGCCCTCGGCCAGCGGCTGCAGGCCGAGCCCGTCGGCCATTTTGATCATCGTCGAGACGAGCACGCGGGCGTGGTCGCCGGGCAGGTCGGCGACGAACGAGCGGTCGATCTTGAGCGTCGTCGCGGCCATCTGGGTGAGCCGGCCGAGCGACGACTCGCCGGTGCCAAAGTCGTCGATGGCGAGCCGCAGGCCGCGGCCGCGGATCTCGTTCAGCACCGGCTCGTTGCGCTGCGGTGCATTCATGAAGGCGGACTCCGTGATCTCGATCATCATCCGGTCGGGCTGCAGGCCGTACGACTCGATGGTCTCGACGATCTCGCTCATCGCCGTTGGCTCCCAGAACGTCGGTGGCAGGTTCACGGAGACGTACAGGTCGATGCCGGCGTCGCGCCAGGCCCGGTTCTGGCGGCAGGCCTCGGCGACGACCCACTTCGACATCGGCCCGATCAGCCCGGTGCGCTCGGCCAGCGGGATGAAGGAGCCCGGCATGACGAGGCGGTTGTCGTCGTGCCAGCGCACCAGCGCCTCGACGCCGACGATCGCGCCGGTCGCGAGGTCGACCAGCGGCTGGTAGTGGAGCACGAGCCGGCCGTCCTCGATCGCCCGCCGCAGCCGCCCGGTCATCGCCAGCTGCTCGAGCGCGTCGTCCGACGGACGGGTGTACCGGCGCTGGCCGTCGCGGCCGGCGGCCTTGGCCTGGAAGAGCGCGGCGTCGGCCCGCTTCAGGAGCTCGGCCGGGTCGGCGGCATCCTCGGGGTAGAGGCTGATGCCGACGCTGGCGGGGCAGTAGATCTCGGTGCCGGCGATCTCGGCCGGCGCGCGCAGCGCCGCCCGCGCCCGATCGGCCATCGCATCGGCGGCCAGGCCGGTGCCGCTGCCGTCGCGGCCGGGATCGAGGTCGGCCAGGAGGATCGCGAACTCGTCGCCGCCCAGGCGGGAGACCGCGCTCGCGTCCCCGACCGTCTCGACGAGCCGGCGGGCTGCCTCGACCACGAGCGCGTCCCCCGCGGCGTGGCCGAAGCTGTCGTTCACGAGCTTGAAGTCGTCCAGGTCGACCAGCAGCACCGCGGCGCCCCGCCCGGCGGTCTCCGCGCGGACGACGGCCTCGCGCACCCGTTGCTGGAACATGGCCCAGTTGGGCAGGCCGGTGAGCGGGTCGTGCTCGGCGACGTGGGCGAGCTGCTCCTCGGCGGTGCGGTGCGCGGTCATGTCGAGCAGATAGCCCTGGCGGCGCGCCCGGCCGGCGTCCTCGTCGTGCACGACGGCCGACTCGTCGAGCACCCAGACGATGCTTCCGTCGGGACGCACGATGCGATACTCGGTGGAGAGGGCGGCGCCGTCGGCGGCGGCCGCCGCCAGCTCGGCGAGCACGCGCTCGCGGTCGTCGGGGTGGACGATCTCGGCGAGCAGGGCCGGGGTGCCCGTCCACTCCGCGGGCGAGCGCCCCGTGATCGTCTCGGTCGCCGGGCTGCGATAGAGCGGGGTGCTCGCGTCGTCGAGGTCGTTCACATAGATCGCGAGCGGTAGCTGCTCGACGAGCGTGCGGTAGCGGGCCTCGGCGGCGCGCAGCCGCGCCTCGGAGTCGACCAGGGCCTGCTCGGCGTTCTTGCGGTCGGTGATGTCGTGGATGACGCCCTGGATCTCGAGCGGCGCCCCCTGCGCGTCGCGGATGACGATCGTGCGGTCGTGAAACCAGCGCTCGTTCCCGTCGGCGTCGAGGAGCCGATACTCGTCGCGGTACGGCGTCCCCGACGTCACGGCCTCGCGGTACGCCGCGGCGGCGCGGTCGCGGTCGTCCGGATGAACGCGCTCCGACCAGCCGTCCGTGCCGTCGTACCAGTGTTCCAGGGGCACGCCGGAGAGCGCTTCGAGCTGCGGGCTCACGTAGATCGGCTCTCCCGAGATGGCCCGGTCGACGTAGGTGATGGCGGGCATCTGCTCGACCAGACCGCGGAACCGGCGCAGGTCGTCCCGGGTGGCGCGATGGCGCACGGCGTTGCGCACCGCCTCGCCGACGAGGCCGCCGAGGTCGCGCCAGAAGCCCATGCCGCCCGACGCCAGGTCGGCGGCCGACGCGCCCGCGATCTCGATCAGCCCCGCGGCCTCCTCGTCGCACCCGAGCGGGACGAGAAACGCCCCGGCGGTCTGCTGCGGGCGGCCGCTCGCGATCGCCTCGCGCCACGCGGGGGCGAGCGAGCGGGTCTCGACCGGCTCCCCCAGCCGGCGCAGGCGGTCCGCCCCGTCCGGCAGCCAGACCCGCGCCTCCCCGCCGATCAGCTCGGGGACGTGCGCGTCGAACCTGCGTGCGACCTCGTCGGGATCGAGCGTCGACAGGAGCGCGCGCGCGAGCGCGAAGAGCGCGTGTTGGCGGGCGGGGGACGCCATCGCCCCGTCATCGGCCGCAAAGCGGCCTGATTGAGCCGGTTCTACGCCTCCCGATCGGCGGTTTCGACGTCCAGGAGGACGGGCCGTCCGGGCGACGGCCGCCACTCGGTGCCGCGGCACATCGGACATGTCGGCAGCTGCCGGCGGACGCTGATGCCGTACCCGCACCCGCTGCAGTGGAACTCCCCGCGTGCCGACGCCCCGGCCTTGAAGCCGGACCGCGCCGACGTCGAATCGACGATGGCAATGCCCATGAAACCCCCCGTGAAACGGCCCCGGACCGCGATCGGCGATCCGCCTTTCGGCTCAACGTACCGGCGGCCCGGCCCGCGCGCCTACCCCACGCGGGGGTTTCGCGGCTACTTCTTGGCGGGCTCGTAGTAGGGGTTCGTGCCCGAGGCGTGGTCGGTCACGTCGATGACGCGGGTGATGACCGGCACCGCCTCGCGCAGGGCCACCTCGATGCCCTGCCGCAGCGTGACCGAGACCATGCCGCAGCCCACGCAGCCGCCGCCGAGTCGCAGGTACGCCGTGCTCTCGTCGACCGCGACGAGCTCGGCGCTGCCGCCGTGCGCCGCGATGGCGGGGTTGATCTGCTGCTCGAGCACTTGGATCAGCTGCTGGGCGACGTCGCCCGAGAGGTCCGCCGACGCCGGGACGCCGATCGCGGGGCTCGGGGGTGTGCGGTTGTGGATGACCAGGCCGCCGGTGGCGAGGTCGCCCTGGCGGTCGAGCGTCGCCCCGCGCAGGAGCTCGACGCTCTCGGCCGGGATGACGAGCGAGATCCGGCCGAGGTCGGTGACGCTGGCGTCTGCCGGCGCCTCCGCGAGCGGCTGCAGCGACAGGTCGTAGGCGTACTCGCCGCCCTGGACGCCGACCACCTCGACCCACAGCGCGTAGCGCTCCGGATCGGTCTCGCGCGCCCGCACCATCACGGCCTTCTCGACCGCCGCATCGGTCACGTTCATCACGGTCTCCACCCCACGTAGGGTACCGGGCAGTGCCCCGCGTGCTCCTCCTGCTGCCCAGCGCGACCTACCGGGCCGAGGACTTCCTCGCGGCCGCGGAGGCCGTGGGCGCGGAGGTGGTCGTCGCGTCGGAGCGGCGCCAGGCGCTGCGCGGCCCGATGGGCGACCGGGCGCTGCGCGTCGACCTGCGCCGGCCCGAGCGCGCGGCGCAGGCGGTGGTCGATCTGGCCGAGCGGGTCGGGCTGGACGCGGTCGTCGCCGTCGACGACGGCGGCGTGGCCACGGCGGCGCTCGCCGGCGAGCGGCTCGGGCTCGCGCACAACCCGCCCGCGGCGGTGGCGGCGACCCGCGACAAGGCGGCGATGCGGCGGGCCTTCCAGGAGGCGGGCATCCCCCAGCCGGGATTCCGCGTGCTCCGTCCCGGCGACGACGCCGGCGCGGTGGACCTCCCGGCGGTGCTGAAGCCGGTGGCGCTCTCGGCGAGCAGGGGCGTCATCCGCGCCGACGATCCGGCCGCGGCTCGGGCCGCCGAGGCCCGCATCCGGGCGATCCTGGGGGACGCCGGCGAGGATCCGGACGGGCCGATCCTGGCCGAGACCTACGAGCCGGGCGCCGAGGTGGCGGTCGAGGCGCTCGTGCGCGGCGGCGAGCTCGAGGTGCTCGCCGTCTTCGACAAGCCCGACCCCCTGGAGGGGCCGTACTTCGAGGAGACCATCTACGTGACGCCGTCGCGCCTCCCGGCGGAGCGCCTGCGGCTGGTGGAACGGACGGCGGCCGCGGCCGCCCGGGCGCTGGGCCTGCGGGAGGGGCCGGTGCATGCCGAGCTGCGCCTGGACGGCGATCGCATCCGGGTTCTCGAGCTGGCCGCGCGCTCGATCGGCGGCCTGTGCTCGCGGGCGCTGCGGTTCGGGGCCGGCATCAGCCTCGAGGAGGTCATCCTCCGCCATGCCCTCGGCCTGCCCCTCGGCGACCACGCCCGCGAGCAGGGGGCCTCGGGCGTCATGATGCTCCCGATCCGGCGGGCGGGCATCCTGCGGGAGGTGCGCGGGCTCGACGCCGCCCGCGCCGTGCCGGGCGTGTCCGACGTGCGCATCACGATCGCGCCGGGCCGTCCCGTCGTGCCGCTGCCCGAGGGCGACCGCTACCTGGGTTTCGCGTTCGCTCGCGCGGAGACGCCCGCCGAGGTCGAGGCGGCGCTGCGGGCGGCGGATGCCGCGCTCGACGTCGTGCTCGACTGAGTATTCTCCCGCCGCGCATGCCCGTGCTCCCACCCGAGATCATCCGCCGCCAGGCTGCGGTCGGGTCGGTCGCGCTCTCGCCCGACGGCGCGAGCGTCGCCTACGCCCGCCGCACCGTCGCCGGCGACCGCTACCAGACGGACCTCTGGCTCGTCCCCTACCGGGGCGGCCGACCGCGGCCGCTGACGAGCGGCGCCTGGAGCGACGCGGCGCCCGCGTGGTCGCCTGACGGCGAGTCGATCGCGTTCACGAGCGACCGCGGCGGCGAGGACGAGAAGGCCGCCCTCTACCTGATCCGCCCCGACGGGGGCGAGGCCCAGCGCGTCTGCGGCGCGCCGCACGGTGGCGTGAGCGCCCCCGTGTGGTCGCCGGACGGAAGCCGCATCGCGTTCACCGCCGAGGCCGGTCCGGCCCGGTTCTGGGCCGGAGACCCGAAGCGGCGGACGGCCCGGGTCATCCGCACGGTCGACTGGCGCAGCGACGGCGGCGAGCGCGAGTACCGCATCCACCTCTTCGTGGTCGCGGCCCGCCCGGGCGCACGGCCGATGCAGGTGACGACGGGCGACTTCGACGTCGCCGAGCCGGCCTGGCACCCGGACGGCCGCCGGATCGCGTTCGCGGCCCGGATCGGGCCGGACGCCGACCTCGACCCCAAGCCGCGCATCTACTCGGTGCGGGCCGCGGCCGGCAAGAAGCCGAAGGAGGTCGTCGCCCTCGCGGGCCTGGCCCGCCTGCCGTCGTGGTCGCCGGACGGGCGCACGCTCGCGTTCCTCGGCACCGACGTCGCGGGGGCACCCGACCACGCCGAGATCGAGCTCTACGTCTGGGACGGGAAGGAGGCCCGCAGCCTGACCGGCGCGCTCGACCTGCCGGTGACACTGGCATGGGGCTCCGACCTGCACGACTGGATGGGGCCGACCGACATGCCGGCACCGATCTGGGACGGGCCGACGCTGGTCGTCCCGATCAACCGGCGTGGACGCGACGAGCTGTGGCGCGTCCCGCTCGCCGGCGACCCGGCCCCGATCACGTCCGGCGAGACGACGCTCTCGGCCGTGGCGGTCGCCGCCGGGAACGTCGTCGCCACCCTGACCGACGACGCCTACCCGCCCGAGGTGTGCGCGATCGAGACCGGGAAGGCGCGGCGGCTCTCGCGCCACGGCGGCGCCTGGCTGCGGCGGCACGCCGCGCCGACCGTCCGCGAGGTGGACGCCGACGGCGTGCCCGCCTTCCTGTTCGAGCCGGCCGGGGCCAACGGCCGCTCCGCGCTCGTCCTCACCCCGCACGGCGGCCCGTACGGCGCCCACGCCCCGACGCCCGAGCTGGACACGTGGGCGCTCGTCTCGCGCGGCTACCGCGTGCTCGCCCCGAACATTCGCGGCTCGTGCGGCTACGGCCGCGACTGGGTCGCCGCGATCCAGGGCAAGTGGGGCGGCCCCGACGCCGACGACCTGATGACGACGGTGAAGTGGGCGGTGCGGCGGAAGCTGGCGGACCCCCGGCGCATCGCCGTCATGGGGCTCTCCTACGGCGGCTGGGCGGCCAACTGGCTGGCCGGGACGAGCAACCGCTTCTGCTGCGTGATCTCCGAGAACGGCGTCGCCAACATGCTGGCCGCGCACGCCGTGTCGGCGATCGGCCCCTCGTACGACCGCGACATCGGCTACGGCCCGGTGTACGAGCACGAGGAGGGCCTCGCGGCGGCGTCGCCGATCCGCCACGTCGAGCGGATGACCGCACCGATGCTGATGCTGCAGGGCGAGGCCGACCGGGTCTGCCCGATCGACGACACCTGGCAGCTGTTCGTGGCGCTGCGCGAGCTGGGCCGCGACGTCGAGATGGTGCTCTACCCCGACGAGCACCACGTGATGATGGCGACGGCCCGGCCCGACCGCCGCATCGACCGCCTGGAACGCGTGATCGCGTTCCTGGCGAGACACTGCCCCCCGTGACCCCGCCAATAGGGGTCAGACCCCTTTTGGCGGGCAGCCGCGTCGTGACAGCTACTCAGCGCTTGATCAGGAGTGACGCGCCGATCGCGCCGCCCAGGTCGCCCAGCGCGGCCAGGTGCACGGCCGGCGGGCGGGCGTCGACGAACAGGTGCGGCCCCATCTGCTGCTCGATGCGGGCGACGTAGGGCTCGCCCAGGCGGGTGCCGAGCCCGCCGCCGATGACGACCGCCTCGACGTCGATCAGGTTGACGGCCGAGGCGATGCCGGCGCCGAGGGCCGCGACCGCGCGGTCGATCAGGTCGGTGGCGAGCGCGTCGTTGTGCTCGAGCGCCTCCGCCCACACGCCGCTCGTGAGCGCGACCCGCTTCTTTCGCTCCATGATCTTGAAGAGCGCCGTCTTCTCGCCGTGCTTCATCCGCCGCCGCGCCTCGAGCTCCATCGCGCGTCGCCCGGAGTACGCCTCCATGCAGCCCTCGCGGCCGCACGTGCACTTCGCCCCGTTGCGGCGGACGACCATGTGGCCGATCTCGCCGGCCGCGCCGCGGCCGCGCCAGGGCGAGCCGTTCAGGATGATGCCGCCGCCGACGCCCGTGCCCCAGAACACGCCGAGCAGGGAGCGATAGGGCTTGCCGGCGCCGAGCCGGAACTCGGCCGCGGTGGCCACCCGCACGTCGTTCCCCAGCCCGATCTTCGTGCCGAGCTCCGTGGCGAGGATGTCGCCCACGCTGATCGTCCGGTTCCAGTCCGGCACCACGTTGTAGGCGTTCGTGACCGTGCCGGCGTCGGGGTCGACCTCGCCCGGCGAGCCGATGCCGACGCCGTCGAGCGCGGACGTCTCGACCTCCGCCTCGGTTGCTGCGGTGCGCACGGCCTCGGCCATGGCAGCGATCACGCCGTCGGGGCCGCCGTCCTTCGGCGTCGGGATCCGGGCCTGGCCGCGGACGCCGTGGCTGGCGCCGACGATGACGGCCTGGATCTTCGTGCCGCCGAGATCGATACCGCCCCGAAGTCCCATGCGGCCGTAATATCGCACGTCGCGCCGCGGATGCGCCTGCGCTCTATACGATTGGCGCCCATGATCACGGCCGCCCAAGTCGTTCGCGCGTTCAACGACCACGACCTGCACCTCGTCCGCTTCCTGTACTGCGACAACGGCGGCACGATCCGCGGCAAGGCGTCCAGCCGCCACGGCCTCGCAGGCCGCATCGAGAGTGGCATCGGCCTGACCGTCGCGATGCAGGCGATGAACAGCCTCGACCAGCTCCAGCCCGTTCCGGACATGGGCCCGGTCGGCGAGGTGCGCCTCGTCCCCGATCCCGACACCTTCCGTGTGCTTCCGTACGCCCCGCACATGGGGGCGATGTTCGTCGACATGATCGGCCTGGACGGGAACCCCGCGCCGGTGTGCCAGCGCTCGTTCCTGAAGCGCATGTGCGACCGGCTGGCCGAGCGCGGCCTGCGCATCGAGATCTCGTTCGAGAACGAGTTCTCGCTCGCCCGCGCCGTCGCCGGCGGCTACGAGCCGGTCGACTCGAGCCTGTGCTTCTCGACGATCGGGATGACGGCCGTCCAGGATGTGATCGACGACCTCGTCGTCGCCCTCGAGGCGCAGGGGATCGTGCTCGAGCAGTACTACGCCGAGCTCGGCCACGGCCAGCACGAGATCTCGACCGGTCACGCGCCGGCCCTCACCGCCGTCGACCAGCAGATCTTCACGCGCGAGACGATCCGCGGCATCGCCACCGCCCACGGCCTGGTCGCGTCGCTCGCCCCCAAGCCGTGGCCGCAGAACGCCGGCAACGGCTGCCACATCCACTTCTCGCTGTGGGAGGGCGACCGCAACCGGTTTCACGATCCGGACGGCCCGGGCGCGACCTCCGCCGAGGCCCGCTCGTTCATCGCCGGCCTGCTCGAGCACCTGCCCGGGCTGTGCGGGCTGACCGTGCCGAGCTTCAACTCCTACCACCGCATCGTCCCCCACTACTGGGCCGGCGCCTTCACCTGCTGGGGCCTCGACAACCGCGAGGCGCCGGTGCGGGTGCCGTCGCTCTACGCGGGCCGCGAGGAGGCGTCGACGAACGCCGAGCTGAAGGCGGCTGACGCGAGCTGTAACCCCTACCTGGCAGTGGGCGGCCTGATCGCCGCCGGCCTCGACGGCCTCGAGCGCGGCCTCGAGCCGCCCGCGCCGGTGCAGGTCGACCCGGGCACGCTGTCGGAGGCCGAGCGCGAGGCGCAGGGGATCCGGCCGCTGCCCTCGAGCCAGCGCGAGGCGCTCGACGCCCTGGCGGCGGACGAGGTGCTCACGGGCGCCATGGGCGACGCGCTCGCCGGCTCCTACCTGGCGGTGCGGCGGTCGGAGTGGGAGGCCTACTCGTCAGCGGACGAGGCCTTCGAGCAGCAGGGCCACTTCGAGAAGTACTGACGCTTATCCGATCGCGACGCTGACCTCGTCCAGATCGCCGTTGTAGAAGTCGCTGAACGGTTTGCCGGGCTTCGCGCCCAGCGTGAGCGGGCCGGTGTTCGAGATCGACCCGACGGTCCCGCTCTTCGTGAAGGTCTTCCCGTCGACGGCGAGCGAGATGTTCGTGTTCGCCTTCGTGCAGGAGATCGTGTGCCACTTGCCGTCGTTGAGCGTCGGACCCGTATGGATCAGGATGCCGCTCTTCGTGGTCTTCGAGCCGACGAAGCGGCAGACGGCGCGGTTGTCCGGCCGGATCTCGACCTTGTAGAACTGGGCCGAATCGGACGAGGTGCCCTTGCGCAGGATGTCGTAGTCGGTGGTGCTGCCCTTCGGCGGCGTCACGGTGTAGCGGACGTGCACGGTGAACTGGATCGGGGCGGTGCCCGGATTCAGCGCCGGATCGGACGGCACATCCACGTAGGAGCTCTTGCCGTTGAACCGGAACGCGGTCCCCGCGAAGCCCGGCACCCCGAGCGTGACGTTGTGGATCACCCCGGTGTGCCCGCCGACGGCGTCGGACGCCGACGAACCGGACGTCTCGTCCAGGTGCCAGAGCGCGTCTGGCGCAACCGAGGCGGCGCTCGCCATTGACGAACCGAGCACGAGCGTCGTTCCAACGGACGCAGCCACAACCAGCATCCTCATCCAGAGCCTCCCTCTCCGCCTGCCGGAAACTGGCATTGTACCGGCGGGAGCAGGACAGTTCGAGTAACGGGAATGACGCGGAGGTGGGATGGCCGGGACGATGACGAGGCGCGCGCTGGTGGGCGGCGGGGTCTTCGCGGTCGTCGGCGCCGGTGCCGTCGCCGCGGGAGTCGTCCCCGGCCGATCGCGGCTCAAGGCCGACCTGAAGGATCAGTACCACGCCTGGTTCAGCCCCCATCCGCACATCCCGGACGCGCCGGAGGGCCAGATCCAGCTCGAGCAGGTGCGCTCGCAGGCGCGCGGGAAGACCGTCGACCTCTTCACGGCCGTCCCGCACGGGCACGGCGACGGCGCCGGCCTGCCGGTCTGCGTCATCCTGCACGGCGTGAGCGCCACGCCGAAGGACTACCAGGCGTTCGGGTTGGGCAGGTTCCTGACCGCGGCGGTCGAGCGCGGCGCACCGCCGTTCGTGCTCGCCGGGGCGGATGGCGGCGTGCTCTACTGGGAGCCCGACCCGGCCGGCGGCGACGACCCCCAGAAGATGATGACCGAGGAGATGCCGCGATGGCTGGCGGCGCGCGGGTTCGACGCGCGCCGGATCGCCGGGTGGGGCTGGTCGATGGGCGGCTACGGCGTCCTGCGCCTCGGCGAGGTGCAGCCGGGATGGCTGCGGGCCGTCGCGGCCTTCAGCCCCGACGTCACCCACAGCGCGAGCGTCGCCGGCGACGACGGCGTCTACCGGACGACGCCGCTCGGGGTCTGGTGCGGCCGCAGCGACCCGCTCTACGGCGACGTGCGCGCCTTCGTGGCCCAGCTGCCGCGGCGGCCGCAGGTGCTCTCCTACGGCGACGGCGCCCACACCCGCGCCTACTGGGACAGCGTCACGCTGCCCGCGTTGGCGTTCGTGGCCGGCGAGCTCGAGAAGGCCGCGTGAACGCAGGGACGCTGGCCGACGCGCTCTGGGGGATCCCCGCCGTCGACCACCACGCCCACGGCGTCGTCGCGTTCGAGCCGACGCTGGACGAGTTCCGCGGCATGTTCTCGGAGAGCCCCGACCCCGCCCAGTGGCCGCACATCGCGACCGGCCTCACCTACCGCCGGGCCATGGCCGAGCTCGCGCAGTTCCTGGGCTGCGAGCCGGGCGAGGAGGCCGTCTACGCGCACCGGCTCGCGGCCGACTTCGACGAGTACTCGGCCGGCCTCCTGCGCGCGTCGGGCACCGGGCTGCTCCTGATCGACGACGGCTATCCGGCCGTCGGCGAGGGATACGACTGGCGGCGGATGGGCGAGCTGGCGGACTGCCCCGTGCGCCCGGTGATGCGGATCGAGCGGGTCGCCGAGGAGGCCCTCGGCGGCGGCTTCGACGAGTTCCGCGAGCGGGTGCGGGCGGAGGTGTCGTCCGCCCGGGCGCGCGGCTTCGCCGGGCTGAAGACGATCGCCGCCTACCGCACGGGGCTCGACGTCGGCGCGGCGGACGTGGATGCGGCCCGCGCGGCCTTCCGCGCCGGCGGGCCGCGGCTGAGCGCGAAGCCGCTGCTCGAGCTGGCCCTCTGGGACGCGCTCGAGGCGAACGCCGCCGATCCGCTGCCGCTGCAGGTGCACTGCGGCTTCGGCGACTCCGACCTGCTGCTGCCGCGCGCCGACCCGACGTGGCTCAAGCCGGCGATCGAGCGGTACCGGTCGACGCCGTTCGTGCTGCTGCACTGCTACCCGTTCGTGCGCGAGGCGGGCTGGCTGGCGCACGTCTACGGGAACGTGTTCTTCGATCTCTCGCTGACGATCCCGCACGTGTCCCGGCCGGCCGAGATGGTGCGCCAGGCGCTCGAGCTGGCGCCGGCGTCGAAGCTGCTCTACGCGAGCGACGCCGCCCGCACCCCCGAGCTCTACCTGCTGGCCGCGCGCTGGTGGCGGACGGCCCTCGCCGAGGTGCTGGGCGCCGAGTTCCCGGCGGCCGACGCGGAGCGTGTCGGGAGCATGATCCTGCGCGAGAACGCGCACGCCGTGTACCCGCTCGGGTAGGGAAACCGCTGCAATCCCGCCGCAATTCCCCCACGCGGGAGTTGCGCTTGGGCCCGCATACGGTGAGAATCGCCGTAGTGAACGGTGTACCTCACCCACGGGTCCGGCTTTACCGCTTCGGCGCGCGCGTCCTCGCCGCCGGCGTGCTCGTCGCGAGCGTGGCAGCCGTGGTCGCGGTCATCAAAAACGTGCCGCTCCACCATTCGAGCTCGCCGCCGCCGACGACGGCCGTCAAGCCGAATCCCTGGGGCGTGAGCCAGGCCGGCTACCACGAGATCTCGGCGTCCCTGCCGAAGGCGCTTCGCCAGCTGCCAGTGCGGGTGCACCTGCCCCGCTCGGCCGGCGCGCCGGCCGGGCTCTACCGCGCAGCCGACAGCGCGCGGGTGCGCTACTCGGGAAGCTCGAAGTACGGCCTCTATCTCCTGACGGTGTGGCCCGCCTCCCACGGCGTCGGCCCGCGCGTCATCCGCACCCTCGCCAAGAGCTGCCACGTCTGCACGCGCAACCGCCTGATCACGCTCGTCCCCGGCGTTGCCGGCGCGATCGCCGCCGGCGGCGGCCACGCCAGCACCGTCACCTGGCGCCAGGGCGGCCGCACCTTCCAGGTGCGCGGCCCGGCGGGCTCGTTCTCGAACCGCGACGCGGTCGCCGCGGCGAGGGCGATCGCCCGGGCGAACCGCTAGAGCGGGACCTCGGCGAGGGCGATCTCGTTGCGCTCGGGGTCGGCGAGCACGAGCTTGCGCCCGGCGGCCACCGTCTCGGTGCGCACCGGCTCGATCCCGCGGCCGGCCAGGTCGGCGATCCACCGCTCGAGGTCGGCCACCGCGAGCGTGAGGTGCGCGTTGCCGGCCCGGCCGGGGCGGCGGACGAGGTAGACCGAGCCAGACGGGGTTGCGCTCCACATCGCCTCGTCCGCGTTCGGGAGGATGTCGGGCGGCCGGCCGAAGAGCCGCGAGAACCAGTCGATCTCGGCGGCGAGGTCGGCGACGGCGATCCCGGCGAACAGGTAGCCGAAGGGCGGCGGCGCGGACACGTTCGCATCCTACGCCGCCGCCCCGGGCCTCCCTACGAGAGGGTCATCGCCGTGGTGCGTGTCTTGGTCAGCGGGATGTCGTAGTTCGAATCCGTGGCGCTCGCCGACGTCCGGAGCGTCGCCGGTCCTGCCGAGAAGGTGCCGCCGACGGGCTTGATCACGGCCTTCCAGAGGCGGTGCCGGCGCTCGGGCAGGGGAGCTGCACCTGTAGCGAGCCCGTGACACTGCCCTGGGTCAGCGTGCCGGAAACCTGCAGTGGCGCGCCCGGCCACACCCGCGGCTGTCCTCGTACTCCCTGCCTCGTACGAGCGTACGGGGGAAGTTGCAAAGAGGCAACGCGGTGTCACCGCCCGGCCGGGCACACTACCGGCCATGGGAACCGAGATGGTCAGGAGGCACGGCCAGCCGCCGCGCAGCCTCCCGGTCGTGGCCCTTCGGATCGTGCTCGTGCTGCTCGTGCTGCTCGCCGTGGTGTGGGCGGCCGAATGGCGCCAGCGGGCCACGCGCACGTCCGTGCAGCGCGACGTCGCCGCGAAGCTGCGCACCTCCCCGGCGCGGTGCGCGGATCAGACCGGCAACGGGTCGCGCTGGGCGTGCCTGGTCGGCTCCGGGCGGGCGGCCCGCTGCGTCGTCGTCGACGTGTCGATCATCGGCTCGTGGAGCCTGGAGAAGCGGCCGGCGCACTGCCGCTACCCGTGAGCGGCGCGCCGCCGAGGTCGACGCCGAAGACCTCGCGCAGGACCGCTTCCCGCTCCACCTCGTCGGCGAGCTCGCGCTCGTCGCGCCCGGCGGGCGTCGTCGTGATCAGGCGCATGCCGGCCAGGCTGACCCGGCCGTCCTCGGTCAGGAGCGAGCAGATCGGCGCGTCCGTGAAGTGGCCCGGCGGCGTCTGGAGCGCGTCGCACATGCCCTGGAACTCCGGCATCCGCCGCGGCGTGAGCGTGAAGACGTACTGGCGCGATCCCTCCTGGAACAGCGTCACCCGCCCGTCCGCCTGCTCGAGCCGGTAGGGCCGGCCCTCGCGCAGCTGGTCGCCGGTCTCGTGCAGCCGCAGCGGCCCGGTGAAGCTGTCGCCGAAGCCGACGTCGGCGATCCACGGCTCGTCGAGATCGACCCGCAGCGTGAGGTGGGCGAAGTCCGGCGACGGCGGGTCGCTCAGGACGACGGACGCCGCGCACCGGGTGACGGCGTAGCCGAGCTGTTCGAGCAGCAGGGCGAAGAGCCCGTTCAGCTCGAAGCACCAGCCGCCCCGGCGGCGGCGGACGACCTTGTCGAAGACGTGATCGGGATCGAGCACGTTGCGCCGGCCGAGATGGATGTCGAGGTTCTCGAACGGCACCGCCAGCATGTGGGCGCGGTGCAGCGCCGCGAGCGTCGCGGCGGTCGGCTCGGTCGAGCCGGAGTAGCCGATCCGGTCGAGGTAGGCGCGGGCGTCGATCACGAGAGCGTGGGCGGTCCTGCCTCGAGGCGCGCGAGCGCCGCGGTGCGCACGCGGTCGGGGTCCATGTCCGACCAGTCGGCGTCGATCCACCAGGTGGCGCCGGCCTCGGCCCAGGGCTTCACGATCTCGGCCGCCGCCTCGCGGTCGGGGGGCGTCGTGCCCTCGGCCACCACGTCGTAGCCGTCCATCGAAAGGCCCGCAGCCGCGCGCCGTTCGCGCAGCCAGGCGATGCCCTCGCGCAGCCGCTCGGGCGTGAGCTCCTCGTCGCCCCCGCCCTTCGGCATGTACGCCGGCAGCCAGCCGTCGAGCCGCGCCGCCCGCCGCATCGACTTCGGCCGCGGCCACGCCCCGACCACCCAGATCGGGACGCGCGGGCGCTGCACGGGACGCGGCGGCACCATGCGATCGGCCGGCCGGGCGCGGTAGTGGGCGCCCTCGTAGGTGACCGGCTTGCCGCTCCAGAGC
>Ga0075424_100002002_pt1 | contig 18353 bp, 13 predicted proteins | sample SoiMethybrSBSTD3_FD_75301 | JGI IMG/M metagenome (GOLD analysis project Ga0075424, IMG submission 75301) | Bulk soil microbial communities from a Populus tree surrounding site in Tennessee, USA - Soil MetaG P. TD hybrid SBSTD3 | ecosystem: Environmental > Terrestrial > Soil > Tree plantation...
CAGGGCGATGTCGCGCCCGTCCTGGAGCTTGCGCAGGATCTCCGCCGTCCGCTGCGTCTCGTTGTGGTCGTGAAAGCTCAGCATCGGTTGGCTTATCGCCCGCTGGGCCAGCAGGCGGCGAGTCACCCGGGTATCCTCCGCCGCGATCAGGCTCACCTCGCGTAGGATCCGCTCGGCATGCGGCGACAGATCCTCCAGGTTGCCGATCGGCGTCGCCACCACGTAAAGGGTGCCGGCGAGTGGGGCGGGGCTGGGATTTTTCGCCATGAGGGTCAATCCGATCACGTTTTCGTGACGATCAAGAAAGCTTCGTTCTGAAGGTCCAGCCGCCGGCAGGTCCAGCCCTCGGCCGCCACGCGGGCGGTGAGGTCCGGCGCGTGGAAGTCCAAGATCTCCCGCTGCCGGCCACGGAGGTTGTGGCGTGGAAACGAAACCACTACCAGCCGGGCACGGGCGGCTTTCACCATCTCCCATCCGGCGCCCCGCCGGCGGGTCTCCAGGCAGTGATACATCTTGAACAGCAGGGCGACGCCGGCCTCTTCGCCGGGCGGCGAGCAGACGACGTCCATCAATACAGCGCCCGGCTGCACGCCTTCCAAACGAAAATAGAAGTTGACGAGCGACACCACCCTCTCGTCCAGGTCGTAGGCATGATAGAGCGCCGTCCGCGGCAGCCCCATCCATCTCCAGCCCAGAGGATGGAGCGCGCAGGCCAGGTCCAAGAGGCTCCGGGGCGGACCGCCGATCAGTTCCCAGATCCGCGGATAGATCTCCTGCAACTCGTCGAGCCGCTCGCGGGATGACGCATGGCTGCGCAGGATCTCCCGGCACGCCTGGCGCACCGCTTCGTCGCTCCCGGCGGCGAAGGCCGCGGCCAGTGATCGCTCGGCCGCCGCGAAATCGGTTTCCCCGAGGTAGTGGGCCGCCACTTGATGCAGCTTTCTCCGCGCCGCCGCGATCCCTGCCTGGCGTTGCTTGTGCTTGGGAAGCTCCTGGCGCAGCAGGTCGCGGATCGTGTCGGGAGAGATCATGCGGTATTTCGGAGACGCGTGAATCTGCTCGACGAGAGCTTCCAGGGAGTCGAGGGGGGCCATAGCCGGCGATGGTAGGATCATCGCCCGAGGCAGCCTATCAGATGCAAGATCCAACAGCGCGCGATCCCCTGTTGAATCTCCCCACCCCCCATGGCCCGATCCCGCTACCGGCGTTTTTCCCCGACGCGACCCGGGCGGTCGTCAAGTCGATCGACGCCGCCGATCTCGAAGCCAGCGGCGTCACCGCGGTGATGGTGAACGCCCTCCACGTCACCACGCAGCCGGGCGCGGACGTCATCTCCAAGCTCGGCGGCCTGCACGGCTTCATGGGCTGGCCCGGCCCCATCGTCACGGACTCGGGCGGCTTCCAGATCTACTCGCTGTTGCGTGAGAACAGCCGCAACGGCAGCGTCTCGGCCAAGGGTTTTATCTACCGTCCCGGCGGCCATCGCGGCAATAATGACAAACGCCTGTTCACGCCCGAAAAATCCATTCAACAGCAGATGCGATTCGGGGCCGACGTTCTCTTCTGCCTCGACCAGTGCACCCATCCTGACGATCCTTCCGATCTCCACCTCGCGAGCGTCGAGCGCACTCTGGCCTGGGCGCGGCTGTGCAAAGCCGAATTCGGCCGCCGGCTTTCGCAGCGTGAGGCCGACGGTCCGCGCCCCCTTCTCTTCGCCGTAATCCAGGGCGGAAACGATCAGGATCTGCGGCGCCGCTGCACGGAGACTCTGCTGGAAATCGGCTTCGACGGTTTCGGTTTCGGCGGCTGGCCGATCGGCGAGGAGGGCGAGCTGGTCGACATGGTGCTGCGCGTTCCCGAGATGATCCCCCGCGGCATTCCCATCCACGGACTGGGAATCGGCAAACCGGAGAATATCGTGGCGGCCTATCGCGCTGGCTATCACACCTTCGACTCCTCGTTCCCCACCCGCGCCGCCCGCCGTCGCCGGCTGATGGTGGCCACGCGCCCATGGGCGGATGGCGGCATCTCCGGCAAGGATTTCTATGACGTCCTTTATCTCGAAGACGATAGATATTATCGCGACAGCCGGCCGCTCGACGCCCAGTGCTCGTGCCTGACCTGCCGGCGTTTTTCGCGCGCCTATCTCCATCACCTCTTCCGCATCGACGACGGTCTGGCCAATCGCCTCGCGACCGTTCACAACCTTTCTTTCTATACCCGGCTGCTCGCGGCGCTGGCCCATGAGCGGTGAAGACAGGCTCCGCGTCGATCGGATCGCGGGGCTCCTCGCGGCGGCCCCCAAATACCGCAATGTCAGTCCCGAAACGCTGACGCGTGTCGCGTCGTGGGCCCTCGTCCGTTACCGGTCGGACAAGGAGATCCTCAAGGCCGCGAAGCGCAAGCTGCATCAGGTCTACGCCGCGTATTTGACCCCGAAAGCCGCGGCCCGCCTCGGTCTACTCGCCGCAGGCCGGCAGGAACCGCGGGCCACGTGCTTGGAGGCGATGTCCTTTCACGCCTCGACGACCGAGCGGCTGCCGATCCTGGAGAAGCTGTACAGCAGCATCTTCACCGTCACCGGAGTCCCGAACCGGGTCTTGGATTTAGCGTGCGGCCTGCATCCGTTCGCTTTGCCTTGGATGGGGCTCCCGGAAAACGCGATTTATCATGCCATGGACATCGACTGTGAGCTGATGGCTCTGCTCGGCGGGTTCTTTCCCCATCAATTAATTGCAGAGTGCCGCGACATTCTCGCGCGTCCGCCGGAGGAGCCCGCGGACCTCGCCTTTCTCTTGAAAGCCGTGCCCTGCCTGGAGCAGCAGGAGCGCGGCGCCAGCCTGCGGTTGCTTCGCGCCCTAAGAGCTCGCCACGCCGTCATCTCCTTCCCGGTCCACAGCCTCGGCGGCAGGAGCAAGGGAATGGAGGAGCACTATGCGACGATGGCGGAGGAATTGATCGCGAAGCTTGGAAGTGATGCAGTGGTGCTGCGCTATCCGAGCGAGATCTTCTATATCGTGGGTCAATCGTCCTCGCCGCGATAAATACAGCCCGCGGTGCAGGTTTCGCGGACGACGAGCTTCGAGAGGCCCGGCAGGCCCGGTTTCAGCTGGCGCCAGATCCAGCGGGCGAGATTCTCACTGGTGGGGTTTTCGAGCCCTTCGATTTCGTTGAGCACGCGATGATCCAGCCGGTCTTCGAGCGGCTCGAAGAAACCCTTGAGATCGGCGAAGTCCATCACCCACCCCGTCGACGGGTCCACCGCTCCCTCGACATAGACCTCCACACGGAAAGAATGGCCGTGCATGCGGCGGCACTTGTGCGACGCGGGAACGTTCGGCAGATAGTGCGCGGCCTCGAAGCCGAAGATCTTGAAAATCTCCAATCCTTGTCTCCAGTCGCGCTACAGCATCGTGCTCGCCAGGTTCGCCAGCGCCGACCTCTCACCTTTCTCCAGGTTGATGTGAGCGTAGAGCGGATTGCCGCGCAGGCGGTCGATCAGATAGGAAAGGCCGTTGCTGTGGGCATCCAGATAGGGCGTGTCGATCTGGAAGATGTCTCCCGTCATCACGATCTTGGTGCGTTCGCCGGCCCGGGTGATGATGGTCTTCACCTCGTGGGGCGTGAGGTTCTGGGCCTCGTCGACGATGAAGATGACGTTCGCGAGACTCCGTCCGCGGATGTAGGCGAGGGGGACGATGTGGAGCTTCTCGGTCTCCACCATCTCGTCGACTTTCTTGTACTCCCGCTCTTTCTCGTCGAACTGATTCTTGATGATCCCAAGGTTGTCCCACAGCGGCTGCATGAAGGGGTTGATCTTGGAGTGGACGTCTCCCGGCAGGTAGCCGATGTCGCGGTTGGAGAGGGGAACGATGGGCCGCGCCAGGTAGATCTGGCGGAAGTGCCGGCGCTGCTCCAGCGAGCCGGCGAGGGCGAGGAGCGTCTTGCCGGTGCCCGCGGCGCCCGAGAGGGAGACCAGGGGGACGTCGAGGTTCAGCACCGCGTGCAGCGCGAAGGTCTGCTCGGCGTTGCGCGGCGAGATGCCATAGGCGATGGGCTTGACCACCCGCTCGATGCGGTCGGTGCGGGGGTTGTAGTAGGCGAGGGCGGACTTCGAGCCGCTCCGGAGGATGAAGTATTGATTCCCTGGCGGCCGGCTGGTGAGCACCGCCTCGACGGGCAGCCACTCGTCCTGGTAGAGACGGTCGATGGTGGCGCCGTCGGCGATCTCGACCTCGTTCTTCCCCTTCGGGAGGTGATCGAGGTCCTTGATCTTGACCGTCTCGTAGTCCTCGGCCGGCAGGTTGAGCGCCCGCGCCTTGAGGCGGAGGTTGACGTCCTTGCTGACCAGGATGATCCGGCGGTCCGGATGGAGCTGGGCGAGGTTGAGGACGGCGTTGAGGATACGGTGGTCGGCCTTCCGGGAGCCGAAGACCTCGCCGGCGTCGACCGCGCCGCCCTCCTCGGTGACCACCCGGAAACTGCCGCGCGAGGGTCCGTCGAGGGGAATCCACTCGTGGAGCATGTTGTGGCTCGACAGCTTGTCGAGCTGGCGGATGAACTCGCGGGCCTGGAGATTGAGGACCGAGTTCCCCTTCTTGAACTGGTCGAGCTCCTCCAACACCGTGATGGGGATCGCGACGTCGTGCTCCTGGAAGTTCTGCAGAGCGTTGAAGTCGTACAGTACGACGGAGGTGTCGAGAACGAAAATTTTGCGCAGCGGCTCAGGCATCTCGGCGGCCGGGTCCTTTCCCTTGATCCACCTGACAGGCTAGCTCAGGTGGGGGGCGAGGGCAAGGCGCGGACCAGATTCCACAACCCGGCTCAGCTTCCCCCCGCCCAATCCCTCACCCTGTCCCCTCTCCCACCGCACTTCCCCGACCGGGAGAAGAGGGAGTGAGGGGCCGCTCCGAGGACGCTTCCAGGACGCCTCATTTCGTGAACCTCGGGTATCGCACGATCTGCGTGTCCGTGCCTTCGGACACCCGGAGCTCAGCTGCGGCTCTCGAAGCTGCCTTCTCGGAGCGGAATGGCCCCAGCACCACCGTACAAAGGGCGCGGTCATCTCCCTCCACAGGCAGGAGGAAGCCACGGCGGCTGGCGAATCGCGCAAGAGCTTGGCTGGCATCGCTCGCGTCGGCGGAGGCGAACACTTGCACCATGTAGGATCCAGCCCGCGCCCGGGTCTTCAACGCCCTGACTCGATCGGGGCTGAGCCGGCATTCCGCGGCGAGCCTCTCCCGGGTTTCTGCGGTGATGACAGGAATGGCGGAAGTGGACCTGGCGTCCCTTCTCCCGGGAATAAACTGTGTTGGGATGCTCGGTTGTACCGAGTTCCCAGGCACCGAATGGCTGGTGGGCATTGAATCAGTGGGCGGCGGAGCAGACTCCCGAGACAGAACGAACAGCCCAAGCCCGACCACCGCCAGCGCGATCGTAGCCGCGGCGGCGAATCCCGGCCTCACTCTCCCCCACGCGGACGCCCGCGGGGGTGGTGCAGGGGGAGGAGTCGCCGGCATCGCCTTGGGCAAGGGCGGAGGCGCCATGGGCTGGGCCGCGGCGACGGCGGGCGGGAGAGGCGGCGGACCCTGTGGAAGGGGCGGCGAAGAGACGGTTCCTGTCTGAGTTTCGTCGGGAAGGCTCCAGACCGGGGCTACGCCAGCCGGGTCAATCTCTTCGAGAGGCTCGTCGCTATCGGCGCTCCAGTCGATATTCTGCAAGATGTTGCCGTCCTCTTCCGGCGGGCTCGGCGCGCTGGGAAAGGCGTACATCGTGGCGTTGGGATCGAAGGCTGGCCTCAGCCGGGGCGCCGAAACCGGCGGGGCCGGAGCGAGAAAGGAAACCTCCACTTGGCCTCGGGGAGTTCCCGTCGAGCCGGCGCCCCCGGGGAGGAGCTGAAAATGGAGACGCCGAAGCTCGTCCGGCGGCAGTCTGCGCCCAGGCTCCTCCGGCAGCGGGTCCTCCCAGTAGGTAGGCCGAATGAAGTTGGGCTTGCCCAGGGACAGCGCGTAACGCCACTCCTCCTCGACATAGGGGGAACGCAAGGCATTCCACGACCAGAAGAGCTGGAAGACGTCCGCCTGTCGAATCAAATCCTTCAAGCGGTCGTTCCAAATCTCGCCCGTCCGCAGCTCGCGGACGTCCCGCAGATAGCGGTCGCCCAGGGTACGAGCGTAGCGCTCGAATTCCTCGACGATGACGGCGTCCTTGTGGGAGTAGGACGGAAAAATGTTGCGAAACGGCCGGCTCGCAGCCCGCTCGGGCGGTGAGGCCGGCACTCCGGTGATCCAGGCGTCCACCTGGATGGAGAGATTGACCTCGGCCAGCAAGATGCTGCCCCAGAACACGGACAGCCGGCCTCGGACCCTCTGGCCTTCGGACTCCGGACCGGCGCGAATCCGGAACTCCTCGCGATGCACCGACTCCAGCCACAGGAACGTCCGCCGGGGTGGATTCACCTCGAACCCGGGGATCTCCGGCAGAAACGTGATCTCGGCTTCGTGGGGTATGGCCTGCCGGCTGTCCTGCTTGACATCCGAATAGTCCCCCGCGAGCTCGCCGAGGACTCGCTGTGCCTGCGCCCGAACCTCCTCGAGCGGGTCCGGCTCGTCGGCTGGAGCATTCGCCGGCAGCTCCTCCAGATGAGCGAAAGCCAGCAGCGGATACCACTTCCTCGGCTCCACCGCTCGCGGGCGATAGACGGTGAACTGGACGTTCTCGTGGAGAGGAAGAGCCTTGTCAGGCGTAACGTGCGCGGGCGCAGGCTCGGGCGGAGAAGGCGCCGAACCGGCGCCACCGGCCTCACCCGTTGGCCAGAGGAGCTCCTGAATCGCGTTCCACAGATCCTGAAAGACCAGCTCGGCAAACGTATCGAGCTGCGAAGCCCGGCTCAACCTCTCGCTCCACGAGCACGGATAGCCGTCGAGGATCGGCCTTCCCGAAGATCGGATGCGCTCCTTCAGCCTTTCGAGGCGAGCCGCCGCTTCGTCGTTCTCGCGAAGGAAGCGCTCTCGAAGCTCTTCGGCAACGATCGAAGGAAATCCAGGATTCCGAAAATAGAAAAAGCTCGCCCTCTTCCCGGGCTCGCGAAGAGCGCCCTGAAGGATCTCGAGCTCCACCACGCTCCGCCCAGGGTCCTCGGCGAGCCAGGGATGGGCGGAAACCAGCGAAAGAGCAACCGTCGTGGGAGCCTCGCCATACCGCTCGCCCAGCAGTGCAACGAAAAGCTCGCACGCCTCGATCTCCTGGAACCGTCGCGCGAGATCCCACTCCTCCTTCTCCTTGGCGGCATCGACGACGACGATCGAGATTCCTTGCCTGGCCAAGCGCTCCCGAAGGTCAGGCAAGACCAGGCCTTCGATAACGGCGCGTTCGCCGTCCATGTCTCCGGGGAGGGCGGCGAGGTAGAGGCGGAGTGTCCGTGGATAACCCATGGTCAAGCAGGAAGTTCAAGATTCTTCTCTAGAAAAGCGAATCGCCAGTCCAACAACTCGCCGAACATAACCTCCGAGAAGATCTCGGCAATTCGCCCGAGCTCCCTGGAAGAGTCCGATTCCAGATGGTTGAGTTCTTTTTGGAGGCTAGCGAGGCGATCGGCAAGAGCTTCGGAACGCAATGCAAGTCTTTCAAACTCTCCGTGATTAGAAATCGCACCCAATGCGGCTCCGAAGGCTGGAAGAACGATCGTCCCAAGATTAATCGCCAGCGACATCAATCCATGTCCCCAATGCTGTACATGCAGGATGCAACAGAAGGCAGCTACGGCGAATGAGAGCTGAGCGACCCAATGGAGTCGTTTCGAGAGTATCTCCAGAGTCTCATGATTGTCGCGATGATATTGAACCTGGCCCTGAAGCGCTTCACTTAGCGCTTGTCGGCAAAGCTTTAAGTAGTTGGAGTTAAAGCTCGCTGGAATCATTCCGCCGTCGCGGGCGAGGGCGCGAAAATACCAATTGAACCAACTGTTGCGAGGATCACTGGGCTGGAGGTGGGCTGGAACCTTAAAGGAAATGGTAATACGGCCGAGAGGCGCGAGAAACTGAACTTGACGGAGACTCTCGGCCAACAGGCGGTAGTCCATCCAGCGCTGGTGCCAACAGCCGCGTCGTCCAGCGCCTGTGATCAAGAAGATTGCAGCTATGAGTAGTAGCTCGAGAACGAAGAAGGCAAAATGCCAATTGCTTGCCTCGAGATAAAATCCCAGAAAGGCGATCAGTACTGCCAAGGCACCCATACAGTACGTCGCGATGAATGAGCTGCGGTACAACCCTCCGTAATGCTTGGCCAAGCCATCCGCCCAGACGTAGTTCTTGTCGATCTGTTCGCGAAACTCTGGATTGCCATCAAAGAGAGGGCGCCAGGTTGGCTCGACTTGCGGGCGCTCGGGTTTTTTCTTACAGGGGTTCCAGCACCAGGCGTCTCGGAACCATCGATAAAGCAAACCAAAATCTCGCTCCGGCGGTTTCTCATCCGAGAAGCGTCCGGCGGCAGTGACTTCTCTTTGTCGCCGTTCGTGTTCCTTTTTTAGTCTCGCTCTGTCTTCATCGCTAATTTCTTCTTCCGTAGCGCTTTGATCGGTTTCAATACCGAAGATGAACAGCTTCCTTAGGCGTTGGTCCAGCATCTCTAGTGTGTCGGTCTGCAACGGCTCGACGGAGACTAGTAGGCAGGGCTCTCGTCGACCCTTGGCGGAGATCCACGCAATCGGAATCTCAAGACCCAACGCCTCTCTGACAATCTGTCGTGTACCACCTGTTTTTTCTTCGCGCTCAGGGTCCCAAATAGCGAGCAACACATCGCATTGCCGAAGTACGAGTCGCCCGACGGCTTCGTAGGCTTCCTTTTCGTGGGCGCGGGCTCCATCTAGCTCCAGAATCTGATCCTGTGTTTTTCCAAGGAAGCCTTCAAAGTCCTTGGTGGTGTCTTCTGGATGGTCGTCCGTACTCTCGAAGTCCTTAGTGTATTCTGTTTTTGAAAAGGGTAATGGAGCCTGCAATTGGAATGCTGCCTGGAGGGCTTGGTTAGCTACGATGCGATCCGCACCCTCCGCTAGAGGGGAAATCATCCGCAGCACATGAGGTTCGTCAGAGTAGACCTTAAAATCAACCTCGTTTCGGCTGTCAAAGATTTCCTGCGCGACTCGAGAAATTCGATCGAGGACGCTTCTGACCTCGTTCTCCACGCGATTGACTTCTGTTGGAGAAATGTCGCGATGCCCACTAACGCCAACTCGCACGACGAATCTCGCCTGGGTCGTTGGCTTAGAGAGGGGCACAGCGATCATCAGCTTTGCATCGGCGGTTGAGATTGCATTCATGGTCTGGCCGTTTCTTTGATTCTAACCGAAGAAGGGATCTCCTCGAAAGAATGTCCCGGACGAATCTGGCACGTGTCTCGCCTAGAGTACCTTATTTGCTTCAATGGGGATAGCGATCTTCCAGTCCTTGGAGAGGCTATCTAGCTTCCTCCTCGGCCCAATCCTGGTACCGTCCACTTCCGAGGCCGAGTTGGCCTCCGCTCCCACCCGCGATCACTAGTCCGGAAGTGGACATCAACGGACCGAATCTCGCTCCCCCAAGGAGGATCATCCCATGGCTAAGACCCGCTTTGAAACGAAGAAGGGGTTCTCGGATGGGCGATCCCTGGTCGCCTTGGTCTTTCTCGTTCTCATCGCGCCGGGGCGCCCGGCCCAACGGGCCGAGATCCCTAAGCCCAGGGCAACGCCCTGGGTTCGCAAGGCGGTCCTGCTTTTGAAGCGGCCTGAAGGGCTGCGTTAAGTTAGCCGGATTGCTCGAACGCACCTCAACTATCCCGCCCCTTCAGGGCGGAAGGGCGATGTCGTTACCGGTATTCCCAGCCCGTTGGACTGGGCTTAAGGATGTTGCACCCTTGGTGCAAAGAGAAGCTGGTTACAGTCCTTGCCCTCAGCCCCTGGACCCTAAGGGCCAATCTCTGTGACGCACCACGGGTAGGACCTCAAGGCGCCGTATCGAGCACCATCTCGCGGTCGGCCCTCAGCTCGACGAGCTGGGTCTGCTTCTGGTCTCCCTTGTGGTAGGTGAGCAGATAGGTCCCCGCCCGGAGGTGGGAGAAGAGGTAGGCACCGTCCTCTCTTAACCGGCGCAGGATGAGGTCACTGCCGTCGGTATTGTCGAGCGAGGGGTCGAGATAACCTCCCGGGGTCGTAAGGCGGACCGTCAAGGTGAGGTCTCCCAGGTGGAAGTCGAGGTCGAGCGTGGCCTCGGTTGCACCTTGGGGAATGTGGACCTTTCCCGAGGCGTACCTCTCCTGGCCTCCCAACAGGAAGGTCGCGGAGACCGTCCAATCTCCCGGCCCGAGACCCGGTTGGCGATACCGGGCCTCCTGATCGGCCGTCCAGCCGCCAGGGCGATAGGTCGACGGCCCCTCAACTTGAAGTTGCTTGAGGGAGTCGCCCCTCTCCAGCCCCAGGAGCCGGCCGGTAAGGACGATGTCCGTTCCGAGCTGGATCTCGACGTCCTGGAGCGGGGCTCCCGCCACGACGACCGGCCGCTCCGCTTCCCGGCCGGCGTAGCCTTCTGCCGTGGCCGACACGGTGTAGGTCCCATCGGGCACGTCGACCGCGAACGAGCCGTCGACCAAGGTCTGAGTGTGAAAGCCTGCGCCGCTGCCTCGGTCGAGATGGACGCTGGCGCCCTCGATCGGATCTCCTCGAGGTCCGGTGACCCGCCCGCGGACCTCGGAGACGGCAGCGAACTCGAGGTCGTGTACCACCACCGCCTGGCCGCTGGGAGGAGTGAACCGGTCCGAAGCCTTGCGCTCGCCGGCCTGGGCGGACAAATCCCACTCGCCCATCGGGAGATTGGGGATCTCGAACCGGCCCGTGGAGTCGATGGGCGCCAGCGTTTCGTTGAAGGTCGAGCCGGTAATCAGCACTGAAACGGCATTCTCGGTCACGGCTGCTGGATCGACGCCCAGGACGCGGCCTGTCAGCGTCAGCCCGTGACCGAGTCGGATCTGGAGACCGTCGAGCGAGCGATCCTTCACCACGACGCCGGCGACTCTCGCGGGTGAATATCCTTCCTTCTCGGCCAGCAGGTCGTAGGATCCCTTGCTCACAGATAGCACGAAAGAGCCGTCGGCGCCGGTCGAAGTCTTATCCGAGGATGAGCTGATGATCGCCCCCTCGACGGGCGCGCCGTTGAGATCGCTCACCCGGCCGCGAATCTCAAAATGCGAGACGTGGGAGAGCAGCATGAGATCGAGTCGCCCCCCCTTGGCTGAAATATTGAGCTCCTCATTTCCCGTCTCGTAATCCGGGTGCTCGATCAGGAGGTGCTCATCTCCTGGCCCGACTCCTTCGAGGAGGTAGTCGCCGCCGCCGTCAGTGGTGGTCTGGGTGTAGCTCCTGGAGCCTGCAAGAGAGATCGACGCTCCGGCGACGGAATGGCCTTCCGGATCGGACACGTGGCCAAACACGACCGTTCCATCGTCCATCCGGATCTCGACTCCCTCCAATCCCTCCGGGGGGACGAGGAGGTGATCGAGCTCGGCGACGAGGTGCCCCGCGCCCAAGGCGGTCACGTCGTACCGGCCGGGGCCCTTCAACTCGAGGGTGAAGGCCCCCTCGGCGCCGGCGACCGCCGAGTCGTCGAACGGGCACGGCGGGTCTGGCAGGACGATATCGCTCCCAGCCGGGCCGGAGGAGAGGGACGCGGAGACCCGTGCGCCCGACAGAGGATCGCCGTCAGCGGTCAACACTCGTCCTGCAATCTGGGTGGACGGCGTGAGCACGATCCGCGGCTCCGTGGCCGCCGGTCCCTGGGCTTGAAACTCCGCCGGCAGGAAGCCCTTGAGACAGGCGCGCAGCTTTTCGTGGTCGCCCACGGACCGGTCCCGCAGCTCGAAGCCGCCGTCCCGCCGGGTGACCGCGGCAGGCCCCGCCTGGCGGGCGGCCTGGCTGGTGGAAGTCGATTCCTCGGCCACTATCCAGATCTCCGCGCCCTCCACCGGCCGGCCATCGGGATCGACGATCCACCCGGCGATCCGCGATCGGCCCACCAGCGTGAAGGTGCCCAGGTTCAGGAGGCCCGGTCCGTTCGGCACCGAGATCACCTTCGCCGGCAGGGGCGACAGCTCCGGTCCTTCGATGCGCAGGTAGAAGATTCCGGCGGGCAGGCCTGGAATCTGGAACGTGCCGTCGGCACCGGTCGCGGCTTGGAAGGGGTCCGGTTCGAGCTTATCCTGCGCGGGCGACCGGGGCCGGGACGAGGTCAGCTTCACCGTCGCTCCCGGGATGGGCCGCTGCCGCGAGTCGAGAACCAGGCCGGAAGCCGTCCGTCCGCGGGTCAAGGTCAAGCGAATGGGACGACTGCTCTGCGGCGGCAGCGCCCCGCGGACGGCGCCTTCGATGGAAACCTCGGCCGCGTGAGCCGAGCAGCACGGCGCCACGGGAAGAGCGACCAAGGCGAGGCCAATCAGGAATCGAGCGCGGCGGCGGAGCATACCGCGGAACTACGCAAGGATGATTCCAGGGGGATTTTGGAGAGAAACCTGGGAAAGAAGCGGTTTTCGATTCAAGGAGGCGGATTCTTGTCCAGATTTATGGACGGGAGATCGATCACCAGTCTCTCACTGCCCATACCCCAACGCCCGCAACCGCTTGACCGCCTCGGGATCGATGGACACCCGCTCGCGGCGGAGGCCCAGGTTCTTGCGGGCGCGATTGCTTTCCGCATCGCTGCGGTCGAGGGTCCGCGAAGACCCTCATCACCCCGGCCCTCTTCTCCCGACCACCCCATCCCCCTCACCGGGAGAAGAGGGAGAACAGCCACCAAAGACAACAAGGGCAAGAGAGACCAGCCAGACCGCCCCAGCCGGATTCCCCTCTCCCGGGGAGGGGGATGGGGTGGTCGGGAGAGGGGCAGGGGTGAGGGTCTTGGGCGGGGGAACTCTGAGGCAGCAAAGTGAGCGCCTACAGCGTCCTCGGGCGCGCCGGGCCTACGCCTTCCCCTCAAACATCGCCTCCGTCGGCAGCGTCTCCGGCCCCTTCTCCGTGCACACCGCGTAGTGCGTCGCGTACATCGAAACCCCGGCGTACTCTCCTCGCTTGTTCAAGATGTAGAAAGTCAAATCGAAGGCCGGCCGGCCGCGATCGTTGAGCAGGCGCTTCTCGACGGTGTTGGCGACGACGCGTTTGAGCGCTTCCATGCCGGCGTCCTTGGGGTGAGCGCCGCGGCGCATGGCCTCGACGATGAGGAAAGAGGAGAGATTGTAGAGGTTGGCCTCGCCCCGGCCGGTGGAGCCGGCGGCGCCGATCTCCCCGTCCACGTACAAGCCGGCGCCAAGGATCGGCGAATCGCCGACGCGGCCCGGAATCTTCCAGGAGAGGCCGCTGGTCGTCGTTACGCCGCAGATCTCCCCCTTGGCGTTGATGCCGTCGCAGTTGATCGTGCCCCAGAGGTGCTCGGCGCGGATGAGCCCCTCGCGGACCATCTGCAGCGCCGCCTGGTGTCCCGCCTCGGCGCGCTTGTGGGGATCGAGATAATGATTCGGGTCCACCCGGCGCTTCCATTCGAGCCAGAGGCGGCGGGACTTCTCGGTGTTGAGGTCGTCCTCGATCTTGAATCCCATGTTGCGGGCGAAGTCCTGTGCGCCCTTGCCTACCAGGAGGTGATGGTCCGTCTGCTCCAGGACCGCCTTGGCGACGAGCGACGGCGTGCGCACTCCTTCGAGTGAGGCCACAGCCCCGGCCTGCCGCCGCGGCCCGTGCATGCAGGACGAGTCGAGTTGGACGACGCCTTCGGCGTTCGGCAGGCCGCCATAGCCGACGCTGTCCTCTTCCGGGTCGAGCTCGAGGATGTTCACTCCGGCGACCACGGCGTCGAGCACGTCGGACCCTTGAGTGATCATCCCGAAAGCCTTCTGGACGCCGGTCAAGTCGCCGCCGTTCTTGAAGACGTTGCCGTTGGCCGACGAGATGACGACCGGCCTTGCGCTCTTCGGGGCGATCACGGCCGGAGCCTGCCCGAGCAACGTCCGCGGAGCCGCCGCCGTCAGTCCGGCGGCGGCCCCCGCAAGGATGAAGTCGCGACGGTTCAGCTTCTCGATCATCGGCGCCTCCACCCGCTTACAGCTTGGCCTCGATCTCCGTGATGTCCTTCTCCAACTCCACGATGCGCAAGCGCTTGGTGGCGACGCGGGCGTCGACCTCGGTGATCTTGCCGTCCAGCTCGGCACGGGTCTCGTCGGCGAACGGGCCGGGACGCAGGCCTTCGAGGCGGGAGCGCCAGCGGGCGAGGTTCTCGTCGTCGCGGCCGATCGACTCCCGTAGGCGCTCGAGCTGCTCCTGCTTGTAGGTCCGCGTCTCCTGTAGGCGTTCCTTGAGCTCGTTCTTGCGCTGCTCGCGGTCCTTCTCGCGCTCCTCGTACCAAGCGGTGCGGCGCGCGAAGAACTGGTCCATCGCGCCCCGGAATCGCTTCCAGAGGGCTTCGGACTTCTGCTTCGGCACCGGGCCGACGGCCTTCCACTCGGCCTGAAGCGCTTTCAGGGCCTCGCCCGTTTCCTTGAAGCTTGTGGAGGTGCAGAGCTCCTCGGCCCGCCGGCAGAGATCCTCCTTTTTGCGGATGTTCTCCTTGTTTTCCTTATCCACCTGCTCGTAGTGAACCTGGCGGCGCTCGAAGAACTGGTCGTTGGCCTTGCGGAAACGCTGCCATATCGCATCGGCGTCGTCGCGAGGGACGGGGCCGATCTCCTTCCACTGCGCTTGCAGGGCCTTGATCGCCTCGCCCGCGGTTTTCCACTCCGTCGAGGTGCAGATTTCCTCGGCCTGGACGCAGAGCGCCTGCTTCTTCTGGAGGTTCTCCTCCAGCTCTTTCTGGCGGTCCTGGAAGTGGACCTGGCGGCGCTCGAAAAAGTGGTTTCCGGCCTTGCGGAAGCGCTCCCAGAGCTCCGTCGACCGCTCCTTCGGCGCCGGGCCGATGGTCTTCCATTCGGCCTGGAGGGCCTTGACGGCCACGGCGGTGGCCTTCCACTCGGTGGACTCGCTCAGAGTCTCGGCGCGAACGCAAAGCTCTTCCTTACGCGCCAGGTTGGCTTCGAGCTGCTCCGGGCTGACCTTGGGCGCGCCGGCGGGCCGTTCGTCCTTCTCGGTGACGGCCATCCGTTCGCTGAGGTGAGCGTCGAGGTGGATCTCTTCGCCGAGGTTCACCTCCTCGCCGAGGTTGACGTCCTCGCCGGGATTGACCTCTTCACCCGGGGTGACCTCTTCGCCGGGCGTGACGACCACTTCGCCGGGGGTGACCACCTCGACGGGCTCTTCTGCGGGTAGGGAAGGAGTGGTTTCCCGGGGAGGGACGGGAACATCTTCGGTAGCTTCGGGGGTGTCGGGAATGTGCGGGGGCACCGCCGCGGGCGGGACCCCCGCTGCCTGAGGGGTGTCGGAGTCGGGTTCGTTGAAGTCTGCCATGTTGGTCCTCGGAGGGAGAGAATACTCTTTCGTCTGGGCTCTGCAAGAGGCCGCCTCTATTATCCTATAGACATGAAGGCAATGATCCTTCGCGCGCTCGGCCCGGTTGGAGAGAACGGGATTCCGCTGGAAGCGGCGGAGTTACCGGAACCGGTGCCGGGTCCGGGCGAGGTTCGCCTCCAGGTGACGGTCTGCGGTGTCTGCCACACGGAGTTGGACGAGATCGAGGGACGCACGCCGCCGCCCCGGCTTCCCATCGTCCTTGGCCACCAGGTGGTGGGCCGGGTGGACGCCCTGGGTCCTGGTGTGACCTCGCCCGGCGTAGGGGACCGGGTCGGCGTCGCCTGGATCGGCTCGACCGATGGCCGCTGCAAGTTCTGCCGCGAGGGGAACGAGAACCTCTGCGTCGCCTTCCAGGCCACGGGCCGGGACCTCGACGGCGGCTACGCCGAACGGATGATCGCGCGGGCGGAGTACGTCCACCCGATCCCGGAGGTCTTTTCAGACGTCGAAGCCGCGCCCCTCCTTTGCGCCGGCGCCATCGGCTACCGGTCGATGCGGCTCACGGGCCTGCGGGACGGCGAGTCCCTGGGCCTCACCGGCTTCGGCGCCTCGGCCCACCTGGTGCTGAAGATGGTGCGCCACAGCTATCCCAACTCGCGCGTCTACGTCTTTGCGAGAAGCGAAGGGGAGCGCGCCTTCGCCCGCGAGCTGGGCGCCGCCTGGGCAGGTGAAGTCCAGGACGAGCCGCCGGAGAAGCTCGCCGCCATCATTGATACGACCCCCACCTGGCAACCCGTCGTCGAGGCGCTGAAGAACCTGGAGCCCAAGGGACGGCTGGTGATCAATGCCATCCGCAAGGAGGAGGGCGACAAGGAGGCCCTCCTGCGGCTCGACTACCCGCGGGACTTGTGGCTGGAGAAGGAGATCAAGAGCGTCGCTAACGTCGCCCGCAGCGACGTGCGGGAGTTCCTATCCCTGGCGGCGGAGATTCCCATCCGCCCGGAGACCCAGGAATACCCTCTGGAGGAAGCGAACCAGGCCCTGCGAGAGCTGAAAGCGCGGCAGATTCGGGGCGCCAAGGTGCTGCGGATCGCGAGGCCGTCTCCGTAAAGCATGGTTTGAAGCGACGCCGCTCGTCTCACCGCCACCTGATATCCGGCTTGCCGCGACTTCGGAGCGTTCCGTGGAGACCGCGGACGCTTCCAGCTCCATTCGCCTATATATCGCGTCGAGTCCCCCATATAATTTGGAGGGGTCTGAGCGCCCCATAGAGACCATTTCATATGATTTGCTAGTGAATCTATAGGAGATGGACGGCTCCCGTCTTCTCGGGGAGCCCGATCCATATGAAATGGTAGCCATTCCATATAGAAAACTGTCTCGCGTCGCCTCCGAGCGCTACCGCAGACAGAGGCGAGCCTCCCCCTTATGGGGGAAGTTGGACTTTCTATGGGGGTAATTCGTTCGCCGCTGGCGGCGGGTCGACTCTGCATATAGAAAGTTGGATTCTCTATATGGGAAGTTGTCTCGCCGGTGCCGGCGGCCGGCTTCTCCATATCAAAACTTGGCTGAAGTAATGGCCGGGATGGCCGAAGGGAGGGGAAGAAGCGAGACAAGCGGAGAACGCCGAGCAGCGGGCCGCCGGTGCTCCCAGGGGCGCGCGGGGGAACGCTGGTGGAGGGGACGGGGGCGTCCCGGTGCGGGCTGGGAGCCGCGCCTTACTTTCTTCGGCTCGTCCTCCGACCACAAGTCGTCGTCGTAGCCGTCGCCGCGCGGAGACCGGAGGAGTTATCCTCTGGACGAAGCGAACCCAGGCCCCTGTGAGAGCTGAAGGCGAGGCAGATTCGGGACGCCAAGGTACTGCGGCTCGGGTGAGGCGGGGGAATCGCTATGGAGACGGTTGCGCGCCTGCGTGTCTCGGGTAGGGAATCTGCTCCTGCCCCTCCTCTGCGGAGCGTTCACCATGGCCCAGGGGCCTCGCCCAATCACCGCGAGCTGCACCTCAAGCGACCCGGACACCTGCCCGCCCGTCGATTCTGCGGACGGGTGTGCCACTGCTGAAGTGGGGGCAAGTGGGGAAGTGGGGGTTGGGGATCGCTGTTACCCATGTCTCCGGCCGTCCATCCTCTCCGAGGAGTCAGCGGTAAAGAGTGTGTCTCCCGGTCCGACTCTACTAGTCACGAAACCAAAGGCGGGGTTTCGTGCGAGAGCTGCGAGCCGACTCCCGAAAGTGGACGGACAATCCGGGCCTGAAAGGGCGGTGCGGATGTCCTGCCAACTTTCTCGCAGCGCCTCACGTGGTATACTGCGAACTACGGAGGAGTTGCGATCAGTGTGGTCAGATAACGAGACGTCGATTGATCTTCTGGGATTTCAGCACCTCAAAGGTGCTGTCTGCGCGATTGTTAAGAACGGAAGTCTCCTTCCTGCCACGGTTGGAATTTATGGAGACTGGGGCAGCGGAAAATCCAGCCTTATTCAGATGGTGCAGGAAGAATTTGAGAAAGAGGAAGGTATTCTGGTGTTGCCATTCAACGGCTGGCTCTTCGAAGGATATGAGGACGCGAAGACCGCCTTGACAGGTACTGTTTTGGAAGAACTACTTAGCCACCGCAAATTTCTCGCCAAAGCGGATGATGCCGTCAAGAGGTTTGGAAGGCGACTCTTGAAGCGCGCGAACCTGCTCAAGGTGGCAAGCGCCTTGGGTAAGTTTGCACTAGCCGCAAAAACAGCCGGAATTGGCCCGCTTCTTCTGGGGCTTTCTGGTAGCAAGGATGTGGTTGAGGTAGGTAAGGAGCTCCTCGAAGAAGGAAAGGAGGTCGAGCCTGGCAATCTGGTCGAATTCATAAAAGAGAAAAACAAAGGGGAAGAGTTAGAGGAGGGAGAGTATAGTATTCGCAAGAGC
>Ga0075424_100002004_pt1 | contig 18337 bp, 14 predicted proteins | sample SoiMethybrSBSTD3_FD_75301 | JGI IMG/M metagenome (GOLD analysis project Ga0075424, IMG submission 75301) | Bulk soil microbial communities from a Populus tree surrounding site in Tennessee, USA - Soil MetaG P. TD hybrid SBSTD3 | ecosystem: Environmental > Terrestrial > Soil > Tree plantation...
ATCCGGCTCGACAACCTGTGGCGCATGCCGTTTCCGTACGTGATGGTGCTGCACCAGGCGCCCACCGATGGAGCGCCGTACCCGGGGTTCCACTTTCACATCCAGATTCATCCGCCGCTGCGCAAGCCCGGCCTCCTCAAGTATCTCGCCGGACCAGAGATCGGCGGCGGCAATTTCCTCAATGACACCGCCCCGGAGGAGAAGGCCGCGGAGCTCCAGGCCGTCGCGAGCGTTCATTACACACAAGCGGGGGATGGGGGCTGACGTGGCGGGTGCGGAGCGATTGCTCGAGCCATTGCTCTCCCTTCATGAGCGGGTTCGGGCAGCAGTAGTGGACGCGTGCGAGCGGCAGGCGACCGAGCAGCTCGCGGCCGTGGCGGCGGACGACGCCACAGGTGGCGACACGATTTACGCCGTCGACCGCGTGGCCGAGGAGACGTTCGTGCAAGGTCTCCAGGAGCTGGCGCGCGAGGAATCTCTGTGCGTAGTTGGTGAAGGCCTTTCGGGTGCGTCGCAGCCGGAAGACGGTCGCTGGCGCCTGCTCGTGGATCCGATCGACGGTACGCGCGGCCTGATGTATCAGAAGCGGAGCGCCTGGATTCTCACCGGGGTGGCGCCAAATCACGGGCCCGGCACCCGGTTGCGGGACATCGTGCTCGCCGTCCAGACCGAAATCCCGTTGTTGAAGCAACATCTCTCGGACCAGCTCTGGGCGATCCGCGGCCGCGGAACCGAGGCCCGGCGCTTCAACCGGCTGTCCGGCGCCCGGGAGCGCCTCCCGCTCAGCCCGTCGGGTGCCGACACCATCGCCCACGGTTTCGCGACGGTCGTCCGATTCTTCCCCGGAGTCCGCGACGTGCTGGCCGCCATCGACGACGAGGTCTCGCAGGCGCTGGTCGTCCCGCCTCCCGGGCAGGCAGCGTGCTTCGAAGACCAGTATGCGTCTACCGGCGGCCAGCTGTACGAGCTGATGGCCGGTCACGACCGCTTCATCGCGGACCTGCGCGCGCTCCTGCAGCCGGTCCGCGCCGCTCGCGGGTTGTCCGCCGGGCTGTGTTGCCACCCGTACGACCTCTGCACGGCGCTCATCGCCGAGGAGGCCGGCGTGATTCTCACCGATCCGGCCGGAGCACCCCTCGACGCGCCGTTCGATGTGACGACCGACGTGGGGTGGATCGGCTATGCGAACGCGCGCCTCCGCGTGTCGGTCGAGCCCGTGTTGCGGGAGGCCCTGCGTCGGCGGGGGCTGCTGCCGTAGATCCTGATGATTCACCAGATCCCGGGGGTTGCTGCCGTAGATCCTGATGATTCACCAGATCCCTCGCGCTTCGCGCTCGGGATGACAAGCGCCGCGCGTCCTTTGAAATAAGAGGAATAAGTGGAGATTCGTTGCCGAAACTTTCTTTCCTCTTTCAATCAAGAGCGCCGCGCGCTTGGCGTCCCGTGCGCTCGCGCGGCAACGCGCGCGAAGCGAAGGATCTGGTTGTCCTCATGATCCCTGTGCGTGGTCTTTCCGACGTCCGTGCCGCCGGTGATCTGGTCTTGTTCCAGCCAGCGCTCGACCGCCTACGAGCGCTGCGGGACGAAACGGATCCCCGCTTGCGGGAATTCTTCGCGCCGGACTCCCCTGTCTACATCGCCCGGGCGCCAGGGCGACTCGACGTCATGGGCGGGATCGCCGACTACAGCGGGGCGTGTGTGCTCGAACTGCCGCTGGCCTGCGCGACCACGGTGATACTGCAGCGGCAGAAGGCAGCACGCTGCGACATTGCGACGCGTCGCGGAGACCAATGGCGGTTCTTCAGCGTCGATCTCCCGTCGCTCGTGGAACCTGGCGGGGCCCTGAACACCAGTGCGGCGCTGGCCACCTGGTTCGGGGAGCGAGAGACCGACCGCTGGGCCAGCTACGTTGTGGGCGTCGTTCAGGCGTGCCTGCAGCGCGCCGCGCAGGACGATCCGGGTGCGGACATACCCACCGGTCTCCGGTTGCTCATCGACTCGACCGTTCCGGAAGGAAGGGGCGTCGCGTCGTCGGCGGCGCTCGAGGTCGCCACGGGGGCCGCCGTCGCAGCGGGCTGCGGCAGCCGGATTACCGGGCCGGAGCTGGCGGCGGCATGCCAGGCGGTGGAGAACCATGTGGTCGGCGCGCCCTGCGGGATCATGGATCAGATGACGAGCGCCTGCGGCCGGCGCGACCGGCTGCTGCGGCTGCGCTGCCAGCCGGCCACGATCGAGGGCTACATCGAGATCCCGTCCGCGTATCGGTTCTACGGTATCGATTCGGGCATCAGTCACGCGGTCTCGGGAGCCGATTACGGGACCGTGCGCACCGCGACCTTCATGGGATATCGCATGATCGCCGCCGCGGCGGGGCTGCGGGCGTCACGCGACGGCCAGCGGGTGCGTATCGACGACCCGCGCTGGGGAGGCTACCTGGCCAACGTCGGGACGCGCGAATTCGCCGAGGTCGGCGCCGATTTGCCGGAGGAAATGTCCGGCGCGGAGTTCTTGCAGCGCTACGGCGGTATCACCGACACGGCCACCGCAGTCCTTCCCGACCGGCGCTATCCGGTTCGGCGAGCCACCGAGCATCCCGTGCGCGAACAGGCACGCGTGGAGCGCTTCGCCCAGCTGCTCGGCGCGCTCGTTGACCAGCCGCAAGCGGCCGTCGAGCTGGGACGCCTGATGCATGAATCTCACCGGAGCTACAGCGCCTGCGGTCTGGGCAGCGACGGCACCGATCGCCTCGTCGAGCTCGTCGCCGAGCAGGGCCCCGATCATGGCCTGTTCGGCGCGAAGATCACGGGTGGAGGGAGCGGCGGTACGGTGGCCGTCTTCGGGTCGAGCACGGCCGAGGGACTTGTGCGCGACGTGGCGACGCGCTACGGGGCGGAAACGGGTCGCGAGGCGCGCGATTTCACGGACTCGGGACCTGGAGCGTCGCAGACGGGAGTCTTGCTCATCGAGGTTGGGGAGCGCTGAGCCAGGCCGCGGACCGGGCCACAGCTCCCTTCATCAACGCCGCAACTCCAGGCGAACGGTCGCGGGCTCGAGTCCCTCGGCGGTCGCCGTCAGCGTGACGGGCCCCGGTGTCCGGCCCGCCTGAATGATCACCAGCGCCTTCCCATTGAACAGCCTCACGTGATCGGCCTGGAACTGCTCGTGGTTGATCTGGTCGCCGTTGTCGACGCCCGCGATCCGCGCATCGCCCCCCAGCTGGAAGTGGACGAGGGGCTCCGCCGTCGGCACCGCCACTCCGGCACTGTCCTGCACCGTCACCGTGACGAACGACAGATCCGTCCCGTCGGCCTGGATGGAAACGCGGTCCGGTGCGAGCGCCATGCGCACGGGGGCGCCAGCCGTCTTCACTTCGGCGGCCGACCAGTCGCGCCCGTTCTTCCTGGCCACAGCGCGCAGCGTCCCCGCCGCATACGCGACGCGCCACATCAGGTGGGAGACGTCTCCCTGCTTGCGCTGCCGGCCGAGCGAGGCGCCGTTCAGGAACAGCTCCACCTCGTCTCCATTGGTATAGGCCCAGACGTCGATCGAGTCTCCAGCCGCCCAGTTCCAATGCGGCAGGAGGTGCAGCATGGGTGACGCCGTCCACACGCTCTGGTACAGGTAGAACGGATCCTTCGGGAACCCCGCCAGATCGACCACGCCGAAATAGGAGCTGCGCGCCGGCCACTCGTACGGCGTCGGCTCGCCGAGGTAATCGATCCCCTGCCAGATGAACATGCCCGAGAGAAACGGATACTGCTCGAACAGGCGCAGCGACTCCTCGTGCAGTGATCCCCAGAACGCGCGCCGGTTATCGTAGGACGAGATGCGGCCGTTCGGGTTCGGGCGAGGACGCTTGGTCGTATCGTAGGGCGTGTAGTAAACCGCGAGGCTGTCGGAGGGCTGCTCGTAGACCCCGCGGCTGTTGAGCGCCGACATCGCCTCGGTGATGATGAACTTCGCTCCCGGGAACTGCGTGGGGAAATTCGGCCACGCCTCGTGATGGTAGTTGTGGCCCAGCAGGTCGAGCGCACCCGCGTGAAAGATCTCGCTCTGCGGGCTGCCGTTGTTGTTCGCCGATGTGATGGGCCGGGTGGGGTCGAGGTGCCGCACGAGACCGGCGAGCTCGCGCGCGAGGGGACCCACGGTGCTGTCGCCGTTGGTCCACTGTTCCATGACCTCGTTGCCGATGCTCCAGATGAAGACGCTGGGATGATTGCGGTCGCGGCGCACCATGTCGGAGAGGTCGCGCGCGTGCCAGGCGTCGAAGTCCAGGTGATAGTCGTAGTCGGTCTTCTGCTTCCGCCACATGTCGAAGGCCTCGTCCATCACGATGAGGCCCATGCGGTCGGTGAGATCGAGCAGCTCGGGCGCGGGCGGGTTGTGCGAGGTCCGGATGGCGTTGACGCCCATGTCCTTCATGATCTGGAGCTGTCGCTCGATCGCGCGGTCTTGGACCGCCGCCCCGAGCGCGCCGAGGTCGTGATGGAGACAGACGCCGCGAATCTTGAGGCGCCGGCCGTTGAGGAAAAACCCGCTGTCGGCCCGGAACGCGAAGCTGCGGATCCCGAACGGCGTCGTGTACTCGTCGCACGCGGCGCCGCCGCACTCGACGCGCGTGACGGCGCGGTACAGGGTCGGTCGCTCGATGGACCAGAGATTCGGCCGCCGGACGACGAGCTCCTGCGTGATCGCGGTGACAGAGTCGGGTGGCACGCTCCCAGCCGCGGAGGCGGTGGCGACCACCTTCCCCGCGGCGTCGGAGACGATCGTGCGCACGGTGATGGGTCGGTCGTCTGGCGACTCGTTGCGCACCGTGGTCACCACACGGACGCGGGCACTCCTCGCGTTGACCTCGGGGGTGGTGATGTAGGTGCCCCAATGATCCACGTGCACCCTGTTCTTCGTGACCAGACGGACGTGGCGGTAGATGCCGGAGCCGGAGTACCAGCGCGAGTTGGGTTGGCGCGAGTTGTCCACCCGCACGGCCATCACGTTCGGGGCGCTGCCGTAATGGAGGTAGGGAGTCAGCTCGTACTCGAACGAACTGTACCCGTACGGGCGCTTTCCGAGGGAATGGCCGTTGATCCAGACTTCACTGTTGCGGTACACGCCATCGAACTCGATGAACAGCAGCTGGCCGCTGTCCACCGCGGCAATAGTGAAGGTCTTGCGATACCAGCCGACGCCCCCCGGCAGCGCTCCGCCGGCCACTCCGGCGCGGTTCGTATCGCTGAACGCGCCCTCGATGCTCCAGTCGTGCGGGACGTCCAACCTCCGCCAATCAGAATCGGCGAAGGCCGGCTGCTCCGCGCCTGAGACGTCCCCGAGATGGAACCGCCAATCACGGTCGAAGTCGAGAATTGCCCGCTGCGCTCGTGCCGGCGTGTACACGGCAAAGAGCAACCCGAGGACAGCGAGGGCGCGGGCAACGCGGCGGGTCGTCATCCGCGGAAGTACAGGTAGGCGGCGAGTATCAGCAGCAACACCGCGGCCGAGGTGATCACGTCCCACCGAGTCCACGTGCCGCGCGACAGGCGGCGTTGATCGCCGGTGACCGTGGCGAAGGTGAGACCCGTGAGCTGCTCGGCCGCCGGGGCAGCAGTCAGGTAGCTCACGATCAGGAGTGTCGCGGTCGAGACGACGAAGATGAAGAGACTGTAGTACTGGAAATAGATGTTGTTGACGATCCAGAGGAACGAGCCCGGGCTATAGCCCTGGGCCAGCCCGCCGAGCTGCAGGCTCACCGGCGTGTCCACCGCCAGCCGGAACACCCCCAACAGGAAACCGACGATCAACGCGGCGAGACAGCCTTTGGCGTTCAGCCGGCGATTGAAGATGCCGAAGACGAACACCGTGAAGATCGGCGGCGCGAGGTAGCCCTGCACCCCCTGGAGGTAGTCGTACAGGCCGCGCGCGCCCTGGATCACGGGAATCCACAACAGGCTGATGATCACCATCACGGCCGTGGCGACTCTCCCGACCCACACGAGCCGCGACTGCGAGGCCTGTGGCCGGAACTTCTGATACAGGTCCATCGTGAACAATGTGGACGAAGCGTTGAACGCGCCCGCCATCGAGCTCATGAGGGCCGCCAGCAGGCCCGCCACGACCAGCCCACGGAGGCCCACCGGGAGGAGATACTTCACCATCAGCGGGAACGCCGCCTGGGCCGCCTGGGGGATCGCCCGCCCCTGTGCGTCCACCATCTGCTGCAGCTCGGGAACGACGCCCTTCTTGGCGAGGGCCAGCGCGATCAGACCCGGGATGATGAAGATGAAAACGGGTAACAGCTTGAGGTAGGAAGCGAAGATGCTGCCGCGTCGCGCGGTGGTCTCGTCCTTCGCGCCGAGCGCGCGCTGCACGATGTACTGATCGGTACACCAGTACCACAGCCCGATGATCGGCGCACAGAACAACATGCCGATCCAGGGATAATTGGTGTTGAAGTACCAGGCGATGCGGCCCGTCTCCTTCACGGGCGCCCACGTTCCCGCCATGTCCGCCGGTACGAGCGGCTTCCAGAGATTGAACAGGTCCGGATCCAGCACGCGGCGCAGCTCGTGCCAGCCCCCCAGCTTGGCTAACCCGAAGATCGTCAGCAACCCCGAGCCGGCGACCAGGATGAACGTCTGGATCACGTCCGTGTACGCCACGGCGCGCATACCACCCAGGACGGTGTACAGGCCGGTGAGCAGGACGACGACCACGGAGCCGATCCAGAAGCTGTTGAACGTCGCGCCGCCGACGTGCAACGCCACCTCCGGTAAGAGCGTCGCGAACACGACGCCGCCGGCGAAGATGGCGACCGCGAACTTCGTGAGCACGTGGGCCGCGAGCGTGATGACGGACAAGACCCATCGGGCGGTAGGCGAGAACCGGCGTCCCAGAAACTCGGGCATCGTGTAGACCAGCGCCCGCGAGTAGAAGGGAACGAACACCCACCCGAGCACCAGGAGACACCAGGCGTGCAGCTCATAGTGCGCCAGGGCCACTCCGCTCGTCGCGCCCGCGCCCGCCAGGCCCACCACGTGCTCCGACCCGATGTTCGAAGCGAAAATGGATGCCCCGACGATGAACCACCCGAGATTCCGACCGGCGAGGAAGTAATCGTCGGCGGTGTCCTTGCTCTTCCGGACCACCCACCAGGTCAGGCCCGCCAACAGACCGAAGTACAGCAGGATGATCACCCAGTCCGAGCCGGCCACCAGGCACTCCGTCGCGAGAGTCGGGGGGAGACCCTACACGGCACCGTGACGCTGTCAAGCAAAGGCGGCGCTCGCCTGCCGGCGGCCTTGACGCCCCGCACGGCTCGCCCTAACATCCCTGCCATGATGCGGCACCGCTACTTTGCGTACTCCTTCTTTTTCGCGTCCCGCGCAGCGGGCCGTGATCGGAGTGGTGCGCGCTGAGTAGGTAGCGCCGGATCTTCGATGCCACGGGCGGCCCGCTGCAAAGCGGGCCGCTGTTTTTTTGTCCCTGAACGCGAGGCACCCATGATCATCGTGACGCGTGCGGAAGTGACGGAGGCAGAGATCGACGGGATTCGTGAGCACGTGGAGCGGTGCGGCGTGCGCTCCTACCTCACGACCACCGCCGGCCGGACGGTGATCGGCTGTCTCGTCGAGCTCGACGAGGGCGAGGCCGCCGCAATCGAGCGGCTGCCGGGCGTGGAGACGACCGCGGCGTGGCGCGCACCCTATCGGCTTGCGAGCCGTCAGCTCGCCCCGCCTGGCGGCCGTACCGTGATCCGCCTGGGGGACGACCCGCGTGCAACGGTAGGCGGGCGAGAGCTCCTGGTCATCGCCGGGCCCTGCTCCGTCGAGGAGCGGGACACGCTGTGCGAGGCGGCCTGGGGGGTCAGACGCGCCGGCGCCGGAGCGCTGCGCGGCGGCGCCTTCAAACCGCGGACTTCCCCATACGCGTTCCAGGGTCTGGGCGAGGAAGGGCTCTCGCGCCTGGCCGAGGTGCGCCGCGAAACCGGGCTGCCCGTCGTCACCGAGGTGCTCGATCCGCGGCAGGTGGAGACGGTCGCCGAGCACGTCGATGTCCTCCAGATCGGCGCGCGCAGCATGCAGAACTACCCGCTGTTGTGCGAAGTGGGTCGGGTACGGCGGCCGGTGCTCCTGAAGCGCGGCCTCTCGGCCACGATCACCGAGCTGCTGCTCGCGGCCGAGTACATTCTGGCATGCGGCAACGCGGATGTGATCCTGTGTGAGCGCGGCATCCGCACCTTCGAGACGACGACGCGCAACACCCTCGACGTGGCGGCCATTCCGGTGCTCCAGCGGGAGACCCATCTCCCGGTCATCGTGGATCCGAGCCACGCGGCGGGCCGGGCGGACCTGGTGCCGGCGCTCGCCTACGCCGCGGTCGCCGCCGGTGCCGATGGGCTGATCGTGGAAGTGCATCCGCGACCGGAGGCGGCGTGGTCCGACGGCGACCAGGCGCTCACGCTCGACGCCTTCGCCGATGTAATGCGGGGGCTGCGGCCGTTCGTGCAGGGGGCGGGACGGACCCTGGCGGGCCCGCGGCTGGCACCGGGGCGGGAGGCGGCGGCATGAGCGCGCGGTTCGAGGCGGTCGGGAACGATCTTGAGCGTCTGCGGGCCGAGATCGAACGGATCGACCGGGCGCTGGTCGAGCTCATCGCCGAGCGGGTGGACGCGGCCCGTGCGACGGCGGCGGCGAAGCGGGCGGCGGGGCTCCCGACGCTCGATCCACCGCAGGAGGCGGCCGTGATCCGGCGGTCGGCCGTCTGGGCGCGGCAGGTGGGACTCCCAGCCGAGGCGGTGCGGGACGTGTTCTGGCAGCTCATCGGGCTCTCGCGCCGGTCGGAGGCGGACGAGTGAGGGCGGACGGACTCGCGGTCGCGATCCAGGGCGAGGCGGGGTCGTTCAGCCACCTGGCCGCGCGCCAAGTACACGGCGAGCACGTGCGGCTGCTACCCTGCGTCGGCTTTGCGGAGCTGTTCTGTGCGGTCGAGACCGGAGCAGCCGATCGCGGCATGGTGCCGATCGAGAATTCGCTCGCCGGCTCGATTCACGAGAACTACGATTTGCTGGGCGCACGGGGGGGGGCGCTGCACGTCGTGGCGGAAACCGCGGTCCGGGTACGGCACTGCCTGATCGCACCTCCGGATACCGCGCTCGCCGACCTGCGGCGGGTCGTATCGCATCCCGTGGCATTGGTGCAGTGCCGCAAGTTCTTCTCGGAGCATCCGGAGCTCGAGCCGGTCCCCGCCTACGACACGGCGGGGAGTGTGCGCGACCTGATGGCGCGGCCGGTACCCGCCACGGCGGCGATCGGCTCGGCCCTCGCCGCGGCGCTGTACGGCGCGGTGGTGCTGTGCGAAGGGCTCGAGGACCACGAGGCGAACCACACCCGGTTTCTCGTCATCGCGAGGGAACCGGCGCCGCTGGAGCGGGCGACCAAGACGTCGGTCGTGCTCACATTACCGAACCTGCCGGGATCGTTGCACCGAGCGTTAGGGGCGTTCGCCGCGCGGCGGTTGCAATTGACCAAGCTCGAGTCGCGCCCGCTCGCCGGGCGCCCGTGGGAGTATTCCTTCTATTTGGATGTGATGGGCGATCCGCGGCGTGAAGTCGGCGAGGCCCTGGCGGAGCTCCGCGGGCTCGCCAGCGAGCTGCGGGTGTTGGGGAGTTATCAGGCAGCGGAGGTCGCGGCCGCCTCCTAGGCCCACACCTACGGGAGATCGGTCACCGCGCCGAGACTGCTCGACGCGACGAGCTTCACGTACTTGGCGAGCACTCCCCTCCCCGAGCCGTCCCTTGCCGCGGGAGGGGTCCACTGCCGCCGCCGTCGCTGCAGCTCCGCTTCCGGCACATCGAGCTCAAGCAGCCGGCGCGCGGCGTCGATCGTGATCGCGTCGCCTTCCCGGACCAGGGCGATTGTCCCGCCCACCGCCGCTTCGGGAGCGACGTGGCCGACGACCAACCCGTGACTCCCACCGGAAAACCGTCCGTCCGTAACCAGTCCGACCTTGTCCCCCAGCCCGGCGCCGATCAGCGCCGCCGTGGGCGACAGCATCTCCCGCATCCCGGGGCCCCCCTTCGGTCCCTCGTAGCGGATCACCACCACGTCTCCCGCCACGATCCGACTACCGAGGATGGCGTCGAGGCATGCCTCCTCGGAGTCGAACACGCGGGCGGGACCGGTGAGACGGAGCTGCTTTACCCCCGAGACCTTCGCCACGCTCCCCTCGGCCGCGAGGTTGCCGCGCAGGATGACGAGATGCCCCTGCGGGTAGAGCGGCCGATCCCACGGACGGATGACGTCCTGATCGGCCCGGGGTGTCTCGGGAACATCCGCCAACAGCTCGGCGAGGCTGCGGCCGGTAATGGATCGCGCGTCCCCGTACAGCCGGCCGTGCGCCAGGAGGATCTTCATTACCTGCGGGATCCCGCCCGCGCGGTGGAGCTCGGTGGTCACGTACCGGCCCGATGGTTTCAGGTCGCACAACACCGGGACCCGCGCGCGGATGGTCTCGAAGTCGTCGAGCACCAGCGGCACGCCGGCGGCATGGGCGATAGCGAGCAGATGCAGCACCGCGTTGGTCGAGCCGCCGATCGCCATCGTGACGGCGATCGCGTTCTCGAACGCCTGGCGCGTGAGGATCTCCCGCGGCCTCAGGTCGCCGCCGATCGCCGCCACGAGCGCCTCGGCCGACCGCTCGGCGCTCTCGGCCTTCTCGGCATCTTCGGCGGCCATCGTGGAGGAGAACGGCAGGCTCATCCCCATCGCTTCGATCACCGCCGACATCGTGTTCGCGGTGAACATCCCGCCGCAGGAGCCGGCGCCGGGACAGGCCCGCCGCTCCACCTCCAGCAGCTCGGCGGCGTCGATCTTGCCCGCGCCGTGCTCGCCCACCGCCTCGAACACACTCACGATCGTGAGGTCGCGGTCCTTGTAATGGCCGGGCTTGATCGTGCCGCCGTAGACGAACACGGCGGGAATGTTCATGCGAGCGATCGCGATCATCGCGCCCGGCATGTTCTTGTCGCAGCCGCCGACCACGAGGAGGCCGTCCATGCATTGGGCATTGCACGCCGTCTCGATCGAGTCGGCGATCACTTCGCGCGAGACGAGCGAGTACTTCATCCCTTCCGTGCCCATCGAGATGCCGTCCGACACGGTGATGGTGCCGAACGTTTGCGGCATCGCGCCCGCGGCCCGCAGCGCCGCCGCCGCCCGCCGCGCGAGCAGATCGAGGCCGAGGTTGCACGGCGTCATGGTGCTGTAGGCATTGGCCACGCCGACGATCGGTTTGGTGAAGTCCGGATCCTCGAAGCCGACGGCACGCAGCATGGCGCGGTTCGGCGCGCGCTGGGAACCCTGGGTGATGGCGCGGCTGCGGTAGTCAGTCATGCCACGCCCTTCGGAACGGCACGCGCCACCTCGCGCGGCGCTCCGCTCTCGGCATTCTCCACCAAGTCGGCGATCAAGGCTCCCATCTCCCGGGTGCCGAGGACGGCTTCGCCGGGCCCGGCCAGATCTTCTGTGCGCGCGCCGGCGCTGAGTGCGGTGGCGATCGCGTCGTCCACCGCGTCCGCCGCGGCCGGGAGGCCGAGGCCGTGCCGCAGCAGCAGCGCCACGGACGCGATGGCGCCGAGCGGGTTCGCCACGTCCCGCCCCGCGAGTGTCGGGGCGGAGCCGTGCACCGGCTCGAACAGTCCCGGCCCCGCGCCGAGCGAGGCCGACGGCAGCAGGCCGAGGGAGCCGGCCAGCACCGCGGCTTCGTCCGAGAGGATGTCGCCGAACAGGTTTTCGGTGAGGAGCACGTCGAACGCCCGCGGCTCGGCGACGAGCCGCATCGCCGCGGTGTCGACGTACAGGTGCTCGAGCTGCACGTCGGGATACTCGGCGCTCAGCCGCGTGACGGTTTCGCGCCACAGCTGCGATACCTCGAGCACATTGGCCTTGTCGACCGACGTCACGTGGCCACGACGCTGCCGCGCCAGCTCGAAGGCGACGCGCGCCACGCGCACGATCTCGGCCTCGGAGTAGGTGAGCGTATTCACCGCGCGCGTCCCGTCACGACCGCGGGGCTCCCCGTAGTACAGCCCGCCGGTCAGCTCGCGCACGATCATCAGGTCCACGGCGGTGAGGCGGTCGGGCTTGAGGGGCGAGCGATGCGCCAGCGCCGGGTGGACCGCGACGGGCCGCAGGTTCGCGTACACGGCGAGGTGGGCGCGCAACGCCAGCAGTCCCGTTTCGGGCTTGAGCCTCCGGGGCGCCGCGTCGAGCGACGGATCGCCCACGGCGCCGAGCAGGACGGCATCGGCGCGCGTGACGGCGTCGCGCGTGGCCGCCGGGAACGGATCCCCTGACGCCCGCACCCCCGCGCCGCCCATCGGATGCTGCTCGAGGCCGAGCCGGATCTCGAATCGCTCCGCCACGGCCCGGAGCACATGCTCCGCCTGGGCGATCACCTCCGGCCCGATGCCGTCACCGGGAAGCACCGCGATCGTGTACGCCTTCACCGCCACGCCCGCTCCCCGCTTCCCGCGTCCCGGCCACGCTCGTATGTCGTGATCAGATTTTCCTCGAGCAACGTTCGCCCGATTTCATCCAATCCCCGCAACAACATGTCACGGCGGAATCCATCGAACGGGAAGCTGGTGTGGAACCCGCTCCCGTCCGACACGCACTGCGCTTCGAGGTCCACGGTCAGTTGATAGGGCCCGCCCGCCGCCCGCTGGCGGCTGAACAGCTGCTCGATCTCCTCGGCGTGGAGCGGCACCGGCACGACGCCGTTGCGGCAACAGTTGGCGCTGAAGATGTCGGCGAAGGACGGCGCCAGGATGGCGCGGAAGCCGTATTCGAGCAGCGCCCACACCGCGTGCTCGCGCGAGGACCCGCAGCCGAAGTTCGGGCCGGCGACGAGAATCGTCGCGCCCCGAGCCGACGGATCGTTCAGCTCGAACGCCGGGTCGGGCCTCCCGTCCGACAGGTAGCGCCAGTCGTGAAACAGCGCCGGTCCGAACCCGGTGCGCTCCACCCGCTTGAGGAACTGTTTCGGGATGATCTGGTCCGTGTCGACGTTGCTGCGCGGCAATGCCGCGACGATGCCGGTGTGCTGAACGAACGGTTGCATCATGGCGCCGTGACCTCCCACGCGCGCACGTCCACCAGCCGGCCGGCGATCGCGGCCGCCGCGGCCATCGCGGGGCTCATCAGGTGAGTGCGCCCGCCGCGCCCCTGGCGTCCTTCGAAGTTGCGGTTCGAGGTGGAGGCACAGCGCTCCCCGTTGCGCAGCACGTCGGCGTTCATGCCGATGCACATCGAGCATCCGGCGTTGCGCCATTCGAACCCCGCGGCCTGGAACACCCGGTCGAGTCCCTCGGCTTCGGCCTGGGATTTCACTTGCTGCGACCCCGGCACCACCATCGCCCGCACCGTCGGCGCCACGTGCCGTCCGCGCACCAGGCGCGCGGCGGCGCGCAAATCTTCGATCCGGGCGTTGGTGCAGGAGCCGAGGAACACCCGGTCGATCGGCAGTCCCTCGAGCGGAGTGCCCGGCGTGAGACCCATGTATTCGAGCGCCCGCGCCACGGCGCGGCGCTCGCCGTCGGTCGCGAAGTCCCCCGGGCTCGGCACGCGGGCGGTGACGTCCGCGACCATTCCGGGACTGGTCCCCCAGGTGACCTGCGGCCCCACAGTGGATGCGTCGATGGTGACCCGCGCGTCGTAGGTGGCCCCGGGATCGCTCGCCAGCTGCCGCCATTCGGCGACGGCGCGCTCCCAGGCCGCGCCCGTCGGCGCGCGCAGACGCCCGGCGAGGTAGGCGAACGTCACTTCGTCCGGCGCGATCATCCCCGCGCGCGCGCCCGCCTCGATCGACATGTTGCACACCGTCATGCGCTCTTCCATGGACAGCGCACGAATCGCGTCGCCGGTGTACTCGATCACGTGACCCGTCGCGCCGGCGGTGCCGATCTTCCCGATCAGGGCGAGAATCAGATCCTTCGCGGTGACGCCCCCGCCGCTCGCGCGCGCGCCCGTGAACCGGGCTTCCATGATACGTGGCGACGGCCACAGGAGACATTGCGTCGCCAGCACGTGCTCCACGTCGCTGGTGCCGATCCCCACCGCCAGCGCGCCGAAGGCGCCGTGCGTGGAGGTATGGGAGTCGCCGCACACGATCGTCATCCCCGGCTGCGTGAGCCCCAGCTCCGGGCCGATGACGTGCACGATGCCCTGCCGCGGGGAAGCCAGGTCGAACAGTTCGATCTCGAAATCCCTGGCGTTCACGGCCAGGGCCTCGAGCTGCGCCGCCGCGAGCGGATCGGCGATCGGGAGCGTGCGGTCGCCGGTGGGGACGTTGTGGTCCATGGTCGCCACCGTGCGATCGGGGCGACGCACCCGCCTGCCCTCGCGCCGCAGACCGGCGAACGCCTGCGGCGATGTCACCTCGTGCACCAGATGGAGGTCCACGTACACCAGCGCCGGTCCCTCCGGCAGCTGGTGGACGACGTGCGCGTCCCAGATCTTCTGGAACAGCGTCCGCGCCGTCATCGCGCCGCGGCTGCCTCCGCCGCCGCGGGCGCGCCCGCGGCTTTGCCTTCTTCCGTCCACGGCATCATGGCCCGCAGCCGTGCCCCCACCTGCTCGATCGGGTGGTCGCGGCCCGCCACACGCAGCTCGGCGAAGCGGCGCGCGCCGCCGCGGCATTCGCCGATCCATTCCTGGGCGAAGGCGCCGCTCTGGATGTCCCGCAGGATCCGCTGCATCTCCTGCCGCACGGCGCCGCTGACGATGCGCGGGCCGCGGGTGTAGTCCCCGTACTCCGCCGTGTCGCTGATCGAGTAACGCATGAAACCCATGCCCCCGCGGTACATCAGATCGACGATCAGCTTCAGCTCGTGCAGGCATTCGAAGTAGGCGATCTCCGGGGCGTACCCGGCCTGCGTCAGCGTCTCGAAGCCCGCCTGCACCAGCGCCGTCATACCGCCGCACAGCACCGCCTGCTCGCCGAACAGATCGGTCTCCGTCTCTTCGCGGAACGTGGTCTCGAGCACTCCGGCGCGGGTACAGCCGATCCCCGCGGCGTAAGCGAGGGCGTCGGCCAGGGCGTTGCCGCTCGCGTCCTTGTGCACGGCGACCAGGGCCGGCACGCCGCGCGCGGCCTGGAATTCGCTCCGCACGAGATGGCCGGGGGACTTGGGGGCGATCATCGCGACGTCCACTGTTTCGGGTGGCACGATTTCCTTGAAGTGCACGTTGAACCCGTGCGCGAACAGCAGCGTCTTCCCCGGCGCGAGGCTCGGGGCCACGGCGGCCTCGTACACCGCCCGCGCCTCCTGATCGGGAACGAGCATCATGACGATGTCGGCGGCGCGGGCAGCCTCGGCCACGGAGCGGACATCGAGCCGTTCGGCCCGCGCCCGGCGCCACGAAGCGCCGTCCGGTCGCAATCCGACGACCACCCGGGCGCCCGAGTCCCGCAGATTGAGCGCGTGCGCGTGACCCTGGCTGCCGAAGCCGATAACGGCGATGACGCGATCCCGCAGCCGGTCGGGATCGGCGTCGGCGTCGTAGAAGACGCGCACTGCGGTGGCACTCATGGGGCTACCTCCGAAGGAGAAGAAAGGGATCCGGGACTCGCGACCCGTACGTCGCGAACGCCGACGATCTTGCCTACCTGCTGAGCCATCCGCGCGACCACCGCGGGGTCGCCCGTCGTTACGAACGTCAGGCGCGCGAGGCCCGCCGCGCCGCTCGGGCTCACCACGAGACCCTCGACCGGGACCTGGCGGCGGCGCAGCAGCCCCACGGCGCGGTTCAACGTCACCAGCGCGTCGTCGAGCAGCACGGTGACCGCGTGCTCAGGCGCCATGCGCTGCCGGCTCCGCCTCGATCGGCTCCGAGAGGGAGCCACCCGGCGGGATCATGGGGAAGACGTTGGCTTCCTGCTCGATGACGCACTCGACCAGCGCGGGGCCCGGCTCGGCGGTGGCGCGGGCCAGCACGTCGGGCAGCTCGTGCGCCTCCTCGACCCGCCACGCCGGAATGCCATACGCATCGGCCAGTTTGACGTAATCGGGGCTCCAGATCGGCGTGCAGGAGTAGCGACCGCCGTGGAAGAACTGCTGCCACTGCCGCACCATGCCGAGGTAGCCGTTGTTGAACACGGCCATCTTCACCGGCAGCCGCTCCTGCACCATGGTGGCGATCTCCGCCATGTTCATCTGGAATCCACCGTCGCCCGAGATCGCCCACACCGTCTCTTCGGGACGCGCCAGCCCGACGCCCATCGCCGCCGGGACCGCGAACCCCATCGTGCCCAGACCGCCCGAGGTGATGTGGGTGTTGGGCCGCTGATACGGGTAATGCTTGGCGACCCACATCTGGTGCTGTCCCACGTCCGACACGACGGTGCACCGCCCGCGGGTCGCGGCGTACAGCGACGCGAGGATCGTCTCGGGGGAGAGACCGCCGCGGAATTGCTCGGCGCGCCGCCGCGCAAACCCGCGAATTTCGCCGAGCCAGTCGCCGGCGCCCCGCGTCGCGACGGCCTCCACCAGCTGCCGGACCACGTCGCGCGCGTCACCCACGATCCCGACCGCGACGGGGACGTTCTTCCCGATTTCCGCCGCGTCCAGGTCGACGTGCACGATCTTGGCGCGGGGAGCAAACGCGGCGGTATTGCCGGTGACACGGTCGTCAAACCGCAACCCGATGCCCACGATCACGTCGGCCTGCTGAATCGCGCGGTTCACCTCCACATCACCGTGCATCCCCGGCATGCCGAGGTGGAGCGGGTGGCCCTCGGGAAAGGCGGAGATCCCGAGCAGCGTGGTGATGACCGGCATGCCGGTCTTCTCGGCGAGGGCGCGCACCTCTTCGCATGCCTCGGACAGGATGACCCCGTGCCCGATCATCAGGAGTGGCCGCTGCGCCGCGGCGATCAGATCCGCTGCCCGGCGAACGGCCGCCACCGTCTGACTCCCTCCCTCCACAGCTGCCCTGGCAGGGATGGGGCGTGCCGTATAGGGGGCCTTCTGGTTCTGCACGTCCTTGGGGACGTCGATCAACACCGGTCCCGGCCGCCCGTCCTGCGCAATGGCGAGCCCCTCGGTCACGATGTCCGCCAGCTCCGAGACGTCCGGAACGAGATAGCTGTGTTTGGTGATCGGCAGCGTGATGCCGACGATGTCGGTCTCCTGGAACGCGTCGCGGCCCATCAGCGCCCGCGGCACCTGCCCCGTGATCGCCAGCACCGGGGAGCTGTCCATCTGCGCCGTGGCGAGTCCGGTGACGAGATTCGTCGCGCCCGGCCCTGACGTAGCCACGCATACCCCCACCCGCCCGCTGGCACGCGCGAAGCCGTCGGCCGCGTGCGCCGCCGCCTGCTCGTGCCGCACCAGGATGTGGCGCAACGTGGGATACTCCGGCAGGGCGTGGTAAAACGGCATGATCGCGCCCCCGGGATACCCGAACAACGTCTCCACGCCGGACTCGACCAGCGTGCGGCACATGATCTGCGCGCCCGTCAGCACCTCGGTCATCTGCTCACACTCCCCAGTAATACGTGGCGTTGAGCGACTGGTCCTCGAGCCGATCGGCGTAGGAGGACTTGTTGAGGGCGTGCACCAACGCCCGGGCGCTCGCTTCGACGATGTCGGTGGAAGCGCCGTGTCCGCTCAGCGATTTGCCGTCGACCCGCACCTGCACCAGGACCTGGCCAAGGCTGTCGCGCCCCGGGGTCACCGAGTGCACGGCGAGGTTCGTGACCTCGATCGACCGCTCGACGATGTCGCCGATCGCGGCGAAGGTGGCGGCGATCGGCCCGTTTCCTTCCGCCGTGGCATTGCGCTCCACTGCCCACGGGCCGGAGAGCCGAACCGCCGCCGTCGCGGGCGCGGTCCCGCAGCTCACCTGGAGACTCGTGAGCCGGTAGGATTCGGGCGCGTCGTTGAACCGCTCGTGCACCAGCGCCAGAAGGTCTTCGTCCAGGATCTCGCGCTTCTTGTCCGCCAGCGTGGTGAATTCGCCGTACAGCTTCGCCACTGCGGCCTCATCCAGCTCGTAGCCGAGCTCGCGATAGCGGCGTTCCAGGGCGTGCCGTCCGGAGTGCTTCCCCAGGACCAGCGTGGAGCGCGGCACCCCGACTTCTTCGGGGCGGATGATCTCGTAGGTCAGGCCGTTTTGGAGCAGCCCGTGCTGGTGGATCCCGGCTTCGTGGGCGAACGCGTTCCGCCCCACCACCGCCTTGTTCGGCTGCGGGAACACTCCGGTCACATGAGATACCAGCTGGCTGGTGCGGAACAGCTCCGTGGCATTCACGCCGCACCGGAACGTGAGCGCCTGAGGAC
>Ga0075424_100002007_pt1 | contig 18324 bp, 13 predicted proteins | sample SoiMethybrSBSTD3_FD_75301 | JGI IMG/M metagenome (GOLD analysis project Ga0075424, IMG submission 75301) | Bulk soil microbial communities from a Populus tree surrounding site in Tennessee, USA - Soil MetaG P. TD hybrid SBSTD3 | ecosystem: Environmental > Terrestrial > Soil > Tree plantation...
CAGAAGTCCTGCACCGCTAAGAAGCACGAGGGAGAAAGCAATCTGCGCGGCTACCAAAGAGTGCCGCAGAACACCGCGGCCGACGCCTACCGTGCGCCACCCGGCCAGCGACTCGGCCTTGGGTGCGTGAAGTGCCGGCACGATGCCGAACAGAAGACCGGAAACCAGGGAGACGGCGATGGCGAAAAGCAACACGCGAAGATCGAGCGTGGCCTCTTCCAGACGCGGTATACCGCCCGGAGCGATCGCCACAAACACCCGCAAGAAAACCCATGCGAGCACCGAGCCCGCAGCGCCTCCCACTACGCTTAATGCAAAACTTTCCATCAAGAGTTGACGCATAAGGCGCAATCGGCCGGCTCCAAGTGCGACACGCATCGCAAGCTCGCGAGTCCGTGCGGCCGCGCGTGCAAGGAGCAAATTCGCCACATTCGCGCAGGCGATAAGCAGGACAGCCATGACGGCTGCGGTAAGAATCCACGACGCCGTGCGGGCATCCTGAACCTGGCGATCGCGGATGCTTCGAATCCGGAACTTCACCTCGTTTCGGAAAGCTTCCGGCGCCCATCGAAGAGCCTCCTGATAGAGCGGCTGCATCGCGGTAGTTGCCTGCGGAATCGTAATGCCCGGCTTGAGCCTTGCATACGCGCGCAGGACTGGGCCGGTGGCGGGATGCGCCATCGCGCTCCAGTTCAGAGCCTGCGGCATAAAAATGTCCGTTTTGCCCATTCCAGGCATTTCGAAATTGGCCGGCAGGATTCCAACCACAGTCGCTGGAGCACCATCGAGCGAGATTGCTCTGCCAAGAACATCTGTGTCGCCTGCGAACCTGCTGTACCAAAGACCATAAGACAGCAGGATGACTCTCGGCTGGTTGGGACGGTCCTCTTCGGCGCGGAAGTTGCGTCCAAGAATTGGTTGGACCCCAAGAGTTGGAAAGAAACTCGCTTCGACCGATGCGCAGGAAACCCTCACAGGATTCTGATCCGTCAGATCGCAATCGAACCCGCCGGGGACATGTGTTCCCATCGATTCGAAAGGCGTTTGAGCGGCACGCCAATCGAAATAGTCGGCGCCTAGCACGAACTCGTTGGGATCCAATGGAGCCGTGATCCCGACCGAAACCACTCGGTCTTCGTCCGCGTAGGGAAGGGCGCGGAAAAAAAGGCGATCAACAACGCTGAAAACTGCAGTGCAGGCGCCAACTCCTAGGGCTATGGCGAGAATCGCCGTGATCGCGATGCCGGGAGTCCGAAGAAAACTGCGGCACGCATAACGGATGTCCTGGCCAACGCTTTCTGCAAACACGTGCATCACTCATCTTCTCCTTGGTGTTCCTGTGAAGACGAAATTTCAAGCGGTTCACCTGGTCAAAAAGCGGCCCGGGCACACCTTAAGACGGCTGTCGATATATCGCCAGCCGATACTGTCGTATATTTGGCCCCTTTGTCAATGGCATTGCGCCATACTCGAAGTGATCCATCCGCCCTTACCTGCTCGGTGCGTGATCACTGCCTTTGGCGCGTTTATTCCTGTCGCAGAGAAACGATGGGATCGACCAGGCTCGCGCGTCGCGCAGGAATGTACGCGGCAAAGACTGCCATCACAGTAAGGACGAGACCAGATGCCAACAAAGTCGCTGGATCATGTCCGGCCACGCCGTAGAGAAGTGAACGTAGCCATGACGCTGCAGCCATCGCGGCTGGAAACGCCATCAACAGTCCGACCGCAACCGGTGTAAGTGCGTTGAAAATGACTCCTCTGAGGACGACACGCGGCGTCGCGCCGAGCGCGATTCGAATACCGAACTCTCCAGTGCGCCGCGCAACGGAGTAAGACATGACGCCATACACTCCGAGACTCGCGAGAACGAGAGCGGCGAACGCGAACGACAACACCAGATTCATTTGGAATCGCCGCTGAGCCACTGATTCCGCCAGCACATCTTCCATCGTCCGAAATGCCGACAACGGCAGTTCCGGATCGACGTCGTGAAGCGCTGCGCGGATTTCGTGAGACAGCGCAGAAGGCTCGAGATCCGTTCTAACGATGAAAGAAACGCCTTTTGGGTTAAACGAGCCCTGCCAATACGGCACGTACAGCGTGAACTCCGGCTTCCTGTCCAGTCCGGCGCCATGGACATCTCCGGCAATGCCAACGACTTGGATCGGCGGCCGTGTCTCCGCACCGAGCCGAAAACGCTTGCCGATCGCACTCTCGTGTGGCCACAGATGCTCAGCCGTTGCCTTTGAAATGACGGCGACACTCTTACTTCGATCATGCTCGTCGAATGTCCTGCCGTGATAGAGGGGGATGCCCATCGTATGCAAAAAGTCCCTATTGACCGTTCGAATATCCGCGACCGGTCGCTCCGGGGTAGCAGTGTCTTCTGGGATGATGGAGTTGTTACTTCCTTCACCTGATAACGGAAGCTTGTTCGTAACACCAGCCGCCGTGACGCCCGGCAATGTTTGCAGATGCTCTATCGCAGCCGTGATCAACTCGGCCTTTTTCTCAACGGTTGGGTATCGCGCCGCGCTGAACGTCACATCGACAGTTACGATCCGCGTCGTTTCAAAACCACGATCGCCGCTCAAGAGATTGAAGAAGCTTCGGACCAACAACCCGCCGGTGACGAGACACAGCGCAGTCATACCGACTTCACAACTAATCAAGAACGACCTCAAGGTTCCGCTCGCTCGGTTTGCAGTCGCGCTGCGTGATGCAGACGCCATGGACCGGTGCGGGTCTGCGTTCGCAAATCGCAACGCAGGCAACAGTCCGACGAGTAATCCGGTGAGAACGGAAACTATCAAGGCAAAGAGAAACACTCGATAGTTCAGTCCGACCTCATCGAGACGCGGCAAATCCGTGGGCGCGACCGACAGAATGAATCGAATCGCACTCTGCGCGACCAAGAGGCCGCACAACCCGCCCAACGCGGAGAGCGTCAAGCTCTCCAACAACAACTGGCGAATCAGGCGGCGGCGTGAGGCACCGATGGCGGCGCGAATCGCGATCTCCCGGCGCCGGCCGGACATCCGCGTCAGAAGCAGATTCGTTATATTGACGCACCCGACAAGCAGAACAACTCCGACAGCCGCAAGCAGTAGCTTGAGTCCGGCCCTGGAGCGGCCGGCCATCTGCTCCTGAAGCGGCCGAATCGAGGGTTCTAATTGCATGCCCGATTCGGGCGCCTGCATTGCAGACATCACCGTTTGAAGTTCTGATCGCGCAAGGCTAATTGAAACGCCTGGTGCCAGGCGCGCAATGCACGCGTAATTGTGATCGCCCACGGGCGACATTTCCTGAGGCTGCAGCGCAAAGGGTTTCCAAAGCTCAGGACGGTCTGCGGCGATGTTCATGGCATAGAGATGACTGAGCTTGGGAAAATGGAAATCCGCGGGCAACACACCGACCACTTCATACGAGTCGCTATTTAAAGTAATTGTCTTACGGACGATCTCCGGATCCGCTGCAAAACGGCGTTTCCACAACATATCGCTGATCATCACTACATGATCGCGGCCCGGCTGATCTTCCTCTTCCGAAAACATTCGGCCAAGCGCCGGCTGAACACCCAGTATCGGAAACAGCGCCGGCGACACTCGCGCAGCACTAACGCGTTCCGGTTCACCGGAGCCGGTGAGATTTAAATAGATACCTCCGATCAAGGCCATTGCTTGAACGGACCGCGACGAGCGTCGCCATTCGTTGAAGTGACTGGCGTTCACGGGAAGACGACTTCCCGACCGAACTTGTTCATCGATGACGACCAGTCCCCCCGGATCGCGATATGTCAATGGTCGCAGAACGACAGCATCCACGACGCTGAAGATCGCCGCATTCGCTCCGATCCCAAACGCCAGCGTCAACAGAACAATCAGCGAGAAACCCGGATTTGTGTGCAGCTGACGAAACGTGTAGCGCAAGTCTTGGTGAAGGTCGGCGATGTATCGAGAGAAGGCGGTCGCTCTTGAGAACTCCATCTCAGTCCTGAACCGCTCGCGCAGCACTATCCGTAACTCTCGGGCTAATTCATCCCACGGTCTCGCACGGCCGCGAACCTCATTCCACGCGTCCTCCGGCGAGAGACCGTTGCGCAACGCGCGTTCGTAGTTTTCCTGGAATTCGAGCGCGAGTTCCTCTACGACCTCGGCCTCCGCCGGACCGGAAACGTCCAGCTTCGGGAGGTTTTCGCGGACGTATGCTCTGAAGTCAGGCATTCTCTACTCCTCCTGCGCAGCATTACTCGTGTCTAAGTGCAACCATCGGATCGACCTGCATGGCACGCCGCGCTGGCCAGTAGCCGGCGAACAGGGCAACGGCGATGATGGCGAATGTTGCGAGCATGAGCGTGATCGGGTCTGTCGAACTCAGGCCGAACAATTGATTTTGGATGAGCGTGCCCGAGCCGATAGCCAAGAACACGCCGATAGCCGTGCCCAGGATCGTCATCTGGAGCGTGTCGCGCAAAATAATCCAAAGAACCTGGTAGCTGCGCGCGCCAAGAGCCATGCGGATACCAAATTCACCCATACGCCGGACTACACCGAAAGAAACGACACCATAAATGCCGATGCACGCCAGAAAGGCTGCGAGCGCACCGAAAAACGCGGAAAGTTGGGCCACGAGACGCTTGTCGACAACAGAGTCTTCCACCAGTTGCTCGAGCGTCGTGATCTCGCCAAGCGTCAGGTTCGGATCGACCTCATGAATGGCTCCTCGGATTTCAGGAATCAGTCGCGCCGAGTCGCCTGTATGACGCGCAATGAAAAGGTAGAGAAATCGGCCGCCGATATGCTGCGCGTGGGGATAGAACGCAGCAGGTCGCTGACTTTCGTCGAGGTGCTCATATTTCGCGTCTTTGACGACGCCGACGACTTCAAGGTTTTGAAAGTCTGGAGTATCCGCAATTCCGAAGGTGTGCCCTAATGGAGAATTGTTGAAGTAAACGCGGGACATCGTTTCATTGATGACGGCCACCTTGCGTGATCCTAAATTGTCACGAGCATCTAAACCGCGGCCGAGCACAATGGGCATCTTCAACGTATCAAAGAACCGGGGGCCGACGACATTGTTATTGACGCCGGGATCGGCATCGGATTTCGTGCGGCCCTGTACCTGGATATCGTCCCTCCATGCGCCACCGTCGAACAAATAGAATACGAAACTGGTGCCTGCAATGCCCGGGAGGACACTGACACGTTCCTCCACGCCCTCCATCATCGCTTCCAGCCGCCGATCGTCTTTGTATCCGGATGCCGCCGGATCAACGCCCATCACGAGCACATTTTCTTTATCGAAGCCGGAGTCCACTCCTTTTAAGTTGTTCAGGCTGCGCAGAAAGAGGCCCGCGCCGACTACCAGCACGAGCGACAGGGCCACTTGAGCCACGACGAGCACCCGGGCCAGACGATTGCGTTTCGGGGATGACGTGGTGGCCCGGCCTTCTTTCAACGACGGCGCCACGTCAAGACGAGTGGCTAGAAAAGCCGGAACCGTCCCGAAGAGAATGACCGTAAGAACCGTGACCGCGAACGTAAAGGAAAGCACCGCGGCGTCCGGTGCAATCTGGATCGGCACCGTCTGTGTTCCTGTCGATACCATTCCAAGCAGCAGGCGGCCTGCAGCCCATGCAAAGAACACACCAACAATACTTCCCACTGCAGCGACAAGGCCGCTTTCCAGGAGGAACTGACGGATCAAACGACTTCTAGAAGCACCAAGCGAAAGCCGAATGGCAATCTCGCGCTGCCGTACCAATGCTCGCGCAAGCAAAATGTTGGCGATGTTCGCGCACGCGATCAACAGAACCACACCGACCACCGCCATGAGGATCGTGAGTGGCGAAGAAAACTGCACTCGTAATGGCGAACGTCCGGTTGCAGCGGAAACCAGTTCAATGTGCTGGCGTTGAATTGCATTGAGTTCGCGATCATCAGAGTCTACTGCCGCATGCTCGCTCGCGATCTGCCTGTAAAGCGATGTTGTCTCTTCAGCGGCGCGCTTCGCAGTCCAGCCAGGCTTGAGCCGCCCGATTAGATGTAGTGTCTGAAATCGTTTGTCGCTGAGCCCATTCCACGCGGGAGAAATCTGTTTCTGCATTGCCAGAGGAATCCAGAGATCAGGAGATCGACCCACGGTGACGCCGAAGAAACCTGGAGGAGCCACTCCGATGATCGTATAGATTGTGGAATTGATCAGAATCGTTTTTCCGATAGATGTGGGATTCGCACTCAAACGGCGCTGCCACCAGGAGTAGCTCGCCACAGCTACCGGATGCGCGCCGGCAATCCGATCATCGTCTTCCCTGATGGCTCGTCCCACAGTCGGTCGTATTCCCAGCGTGTCGAAGTACGATCCCGAAACGAGTTCGACGGCTATCTTTTCCGTGTCCAAAGTGTCGTCCACCCGCCCGTGAGTTCCGAACAGGACACTATGGATAGCTGCGATGTTCGAAAACATGTGATTTCTTTCCCGGAACTCACGGTAGAACGGATAAGAGAAAGCCCTCCCGCTTGACAGGTATTGTGTACTGCCTTCCGCGCGAGCATTGCCAAAGAACACCAGTTCGTGAGGCGCACTGACTGGAAGCGAGCGGAATACGACAGCGTTGAGCAGACTGAAAATTGCTGTATTCGCGCCGATACCGAGAGCGAGCGTGACGATTGCAATCACGGCGAAACCTCGACTCCTGGACAGTTGGCGAAACGCGTATCGCAGATCATGTCGAACATCGGCGATACACGCGAGAAACACGTTGCGATTTGTGAGTTCCGGTACGGGTGCGACGGGATTCGTCTCGCGGAGTTCGGATCGAAGCTGCTCAGCCAGTTGGTGCCAAGGTATTGCGTGTTGCACGACCTGCTGCCATGCGTCCTCCGGCGTCGAACCATTGGCCAAAGCGTCCTCGTAGCTCTCCTCGAATTCAAGCGCGAGTTCTTCGACGATGTCTGCTTCACGCGCACCGGAAACGTGGAGCGGCGGCAGATGAGCGCGTATGTACGCTCTGAAATCAGGCATGTTCGAGTCCTCCGGCCGCCTGAAGCGCGGCCACGAATTCACTCCAACTGCGACGTTGTTCGGACAGGACCTTACGCCCCACGCGCGTCAATTTGTAATAACGGCGCCGGCGTTGTCCGGCTTTTTCGACCCACTGTCCCGCAATGAGTCCTTTGCGTTCCAGCCGGTAAAGGACGGGATAAAGAGAAGCTATTTGAAAGGAAACTGCGCCACGCGTCTTCCGCTCGATCTCTATTCCGATTTCATAGCCATGGCGCGGCCGGTCTTCGAGCTGCGCCAGTACAAGGAACTCTGCACTGCCTTTCTTCCGGGCATGATCGTCGGTGTCTATCGGTGCCATATAGTGCACTCATATATATCGCGTACGACGCTGCCGCGTCAACATTCCCAACGAGAATCGAGCTAAGGGTTCGATTGATTCTTCTTCATTTTCCACGGATTGCTCCAACGCGGATCATGAAGCGCTTCTTGTAGACCGGATCCTTCGCGAGAACCGCGTAGACTTGGAATTCGTGTCCTTGAAGGCCTAGTTCGACCGGCTTGGTACCGAATAGCGGCACTAGAAGCTGATCTTCGAACGTCCGTAAAGAAGGATTGGCCCACGTCAGCGCGTCGCGATAGGCGACGTTGATGAGCGACATCGAACTGCGCGGATGGATTTCGCCAGTGGAGCCGATCGCCTGCGCTCGTCCATCTGTGAACGCAAGATTCTGCAAATGACACGTTGCGCAGGCTTGCTTTCCATTTCCGGATAATCGTGTGTCGTAGAAGAGCCGCCGTCCAAGCTCGACGCGCTCCGCCGTCATCGGTGAAGTCGCCGGCACTCGCGGTGGCGGAACCCCGGGAGGCAAATCCCATTGATATTGGGGGGTCTGTTGCCCGAGGGCTATCGTCACAAACAAAGTAACTGCCAGGATGGTGCGACAAATCATGTGCAGATCATAAGGGTCTTTATTCCGTAACTCATCCTGAAGGATTTGTGAAATCTTGTTAGATCCTTTGACGGCATCGATTTCGTGTGTTATTTCTGATGGCCTCTTTCAAGGTGCTCGTCTTCAATGGGCGAGTGAAAAGGGAAGCGGGTGCGATTCCCGCACGGATGCGCCACTGTGAACAGCGAGCGCGTCGGCAGTCTGAAACCACTGTTCCTTCGGGAATGGGAAGGTGGCCGGCGCGTGATGACCTGTAAGTCAGGAGACCTGCCTCGAAAGGTAATCGTACGAAAGGAAGCGCAGGTTCCTTTTCCATGCTCACCCTGGTTATTGGCGGCGCTCGAAGCGGTAAGAGCCGATTCGCCGTTTCGCTTTGTCCTCCCGAATCCAACGTTACCTATATCGCCACAGCGCGCGAGTCCGATGCGGAGATGCAGGCGCGGATTGCGCGGCATCGCCGAGAGCGGCCGTCACACTGGACAACGTTTGAGGCGTTTGGGTCGCTTGCATCGGCCGTCGCGAGTCACGTACGGGCTGCGGACGTCGTCCTTGTGGATTGCCTGACATTGTGGCTCGGCAATCTTTGCTGGGAACGTCAGGATTCTCCGTTCGAAGATCTCGAGCAAACTGCTTCCAAAGAAATTGCCGACCTCGCTCGAGCCGCGGAGGGAGGGGGCGTCATTCTGGTTACTAACGAAGTTGGATGTAGCGTCGTTCCGGATTCACCACTGGGCCGTTATTTTCAGGATCTTCAGGGATTGGTGAACCAGGAGGCCGCCCGTCATGCCGACGTTGTGTATCAAGTCATTGCTGGAATTTCCATCATGCTGAAACCGCGGTCATGAAACGCATACGAACAATTTGGTGCCTGATTTGTGTTCTGGCTGCGGCAACAACAACGAATGGCTCCACGCAATCATCCACTCGTCCACAGCGAATCATCTCTGTCTCACCGGCGATCACCGAAATTCTTTATGGCATCGGCGTGTTCGACCGTGTAGTTGCCGTTTCGGATTACTGCGTTTATCCGCCGGCGGTAAAAACTCTGCCGCGTGTCGGTGGCTGGATGGATGCCAATCTCGAGCGGATCGTTTCACTCCGTCCGGACCTGGTGCTTGTCTCGGAGCCTCAGGCGCCTTTTGTTGTCGATAATCTCCGCAAACTGAAACTTCCATATGCCGTGATTCCTTCTAAGTTTTTGGCTGATGTTTTCACCGCGATCGATCAGATCGGCCGTGCCACCGGCTTTCAAGCCCAGGCAACGCGGCTGGCTCAAGAGACGCGAACTGCGTTGGATTCAGCCCGTGCTCGGACAAGAAATCTCGCGAAGCGCCGTGTGCTGGCCGTTGTTGATCGAACTCCCGGAACGCTTCGCGAACTCACTGTCGCGACGCCCGGAAGCTTTCTCGCCGAGTTGGTTGAGATTGCGGGCGGGCAACTGGTAACCGCACCCACTGAGGCCGGATATGTGACCATCAATAAAGAAGCCATCGTGGCGCTCGATCCGGAGATCATCCTGGATATCGTGCACACGCCGGGAGGCCGGCTTGGTGAGGATCAAGCAGCAGTCTGGGCAGCGATGCCGTCGTTGCGCGCCGTGCGCGAGCGCAAAGTAAGACCGATCCGCGACGACTTCGTTCTTCACACATCGCAATTCGTCGGCCAGACCGTGAACCTGCTTGGGGCAAACATCCATCCGGAAGTTTTCTCCGTGACTAAGAAATGACTAAGAAATGACCTTGCCGCTACTAGAAGCACGAGATGTCCAGTTCGGATATTCCCCGAAAACGCCCGTCATTCGAAGTGTGTCTCTGTCCGTCGCGCCTGCAACAGTGGGAGCCATCATTGGTTCGAATGGATGCGGAAAATCGACGCTGGTGCGGCTGCTCGCAGGCATCCTGACTCCCGGGTCTGGAGCGATCGAATTCCGGGGCGCGACCCTCGATTCGACCGATGGGAAAGCGCTCGCGCGGAGCATCGCCTATGTTCCGCAATCCACATCGAACACGTTTCCGTTCACCGCTCTCGAAGTGGTGCTGACCGGCAGAAGCCCGCACCTTCACCGGTTTGAATTCGAGCGCCCATCGGACATTCTCAAAGCTCGCAAGGCGCTTAACAGCCTCGGAATCGGACATCTCGAAAACCGCTCGATAACTCAGCTCTCCGGAGGCGAGCGCCAACTCGTCTCGCTCGCCCGAGCATTGGCGCAGGAGCCGATCTGCCTTCTTCTGGACGAGCCGTCGGCGTCATTGGACCTGAAGCATCGCGCGGGAATCATGCGCCTGCTTACGACAGAACGCGACCGGTCGGGAATGACGGCGTTGATGGTGACGCACGATCTCGCGCTCATCGACTCTCATGTGGACGCCGTGTTCGCGCTGCGAGGCGGCGGGATTGTCGCGCAGGGTTTGCCATCGGACGTTATGACCAGCCCTGTCCTGCGCGAGATTTACGACGATTCCAATATTCAGGTGCGTCAAGTAGCGGGACGGACGTTCGTGTGGTCGGAGCAATGAAAGAAGGAAAGGTTGATACATTACGAAGACGCCTCGTCCGGGCCGCAGTCATCCTCGGACTCTTTCTTCTTGCATCAGCGCTTACTGCATCTGCTGTCGGCTATCAGGCCATGAATTGGCAGTCGCTGTGGCGCGACGAGATGACGCGGGCGGTATTTTTCCAACTTCGTTTCCCGCGCGTCGTCATGGCAGGTCTCATCGGATCAACTTTGGGAATCATCGGTGCTGCGTTGCAGGCCCTATTTCGCAATCCGCTGGCCGACCCTTTCGTCCTTGGTGTTTCGGGCGGCGGCGCCTTCGGAGCAAGCATTGCCATAACCTTTGGATGGGGTGCGCATGTTTCAGGTTTACCCATCGTTTTCATCATGGCCTTTGCGGGCGCAGGGGTTGCAGTTTTGATTGCATATCGGATCACAAGGCAATCGGGACCATTCGGGCTGCCCAGCGCGCTGCTTTTGGCGGGTGTCGTAATCAATCTCATCGCGAATGCCGGTGTCATCACCATCCAATATCTTACGGACTACACGCGCGCGTTGCAGATTCTTCGGTGGCTGATTGGAAGCCTCGACGTAGTCGGATTCGATCTGATCGTACGAATGCTCATCTTCCTCATTCCGAGTTGGATCGTTCTGCTGGCGTTCTCGAATGAACTGCAGCTTTTCGCCGTGGACGAAGAGACTGCGGTAAGCCTGGGCGTCGATGTACGCCGTCTGGAGTTGTACGTTTATGTATTTTCGTGCCTCGGCGTCGGTATCACTGTCGCTGCCGGTGGAATGATCGGATTCGTCGGCCTGATCGTTCCGCATATCGTACGCCAGCTTTTTGGCCAGGACGTCCGTCTCGTACTTCCTTGCTCTGCGCTGCTGGGAGCGGCCTTCCTGATTCTTACCGATGCGTTGGCGCGCACGATCCTCGGGCAAGCCGAATTGCCGGTGGGCGCTGTTACAGGGATTTTGGGCGGACCGTTTTTTCTCTGGTTGCTTCACAACCAGTATCGGAAAGGAGAGACGTGAGTATCACAACGAAACGAGGGGACCAGGGGCAGACGAGCCTACCCGGCGGATGTCGTGTTTCAAAGGGCGATCTGAGAATCGAGTGTTATGGCGGCATCGACGAATTGATTTCTCAGCTTGGTTTTGCACGATCGATTTGCGAGCACCAGGACATCGCCGCGCAGATCAAGAGCATCCAGCAGGATTTGTTTCGCGTGGCAGCGGCGATCGGTACGCCGAAAGACGCGCCGGTTTCGGCTCCCGAAATCACGAAGACCATGGTCGATGCGCTTGAAAATGAAGTGCACAAAATCGAAGTCATGCCGGGCATTTTGGGCGATTGGTCCATTCCCGGTGAGTCGGTCGCCTCGGCAGCCCTCGACGTTGCACGCACCGTTTGCCGGCGTGCGGAGCGGCTGACCGTGAATCTCTCGGAATCGCAGGCGCTTTCTCTTCCGAACGTTATTCCGTATTTGAATCGGCTATCGGATCTGCTCTGGCTGATGGGCCGATTGGTCGAGATTCGTAGTGGTGTGGATTCTTCACTGCGACCTAAGGATCAGCCGGGCAAACCGTGGTCGCAGGCATGGTAAATCGAAATCGTTGTTTGCGCGGACTCATGGTTTTGGGAACGGCGTCGCATGTGGGAAAGTCGATCGTCACGGCCGGCCTCGGCCGTATCCTCGCCGACGAAGGTCATCGCGTAGCCCCATTCAAGGCGCAAAACATGTCTTTGAATTCGGCGGCCACACCGGACGGGAGAGAGATCGGAAGGGCGCAAGCGTTACAGGCAGAAGCGTGCCGCGTCATTCCAAGGGCGGAAATGAATCCGATTCTGATCAAACCGTCATCGGATACGCGAGCGCAGATTGTCGTCCTTGGCCGGGTTTGGGACCACATTTCGGCTGCCGATTATCACGAACGGCGAGTTGAAGAACTCTGGCCTGTCGTTCTGGAAAGCTACGCACGGCTGAGCGCGGACTACGACACCATCCTTATTGAGGGCGCCGGCTCGCCGGCAGAGATCAATCTCAAAGCTCACGACATCGTCAACATGCGAATGGCGCGCGCGGCAAATGCGGCATGCGTGCTCGTCGGGGATATCGACCGGGGTGGTGTGTTCGCCTCACTTCTTGGAACGCTGGAATTGCTTCCTCAGGACGAGCGAATGATGATTCGCGGATTCATCGTCAACAAATTTCGCGGAGACATGGCGCTCCTTGAACCGGGAATTCGGATGATCGAAGAACGCATTCGGGTTCGGTGCGCGGGCGTCATTCCATATATCCACGCTTTGGATCTCGACGAGGAAGACGGTGTCGCCTTGGAGAATCGACGAACCGTCGCGCGGGCATGGCATGGGATCGATTCGGAAATCTCGACTGCGCGGCCGGTACGCATCGGCGTCGTCGCCTTTCCTCACCTCGCGAACTTCACCGACTTCGACCCGTTGGCGATGGAACCAAGTGTTGCACTCGCTTTTATCGAGAATGCATCCGATGTGTGTAAAGCCGACCTCCTAATCCTGCCGGGTACGAAGCAAACGCACGACGATTTGGAGTGGATGCATCAGACGGGATTCACCGAAGCAATTAGAGAATTCCGCAATGCAAAGAACGGCCGGATCATCGGAATCTGCGGCGGCATGCAAATGCTGGGCGTTCGCATTGAGGATCCAACCGGAATGGAGAACGAGGGCACTCCTCGCACGATGCCCGGGCTGGACATGTTGCCAATTACAACGGTCCTTAATGGCGAAAAGTTAACGCGTATGGTGACGGGGCATTTGCTGACGGACCAACTTTGGCGGGTGCCGTTGCCCGCTGCAGATTTTCGAGGGTACGAAATTCATCTTGGCGAAACGCATGTTCATGGCGGTGCCGCGTTCTCGTCGATTACCCGCGTCGGTGAGGGTTTGGCGCGATTCGACGGATCCGTTAGTGACGATGCATTCGTCTTCGGCACGTATGTGCATGGCCTCTTCGATGAAGACCGGTTCCGTCATGCATTCGTCGACGCTGTACGTGAGGCCTCGGGCCTGGCGCCGACCAAGGAACGTGGATCTGCAAGCGCAAATCGTGAGCGGCGCATCGACAGGCTCGCAGCTCATCTGCGCGCGTCTCTAGACATGCCTTTGATCAAGAGTTGGCTCGAATGAACATCATTCCAGTCGAGGAAAAGTGGCTTCGGCTTGCGGAGGAACGTCAGCTTCGATTGACAAAGCCGCCGCGTAGCCTTGGCCGGCTCGAAGAGATCGCAAACCGGTTTGCGGCGATACAGCAGACGGAGACTCCCGCGGTCCGCCACCCGATGATTATCGTTTTTGCCGGGGACCATGGTGTTTGCGAGGAAGGCGTGAATCCGTATCCGCAGGTGGTAACGAGCCAGATGGTTTCCAACTTCCTTCGAGGTGGTGCGGCAATTAACGTTCTGGGCCACGCGGCGGGCGCGGGCCTGATGATCGTGGATGTAGGAGTTGCTCACGATATTCCTTTCACGAATGGGCTGATCGATCGAAAAATCGCACGGGGAACCCAAAACTTTTGCCGGCTGCCGGCCATGACCTCCGATCAGGCGTCATCCGCGCTTTCTGTTGGAATGGAGATGGTCGATCGTGCAGTTCATGAAGGGAGCAACCTGATCGGAATCGGGGAAATGGGTATCGGGAACACAACGGTAGCGAGCGCATTGACCGCTGCCTTGACCGGCCTGCCCCCGGTCGCCGTCGTGGGTCGAGGCACTGGTGCCGATGATGGCTGCTTAGAACGGAAAATCGCTACGGTCACGAAGGCTCTAGCTTTGCACAAACCCAGCGCGCTCGGTGTTATGGATCTCGTGAGGACTATCGGCGGATTCGAGATCGCAGCGATGACTGGTGCTTGCCTTCAGGCTGCACTGCATCGCTGTGCGGTCGTCGTTGACGGGTTCATTGCCACCGTGGGCGCGGCACTCGCCGTTCGCATGGAGCCGGCGGTGCAATCGTACTTGTTTGCGGCGCATCGTTCCACGGAAGTGGGTCACGATCCTTTGCTCGAAATCATTCAGCAGAAGCCGATTCTCGATCTAAACATGCGCTTGGGTGAGGGGACGGGCGCGGCACTCGCCATTCCGATCATCCGTGCGGCGGCCGAAGCTTTGTCTTGTATGGCGACCTTCGATGCGGCTGGCGTTTCAGACGCGGAATACGGATTGAAATGATCGGGGAACTGTTGGCGGCGATCGCGTTCCTTACACGTTTGCCTGTTTCGTCCAAGTCATTCAGTACAGGAGAGGTCGCTCGATCGGCCCGCTGGTTTCCTCTTGTCGGCCTGGCAATCGGGTATGCATATGTCATTGCCGCTCGTGCAACCGGAACATTGTTTCCGGTCCTCATCGCCGGCCTGATCGTCATTCTCGTGGAAGCGGTTTTGACGGGTACGTTACACATGGACGGTCTTGCTGACATGGCGGACGGGTTCGGTGGCGGTCACACACGCGAAGATGTTTTGAGGATCATGCGCGATCATGCGATCGGTACGTATGGCGCCGTGTCTTTGATTCTTCTAATTGCCGTGAAAGCCGTTTCGATCAGCACACTGATGGAAACATCGAAGCTTGACTACCTGATGTTGGCTCCCGCCCTTGGCCGTTGGTCTACGGTGTTCATGGCGGCTCTTCAGCCGTATGCCAGAGAGGAACCCGGCATCAGCAGAGACATCGGCAAGTCGGAAATCGTGGTCGCGACAATCACTGCGGCACTTCCAACCGCCGTCCTCTTTCGTTCGAATGGTATTGCATTAGGTATTGTCTCGGCCGGCATCACGGCGGCAGTTTCCCTGTATTGCAAGCACCGGATTGGTGGAATCACGGGCGATACGATGGGCGCCAATTGTGAAATCGTTGAAGTCGCGATTCTCTTGATCGGTTGTAGGCGCAGTCTATGAAGTGTGAACGAATTGGTCGATGGGCGAATAATCCCCTCCTCACAGAGGAGGGGTGGTCGCTCACAAGCCACGTTGCGTTGTGAGCGACCACCCCGTCTGCGCCGCTTCGGGAGCTTCGCGACATTTTCTTACTGGCGCAGCCTCCCCTCCTCTGTGAGGAGGGGATTGTTCCGCCTGATTCGGAGGAAGTGTGATGATGTCACCAAGGTTGATCCTGATCCTGCTATTGGTTGCTCTCGTAAGTCCCAGTTTTGCCTGGTCGGACGACTTGACCGGTAAGGTAATCGATTCTCAAGGCAAAGTCGTTTTAGATGCCCAATTGCGACTCTTTGATCGCAAGAGCGGAGAACTGCGTAAGACAACGAGTTCGCAGGAAGGTTCGTTTTCGTTCCAGGGCATCCCCGCCGGTGAGTATCTGTTAGAGGCGGACGCCTCGGACGCGGCGCTCACGGGATCCAGGGTTGTCAATGTCAGCGGTACTCAAAATGTCGAATTGCAGTTGAAGATCTCCGGCACAAATACAGAGGTTTTCGTAACGGCATCGGGCACACCGCTGACGATTGAAGAAGTAGCTAAAGCACTCGACGTCGTAGATTCGAAGACGATCGATCAGCGCGATGAACTTTCCATTACTGAAGCTATCCGAAACATCCCAGGTCTGCGCGTTAAGACGCTCGAGGGTCCAGGCAGCTTCACGAGTATCAATACACGCGGGCTTCGCGCCCAGGACACTGCGGTTCTTGTAGACGGAATGCGTTTTCGCGACGCAGCCAGTCCTCAAGGCGATGCGACAGGGTTTCTGGGAGATCTGACAACAGTTGATACCGAGCGTGTTGAGATTCTGCGAGGGTCGGGGTCGTCACTCTACGGTTCCAGCGCTCTGGCCGGAGTAATGAATATCACTTCACGGCCTGGCGGTGGAGCAACTCACGGTGAGTTTCGTACGGAAGGTGGCGGCCTGGGCCTGATCCGTAGCGTCATCGGTATTGGCGGAGGTTTGAAGGCAGACCGCTTTACCTATAGCGGAAGCGTCGCCCTGTTGAACATGACCAAAGGGGTTCGTGATGGAAACCCGTATCGCAATACCGGTACACAAGGGTCGGCAAAATATAATTTCACCCCTCGGTTTTCGATTGGTGGCCGGCTCTGGTACGACAATAACTATCTGGCGAGCACCGAAAGCCCAACGTACACCACGGCAACATTGGCTAACGGTTCGGGTCCGATCTACAAGCCTGTTCCGCTACCGATTAACGAGTTGGAGAAATTTGAGCAGAAACAACCTTTCACCGTGGGCAACGCGACTTTCATTCCGAATCAAATTGATCCGGACGGTCGCCGATTGGGCGAATTTTTCAGTGGCGCCGTGAACGTGCAACACCAGATCACTCCCAACAGTTCGTATCGTGTCATCTACCAGCGAGTGAATACAAAGCGCACTTATATTGATGGCCCAGGCGGTCCAGGGTTGTTCGAACCCACTGGCGATTCGAGAAGCAGCTATGACGGATACACGGATACGATTCAAGCAAGACTCGATCAAAACGCCGGGAAGTACAACCTGATCAGTGGCGGATACGAGTTCGAACATGAGAAGTACTTCAGTTTCAACGGCACCAACGCGTCTTCCAATTCCGTAGATTTACGGCAACGAAGCCACGCCTTGTTTGTACAGGATCAAATTCGATTAGTGGGAGGGCAGCTGCAGCTAATCGTAGCGGGGCGCGCCCAATCATTCAGTTTAAAAGACCCGGTTTTTTCAGGATTCTCGAATCCGTTCACTGGAACATCGACGGTCGAACCGCCAACCGCATATACAGGTGATGGTGCCGTTGCTTATTTCTTCCGCTCGACAGGCACGAAATTACGGGGTCACGTCGGAAACAGTTTCCGCGCTCCATCAGGCTTTGAACGTTTCGGCGGCGGTTCGGGAACGTACTACGGCGATCCCCGCCTCGCGCCCGAACGCGCCGTGGCTTTCGATGGCGGTATCGACCAGTACTTCATGGGATCGAAACTGCAACTGAACGGAACCTATTTTTACACCAACCTTCAACAGACAATCGTGTTCGAAAACAGCCTGCCGCCGGGCGACGAATTCAATCGATTCTTCGGCTACAAGAATTCCGCCGGCGGCGGCGTAGCTCGGGGTTTTGAGTTGGGTGGTCGGGTATCGCCGTTCTCCAGAACGACGATCGAGACTTCATACACCTATACAAACTCTGATTCACGCACACCCACCATTGCTTCCATCGGTTTCAATGAAAATCTTGGAATCTCGAAACACGCATTCAAACTCACCGCGACTCAGTGGTTTGCCAGGCGTTTCAGTGTCGCGTACGACATGTCCGTGTTGAGTGATTACACGACCGTGTTGTTTGGCCTGGACTTCACCTCGGCTCCGTTCAAGTTCGATGGACCCACCAAGGCAGACGTCGTATTGCATTACGATCATCCGATCTCAGACAAGCGGAGTATCGACTTTTACGGAAAAGTCGAGAATGTTTTCAATCAAAGGCACTACGAAGACGGATTTCTGGGACCAAAGGCATGGGCAATAGGAGGATTCAAGCTCAAGTTTTAGGTGGAACGCCCTGAATTACTAGAATCCTTGAAGAAAGCCTCGCCCACCGGCAGCTAGAGACAATTCTCAAACGCGGGGGCCTCGCGTAAGATGTTCCGATATGAAACTCGGCTGGATCGTCGTCGTCCTCTTATATGTAATGGCTGCAGCGGCCACGGAGAAGACGGCCGAGACCTACGCCGTGCGCGTGGTGCGGGAAGTACCCTATCTCCAGGACACCCGCTACGCTGACAACAAGGACAAGCTGGATCTCTATCTGCCTGAAGGCCGCCGCAATGCGCCGGTGATCGTCTCGTACTACGGGAATCAGCTCATGGGCGGGGACAAAAGCGAGGACGCCTACATCGGACG
>Ga0075424_100002009_pt1 | contig 18320 bp, 16 predicted proteins | sample SoiMethybrSBSTD3_FD_75301 | JGI IMG/M metagenome (GOLD analysis project Ga0075424, IMG submission 75301) | Bulk soil microbial communities from a Populus tree surrounding site in Tennessee, USA - Soil MetaG P. TD hybrid SBSTD3 | ecosystem: Environmental > Terrestrial > Soil > Tree plantation...
CCGGCGGCCGACGCCGGAACCTCTGGCTCACGCCCGAAACTTCGCGTCATCAAATAGTTTCGAAGGGACGTCCACTTTGAAGCCGCGGATCGCGCCGTGCGCGGGATCCGCGCGGGGTGCTCGCGTGCAGCGCGTGAGGCTAGAGGGTGAATGCTCCTCGAATCAAGTTGCAGCGAAGGTCGTCGGCGCAGCCGGAGACTTCGATGACGTCGAAGCGGGCGGCGAGTCTTGCCAGCGGTGGGTGGGTGGCCAGAAGAACGCGGGCGGCGCGGACGATGCGCGAGCGCTTCGCGTGCGTGATGCTCGCCGCGGCGCCGCCGTAGCGGTCGGACGCGCGATAGCGGACTTCGATGATCGCGAGCACGTCGCCGTCCTCCGCGACGAGGTCGAGCTCGCCGCCCCTGGCGCGGAAGTTCGCGGCGAGGATGCGGTAGCCGAGGCGTTCGAGGTGGCGCGCCGCAGCCGCTTCGGCCGCGCGGCCGAAGGCGAGGTGCGGCGCCGTACTCACGTGCCCGGCGCGTCGGGCGGCGGCAGTGGCGCCGGAGGCGGCCACGGCGCGAGGCGCCCGCCGACGACCTGCGCCCAGTCGAGCTCGCGGCGCACGCGGCCGTGGGAATCCACGACGAGCCGGCCCGTCACGCCAGGCAAGGGGCCGTTGCTGCCGCGCTGCATGCGCGGCAGCTGGCCGACGAGCCGGAATGCGTCATAGCCGAACGCGTAGAGCCGGCCGAGCGAGCCGCCGCGGCCGGGAAATACCCGGTCCGCCGTGTCACGCGCGAGCGATGAGGCGCCCTGCGGGTCCAGCACCCAGGGCATGTCCGGAAAGATCACGCCGTCGAGGTCGAGGTTGCCGGCCCCCGTCGGGTCGTAGATGTCCGAGGTCGCGTACATCGGCAGCGCGCTCGCGTAGTTGAATCGCAGCTGGCTGCGGATCAGTCGCCCGTGCACCGGCTGCGCGGCGACGAATATGAACTGCGCGTCGGCGCGCGGCACGCTGCCTTTCTGCCCGGTCGTCCGCAATAGGCGCCGGATGATCTCGTTGAAATCGGCGGTCGAGGGCACGTAGTCGGCCTGGTCGGCGATCGCCCCGCCGGCCGCCGCGAATTCCTCGGCGAACGCGGCCTGGACTCGCCGGCCCCAGTCGGACTGCGGCACGAGCGTTACGCCGGACAGCCTGCCGTCGGCGGCGATGCGCCGCGCCGCGAGGCGCGCCTCGTCCTCGGGCGACAGCGCGTACTGGTAGAAGCGGTCCGGCACCTGCACGCCGTCAGGCAGGAAGTTGAGCGCGAGCGTCGTCGCGCGCCCGTCGGCGAGCGTCGCGAGCGCGGCGACTTCCTCGCGCGTCAGCGGGCCGACCACGAAGTCGCTGCCGTCGGCGAGTGCCTGCAGGTAGGCCGAGGGCGCATCGCGCTCGGCGACGTCATAGACGCGGAGCTTCGGGCGGCCGCTGCCGCCCTCGTCGTAATAGGCACCGAGGAAACCGTCGCGTACAGCGCTGCCCGCGGCGGCTGCGCGCCCGGAGAGCGGCAGCAGCAGCGCGACCTGGCGCGGCTGTTCGCCGCCCGCGGCCGGACGCTCCGCGATGCCCTTCCACAGCGCGTCGCTCGCGGGATGCTGCGGGTAGCGCTCGCGCCAGGCCTGCAGCCGGCGCTGCACGCCGAGGGCGCCGGACTGCGCATCGGCGAGGATGCGCCCGAGCTCGATCCATCCGGCCACCACGGGGTCCGCGCCGGCCGGTGTTTTCGCGTCGGCGCCGCGCAAGAGCGCCCCGCGGATGCCGTCGACGATCAGGCGCTGGTTCGCTTCCCGGTCGGCGGCGTTCGTCAGCAGTTTGTCGCGCGCAACGAGGCTCGCGACGGCCTCTGCGACGCGCAGGCCCTGGAACTGCACGCGCGCCCGGGTCGCGAGCGTCGCGGCGTCATCGCCCTGCAGCCCCTTGAGGATCTCCGCCGCCCGCGCCGTGTCGCCGCGCGCGAGCGCGACCTCGGCATCAAGGCGGCGCTGCTCTCGCGCGTCGGCCGCGGAAAGCGGCGGCGCGACGTTTGCGAGCGCGGCTTCCGCGGCCGCGGCATCGGCGCCCGCGATCCACTCGGAGGCGGCGGCGAGCCAGAACGGATTGGCCGTCCCGGCGGCGGCGCTCTTGGCCGCCGCCTCGTAGCCGCGCGCGGCCCCGGCGTGATCTCCCTGGCGAGCGAGGCGGGCAGCGCGCTCGGCGGCGGCATCCGGGCCCCCGGCCGAAGGCAGGCTGGTCGCACAGGCGCAGGCGAAAGCCGCGACGAGCGCGATGACGGCGGCGTTCCTTGCGATTGCCCGTTTCGCTTGCATCGGCGGCGGCCCTTGGCGAGGATCGTCCCGCCGCCCGTTGCGGTCGGGAAGGACATCTTATAGTGAGTGAATCGGGCGTGCTCTACGTGGTCGCGACGCCAATCGGCAACCTGGGCGACATTTCCGCCCGGGCGCGCGAGACGCTCGCGGCAGCCTCGGCCGTCGCCGCCGAGGACACGCGACACAGCGGAAGGCTGCTGCGCGAGCTCGGGCTCGAGCGACCGCTCGTTTCCCTGCACGAGCACAACGAGCGCGCGCGCGTCGCCGAGCTCGTCGCACGGTTGCGCGCCGGCGAGAGCATAGCCCTCGTGTCGGACGCCGGCACGCCGCTCGTCAGCGATCCGGGCTACCTGCTCGTCGCCGCGGCGATCGAGGCGGGGATCACGGTGACGCCGGTGCCGGGCGCGAGCGCCGCGATCGCCGCGCTGTCCGCCGCGGGCCTGCCGTCGGATCGTTTCTGTTTCGAGGGTTTCCTGCCCTCGCGTGCCGCCGCGCGCCGGCGGCGCCTTGCTGAGCTCGCCGCGGAACCGCGCACGCTCGTGCTGTACGAGGCGCCGCACCGGATCGCGGAATGCCTGGCGGACCTCGCCGGCGCGCTCGGCGCCGCGCGACGTGCCTGCGTCGCGCGCGAGATCACCAAGCGGTTCGAGACCTTCTATCGCGGCAGCCTCGGCGAGCTCGCGGAGCGCGCGAAAACGGATGCCGATCTCGCGCGAGGCGAGTCGGTCGTGCTCATCGAGGGTGCGCCACCCGCAGAGCCTTCGGCGGCGCAGCTCGACGTGACGCTCGTGATCCTCCTGCGGCACCTGCCGCCTTCTGCCGCGGCTGCCGCTGCCGCCAGCCTCACGGGCGTGCGTCGCAGCGACGCCTACGCGCGGGCGATCGCGCTCTCGCGCAAGGACCCGGCTACTCCGACTTGAGGCGGAGCGCGCCATTGACTAACGTGGCGGCGGGAGTCGGCCAGGCAATCGCTGCGCCCGCGAGGGCGTGGAGGAAAGTCCGGGCTCCACAGGGTACGGCGCCAGGTAACGCCTGGGGGGCGTGAGCCCACGGAAAGTGCAACAGAAAAGACACCGCCCAAGCGCGCGCAAGCGCGACGGCAAGGTTGAAATGGTGCGGTAAGAGCGCACCGCGTCGACGGCAACGGCGACGGCAAGGCAAACCCCGCCGGGAGCAAGGCCAAATAGGGAAGCATGCGGCGCAAGCCGCAGCGCGCGGCCCGCGCGCGCTTCCGGGTAGGCCGCTTGAGGTGCGCGGCGACGCGTATCCCAGAGGAATGATTGCCCCCGACAGAACCCGGCTTACCGGCCGACTCCCACTTTTCCCCCAAACTGAACAAAAAAACAGTGGTTTTGTAAGAATCCGCTGTAGGAACAGCGCGTAAGCCTCTGATTTATTGACCCGCAATTTGACTTAACATGGGTCCCCGGCACTTTCGCTAAGTGACTGACGCGTCACAGATTTTTTAGCGTCAACCCGTTGACCCCACCCCTTGCGCTACCTATAGTGGCAGCGAGTGGGAGAAAGTGGGGGGAAATGGGACAACGTCCCGTTTTAACTCGTGTTTCGCGGTGCAACGAAGGTCACCCTCGATGCGAAGGGCCGGATGGTCATTCCGACCCGGTATCGCGAGCGCCTGCAGGAACGCGGGGACCCCCGGCTCGTGGTCACGATCGACCGAGACCAGTGCCTGCTGATCTACCCGCTGCCTGAGTGGGAAGAGATCGAACGGAAACTGATGCGACTGCCGACCCTGAACGAGCACGCGCGGCGCCTGCAGCGCCTGATGGTCGGTTACGCGACCGACGTCGAGCTCGATGGCCACGGGCGACTGTTGCTGCCACCGACGCTGCGCGGATTCGCGCACCTCGAACGCAACGCGATGCTGATCGGGCAGGGCAATCGCTTCGAGCTCTGGGACGAGCAGCGCTGGGAAGAGCGGCGGGAGCAGTGGCTGAACGGCGAGGAATCGCCGGCATCGCTGCCGGCGGAACTGGGCTCGCTCTCGCTGTGACAGGCGCGCCGGACGGCGTGCCGATCGAGGAGCCGCGCGGCGGGGAACACGCGCCGGTGCTCCGGGACGCGGCGATCGAATCGCTCGCGATCCGGGCTGACGGCAGTTACGTGGACGCGACGTTCGGTCGGGGTGGACATGCCGGGGAAATCCTCGGCCGGCTCGGGGAAGAGGGGAAGTTGACTGCCATCGATCGCGATCCCGAGGCCGAGGCGGCCGCGGCCGTGCTGTTCCAGTCGGACCCGCGCGCGCGCTTCGTGCACGGACGATTCTCGGAGATCGGCCGCCACGTCGAGCCCGCGAGCGCCGATGGAATCCTGTTCGACCTTGGCGTCTCCTCGCCGCAGCTCGACGCCGCGCGCCGCGGCTTCAGCTTCCTGCGCGACGGCCCGCTCGACATGCGCATGGATCCCGGCGAGGGCGAGTCCGCCGCGGACTTCCTTGCGCGCGCGGACGAGCGCGAGATCGCCGGCGTGATCGCGCGGTTCGGCGAGGAGCGCCACGCGAAGCGCATCGCGCGGGCCATCATCGCCGCGCGCGCCTCGGGCCGCATCGACACGACGGGACGACTCGCGGGCATCATCGCGGCGGCCGTGCCCGGCCGTGAGCCGGGCCGCCACCCGGCGACGCGCACGTTCCAGGCGCTGCGCATCCACGTGAACGACGAGCTCGACGAGATCGAGCGCGCGCTGCCGCAGGCGGTCGTCGCGCTCCGGCCGCGCGGGCGCCTTGTCGTGATCAGCTTCCATTCGCTCGAGGACCGCATCGTCAAGCGCTTCATGCGCTCGGGCAGCCGCGAGGATCCGGCCTGGGCCGGGCTCCCGCAGATTCCGGCCGCGGCGCGACCGCGCCTGAGGCTCGTGGGCCGCGCGACCTTCGCCGACGAGGCCGAGGTCGCGCGCAACCCGCGCGCGCGCAGCGCCGTGCTGCGCGTGGCCGAGAGGCTCGACGCATGAGCCGGCGCTGGACCTTCGTCGGGCTGCCGCTCCTGTGGCTCGCGGTGCTCGCCTCGGCGATCGCGGTCGTGCGTGCGCGGCACGAGTCGAGGTCGCTGTTCGTCGAGCTCGAGCGGCTGTCGGCGCAGCGCGACCAGCTCAACATCGAATGGGGCAAGGACCAGCTCGAGCAGAGCTCCTGGTCGAACCCCGCGATCGTCGAGCGCGTCGCGGCCGACAAGCGGGCGATGCTGTTCCCGAAGCCCGCCGACGTCGAGATCGTCTCGCAATGAAGCGCCGCGACGGCGAGATCGAGTTCGACGCGCCGCAGTTCCGGCTGCGCGCGCGCTTCCTGGCGCTCCTGATCGCGGCGACCGCGATCGCGCTGCTTGGGCGCTCCGTGCAGCTGCAGGTGTTCGACCTGGCGTTCATCACCGAGCAGGCGAACATGCGCCACGCGCGCACCGCACCGATCGTCGCCCACCGCGGCGCCATCCTCGACCGCTACGGCGAGCCGCTGGCCGTCAGCTCGCCGGTCGAGACCGTCTGGGTCAACCCGCCGGAATTCGCGGAGGCGGGCGAGGGGATCGCGAAGCTCGCGCGTGCGCTGAACCTCAACCGCCAGTGGCTCGAGCAGCGCGTCACCAGCAACCTCGACCGCGAGTTCCTCTACGTCACGCGCCACATCGAGCCGGAGGAGGCGGCGGCCGTCCGGAAGCTGAAGATTCCCGGCGTGTACTTCCAGCGCGAGTACAAGCGCTTCTACCCGAACACCGAGGTGACCGGCCACCTGCTCGGGTTCACGAACCTCGACGAGGCGGGGCAGGAAGGGCTTGAGCTCGCTTACGACCGCTCGCTCGCGGGCAAGGACGGCCAGAAGCGCGTGATCCAGGACGGTCACGGCCAGGTGATCGCGAACGTCGAGGTGCTGCGCGCGCCGACCGAGGGCGAGGACCTCGTCACCAGCATCGACCTGCGCCTGCAGTACCTCGCCTATCGCGAGCTCAAGGCGGCGATGCGCGAACACGAGGCGCACGCGGGATCGGTGATCGTGCTCGACATCGCGACCGGCGAGGTGCTCGCGATGGTCAACCAGCCGTCGTTCAACCCGAACGACCGCACGCAATACGAGGTCGGGCGCTACCGCAACCGCGCGGTGACCGACATCTTCGAGCCGGGCTCGAGCATCAAGTCCTTCATCATGGCCGCGGCGCTCGAATCCGGCCGCTACCGTACGGACAGCCGGATCGACGCGACGCCGTTCAAGGTCGGCAGCCGCACGATCCGCGACCACCACGAACTCGGCGTCATCGACATGGGGAGGGCGCTCGCACTGTCGAGCAACGTGGCGCTCGCGAAGATTGCGCTCTCGCTCGACAGCTCGCAGCTGTACGCCACGCTGCGCAGCCTCGGCTTCGGCAAGGTCACGGAAAGCGGGTTTCCCGGTGAGTCCGCCGGGCTCCTGTCGAGCCCGTCTAACTGGCGCCCGATCAACGTCGCGACGATGGCCTACGGCTACGGCATCTCGGTGACGCCGCTGCAGCTCGCGCAGGCGTACGCGACGATCGGCGCCGGCGGCATCCACCGGCCGGTCTCTTTCCGCAAGCTCGACGCGCCGCCGCCTGGCCAGCGCGTGCTTCCGGCGAAGGTCGCGCGCGACCTCATCGGCCTCCTCGAGGGCGTGGTGACGACGGAGGGCGCAACCGGCCGGAAGGCTGCAGTGCCCGGCTATCAGGTCGCGGGCAAGACGGGCACCGCCTGGAAGGCGATCCCGGGCGGCTACTCCACGGATCGCTACCTGTCCGTGTTCGGGGGCGTCGTGCCGGCGACCGACCCGCAGCTCGCGGTCGTCGTGATGGTGGACGAGCCGCAAGGCGACTTCTACTACGGCGGCGACGTCGCGGCGCCCGTGTTCTCGACGGTGAGCTCGGGGGCGCTGCGCCTGATGTCGGTCGCGCCCGACGACCTCGCGAAAGTGACGCCCATCGGCCTCGAAGAGACCGGACCATGAACGCGCGCGCCCGGCTCGACGAGCTGCTCACCGGCGTCGCGACCGCCCCTCCCGTCGAAGTCGCGGGCCTGACGCTCGACTCGCGCGCGGTCACGCGCGGCGACACGTTCGTCGCGCTGAAAGGCGGCCGCGGTCACGGACTCGATCACGCGGGTGAAGCCGCCGCGCGCGGCGCCGGCGCGGTCCTCTGGGATCCGGGGGAGGGCCGCGAGCCCTCCGCGGCGGCGGTGCCCTTCGTCGCGGTGCGGGAGCTGCGCGACCGGCTCGGCGGCATCGCGGACCGCTTCTACGGCATGCCATCCTCGCGCCTCACGGTCGCAGGCGTGACCGGCACGAACGGCAAGACGACTTGCGCCTGGCTGCTCGCCTCCGCAGTCGACCGGCTGGCTCGGCGCGGCGCCTACCTGGGCACGCTCGGCTCGGGATTTCCGCCCGAGGTGGAGCGCGGCGCGCTCACGACGCCGGACGTCATCACGCTGCACCGGCAGCTGCGCGCGCTCGTGGATGCGGGCGCGACCCACGTCGCGATGGAAGTCTCCTCGCACGCGCTCGACCAGCGCCGCCTCGACGGCGTGCGCATGCGCGTCGCGGCATTCTGCAACCTGACGCGCGACCACCTCGACTACCACGGGACGATGGAGCGCTACGCCGCGGCGAAGGAACGCCTGTTCCGGCTGCCCGGCCTCGAGCACGCAGTGATCAACGTCGGCGACCCGGTCGGCGCGCGGTTCGCCGCCGGGCTCACGCCGGGGGTGGAGCTGACGGCGGTCGCGGTCGGCGGCAACGCGCCCGCGGCGGCGCGCTTCGTGCACGTCGGCCGCGTGCACGCGTCCGACGGCGGCCTCGAGCTGGATCTGCAGGGACATTTCGGCGCGCGGCGGATGCGCTCGCGCCTGATCGGCGGCTTCAACGCCGAGAACCTCGCGGTCACGCTCGGCGTGCTGCTCGCGTGGCAGTTCGATGCGGACGCGGCGATCGCTGCGCTCGGCGCCTGCACGGCGCCGCCCGGGCGCATGGAAGCCTACCGGCTGCCGAACGGCGCGCTCGGCGTCGTCGACTACGCGCACACGCCCGACGCGCTCGCGAAGTCGCTTGCGGCCGTCCGTGCCCACGCGCGCGGGCGCGTGCTGGTCGTGTTCGGCTGCGGCGGGGAGCGCGACCCGGGCAAGCGGCCGCTCATGGGCGAGACCGCGGAACGGCTCGCCGACCGCGTCATCGTCACCGACGACAACCCGCGCGGCGAGGACGCCGACGGCATCGTCGCGATGATCCTGCGCGGCATCCGCCGGCCCGGGCAGGTGCTCATCGAGCGCGACCGCGCGCGTGCGATCGACGCGGCGATCGCGGAGTCGCGTGCGGGCGACGCCGTGCTCGTCGCCGGAAAGGGACACGAGGACTACCAGATCGTCGGCCGCGAGCGCCGGCCTTTCAGCGACCGCGACGCGCTCCGCGCGCGCTCGGGGCCGTCGCAGTGAAGGGCCGGTTGTCGGACGTCGTCGCCGCGGCGGGAGGCCGCCTCGCGGGAGAGGACGCAGGATTCGCCGGAGTCTCGACCGACTCGCGCAGCATCGAGCGCGGGATGCTTTTCGTGGCGCTGCGAGGTGAGCGCTTCGACGGCCACGAATACGTCGGCGGCGCCGCCGCGCGCGGCGCGGCCGCAGCGGTCGTGAGCCGCGCGGTCGACGTCGCGCTGCCCCAGGCCGTGGTCGGCGACACGCTCGCGGCGCTTGCCGCGATGGCGTCGGCCTGGCTCGCCAGGAGCGGCGTGCTCGTGCTCGGGGTCGGCGGCAGCAATGGCAAGACGACGACCAAGGAAATGCTGGCCGGGATCCTCGCGGGCGTCGGCGCGACCCTCGCGACGCGCGGGAACCTCAACAACCACATCGGCGTCCCGCTGACGCTGCTCCGACTCGAGCCCGGCCATCGCTACGCCGTCGTCGAAATGGGCGCCAATCACCCGGGAGAGATCGCAGCGCTCGCCGCGCTAGCGAAGCCCGCGATCGCGCTCGTCACCAACGCGGGCGACGAGCACCTCGAGGGATTCGGCGACCTCGAGGGCGTCGCGCGCGCGGAAGGGGAGATGTACGCCGCGCTCGGCGCCGGCGGCACCGCGGTCGTCAACGCCGACGATCCCTTCGCGGCGCTGTGGGAGTCGATGGCGCCGGCCGGCGCGAACGTCCTGCGCTTCGGCATCGACGCGCCTGCGGACGTGCGCGCGGCGTCGATCCAGGGGCGCATCGAGGCGGGCGCCTTCACGACCACGTTCACGCTCGCGATCGCCGGGAATGAGGCGCGCGTGCACCTCGGCCTCGCGGGCCGGCACAACGTCTCGAATGCGCTCGGCGCGGCGGCGGCGGCGCACGCCGCGGGCATCGGCATCGACGACATCGCCGCCGGGCTCGGCCGCATGCGGCCGGTCGCCGGCCGGCTTCAGCTGAAGCCCGGGCCGCGCGGTTCCTGGCTGATCGACGATTCCTACAACGCGAACCCGAGCTCGGTGCGTGCCGGCATCGACGTGCTGTGCGCGCTGCCCGGGGAGCACTGGCTGGTGCTCGGGGAGATGGCGGAGCTCGGCGACGAAACCGTGGCGAGCCACGCGGGCGTCGGCGACTACGCGCGGCGCGCCGGCGTCTCGCGCCTCTTCGCGATGGGCGCGGCGGCACGCCACGCGACCGACGCCTTCGGCGCGCGCGGGATGTGGTATGCGGACGCGGCAAGCCTCGGCAACGCGCTCGCCGCGAGTCTCGAGCGCGGCGTCACCGCGCTCGTGAAGGGATCCCGCATCAACCGGCTCGAGCGCGTGATCGAGCGGCTCGTGCCGCCGCTGCCCGCCGCCGGCAACGGGAACTGAGGGAGCGCCATGCTGCTCGACCTGTTCGAATGGCTGACGGGCTACTACGGCGGGTTCCGCGTCTTCGGCTACCTGACGCTGCGCGCGATCTTCGCCGCGCTGACGGCGCTCACGATCGCGCTCTTCGTCGGTCCCTCGATGATCCGCTTGCTGGCCGCGCGCCAGATCGGGCAGGTCGTGCGCGACGACGGCCCGGGCTCGCACCTCGGCAAGAAGGGCACGCCCACGATGGGCGGCGCGCTGATCCTGATCGCAGTCACCGCCGGGACGCTGCTGTGGGCGGACCTCACCAACCGCTTCGTCTGGATCGCGCTCACGGTCACGCTCGCCTTCGGCGTGATCGGCTTCTACGACGATTACCTGAAGCTCGTCGTGCGCGACCCGCGCGGCCTGGCGGCGCGCTGGAAGTACCTCTGGCAGTCGCTCGCCGGCATCGCCGCGGCGCTCGCGCTGTGGCAGACCGCCGAGACGCCCGCGGAAACCTCCCTCTACGTGCCGTTCTTCAAGAGCGTGGTCGTCCCGATGAGCGCGCTCGGCTTCATCGCGTTCAGCTACTTCGTCATCGTCGGCTCGAGCAATGCGGTGAACCTGACGGACGGTCTCGACGGCCTCGCGATCATGCCCTGCGTGATGGTCGCGGGCGCGCTCGGCGTCTTCGCCTACGTCACGGGCCACGACATTTTTTCTGCCTACCTCCAGATCCCGAACGTCGCGGGCGCCGGCGAGATGCTGATCTTCTGCGCGACCATCGTCGGAGCCGGCCTCGGCTTCCTCTGGTTCAACACGTATCCCGCCCAGGTCTTCATGGGCGACATCGGCGCGCTCGCCCTCGGCGCGGCGCTCGGCATCGTGGCGGTGATCGTCCGCCAGGAAATCGTGCTCGCGATCATGGGCGGCATCTTCGTGCTCGAGACCATCTCGGTGATCCTGCAGGTCGCCTCGTTCCGGCTGCGCGGCAAGCGCATCTTCCGGATGGCGCCGATCCACCACCACTACGAGCTCAAGGGCTGGGCGGAGCCGAAGGTCATCGTCCGGTTCTGGATCATCTCCTTCATGCTGGTCCTCATCGGGCTGGCCACGCTGAAGCTCCGTTGATGCGGGAAAGCACCGGCAGCCCCCGCAGCGTGATCGTGGGCCTCGGCCGCACCGGCGTGTCGGCCGCGCGCCATCTCGCCGCGCGCGGCCACCGGCTCGTGGTGACGGACTCGCGCCCGAACCCGCCCGGACTTGCGGAACTGCGCCGACTCGTTCCTGCGGCGACGACCGCGCTCGGCGGCTTCGACCCCGCCGTGCTCGAGGGCGCCGACCAGGTCGTGGTCTCGCCGGGCGTCTCGCTCGCGGAGCCTTTCCTGCGCAAGGCGGCGGCGGAGGGGCTCGACCTCGTGGGCGACATCGAGCTCTTCGCGCGCGAGGCGGGAGGCCGCGTCGTCGGCATCACCGGCACCAACGGCAAGAGCACGGTCACGACGCTGGTCGGCGAGTTCGCGAAGGCTGCGGGCGTCGAGGCGCGCGTCGGCGGCAACCTCGGCGAGCCGGCGCTGGACCTGCTCGAAGGGCCGCCCGCGGCGATCTATGTCCTCGAGCTTTCCTCGTACCAGCTCGAGACGACCCATTCGCTGCAGCTCGAGGCGGCGGCGGTCCTGAACGTGACGCCCGACCATCTCGACCGCTACCGCGACCTCGCCGAATACGCGGCGGCGAAAGCGCGCATCTTCGAGCGCGCCGCGACCGCCGTCGTCAACCTCGACGACGAGATCGTCATGCGCATGCCGCGTCCGGGGCAGCGGCGCGTCGGGTTCAGCCTGAACCGCGACGACGCGGACTTCCGGCTGCTGCGCCAGGGCGGCTCGGAATGGCTCGCGCACGGCGCCGAGCCGATCCTGCCGCGCGCGGAGCTGCGGCTGCCGGGCCGGCACAATGCCGCGAACGCGCTCGCGGCGCTCGCCGTCGGAAGCGTCTGCGGGTTCCCGTGCGATGCGATGGCGGACGTGCTGCGACGCTTCGGCGGGCTGCCGCACCGCGCCGAGCGTGTGCGCGACCGGCGCGGCGTCGCCTGGATCGACGACTCCAAGGGCACCAACGTCGGCGCGACGGTCGCGGCGATCGAAGGGCTCGACGGACCGCTCGTGCTCATTGCGGGCGGCGACGGCAAGGGCCAGGACTTCACGCCGCTCGGCCCCGCCTGCCAGGGCAAGGTGAAGCAGGCGATCCTGATCGGCCGCGACGCGCCGATCCTTGCCGCGGCGCTCGCGAAGCGCTGCCCGGTCGCGTTCGCGGATTCCATGGAGGCGGCGGTCGCGCTGGCCGATTCGCACACGCGCGAGGGCGATACGGTCCTGCTGTCGCCCGCCTGCGCGAGCTTCGACATGTTCCGCGACTACGCGGCGCGCGGAGACGCCTTCGCGGCGGCCGCGCGGGCGCTGCCGGCATGAGCGCCGCCGTGTCCATGCAGTATTCGCGCTCCGCCGGCCGCCAGCAGCGGCTCGCGCTCGATCCCGTGCTGCTCGGCACGGTCTTCGGCCTCCTGCTCGCCGGCCTCGTGATGGTCGGATCGGCCTCGCTCAACGTGGCCGAGCGGCTGACCGGCGACCCGTTCTTCTACTTCGAGCGCCAGCTGCTCTCGGTGCTGCTCGGCCTCACGGTCGGCGCGGCGCTGCTTGTCGTGCCGATCAACGTCTGGAAGCGACTCGCGCCCTGGCTCCTGGTCGCGAGCTTCGCGCTCCTCGCGGTCGTCGCGATTCCCGGCATCGGCCATTCGGTCAACGGCAGCCGGCGCTGGCTCCAGCTCGGGCCGCTCAACTTCCAGCCATCCGAGCTCGCGCGCTGGCTCCTCGTCACCTACATCGCGATCTTCGCGGTGCGCCACCAGACGGAGCTGCGCAGCAGCGCCGAAGGCTTCTTCAAGCCGCTCGCCGTGCTGGTCGGGGCCGCGGGCCTGCTGCTCGCCGAGCCGGACTTCGGCGCGGCCGTCGTGCTGTGCGTGACCGGGACGGCGGTGCTCTTCGTCGCGGGCGCGCGCCTGCGCGACTTCCTGCTGGTCTGCGGCGTGGGGATCCTGGGGATCGGCCTGCTGGCGGTCATCAGCCCCTACCGCCTGCAGCGCATCCTCGCGTTCCTCGACCCCTGGGCCGACCCGTTCAACAGCGGTTTCCAGCTGACGCAGTCGCTCATCGCCGTCGGCCGCGGCGAGTGGTTCGGCGTCGGGCTGGGCTCGAGCATCCAGAAGCTCTTCTACCTGCCCGAGGCGCACACCGACTTCGTCTTCGCCGTGCTCGCCGAGGAATTCGGTTTCGTCGGCGTCGCGGCGATCGTTGCCGGATTCCTCGTGATCGTGCTCCGGAGCCTCCGGCTTGCGCGCGTCGCCGCGGACGCCGGCATGCCGCTGCATGCATGCATCGCCGCGGGCTTCGGCGTGTGGATCGGGCTGCAGGCCTTCCTGAACATCGGCGTGACGATGGGGCTCCTCCCGACCAAGGGACTGACGCTCCCGCTCCTGTCGTACGGCCGCTCGAGCATGCTCGTGACGCTTGCCTGGATCGGCATGGTGCTGCGCGTGCACCACGAGGTCGCGGCCTCGGGCAAGAGCGTGCTGCCTTCCGAAGGCCGCTCCGCATGAGGCGCACGGTCATGATCATGGCGGGCGGCACCGGTGGTCACGTGTTCCCGGCGCTCGCGATCGCGGGCGAGCTGCGCGCGAGCCGCAACATCGTGTGGCTCGGCACGGAGCGCGGCATCGAGTCGCGCCTCGTGCCGGCGGCCGGCTATGCCGTCGAGTGGATCGAAGTCGAGGGACTGCGCGGCAAGGGGCTCGGCCGCTGGCTCGCGGCGCCGCTCCGGATCGCGCGCGCGGTTGCGCAGGCGCGGCGCGCGCTGCGCCGCCGGCGACCGCACGTCGTGCTGGGCTGCGGCGGATTCGCGTCGGGCCCCGGCGGCATCGCGGCGCGGCTCACGGGCGTCCCGCTCGTGATCCACGAGCAGAACGCCGTCGCCGGCCTCACCAACCGCTGGCTCGCCCGCTTTGCGGTGCGCGTCGCGGAGGGCTTCCCGGGCAGCTTCGCGCCATCTCGCGGCGCGCTCTTCGTCGGAAATCCCGTGCGCCCCGAGATCGCGGCGCTGCCGGCGCCGCGCCAGCGATTCGAGTCGCGGAGCGGCCCCTTGCAGCTCTTCATCTTCGGCGGCAGCCAGGGCGCGTCGGCGCTCAACCGGCTCATGCCGGCGGCGCTCGCGCTGCTGCCCGAAGGACGCCGCCCGCGCGTGCTGCACCAGACCGGCGAGAAGGACCGCGAGTCGACCGCCGCCGCCTACCGCTCGGCCGGCATCGACGCCGACGTGCGCGCGTTCGTCGACGACATGGCGGCGGCCTATGCCGCGGCTGACCTCGTCGTGTCGCGCTCCGGCGCCTCGACGGTTGCCGAGCTCGCCGCGGCGGGCGTCGGCTCGATCCTCGTGCCGTTTCCCGCGGCGGTCGACGACCACCAGACGCGGAACGCCGAGTGGCTCGGCCGCGTGGGCGCGGCGCAGGTCGTCTCGGAGACGGGCCTGACCGCCCCCGAGCTCGCGAATCGCCTCGCGACGCTGTTCGGCAGCGGGCGGCCGCGCCTGCTCTCGATGGCGGAAGCGGCGCGCGCGCTCGCGCGGCCCGACGCCGCCCAGCGCGTCGCCGAGATCTGCCTCGCGGCGGAAGGACGGCGCGCATGAGCGACCGCATGCGCCGAGTGAGCCTCATCCACCTGATCGGGATCGGCGGCGCCGGCATGGGCCCCATCGCGGAAGTGCTCGTCAACCTCGGCTACTCCGTGCAGGGCTCGGACCTCCGCGCCAACGCCGTCACCGCGCGGCTCGCTAAGATGGGGGTGCGTATCTTCATCGGTCACGAAGCCGCGCAGGTCGAGGGCGCGAGCGTCGTCGTCGTGTCCTCCGCGATCTCGCCGGCGAATCCAGAGCTCCTCGCCGCCCAGGAGGCCCGCATTCCCGTCGTGCGGCGCGCCGAGATGCTCGGCGAGCTGATGCGCTTCCGCCAGGGCATCGCGGTCGCCGGCACGCACGGCAAGACGACAACGACGAGCCTCGTCGCTTCCGTCCTCGCCGAGGGCGGGCTCGACCCGACCTTCGTGATCGGCGGGCAGCTGAAGAGCGCCGGCAGCAACGCGAAGCTCGGCACCAGCCGCTATCTCGTCGCCGAGGCGGACGAGAGCGATGCGTCGTTCCTGCACCTGCAGCCCATGATCGCGATCGTCACGAACATCGACAACGACCACCTCGTGACGCACGGCGGAGATTTCGAGAAGCTCAAGCAGAGCTTCGTCGAGTTCCTGCACAACCTGCCGTTCTACGGCCTTGCCGTGCTCTGCAGCGACGACGAGGTCGTGCGCGGCATCCTGCCGCAGGTCGGACGGCCGACGGTCCGCTACGGTCTCGGCGAGGAGGCGGACCTGCGCGCCGTCTCGCTCGTGCGCGAGGCGGGCACGACGCGATTCGAGGCCATCCGCGCCGGCCGGCCACCGCTGCCCGTCGCGCTGAACCTTCCGGGCCTGCACAACGTCAGGAACGCCCTCGCCGCAATCGCGGTCGCGACCGAGCTCGAGGTCGAGGACGCGGCGATCCAGCGCGCGCTCGCGGGCTTCCAGGGCATCGGCCGGCGGCTCGAGGTCGTCGGGGACGTCGCGACCAAGGCGGGGCGCATCACCCTCGTCGACGACTACGGTCACCACCCGACCGAGATCGAGGCGACCATCGACGCCGCGCGCCAGGCCTGGCCCGGCCGCCGGCTCGTGCTCGCGTTCCAGCCGCACCGCTACACGCGCACGCACGACCTCATCGACGATTTCGGCCGCGCGCTCTCGGCGGCCGACGCGCTCCTCGTCACGGAGGTCTATGCCGCCGGCGAGGAACCGATCGCGAATGCCGACGGGCGCGCGATCTGCCGCGCCGTGCGCGGGCGCGGCCGCCTCGAGCCCGTGTTCGTCGAGGACGTGCGCGAGCTCGCCGCGGCGCTCGCCGCCGTGATCGCCGAGCGCGATGTCGTGCTCACCATGGGCGCGGGCAGCATCGGCGCCGTCGCACACGAGTTGCCGACGCGGCTCGGCGTGACGAGCGCGAGGGCCGGGCGATGACGAAGTTCGCCATCGCGAGCGAGTTCGCCGACCGCGTGCAGCGCAACGAGCCGATGTCGCGCCACACGTCCTGGCACGTCGGCGGGCCGGCCGACGCCTGGTTCTCGCCGCGCGACGTCGAGGACCTGTCGGCCTTCCTGCGCTCGCTGCCCGCCGAGGTGCCCGTCACCTGGGTCGGGCTCGGCAGCAACCTCCTGGTGCGCGACGGCGGCATCCGCGGCGTCGTGATCTCGGTGCACGGGATCCTGAACGCGCTCGAGCGCGTCGGCGAGACGGAGGTGCGCGCCGAAGCCGGCGTCGCCTGCGCGCGTCTCGGGCGGCAATGCGCGAAATGGCAGCTGGGCCCGGCCGATTTCTTCGCGGGCATCCCGGGCACGGTCGGCGGCGCGCTCGCGATGAACGCGGGCGCGTGGGGCGGCGAGACCTGGCCGCGCGTGGTCGAGGTCGAGACCATCGGCCGCGCGGGCGAGCCCCACCGGCGCGACGCTTCCGAGTACCGCTACAGCTATCGGAGCGTGACGCCGCCGGTTCCCGGCGAGTGGTTCCTCGCCGCGACGTTTCGTTTCGAGGCGCGGCCCGGCGCAAGCACCGATTCGATCAAGCGGCTCCTCGAGAAGCGCCACGCCGCGCAGCCGATCGGTGCCTGGAGCTGCGGCTCGGTGTTCACGAATCCCCCGGGCGGGCACGCGGCAGACCTCATCGAGCGCGCGGGGCTCAAGGGCTTTCGACTCGGCGGGGCTGCGGTCTCGGACAAGCATGCGAACTTCATCCTTAACGAAGGCCAGGCGACGGCCGCGGACCTCGAGGCGCTCGTGCGCCACGTCCAGGCCACGGTCGAGCGCGTGCACGGCGTGACGCTCCGGCCCGAAGTGCGCGTCATCGGGGAGGCCGCATGAGCCGCCTGCGTGCAGCGAGCGCCGGATTTCGCCGCGTCGCGAACGCGAAGGACTTTGGCCGCGTCGCGGTGCTGATGGGCGGCGACTCCGCGGAGCGCGAGATCTCGTTGATGACCGGAAAGGCGGTGCACGAGGCGCTCGTCTCGCTAGGCGTCGAGGCCATTGCGTTCGATCCCGCCGGCCACGCGCTCGGCGAGCTCGTCGCGGGCGGCTTCGACCGAGCGTGGATCGCGCTGCACGGCCCGGGCGGCGAGGACGGCGCACTCCAGGGCGCGCTCGAGTGGCTCGGCATCCCGTACACCGGCAGCGGCGTGCTCGGCTCCGCCATCGGCATGGACAAGCTCCGCACCAAGCGACTCGCGCAGGCCGCGGGCGTCGCGACGCCGCCCTGGATCGAGCTCACGGGCGCCGCGGACTTCGGCCGCGCCGTGGCCGAGCTCGGCCTTCCGCTCGCGGTGAAGCCCGCGACGCAGGGCTCGAGCGTCGGCATGAGCCGCGTCGCCGCGGCCGCCGAGCTGCCCGCGGCCTGGCGCGCCGCGTCGGCGCTCGACCCGGTCGTGATCGCGGAGCGCTGGATCACGGGCGGCGAATACACCGTCGGGATCCTGCAGGGAGAGGCGCTTCCCGCGATCCGCATCGAGACGCCGCGCGCGTTCTACGACTACCAGGCGAAGTACTTCGCCGACGACACGCGCTACCTGATCCCCTGCGGCCTCGCGGCACCCGCGGAAGCGGCGCTGCAGAAGGCGGCGCTCGCGACCTTCGCGGCGACGGGTGCCTCGGGCTGGGGCCGCGTGGACTTCGTGATGGGCGAGGACGGCAAGGCGCTCCTGCTCGAGATCAACACGATACCCGGCATGACGAGCCACAGCCTCGTGCCGATGGCCGCGCGCGCCGCGGGTGTCGAGTTCCCGGAACTGTGCTGGCGCATCCTCGAGACCAGCCTTGCGCGGGAGAGGTCCTGACCATGGGCCTCCTGCACAGGCGCAACCGGCACAAGAAGGGCAATGGCCGGCGCCTCGAGATGCCGAAGCTCGCCTGGTCGCGGGCGGCCCGCGCGCTCGGTGCCATCGCGGCGATCGCGGCCGTCGGCATCCTGCTCTCGCTCGGCCTCGACCAGCCGGTGCGCAGCTTCGTGATCGACGGCCCGTTCCAGCGCGTGACTGCGGTCGAGG
>Ga0075424_100002012_pt1 | contig 18311 bp, 17 predicted proteins | sample SoiMethybrSBSTD3_FD_75301 | JGI IMG/M metagenome (GOLD analysis project Ga0075424, IMG submission 75301) | Bulk soil microbial communities from a Populus tree surrounding site in Tennessee, USA - Soil MetaG P. TD hybrid SBSTD3 | ecosystem: Environmental > Terrestrial > Soil > Tree plantation...
GATCTGCGCGTGGGCTTCGACGGCTGCGGCGCATCATTCCTTTACCGCGGAATTCGACATCAACAAACCGGTGAAGCTGACCGGCACGATCAGCATGGTGCGCTGGTCAAATCCGCACGGCTGGATCTACATCGACGTCAAAGGCGAGGATGGCAAGATCGTCAACTGGGCGTTCGAAACCGCCGCGGCAAATGCGTTATACAGGCGCGGCACACGACCTGAAGATTTTCCTGTCGGCGAGCAGGTCACGATCGACGGATACCTCGCGCGCAATGGCACCCCGACGGCAACAAGCGGGAAGTTGATGTTCGCCGACGGACGCACGCTTACCATTGGCGCGGGCGCAGTGGCTGGAGAAGCGGCGCCGTCGCGTTAGCGCGCTTCGGCGCCCAGGGGCAAGGTAAACGTAATCGTGGTGCCCTTTGCCTCCGCGCTGTCGGCGCGGATCTCGCCTCCGTGCGCGACAACGAGATTCCGCGCGATGGTCAGACCGAGCCCTGATCCCTGAGACGCGCCGCCCTTGTAGAACCGCTCGAAGATCTTCGGCAGATCCGCGGCCGCGATGCCCGCGCCGGTGTCGCTCACCGAGACGACAATCGAACCCGAGCCCAGGGACGCTGCGACGGTGATACGCCCCCCTCCTGGCGTGTGGCGTAACGCGTTCGAGATCAGGTTCATGAGGACCTCGCGAATGCGAAGCGGATCCACGTCGATGAGCGGCAGATCGGACGCCGCGCGCACGTCCAGGGCGATCGTCCGCTCGGTGGCGTCCGCCGAGAAGGACGCCACGACGTCGTTGATGAGCACACCCAGGTCCGTGGACTCCTTCTGCAGGGCGAGCGTTCCGCTCTCCGAGTGCGCAAGCGTCCGCAGGTCATCCACCAGGCGGCTCAGCATTCGCGTTTCCTGCAGCACCGCATTGATCTGCGTCTCGTCGCGCGGGTAGACGCCGTCGAGCATCCCTTCGAGCCTTCCCTGCAGGACCGCCAGCGGCGTCCGCAGTTCATGGGCGATATCGGCCATCAGGTGCCGCCGCTGCCGATCCTGTGCCTGGAGTTTCGAGGTCATGCTGTTGAACGCGCGGGCGATCGTGCGCATCCATCGAGGGCCGTACTCCGACGCGCGTGCCGAGTAGTCACCCTCGGCGACGCGATCGGCCGCTTCGACAATCTCGCCGAGCGGCGAGCCGAAGCGGCGAAAAGCGGGAATGACGAAGGCGAAGATGATGAACAGCCAGAAGAGCGCGAACAACGGGCGCAGCGATCCAAACGACGGCCCGACGATGTGAACGCCCGGCAGCAGCCACGACACCAGCGTGTTGAAGCCGGCGAACATCAGGACGATGCAGAGCCACATCATCGCGATGAAGCGGCGCTCGAAGCGGGTGCGGCGATGGCGCCAGGCGCCGGGACCGAATCGCGGTGGAAACGGCTCGTTGTCCGGCCACCATGGCGGGCGCGGCCGTCGGCGGATGTGCCGTCCCCAGTCGTTTCTCATTCGGCGAACTTGTAGCCCATGCCGTAGACCGTGAGGATGTACTGCGGCCGGCGCGGATCCGGCTCGAGCTTCCGGCGGATGTTCTTGATGTGCGTGTCGATGGCGCGCTCGAACGACTCGACGTCGGTGCCCCGAACCGCATCGAGCAGCTGCGCGCGCGTGAAGATGCGGCCGGGCTGGCGCGCGAGCGCCGCGAAGAGCTGAAATTCGGTCGGCGTCAGGTCGACCGCCGCGCCGTTGCGCGAGACCTGCATCCGCGTGTGGTCGATCACCAGGTCGCCGCGGCGCAGCACGTCAACGCCGGCGCCCGTCGCGTCCACGCGGCGCAGGACGGAGCGCACGCGCGCTACCAGCTCGCGCGGGCTGAACGGTTTGGTGATGTAGTCGTCGGCGCCAAGCTCCAGGCCGGCAAGCCGATCCGACTCTTCGACTCTCGCCGTCAACATGATGATTGGCACATTGCCTTCGCGCCGGAGCGTTCTGGCCACCTCGATGCCGTCCATGCGCGGCAGCCCGAGGTCGAGGACGATCAGGTCTGGTCGCTGTGCGCGCGCCAGCATCAGCGCGTCGACGCCGTTGGAGGCGGTAATGACGCCAAACCCGCCGTGTCGCAGGTAATCGCCCGCGATCTGCGCGATTGACGCCTCGTCGTCTACGACCAGGATGGTCTTCATGGAGTCGGAGTCAGGTGACGGGGCGACTCAAGGGGTTGAGTCGCCCCATCACCTGACTCTGACTCCAAATTATGGAGGGATTATGGAGGGGTCAGGCGCTCCGCAGGGATTTTCACCAGGAATGCATCCATCCGGTTGCCGCCAAGGTTCGTCGTCCAGATGAAGTAGCGCCCGGTCACATCGAGATTTCCCTTCGGACGCTTGGCGTAATCGTCGGTGCCACCGCCCGCCGCGTTCAGATCCGTCATCACCTGACCGACCACCAGGACGTCGAGTGAACCATCGGAGTTGCGATTCGAGTCAAGCGAGAAGCAGACAATCTCGTCCGCCATGTCCGGCGTCGTGCTGGCGTTGCTGCCGCACGCATATTGCGACTCGGGCGGACCGGCAACGGCATTCCCGTGCGCGACGTGATTGGCGGCCGCGATGTCCCAGCGTTTGTTGTAATGCACCACCGGACCAATCGGCCGCTGCGTGCTCTGGATGGGGAACTTCAGGAGGATGGTTGCGTTGGGCAGCGAATTGTACGTATCCGCGCCGACAGCGTAGCCGTACCCGGTGTCCAGATGACCCAGCGCGCCATTGGTCCCATCAATCGTCGTCTGCCTGCCTGTGGTGATGTCGATAATCTGGTTGATTCGCGTGCCGTTGGGACGATTTTCGAGCAGGATCAGCCAGCGGCCGGACTTGTCGATGTGACACTCGTCGAAGAGAAATCCGCCACGCGGCGCGTAGTAAAGAAATCCTGATGGCCGCCTGACGACGCACCCTATCCGCTGCCAGTCGCCGTTCTGGACCGACGCGGAGTGGACTCGATCGTCGTCGCTCGAATGAGGTTGCGTCAGGTACGTCGCCTGCGCAGGGCAGACCTTCGGCCGCGGACAGGCAGCGAGATCGATTGCCGGCGTCGGATCGAACTGACGCGCGAGAACGTCGTACCGCCGCAACTGCGTGCCGCCAACGAGAAACGCATAGAGCTTGGTCGGCTGGCTGCCGCTGAAGTACCACCCTTCCCCGGTTGCCCAGTGATACGCACTGCTCTGGTCGAACAGCGGACCGAGGTTCTGCACTTCATCCGTGTTCTTGTTGTAGCGAAGCAACGTCGGCCCCGCACCGCCACGGTTCGTGTCGGTGCCGAGGAAGATGTACATGTCACTGCTGCCAACGTGATTGTTGATGTTGCGCCAGTACGAGTAGCCGACGTACCAGAGACAGTCGCTGCCGCCGGCGCAGTCGCCGGCGTTGGTCAGCCGGATCGCTTCGGTGTTGTAAGGCGCCGGGAACGTAAATTTTCCTCTGGCGCCATCGGCGGGAAGGAACGCCTGAATCTGCGCAGCGGTGAAGCGGGCGCGCAGCTGGGGCGAGCCTGCTTTCTCCGTGAAGCCACCACCAGACGGAGGTGGTGGAGCGACGGCAATGACCGCATTGCGAATCGTTGCGCCGACGGTGAGCAACGAGGAATCCAGCAGCAGCGGAAGCTGAGGGATATGCCCGCTTTCCATGAGGTAACGGCCGTTCTGGCTGTACTGGACGCGGCCGTTCGCAATGGAGATGCGAAAGACATCACCCGGCGCATAGGTCGTATCACCGCCTGCGTATATGCCGTTCTCGAGAACGTCGGCGTAGCCCGCTCCGTTGAACCGGAATCCAAAATCGATGTCGGTGTAGCTCGTGTCATCGTTGCCATGGCTGAGCCCGGCCATCCACATCGTGTTGAGCTCGCCGACGGTGAACTCCATGTAGCCGTCGCTGCTCAGCTGTTCTTGCGACGTGCCCCCGGCATCCTGACACCCGTCGCACCCGGACGTTTTTTGAGCGACGGTTCCATTCACCGTGACGTTGACGAGATTGGTCCAGGTGATGGGTGTCTGCGCCCGCAATGGCGCGGCGGCGGCCAGTACGAAGATGGAGGAAAAGATGAGCCTGAGCAGGGTACGTGGAGTCACACACGCGCGCTCAGCAAAACCCGCACCTCCTCATTGGAGAGCTGGATTGCCGCGGCGGCGACATTCTCCTCCAGGTGCTTCCGCTTCGATGTGCCGGGAATCGGCAGCATGACGGATGCGCGGCGCAGCAGCCACGCCAGCGCGATTTGTGACGGCGTCGCATCATGGCGGCGAGCGATCGCCGCCAGTTCTTGCGTGCCACTGGGCGCGCGCCCGAGCAGCTTCCGCACGCCCTGCTTCAGTCCTCCCTTCGCGATCTCGCCGGCCTGGAGCGGATACCACGGGATGAACGCGATGCGATCGCGCTCACAGTAATCGATGACGTCCTCCCATTCACGATCGACAAGGTTGTAGATGTTCTGAACCGAGACGACCGGGAAGAAGCGCCGCGCGCGTTCGATTTGGGTGATGTTCACCTCCGACAAACCGACGTGCCGGATCTTTCCCTGCCGCTGCGCCTCCTGCAGAAAGCCGAATTGATCGTCCTCAGGCACTTTCGGATCGATGCGGTGCAATTGATACAGATCGATCCGTTCGACGCGCAGCCGGCGGAGGCTTCCATCGAGCTCTTCGCGCAGCCGATTCGGGTTGCCGTTCTCCTCCCACTCGTCCGGTCCCGAGCGATCGTAGCCGCCCTTGGTGGCTATCACGAGCTCCTTCGGATACGGATAGAGCGCCTCCGCGATGAGGGCCTCGCTGACGTGCGGGCCGTACGACTCCGCGGTGTCGATCAACGTGACCTGCAGGTCGATGGCTCGCCGCAGCGTCGCAATCGCCTCGGCGCGATCCGCGGGCGGCCCCCAGACGCCCCCGCCGGTAATCCGCATTGCGCCGAATCCGAGGCGATGGACCGGAAGATCACCGCCAAGAAGAAAGGTTCCGCTAAGCGCGGCTGTGGGCATGGTCATGGCATTAAGTGGCAGCCAACTCCCCTAACGAGGCGGTTGCGAAGGCGAAAAGGCTGGCTGCGGCTTTGCTCAAGCCTGAGCCAGGATGTGCGGCATCGCAGGCGCTTGCGCGGCAAGGGGATACAGCCTTGACCCTACACGCGTCGTGTCGATGGTGGGTATGCTCGCTCACCGGGGACCGGACGGCAGCGGCCTGCACGTCGAGCCGTCCGCCGCCCTGGCGCACGCCCGTTTGAGCGTCATCGATCTCGCGGGCGGCGCGCAGCCGATGACGAACGAAGACGGGTCGCTGTGGATTACGTTCAACGGCGAGATTTTCAACTACCTCGAACTCCGCGAGGAACTCCTCTCGCGCGGTCATCACTTCGCCAGCCTATCCGATACCGAAGTCATTCTGCACCTGTACGAAGAGTTCGGCGCCGATGCGGTTCGCAAGCTCAACGGCCAATGGGCGCTCGCGATCTGGAATTCCCGTGCGCGCACGTTGTTTCTGTCGCGCGACCGCCTCGGCGTTCGTCCGCTGTTCTACACTCAGTGCGGCAACGAGTTCCTCTTCGCGTCTGAGATCAAGGCGCTCTTCGCGCATCCCGGCGTTTCACGCGAGATCGATCCGCTCGGCCTGGACAACGTCTTCACGTTCTGGACAACGCTCGCGCCGCGAACGATTTTCCGTGGCGTCAAGGAGCTGCCGCCGGCACATTCGCTGACGTGGCGCGATGGCGACATTTGCATCCAACGGCACTGGCAGCCGACCTTCGACCCGCAACCGAATGTCGATGCCGATACCGCACGCGAGCGGGTCCTGGATCTGCTGACGAACGCCACGCGCCTTCGCCTGCGATCCGACGTTCCAGTGGGCGCCTACTTGAGCGGCGGGCTCGATTCCTCGCTCGTGACGGCGCTCGCCACGCGCCGAACCGACACGCCGGTGCGTACGTTCTCGATCGCGTTCGCCGATTCCGAGTTCGACGAGAGCAGGCATCAGCGCCAGGTCGTGGAGGCGCTCGGTACGGATCACCGCGAACTACGCTGCACGCAGCAAGACATCGCGCGCGTGGTGCCCGACGTCGTCTGGCACGCCGAGACGCCGCTCCTCCGCACCGCTCCCGCGCCGCTGTATCTCCTGGCGCAGATGGTGCGTGAGGATGGCTACAAGGTCGTGCTCACCGGCGAAGGCGCCGACGAAGTCTTCGGCGGCTACGACATCTTCAAGGAAGCCAAGCTCCGTCGCCTCTGGGCGAAGTTTCCGCAATCGACACGCCGCGCCGCACTCGCGAGGCGACTCTACCCGTACCTGCCGTCGCTGCAGCGCCAGCCCGCGACGTCACTGCGCGCCTTCTTCGACAATGTGCGCGACGATCTGCACGACCCATGCTTTTCGCACCTGCCCCGTTGGCGCATGACGTCCCGGCTGAAGCTGCTGCTCTCCGATGATGTCAAGTCCGCCATCGGTACATACGACGGCCGCGCCGACATCGTCACGCGGTTGCCAAGCGAATTTGAGCGATGGGATCCCTTCTGCCAGAGCCAGTATCTCGAGCTGACTCAGCTCCTGCCTGGCTACATCCTGTCGTCGCAGGGTGATCGCGTCGCCATGGCGCACGGCGTCGAGAGCCGGTACCCGTTTCTCGATCCGGAGGTCGTGTCGTTTGCCTCGACGCTGCCGCCGACGCTGAAGATGAAGGCCCTCAATGAGAAGTACCTGCTGAAGCAGGCCGCACGCTCGCTCGTGCCGCCTTCTGTGTGGCGGCGATCGAAGCAGCCATACCGGGCTCCTGGCGCGAAGGCGCTTCTGACGTCGCACAACGGTTACATCGACGATTTGCTCGCCCCTTCACGGCTGCAGCGCGATGGAATCTTCGAGGCGTCAGCCGTCGAGCGGCTCGTCGGCAAATGCCGTCAACGGGCGGCGATCAGCGTGGCCGACGACATGGCGCTCGTCGGCATCATCTCGACCCAACTCATCGTTCACCGCTTCATCAACCATTTCAGCACGGTAGCCCATGGAACCTCTTATTCAGGAACTGCGTACGTTCATCATCGATAACTTTCTGTTTGGAGATGCCCACGGCCGATTTTCATTCACCAACGACGACTCCTTTCAGCAGCGCGGCATCGTCGATTCGACGGGAATCCTGGAGCTTGTCTGTCATCTGCAGGAGCGGTACGGCATTGAGATCGAGGATGCCGAGCTCGTGCCGGACAACCTGGATTCGGTGACGAAGGTTGCGCGATTCGTCGGCCGCAAGCAGGAGCGCGTCGCCCGTGCGAGTTAACAGACTCCTCGAGGCGCGCGCCGCGGAGATGCCTCGTAAGACCGCGCTCGTCTGCGGCCACGAGCGCCACACCTACGCGCAAGTCGATGAGCACGCGCGCCGCGTTGCCCGCCTGCTGCGTGATGCTGGCGTGCTCGCCGGCGATCGCGTGGCGATCTGCCTGGAGAATTCGGCCGACGCCGTGATTGCCATCTTCGGCACGCTGAAGGCAGGCGCCGTTTTCTTCGTCGTCAATCCGCAGTCCCGGGTCGAATACCGCAATCACCTCATTCGCGACAGCGGCGCGGCAGCGGTGATCGAACGTGATGCCTCCGGCAAGGCGTTCATCGCCCGCACCACAAATCCGGACGGGCACGACGGTCCTGCGGCCACGGTGAATTCTGATCTCGCCGCCCTTGTCTACACATCGGGCTCAACGGGCACGCCGAAAGGCGTGATGCTGACGCACCGGAACCTGACGTTCGCGGCACAGTCCATCTGCAGCTACCTGCGCAACACCGCAGAAGACGTCATCCTCAGCGTGCTGCCTCTGTCATTCACGTACGGCCTGGGGCAGATGACGACCGTCTTTCATGCGGGGGCAACCCTCGTGCTCGAGCCGGCGTTCACCTACCCGCGCGCGGTGCTCGACACGATGCGCCGCGAGCGCGTGACGGGGTTACCTCTCGTGCCGACGATGGCGACTCTGTTGCTGCAACAGGATCTGAGGGTGCATCGACTGCCGCACCTCCGGTACATCACCAACGCCGCCGCCGCGCTGTCGGGCGTCAAAGTCACACGCCTGCGCGCGGCGTTTCCGAATGCGGAGCTGTTCCTGATGTACGGCCTCACCGAATGTCAACGCGTGTCGTACCTGCCACCGGAGCTGGTCGACGACTATCCCGATTCCGTCGGCATTCCGATTCCAGGCACATCAGCCGACGTCATCGAAGGTGAGCTCGTCGTGCGTGGCCCGCACGTCATGAAAGGCTACTGGAACAATCTCGAGGCGACGGCGAAGATGCTCCAGCCCGATCTCGGGACCGGCGAACCCGTCCTGCACACCGGCGATCTCTTCCGAACCGATGCGAACGGCCTGCTCTATTTCATTGAACGGCGCGACGACATCATCAAGGTGCGCGGCGAGAAAGTGGCGCCGCGCTACGTCGAGGAAGTAATCGCGCGGCTCCCGGGTGTTGCCGAAGTGTCGGTGTATGGCGTGCCCGACGAACTGTGCGGCGCCGCCGTCGCGGCTTCGGTGAAGCTCTTCGAAGGCTCGATGCTCAGCGCCGATCAGGTGCGCCGGCATTGCCGCGTGCATCTCGAGCCCTTCATGGTGCCGCAGTTCGTGGATATTCGATCGTCGCTGCCGACGACAGCGAGCGGCAAAATAAGCCGGCACGCGCTGCGTCTCATTACGCGGCCTCGAGGAGAATCCGCCGCATGAGCCTCGTCGCCTCGTTCTCTGCCGACGTGCTTCGCATCGATGCCGATAGAGTCGCGGAGGAGCTGCAGGCATTTGTGCGCGAGGCGGTATTTCATCGCCTGCGCCGTAAAGGTGTCGTTGTCGGGCTGTCCGGCGGTATCGACAGCAGCGTGGTCGGCGCACTCGCCGCACGTGCGCTTGGACCCGACCGCGTACTCGGTCTGATGATGCCCGAAGCTGATTCTTCGGGCGACAGCGAGCGGCTGGCAGCCTCGCTGGCGCGGACGTTTGGCATCCGCACCGTTCGCGAGGACATCACCTGCACGCTCGGCGCAGCAGGCTGCTATCTCCGCCGTGATGAAGCCATCCGCACCGTCGTTCCGGAATACGCCGACGGCTGGCGATGCAAGATTGTGCTTCCCGATCAAATCAGGCAACCCGGCTACGCCATCTTCTCTGTCGTTGTCTCCTCGCCATCAGGCGAGCAGCGGCGGGCCCGGCTGCCGCTCGATGCCTATCTCGCGATCGTCGCGGCAACGAATTTCAAGCAACGCGTCCGGAAGATGGTCGAGTACTACTACGCCGATCGATTCCGGTATGCCGTTGCCGGCACCGCCAACCGTCTCGAGCACGATCAGGGTTTTTTCGTCAAGCTCGGTGACGGGGCAGCGGATGTAAAGCCAATTGCACACCTGTACAAATCGCAGGTGTATCAGCTTGCCGAGTTCCTCGGAGTGCCCGAGGAAATTCGCCACCGGACGCCGACAACAGATACCTATTCACTGGAGCAGACGCAGGAAGAGTTCTACTTCGGGCTGTCGCTGGAACAGACGGACCTGTGCATCTATGCGCGGGATCACGATGTCCCGGTCGAGGAAGTGGCGCCGGCCGTCGGGCTCACGCCCGAGCAGGTGACGCGCGCGTTGCAGATGATCGACTCCAAGCGTCAGGCGGCACGATACCTCCACGACTCGCCTGCGCTGTTCGAACCGGAACGCGCGCGATGACCCTCAACCGCATCAAGTCGCTGGCGCGAACGCCGCCTCTGCTCCTCGCGCAAATGCTGGTGCGCCGCATCCCACTGCGGCCAATCGACGTGGGCAAACTCTGTTTCCTGCAGTTGAACAGCGTGCCACAGGTGCCGGCGGCGATGCTGCGCGGCGATGCCGACGTCCGTTTCGCGACCGTAGACGACCTCGACGCACTCGGTCGGCTGCGCGACCACAAGCCGCTGTTCCGCCGGCGCTTCGCGGACGGCGACCGATGCGTGATCGCCATCATCGATGGCCGCGTCGTCGGCTACGAGTGGTTTTCCGACGGCGCCGTGCATCACGAAACGGGATGGGGCTATCGCATCGCCATCCCCGGTGGCTATGTGTACGCGTACGACGCGTACATCGAGCCGGCCTACCGCAACACCGGCCTGTGGCTGCGGTTCAAGGCGCACCTGGCCGATTGGATGGCTGCGCGTGGCAAACACGGCGTGCTCACGTTCGTGGACTACGGCAACTGGCCGTCGCTTCGCACCCACCTTCGATTCGGCTTCCGGCCGACGGAGAGCGTCCTTGCACTGCGCATCGTCAGCCTGCGTCTGTTCCGCAAGGTTCGTGCGATCGGCATGGCGACGTGGTCGTACCTCGCGTGGATTGCGATGCTACCGTCGCCGGCACACCTGCATCACGCCACGCGCGCGCTCCACGCCGCCCTGGCCGTGGTTCGCCGGTAGCTACGCGGTCGGCGGCGCGGGGGCGCGGTCATCGCGCATTCGCTCGTGCGCGCGGCGATGCCAATCGTCGAACCGCGACGGGCCGTCCGGGTCGTAGTAGCGATCGTAGTACCCCCAGCGGCGGCGCCAGCCCCATCCGAACAGACCCCAGAAGATGGTGCGGATCACGAAGACAAAGAACACCAGCGACAGCAGCGGCCCGAGAAAACCGAAGAACCCGAACCGCCATGGACCGTAGTAGCGGTAGGGATAGTACGGGTACGGCGTCTGAGCCGGCGCCGCCTGCGCGTTGCCGCCAGGCGCAGCGGGCGCACCGATCGCCGGCGGCGGCTGCAGGGCAATCCCTCGTGATACGCCAGCCTGGTAGGCGACGCCACCAATCACAACGGCCGTGACGATGGCCAGCGCGACGAGCGCCCACCGCCTCGTTCGAAACTCACTTTCCATGAACGTCCTCCTCTATGACGTTCAGTGTGAGGTGAGATTGTGGAGGAAATATGGAGGCGGCTGACAACCACGGAGGCGCGCTTCGCGCGCGGCCACGAAGCACACGAAAAAGCCATTTAAAGCTTCGCGTGCTTCGTGTCTGCCGAATGGCCTTCGGGGTTATTCGACGATCGTCAATTGCGGGACGACGTTGATGAAGGGCGTGAACGTCGCGGTGCGTCCGAAGCGATCTGTCGCGGTGACCGTATAGCTGAGACGTCCAGGCTGCGCATCCATGGGTACGACCCAGACGCCGGTCCACATCTCCGACGGCTGCCGCGGGTATTCAGCGGCCGGGAATCCGCCGACGCCGCGCCATCGCGTCGGCACATCGATCGTCATCCCCATGTAGTTGACGTGCACAACCATGGTCGCCGTGTTTTCCGTTTCACCGGTGCCGCCGTCGATGGCCGTCATGCGAAAACCGACGCGCTGCCCGCGCTTGAAGCGATTCAGGAGGATGCAGTGCGTCGGCAGCGTCGGCGGATTATCGAAGCTGGCCAGATCGCCCCAGATAATGAGCTTGCCCTGCGGATGTCCCGGTTGCGCGGCTGGTGGCGGTGGTGGTTCACCTCGTCCGCGCGCCGCCCCGCCGCCGCCTTGCGCAGGCGGCTGCTGCCCCTGCCCTGCCACCGTCGTCGCGAGCGTAATCGCGACCAGTATTGTCCCCGCCAGAACCGCCAGCCTCTTCATCTATTTCCTCCCTGAGCGCCACGCTGTCCCTGGGCACCGCCCGCCTGGGCGCCACGCTGTCCCTGGGCACCGCCCGCCTGGGCGCCACGCTGTCCCTGGGCGCCGCCCGCCTGGGCGGCGCCTTGCGCGCGCACTTCAGGCTTGGGAAATCCGTTGTGATAAATCGTCAGATAGCGGATGTCGCGGCCGTTCTCATCGAGCCAGCCGACCGACTGCTGGAAAAAATCGGGCACCGGATACCCGGCCGGCACCGTGCCCTCGATGATGTACAGCTTGTTCTCGTGCATGTAGATCGCTGCCGACGTGCGCGCCTTGGTCTTCTCGTTGACCAGGTTCACCATGTGGCCTTCGACGAGATTCATGTTGGTCCAACCGAGATAGATCGCCTTCTCGTCGGGCCGCTGCATCAGCTCCCATGTTGCGTGGATCACCGCGCCCTCGATATCCGGCTTCCAGTAGCCCGCGCCCGTCGAACTGCCCGACCCCGTGTTGCCTGAGCACGCCTCCGCTCCCGGCGGACACGCCTTCGCCTTCTCAGTGGCAATCGCCTGAATGTTGTTGTAGTCGACGACAGTGACTTTGAAATGGCTCTGGCCCTGGTCAACGCTGTAGACGCGTGAAGGGAGGATCGATTTGAACTCCGAGGTGTAGGTCGTCTCGGTCACTTTTGGCTGTGCGGGAAACACAATCGAGAAGCGATCCTGCATGCTCTTGAACTCGACGTACTCCTGCGCCGATGGACAAATCCCCAATCCCAAAACCCAAATCCCAAGCCCCAAAATAACGGCACGCATGGCGGTTCCCCTATCGTGGCTGGGCCGAGCCCTGGCCTTGACCCTGACCACCACCCTGGCCCTGCCCCTGTCCGGGCGCGCCGCCCCTGCCGGTCGGCGGCTTCGGGAACCCGTTGTGATAGAGCGTCTGGTAGCGGATCCCGTTGCCGTTTTCATCGAGCCAGCGGATCGACTGCTGGAAGAAGCCGGGCTCCGGGTACCCCTTCGGCACCGTGCCTTCAATGATGTACAGCTTGTTCTCGTGCATGTAGATGCCCGCCGACGTGCGCGACTGGTCCGCATTGTTCGTCATGTAGATCATCGTGCCTTCGACGAGATCGATGTTGTTCCACGCCATGTAGGTGATCTTCGCGTCGCGCTGCATGAACTGCCACGTCGCGAACTTCTCGGCGCCCGCCAGATCAGCCTTCCAATAGCCGAGGCCGGTCGAACTGCCGCCGCCCCTGCATGTCTCCGCGCCCGGGGGGCACGACTTGGAGCGCTCGGTAGCGATCGCTTCGATGTTGTTGTAGTCGACGACGGTCACCTTGAAGTGACTTTTGCCGGACTCGGACGAGTACACCCGCGCTGGGAGCATCGATCCAAACTGCGACTTGAACATGATCTGCTCGGCCTTCGGCTCGGTCGGGAAGGTGACGCCGAAACGGTCCTCTTTGCTCGTGAACTCGACGTATTCCTGGGCGAACGTGGATGCCGCTATCGCAAGTATCAGGGCTGCCGAAACTGCACTCAGGCGCATGCGTGTCCCTCTGGATTTCTGGCGGTGGTGACCCGACTCTAGACTGCTATTTATCTGTAGTCAATGGGGATAAAGTAACGGTGTGCTGAGGCACGGACTCGCCATTTCGGTGATGGTTCTCGTGGCCGCATGGATCCTCCTGCCGCGCGCCGCCTACCCGCACAACCCGACCACCACAACCGTTCTGTTCAACCGCGAAATCGTGACGCTGCTGCAGCGGAAGTGCGTGCAGTGCCATGCGGAAGGCCGGCTGGCGATGCCGCTCGTCACCTATGCACAGGCGCGCCCCTGGGCGGAAGCGATCAAGGAAGAAACGCTGTCGCGCCGCATGCCACCGTGGCCGGCGGAGCGCGGCTTCGGCGCGTTCTCGAACGACATCGCGCTGACGCCGCGCGAGTTCGAGTTCCTGATTTCGTGGATCGATGGCGGCGTCCCCGAGGGCACCGATCCCGCGCCGGCATTCGTTGATCACGGCGATCACTGGACGCTCGGCACACCCGATGCCGTCGTAGCGGCGGCGACGCCATTCGCCATCGACGCGCGCAGCGCGCCGGCGTTCAGACGGTTCACCATCGACACGGCGCTCGCACACGATGCGTGGGTGCGCGCGATCGACTTCAAGCCGGACCCGCGCGTGGCGCGCGGAGCGTTTCTCAGCGTTGCCGGTACGGGCCAGTATCTCGGTGGATGGACTCCATGGCAGTCGTCAACCGAATTGCCCGCGGGCGCGGCGTTCAAGCTGCCGGCGCACGCGCGCATCACGGTTGACGTCATGTACTCGGGCACATCGCAGGCGGTGAACGATACGCCGCAGCTTGCGCTCTACTTCGCCCCGGCTTCCCCTGCGACGCCGATCATCACGACGACCCTGCGCGCGGCGGCCAATGCGCGGACGCCCGGTCGCCTCGTCGCCGAATTCAAGGCAACAGAAGCGCGCGCGCTGGTCTCACTCCGACCCGACCTGCCTGCCGGCACGCGATCGCTCGAAATCAAGTTGATGCGTCCCGATGGCTCGCGAGACGTCTTGCTCTGGGTGAAGGACGCGCGTCAGCTGTGGCCGACGCCGTATGTGTTCCGCAAGCCCGTGCCGCTGCCCGCCGGCTCCGTATTGGAGGCAGTCGCATATTCTCAACCAGAGAGCGGCGCCGAGGGTTCCACGAGCGGCGCGGATGGTTCAAGTCCGCGATCCCTGACCATCGCGCTGAATCACTATGCGACGAAATAAGCTCGCGCTGCTCGTCGTCGTACTATTCTCGCTGGGCGCCGCCGCGCAGCAAAGCTCCGCGCCACCGCCGCCGCCGGGATTCACCGCCTTCTTCTGCCCGATGCATCCGGAAGTGACGGCCGGCGAGGCCGGGCGGTGCCGGAAGTGCGGCATGGCGCTCGTGCCCGGCGATCCGTTCGATACGCGTGAATACGGGCTCGAGCTGACGACAACTCCGTCGGCGGTGAAAGCGGGCGTGCCCGTCACCTTGTACTTCACTGTGCGTCACCCGGGCACGAACGCATTGATCACCGGCTACGAGGTCGTGCACGAGAAGCGGTATCACCTCTTCGTCGTCAGCCGCGACATGGCGTTCTTCGAGCACATCCATCCCGAGCAGCAGCCCGACGGGAGGTGGATGATTCAGGTGACGCTGCCGAAGCCTGGCGACTACCGTGTCCTGTCCGACTTCCTGCCGACCGGTGGGTCGCCGCAATTCATCGGACGAACAATCGAGACGGCCGACTTCACCGGCGATCTGGAATCGCAGACGCCGCATCTGGTGCAGGACATCGCGACGGCGAAGACGGTTGGCTCGATCACAGCGCATCTGGAGCTCGAGCCGTCCACGCTCGTGGAAGGTCAGTTTGGACATCTGGCGTTCACGCTGACCGATGCGAAAACCGGTCGCCCTGTCACGGATCTGCAGCCCTACCTTGGCGCCTTCGGCCACGCGCTCATCCTCAGCGAGGACATGCGCGACTACGTCCATTCGCATCCGTTCGAAAATCCCGACAGCGATATCTCGAAAGGTCTCGGCGGCCCGACCGTGACCTTCGAAGGCTACATGCCGAAAGCGGGCCGATATCGGGCCTGGAGCCAGTTCCAGCGCAATGGTGAGGTGGTTACCGTCCCGTTTACCGTGAACGTACTGACGCTGGACGAGGCGTACCGGAATCCTGGTGCGCCGGCGGGAGACCTGCGCTAGACTTCGAACCACGAAGGTCGTGGTAACAGGAGGCTTTATGACTCGTCCTCGGTTGCCCTGGTTGCGTTTCGCGTCCACTGCTCTGACCACGCTCGCCGCGTGCGCGGCGATGTCGGTCGTCGGCCAGGCCGCGGATCCTACCGCGCGGCCCGTGACGTTCACCAAGGACGTCGCGCCCATCCTCCAGCAGAAATGCCAGCAGTGCCATCAGCCGAATTCGATCGCGCCGATGTCGCTCATCACCTACGAGGATGCCCGTCCGTGGGCGCGGTCGATCAAGCAGCGCGTGGTCACCAGGCAGATGCCGCCGTGGCACATCGACATGAGCGTCGGCGTGCACGAGTTCAAGAACGACATGTCGCTGACCGACGCGCAGATCGACACGATCGCGCGCTGGGTCGATGCGGGCGCGCCCGAAGGCGACCCGAAGGACATGCCGCCGCCCAAGCCGCTTGTCACCGACAACGAGTGGCAGGCCGTGCGCGACGGCTACGGCCCGCCGGATCTCGTGATCCGATCGTCCGAGTACTCAATGCCGGCGCAGCACCAGGATGTCTGGTACCGGCCGATGAGCGACATCCCGCTCACCGAGCCGCGCTGGGCGCGCATGGTGGAGATCCGTCCGACCCAGCTCAAGGGCAGGAGGATCGTGCACCACTCGATTGCGTATCTGGTGCTCAATAACGATCCGGAAGCCGTGAGCACGGGAACGGCGAACGGGTTTGCGACAGCGGCAGCGGATCCGACGCCCGTAGATCTCGTCAACCGCCGCCCGCAACTGATGGAGTGGGCGATCGGCAAGGGGTACGACCGTTTCCGCGAGGGAACGGGCAAGCTGATTCTCCCCGGCGAGAAGATCTCGTGGGACCAGCATCTGCATGCGGTCGGCGAGGACATCACCTCGGGTTCGGAAATCGGCATCTGGTTCTATCCGAAGGGCCAGGAGCCGAGCAAGCGCAGCTACCTGATTGCGTTCACCGGCCTGCGCAAGCAGGAGTTCGTCGACATCCCGCCCAACTCGATTGCGTCGACCGACGGCTTCACCGTGTTGAAGGAAAACACCCTCATCACCAACTTCCAGCCGCACTTCCATCTGCGCGGCAAGGCGATGCAGGTTGAAGCGATCCTGCCGGACGGCAGGAACCAGATCATCAGCTACATCGGCAAGTTCAACTTCAACTGGATGACGAATTACATCTACGCTGACGACGCGGCGCCGGTCTTCCCGAAAGGGACGGTCATTCACGTCAGCGCGTGGTACGACAACACACGGGCCAATCCGTACAATCCGGATCCCGATCAGTGGGTCGGCTACGGCGACCGCACGGTCGACGAGATGGCGCATGCGTGGATGAACGTCGTCTATCTCAACGACGACGAGTACAAGGCGCTGCTCGCCGAGCGCAAAGCCAAGGCAGAGAAAGCCGCGCCGAATCAGACGCGATGATCCGCGCCGCCGGCGCTGTCATCCTCGCGGGGAGCGTGCTGGTATCCGCTCCCCTCGGCGTTGCTCGGGGCGAGCAGCTCCCCAACGAGCCGTTCCGGCAATTCGGCACCAGCGTCACGGGTGCGTTTGAGGGCTGGTTTGCAGCTCCCGACGGGAGCCGCTACTTCCTCGTCGGCTACCTGAATCGCAACAACAGCGAGCCTGTCGACGTTCCGATCGGGCCCAACAACCACATCGATCCGGGCGGGCCCGACATGGGGCAGCCCACGCATTTCCTGCCCGGGCGGCACTGGGGCATGTTCACCATCAAGGTGCCGGCCGAATTCACCGGACCCGACCAGCGGCTGACGTGGACGATCGTCGCCAACGGCCAGCCGACGACCATTCCGCTGCGGCTGCATCCGGACTACGTCGTCAGCCCGTTCACCGACGTCGCGGTGAAGAACACGCCGCCCCTGCTCCGCTTCGCGGAGCAGGACCCGGGTGTTCAAGGTCCGCTCGCAATGATCTCAACCGCCGCGACTCGCTCGGCCCGCGTCGCTTCCCCGCTGCCGCTGACGGTGTGGACCGAGGACGATGCGAAGTTCGCGAGCGGCACGATGGCGCTGCCGAAGAATCTGCCTCCGCCGGTGCGCGTCTACTGGTCGATGTTTCGGGGCCCTGCGGCGGTGACGTTCGACAAAGACAATCCCGCCACGGAGACCCTGGCGGGCGGCGGCCTGAACGTCCTGTTCCGCGGGAAGTCGACAACCACCGCGAAGTTCAGCCAGCCCGGCGACTACATGCTGCACGTCACGGCGAATGACTTCTCGGGCGAAGGCGGCTCGGGTGAGGTCTGCTGCTGGACGACCGCGCTCGTGAAAGTTGCGGTCACGCCGTAATTCGACGTACTCACTTTTCGATTAGTTCGTTGCAGTCGGCGGTCGCGCACGCGCAATCGCCGATTCCGTCCTGCCTGATCGACGCGCGATGCGGTACGTTTCGCGACGGACGCGTCTGCACGCGGCCGGAGCGAAATGTACCGCGTCGCGCATCCGCGTAAGCGCCGTTCCTCGAGCGGCGATACGCCGGACAGGGCGATTCGTTCGGCGCTCCAATCGGACGCCGTGGAAAAACGAGTCCTCCGCTCACGGCGCCGATAGTCGCGCCTCACGAACCACTCTGCCCGGCGATATCGAAGGCGGTTGCGCGCATGCGTGGCGCGGAGCGTAGGAGCGCTGCCGACCTGCGAAGGCGCAACGCGCGAGCAGGCTGAGGGACGCGAGCCAGGTTGAGCCGCCGGACGAATCGCAGCTCGTTGGTGTATGAGGTTGAGCGCAGAAGGGGTGGCGACCCTGGCGTCCCGCGGTCGACTCCGGCCCGCGCAGCGCGTTCGGCACGCGGATAAGCGACGCGCCACGTATGCGCGCAAGCGCCGTCCATCAAGCGGGGGCGATCACACTTCGTCTTTCTGATGCGTACGTGTCGGTCGATGACCGTGCGGATGGTCGTGCTCGTGGTCATGGTCGTGCAGTGCGTGGCCGTGGTC
>Ga0075424_100002016_pt1 | contig 18291 bp, 15 predicted proteins | sample SoiMethybrSBSTD3_FD_75301 | JGI IMG/M metagenome (GOLD analysis project Ga0075424, IMG submission 75301) | Bulk soil microbial communities from a Populus tree surrounding site in Tennessee, USA - Soil MetaG P. TD hybrid SBSTD3 | ecosystem: Environmental > Terrestrial > Soil > Tree plantation...
CGCGGCGCCCGGGTGCGCCTACGCGGCGTATCCCTGCGGGACGAGGTTCAACGCCTTGGCGAACTTACTGGCGAAGGTTTGAAAGCCCACGATGAAGGTCAGCTCGACGACTTCGGCTTCGGTGAAGTGCTCGCGGAGCCGCGTCATGCACGCATCGGTCACTTCCAGCTCGTCACGCGTGATGCGCTCAGCGTACTCGAGCGCCGCGTGTTCGCGCGCCGTGAACCGGTCACTGTCTCGGTAGCGCAGCAGGTCGTCGAGCTTCTCGCTCGGGATCCCCGCCCTCGCGCCGACGGCGCGGCGGATATCCATTCAATAGGCGCTGCCGTACAGCGCCGCGACCTGCACGTTGAGGAGCGCGCGCAGGGTCGATTCGATCCGACCGAACCACTCGATCGCGGCGTAGAGGCCGCCGAGGCCCATCATGAGCGGCACGCGATGGGCCATGAACCGCTCCGGCGTCGGCACCCGGCCGTAGATCGCCCGCCCGATTCGATAGAAGGCGCGGACCGCCAGCCCCGGACGTTCGACTTCGCTGATTCTCGTCATGGGCATCCTCCTGCGTTGATGTGCGGTTGTCTCCAGCGCGTTACCCTCGCCACGGGCCTATGGTACCGTGACGGTCCATGACGTCGCCGACGCGCTCGTGAACATGGAGCGGCGCAAGCTCGGGCGAACGGACATCGTGGCGAGCGTCCTCGGCTTCGGTGGCTCCGAGATCGGCTATCAGAGCATCAGCGCGCGGACCGTTGCGCGGCTGCTCGGCAGCGCGCTCGACGCCGGCTTGAACGTCATCGACACCGCGGAGTGCTACGACAACAGCGAAAGCCTGATCGGCAAGGCGATCGGGGCTCGACGCGGCGAAGTCTCGCTGTTCACGAAGTGTGGGCACGCCGGCGGCTGGTCGAGCGCCGACTGGCGGCGCGCTCCGCTCCTGGGCAGCATCGAGCGCAGCCTTCGCCGCCTCGCGACCGACTACGTCGATCTCATCCAGCTCCACAGCTGCTCGCTCAGCGAGCTCAAGAAGGGCGAGGCCATCGAGGCGCTGGAGCGCGCGCGCGAGCGCGGCTGGGCGCGGTACATCGGCTACAGCGGTGACGGCGAGGCGGCGCGTTATGCCGTCGAGTGCGGGCGCTTCGACACCTTGCAGACGTCGGTCAGCATCGCCGACCAGGACGCAGTCGAGCGCACACTGCCGCTGGCGATCGCCCGGCAAATGGGCGTGATCGCGAAGCGTCCGCTGGCCAACGTGGCTTGGACGTACGAGCGAAAGCCATCCGAGCCGTACTACCAGGCCTACTGGTCTCGCCTGCGCAAGCTCGACTATCCATTCTTGAAGTCGGCGCCCGACGCGGCGGTGAGCACAGCGCTGCGCTTCACCTTGAGCGTGCCGGGGATCCACACCGCGATCGTCGGGACGACGAAGCCGGAGCGATGGCAGCAGAACGCCGAGCTCCTGCGAGGGGGCGCGCTCTCGCGCGGCGAGTTCGAGCGGATCCGCGCGCGCTGGAGCGAGGTCGCCGGCGCATCGTGGGACGGTCAGGTTTGAGCGCGCTGATTGCGACCAAGGTCCGATAGTCGTCGATGGCCATCGAAGAGATCCTCGCCGCCGGGCTGTCCTTGATCGCCGTGGCCGTGCTCTCCGTGATCGCGCTCGTCAAGCCGGCTCTCGCCGCCTGGCTCACGGTGGAGAATGGCGTCGTCGAGTGGCTCCAGGTGCTGCTGGACGCGGGCGCGGCGCTGCTGTTCGGACGCGAGCTCGTGAGGACCGTCCGCAAGACCGGGCGCGTGTCCCCGCTCGATCTCGTCCTCGTCTCCTGCCTCATCGGATTGATCATCGGCGAGATCGATCTCGATCGGATCCTGTTCGGCACCAAGGTCATCGCGACTCGATTCTTCGTCAATACGAAGGTGGCGCTCTCCTGGCGTGTCCTCGCCATGCTGATCGTCGTGGGGGTGCCCGTGGCGATCGGCATCTTCGTCGTCGTTCGCCTTCGCGCCTTCTGGTCCGAGGGATGGGCCGCCGTCGCGCAGCCCTGGGGACGCGTGCTGGCGGCGAGCGTCGCGCTCTCCGTGTTCACCGAAATCTTCGAGAAGCAGCTCGGGCACGTGCCGGGAGTGCCGCGCTTCTTTCTCGAGGAGCTATTCGAGCTCGTGGCGGCGATCGGCTTCTTCGTGTCCGCCGCCGCCCGCTCCGGCGCGCGAGGCTCGTCGCCTTCCTCCTGACCGGCGCAGGCGGCGGCCTCCGCCGGTTGACAAATCTGACAAGCGCCGTGACCTTGCTGCCGTCAGGGGGGCGCTCGAAGACCCCCCAAGTAGCTGTCTCTTCACGCGTAAGTCCTTGGCTCGACCCTTGCTTAATACACGTTTGGACGGCTATGTCATCTATCGACTATCGACACTTGGGGGAGCTCATGAAGAAGTGGGTCGTCGCCGCATCGCTCGGCGTCCTGTCGCTCATTGCCTTCGGGCCGTCGGGCTGGTCTCAAAATCAGCCCCTCTCCTTCGGGGTCATCATCTGGCGCAGCCCGACGTTGACGGCGCAGTTCTGGAACCCGATCTTGCGGTACGTCTCGGACAAGAGCGGCGTGCCGCTCCAGCTCAAGGTCGCCCAGACGGGCCCGGAGCACACCGCCATGGTGCGCCGCGGCGAGTACCACTTCCTCTACTCCAACCACAACTTCATCAAGGAGAACGAGGAGAGCGGGTACCGGGTATTTGCGCGGTCGAAGGACGACATCGGCACCGGCGAAATCGTGGTCTTGAAGGACTCGCCGATTCGCTCGCTCGCCGATCTCGGAGGTCAAGAGGTGGTCTTCCCGCACACCGCCGCGTTCTACGGCTATCACCTCCCGATGGACGCGCTACTGCGCAAAGGCATCCAGGTGAAGGTGCACTTCGCCGGTAACCAGGAAGGCGCGATGGGCCAGCTCAAGGCCGGACGCGCCGTCGCGGCCGGCGTGAATGCCGCCGTGATGCGCGCGTTCGCTCAGCGCGAGAACCTGGCCTACCGCACGCTGTGGAGCTCGGACAAGTACGTGAGCCTCGCTCTGTCGGCGCTGCCGTCGGTCCCGGCCGACACGGTCAAGGCCGTGCGCGAGGCGTTTCTCAAGATGGGCGACGACCCCGAGGGTGCCAAGGTCCTGGTGGCCAGCGCCGAAGTCCTCAAGCAGGAGGCGCCGCTGAGATTCGTCGCGTCCAAGGACAGCGAGTTCGACAGCATGCGGAAGTTCTACCGGACGACCCTGGTGAAGGTCGAGCTCCAGTAGTGAGGTTCACGCCCGCCGCGCTCGTGCGGGGCAATGTCTCCCTCACGGCTCGGCTCGTGCTCGGCAGCGGGCTGGCGCTGATGGGCTGCGGCGCCGCGCTGCTGTACTCGATCCTCCGCGGAGAGGTCATCGATCAGCGCACGACCTTGAGCGAGCAGCTCCGCGAGGAGATGAGCTTCGCGCTGCCGGCGATGAGCGGCCCCGCGGTCGTCGGCGACTACGCGGTGATCGAGCAGATGGTGAAGGCGCGCGCCCGCCAGCCCACCATCGCCCGGTTCGCGTGGACCGACAACTCCGGCCACCCGGTCGCGGCGCTCGGCCCGCAGATTCGCGTGGAGGCTCCCGCCTGGTTCATCCAGCGGCTTCACCTGCCGCCGCTCGAGGACTCTCAGCCCGTCCGGGTCGGCGGCGAGAAGTACGGCATGGTCTCGCTGCAGCTCAACCCGGCGCTGTCCGTCAACAAGCTGTGGCGCGGCTTCTGGGAGAAGCTCGGGATTCTGTTCCTGGGCACGGCCTTGTCGCTCGGGGTCACGCTCGTCCTGCTCCGGAGCGGAGTCCAGCCGTTGCGCACCCTGGCCGCGAGCGCGCGCCGTTTCGGCCAGGGCGACTACGCCGTCCGGATCCTGGCCGAGGGGCCGCCGGAGACCGCGCAATGCATCCAGGCGTTCAACAGCATGGCGGAGAACATCGAATCCTTGCTGGCCTCGTTGCACCGCAGCGAGGAGAAGAATCGCCTCCTCGCGCTGCAGGTCGAGCAGTCGAGCGACGCGATCTTCTCGCACGACCAGGGCGGCGTCGTGACTTCCTGGAACCGAGGCGCCACCCGACTCTACGGCCACACCGCGGCCGAAGCGATCGGGCGGCCGCGCCGCGACCTCGATCTCTGGGACACCCGAGACGAGCGCGTCGAGGCGGTGACTCCGGCGTCGTACGAAACGTGCGCCAAGACCAAGACCGGTCAGCTCGTCGAAGTGTCGGTGGTGGCCACACCGTTTCGCGACGAGGCCGGGCGGCCGATGGGTGAGCTCACGATCGTGCGCGACATCAGCGCGCTGAAGCAGAAGGAAGCCGCCGCCGAGGCGGCGAACCGCGCCAAGTCCGAGTTCCTGGCGACCATGAGCCACGAGATCCGGACGCCGATGAACGGCGTGATCGGCATGACCGCGCTGCTGCTCGACACGCCGCTGACGCGCGAGCAGCGCGACTACGCCGAGACGGTCCACCGTTCGGGCGAGGCGCTGCTGGCCATCATCAACGACATCCTCGACTTCTCGAAGATCGAGGCCGGCCGGCTCGAGCTCGAGCCGGTGCCGTTCGCCCTGCGCGAGACCCTGGGCGAGACGATCAAGACCCTGGCATCGCTCGCTCACGCCAAGTCGCTCGAGCTGGCGTACGAGATCCGTCCGGGCGTGCCCGACGATCTCGTCGGAGACATCGGCCGGCTCGGTCAGATCCTCGTCAACCTGGTCGGCAACGCGATCAAGTTCACCGAGCGCGGCGAAGTCGCGGTGCGCGTCGACACCGAGTCGGTGACCGCCGACCGCGTGACGTTGCGCGTCGCGGTCCAGGATACCGGCATCGGCATCGCGGCCGACAAGAGCCGGCTCATCTTCGACGCGTTCGCCCAGGCCGACGCGTCGACCACGCGTCGCTTCGGCGGAACCGGGCTGGGTCTCGCCATCTGCCGGCGCCTGGTCGAGCGGATGGGCGGCCGGATCTGGCTCGACAGCGAGCCCGGGCGTGGCAGCACCTTCCATTTCACCCTGGCGCTCGACCGGGCCCGCGTGCCGGTGCCCCGGCGCGTGGCGGCGTCGTCGCACTCCTTGCAGGGGTTACCGGTCCTCGCCGCTGACGACAACGCGACCAACCGTCGGCTGCTCGAGGCGACCCTGGCCGCGTGGGGCGTGGCCCCGACGATCGTGGAGGACGGACGGGCGGCCATGGTCGAGCTCGAGCGGGCCCGCGCCGCGGGTCGCACATTCAATCTAGTGCTCCTCGACGCCCGGATGCCCGACCTCGACGGCTTCGCCGTCGCCGAGCGCATCCGTCAGCAGCCGGCGCTGGCCGGCGTCACCGTGATGCTGCTGACGTCGGACGTGATGAGCGGTGACCTGGCCCGCTGCCGCGAGCTCGGCGTCGCGCGCCACCTCGTCAAGCCGTTCACGCCGTCGGAGCTGCTGAACGCCGTGCTCCTGGCCCTTGGCCAGTCGGTCGAGCCGACGACGCCGCTGGCACGAGCCTCGCGCGAGGCGTCTATCAACAAGCGCCTGCACGTGCTGGTGGCCGAGGACAACGCCGTCAACCAGCGTGTGATCGTGCGGCTGCTCGAGAAGATGGGCCACATTCCAATCCTGGCGTACAACGGGCGGGAGGCGGTCGAAGCCTACGAGAGCCGTCCGTTCGATGTGGTGCTGATGGACGTGCAGATGCCGGAGATGGACGGGCTCGCGGCCACGCAGGCGATCCGCCAGAGCGAGGCGCGCAACCCGGGCCGGCGCCGGCTGCCGATCATGGCGCTGACCGCGTATGCGATGCGCGGAGATCGCGAGCGATGCCTTGCGGCCGGGATGGACGAGTATCTGACGAAGCCGGTCAAGCCCGAAGAGCTCGCGGCCGCCCTGAACCGGCTCGTCCAGACCGGCCACGAAGCGGATCCGGTGGACCACGCCGCGGCCGCCGGGCTATCGAGCGCAGCGGAGCCGCGCGACCGCGCGCCCGTTGGGAGCGAAGGCGCGCCGGCGGCGGGCGCACCGGTTCCGGTCGTGTCGAGCGATGCCTCGCCTGAAGCCGGATTCGATTTCTCCGCCGCGCTCAACTACGTGGGCGGGGACCGCGAGCTCTTGGACGAGCTGCTCGGCATCTTCGTCGAGGACGCGCCGATCCGGATGAAGGCGCTTCGACACGCCATCGGCAATGCCGAGGCGACGGAGCTGACCCGCGAGGCCCACACGCTCAAGGGGGCGCTGAAGGTGATCGGCGCCACGACAGCGGCCGGCCTCGCTCAGGGGCTGGAAGCACTCGGGCGGGACGGCAACATGGGTGAAGCCGACAAGCTCGCCGTCGCGCTCGAACGAGAGATGGATCGCCTGATGCAGTCCTTGATGGCGTCGAAGCGGGGCTGAGCCCGCCGCCGTCAGGCGACCGCGGCTCGGCTCACGACAACAGAATCAGCAGATCGCGCGGGCCCACGGCGTCGCCCGGCGCCACGTACACCTCGGCCACGATCGCGTCGCGCTCCGCGATGATGTGCGTCTCCATCTTCATCGCCTCGATCGCCAGGAGCGTTTCGCCCCTCGCGACGACCTGACCGGGTCGCACCGCCACCGCGACTACCGTTCCGGCCAACCCGGCGCTCACGTGCGCGGAATTCCCGGTCTGGACCTGCGCGCGTGCGCCCTGGACCGTCGCCGCGGGTGTGGCGACCGTGACCAGCTGGAGCTGGCCGTCGACGGTCGCGAACAAGGTCACGAAGCCGCTGTCGTCGGGCTCCGTCCGGGCGAGCAGGCCGATCACGTGGCGCTTCCCGGGCGCCACCTCCACCTCGATGTCTTCGCCTTCGCGAAGTCCGTAGAAGAACGCCGGCGTCGGGAGCGCCGACACGTCGCCGAAGCGATCCTGGTGTCGCGCGTATTCGACGAAGAGCGCCGGGAACAGGAGCCACGACGACAGCTCACGCTCGCTGACCGGGCGCCGCACCGTGGCCTCGAGCTCGAAGCGCCGCGCCGCCAGATCGGCGGGGGCCAGATAGGCGGCTGCGCGGCCGTAGATCGCGGGCCGGCCCTTGAGCACCTTGCGCTGGAGATCGGCCGGGAAGCCTTCCGGAGGCGCCCCGACCTCGCCGCGAAACAGCGCGACGACGGATTTCGGGAACGCCAGATCGCGCGCCGGATCGAGCACGTCGTCTCGGCTCAGGCCGTTGGCCACCATCGAGAGCGCCATATCGGCCACCGCCGTGGACGTCGGCGTGATCTTCACCAGGTCGCCGAACAGCAGATTCACCTCGGCGTAGCGCTGGCAGATCTCGTCCCAGCGGTGCTCGAGCCCCATGCCCCGGGCCTGGGCGCGCAGGTTCGTGTACTGCGGTCCCGGCATCTCGTGGCGATAGACGTCGGCGGTTCCGGCGCGCATGTCGGCCTCGAACGGCGCGTAGTAGCGGCGGACGATCTCCCAGTAGCGGGACAGCGATTGCAAGGCATCGGGATCGAGCCCCGGATCGAGCTCCGACCCGGCCAGCGCCGACGCCATGGCGCTGAGATTCGGCTGCGCGGTGAGCCCGCTCATCGCGTCGAGGGCGCCGTAGACCGCATCGGCACCCGCGTCGACGGCGGCCAGGACGCTGGCGCCGGCGATACCGCTCGTATCGTGCGTGTCGAAGTGGATGGGAAGCCCGACCTCGCCTCGCAGCGCCTCCACCAGCGCGCGCGCCGCGCGCGGCCGGCAGACGCCGGCCATGTCCTTGATGCCGAGGATCTGCGCGCCGGCCTTCTCGAGCTGCCGCGCCAGATCCACGTAGTAGCGCAGGTTCCATTTCGGGCGCGCCGTGTCGAACAGATCGCCCGTGTAGCACATCGCCGCCTCGCACAACGCCCCGGCGCCGCGCACGGCGTCGATGGCGACGCGCATGTTGTCGACGCCGTTCAGCGAGTCGAAGACGCGGAAGAGGTCGATGCCGGCGTGCGTCGCCTGCGTGATGAAGTGCTGCACGACGTTGTCGGGGTAGCTCGTGTAGCCGACCGCGTTCGAGGCGCGCACCATCATCTGGAGGAGCAGGTTGGGGACGGCGTCCCGCAGCTGCGCCAGCCGCTCCCAGGGATCCTCGCGCAGGAATCGCAGCATGACGTCGAACGTCGCGCCGCCCCAGCACTCGAGCGAGAACAGCTCGGGCGTGAGCCGCGCGTACCCGGGCGCGATCGCCAGGATGTCGTGGGTCCTCACGCGCGTCGCCAGGAGCGACTGCTGCGCGTCTCGGATGGTCGTATCCGTGAACAGGATGCGCTTCTCTCGGCGCATCCAGCCGAGGAAGCGCTCGGGTCCGAGCTCGCGCAGCCGATCCCGGCTGCCCGGCGGGATCGGGCGATCGGTGTCGTAGCGAGGGACCGGTGCCCGGGGCAGGGACGCCGCGGGGCGCGGCCGGCCGAGCATCTCCGGGTTGCCGTTGACGGTCACCTCGCCGAGGAACTCCAGCAGGCCGAACGCGCCGTTCGGCGCCGCCGCGGACTCGACGAGCTCCGGTGTCTCGTCCACGAACCGCGTGGTGTAGGCCCCGGCGGCAAACGCCGGGTGCGCGATCACGTGCTCGAGGAATTCCAGATTCGAGGCGACGCCTTCGACCCGCGACTCACCGAGCGCTCGCGCCATCCGTCCGATCGCCTCCTCGGGGGAGTCGCCCCGGGCGATGATCTTCATGAGCAGGGAGTCGTAGAACGGCGAGACGACGGCGCCGGTGTGAGCGCTGCCCGCGTCCACCCGAATGCCGATGCCCGCGGGGACCTGGCAGGCGGTGAGGCGCCCATGCGCGGGCGCGAATCCGTGGGCCGGATCCTCGGTCGTCACGCGGCACTGGAGCGCGTGCCCCGACACGGTGATCGCCTCCTGTCGCGGCACGCCGGAATCGGGCTCGCCGATCCGGGCCCCGGCGGAGATGCGGAGCTGCGCCTTCACGATGTCGATCCCGGTGACTTCCTCGGTGACCGTGTGCTCGACTTGCAGCCGCGCGTTGACCTCGATGAAATAGAACGCCCGCGTGTGGGCGTCCACCAGGAACTCGACGGTGCCGGCGTGCGTGTAGCCCGCGGCCCGGGCCAGGCTGAGCGCGGCGTCGCACAACGTCGCGCGCTCGGCCCCGGTCAGGTACGACGCGGGCGCCCACTCGGCGATCTTTTGATGCCGCCGCTGGATGGAGCAGTCACGCTCGAACAGGTGCACGAGCGTTCCGTGCAGGTCGCCGAGAACTTGGACCTCGATGTGGTGCGCCCGGCTCAGGAGCCGCTCGGCGTAGATCTCGTCCTCGCCGAAGGCGCCGCGTGCCTCGCGCCGGGCCGCCTCGATGAGCGACCCGAGCTCCGCCGGCGACTCCGCGACACGCAGGCCGCGACCGCCGCCGCCGCGGCTGGCCTTGACCATGAGCGGAAAGCCGATCGACGCGGCGAGTGCTTTGGCCGCCTCTAGATTTCGGGGCAGGGGACCGGTGCCGGGCAAGGTCGGGACGCCCACGGCCCGCGCGAGGGTCCGGGCGGCGACCTTGTCGCCCAGGGCGCGCAGCACGTCCTCGCGCGGGCCGACGAAGGTGAGGCCGGCGCGAGCGCAGGCGGCGGCCATCTCGGGCTTCGCGGCGAGAAAGCCGTAGCCCGGATGGATCGCATCGACGCGCGCGCGGCGCGCCACGCGGATGACGTCGTCCACGTCGAGATACGCGTCGACCGCGCTGCGCCCGGCGCCGACCCGATAGCTCTCGTCGGCGGCGAAGCGATGCCGGGCGGCGCGATCCTCCTCGGAGAAGATCGCGACCGTCCGCATCTGCAGCTCGCGGGCGGCGCGCACGATGCGGATGGCGATCTCGCCGCGGTTGGCGACGAGAAGGCGCGCGATCTTCTGGCTCACGATCGTGTCCTCATCTACGCCAGCGCGACCAGCATCTTGAGCCCGAGCGCGCCGATCACGATCGCGAAGATCCGCTTGAGCGAGCGCTCGGACGTGCGGTGCGCGAGCCGTGCGCCGAAGGGCGCCAGCACCATGCTGCCGACGGTGAACCCGATCAGCGCCGGGACGTAGATGTAGCCGACGCTGTGCGCCGGGAGCCCGGCGGAGCCCCACCCGTTGATCAGATAGCCGATCGTTCCCACCACTGCGATCGGGAAGCCGATGGCCGAGGCCGTGCCGATCGCCGTGTGAAACGGCACGTTGCAGAAGACCAGGAACGGAATCGTCAGGGTGGCGCCGCCCATGGCCGCCAGCGCCGAGCAGACGCCGATCCCGGTGCCGACGAGCAGGAGCCCCGTCGTCCCCGGCAGCTGGCGCGTCGGCTTGGGCTTCCAGTTGAAGAGCATGCTGGAGGCCATGTAGAGCACCAAGACCACGAAGATCACCGCCAGCGGGAACGTCGGGATGTGGCGCGCCAGTAAGGTACCGAGGCCGGTGCCGATGACGATGCCGGGAAGCAGGCGCCGTAGTACGGCCCAGTTGACCGCGCCGTGGCGGTCGTGCGCGCGCAAGCTCGACAGCGACGTGAAGATCACGGTCGCCATCGCCGTCCCGAGTGCCACGTGCAGCATGTGCTCACGCGGAAAGCCCTGCGCCGCGAAGGCCATCGTCGTGATCGGCACCTGGATGCCGCCACCGCCCATCCCGAGCATGCCCGCGAAGAAGCCGATGAACGCGCCGATCGCCACGTACACGAGCAGCCACTGATCCACGCTCTCTTCTCCCCTGTCGATGCGCTCGCATCGACATGGCCACTCGCGAAGCGCGATCGGTGGTCGGAAATCCGAGACCGGGACACCGCGCGCCGCGACGGTCGTGAGCCGATGTGAGAGTATCGGCGAACTTCGTCCCGCGAGACACGGGAATCGGTGTCCAGGGCTGCCGAATCGCTGTCTCGGGTTGCTAGGTGCCCACCCCGCGGGCAGCGTGGCGACCCTGCGCGCCGCGGGTCAGCGCGGCGAGCGTCGGTACGTGCTCGGCGCCCTTCCGGTAATGCGCTGGAACACGTGGGCGAGATGCGAGGTGTCGGCGAAGCCGAGGCGCGCGGCGATCGACTCGAGCTTCTCGTCGGTGTGCGCCAGCAGGTCCTGGGCGATCGACACGCGGACACGGGTGAGATAGTCGCGCACGCTCATGCCGATCTCGGAGCGGAAAAGATGTGCCAGATGGCTCGCCGAGATGTCGGTGATCTCCGCGATGCTGTCGACGGTCAGGTCCTCGTCGTAGTGCCGGCTCAGATGGGCGATCGTGCGGGCCACCGATTCGCCGAGCCGCGGCCAGGGCCCGCTCAGCCCGTCACCCGGCGGGAGCACGGAGCCGATGCGGCTCAGCAGATCCTCGAATCCGACCGGCGGCCGGAGGACGCCACGGATGTTCAACGTCTCCCACACCGGCGGCGCGCCCAGGTACACGTCGTCGCACACGACGAGCACAGGGCACGCGGGCAGCTGGGCGTTCAGCGCGCCGAGAAACCGCCCGGCCTCGGCCGTGGAGCGCTTGACGTTCAGGACGACGCAGGTGGGACGGAAGCGGAGCATGTCGTTGAGACCGTCGACCAGGGTCGGGCTCGTCTCGACGCTGGTCGCCCGTGACAGCACGACGGCGAGCGTCGCGCGCCAGCCCGGATCGCCGCCGACGAAGAGTACCCGGTGGGTCCGGGGCAGCCGCGCGTCGCGATCGGGGCGGTCGCGCTCGACCGAGGCGCCGAGCCGCCGGGCCCGCTGCTCGAGCGCCTGGCGGATCGAGGCGAGCAGCTCGTCTTCCTGGAACGGCTTCGTGACGTAGTCGGCGGCGCCGAGCTTCATCGCCGCGACGGTGGTCCGCACTGTCTTGACCGCGGTCATCATGATGACGGGAATGTCCGGCTCGACCGCCTTGAGCTCTTGCAAGATCTCGAGCCCGTCCACCTCGGGCATCAGGATGTCGAGCAGGACGAGATCGACGCGCTCGGCGCCCACGATGCCGAGGGCGCTCCGTCCGTGCGGCGCGTCGAGCACCGTGTAGTGCTCGTCGAGGGCGAAGCGCAACGCCTCGCGAACTCCGGCGTCGTCGTCGACGATGAGCACCACCGGGCGCTCGTTGACGGGCGAGTCGGGCGGTGACGGCTGTCGTTCGTGCTGGGCGCTGTCGTTGGCCCCGTTCGAATGCAGGCTATCGCGCGCTTCCTTAGGAACGACGGGCACTTGCGAATTACCACGGTATGATTTCACGCCCAGAGCCTGACACAGGAAACCGCAGTCCCCTACAGAAATTCCACAGCCCTGGACATTGACTGGCGGCGCTCCGTCTCCGACTGTGGGGCCGACCCGGCGGGACCCGACGGGAAGGGCTTAGTCCGCCTCGAGTTACGCGCGGCGGAGAGAGGGATCGGGAGAAAAAAGGCGCATGATCAAGCCGAGAACGCCCACCTCACTCGCCGGTCTCGTGGCCGCCCTCGTCTTCATGACTGCCCCCAGCGCGGCGCAGGAGACTATCCGCGTCGGGATCGGTCATCAGAGCCTGTGCACGGACACCTACTCGGGCGGCATCACGGTCAAGCAGCTCGGGCTCCTCGAGAAGCACCTTCCGCGCACGGGAAAATACGCGGGCGCGAAGTACGACGTCGTGTGGGAGGACTACACCTCCGGGCCGCCCATCACGAGCCAGATGCTCGCCGGCAAGCTCGACATCGGAGTCATGGGTGACTATCCGCTGCTCGTCAACATCGCCCGCTTCCAGGAGACGAACAGCCTGCGATCGGTGATCGTCTCGATGACCGGCTACAACGTGAACGGCTCCGGGAACTCGATCGTGGTGCCGTCCGACGCGCCGATCTATCGGTTCGAGGATCTCAAGGGCAAGAAAGTCTCGGTGCCCTTCGGATCGGCCGCGCACGGGATGCTCCTGAAGGCCCTGGTCGACCGCGGGCTCAGCCAGGAGTTCTTCACCTTGATCAACCAGGCTCCGCCGATCGGCGCCACCAGCGTCCAGGAGAAGAAGATCGACGCGCACGCGGACTTCTGTCCGTGGGGCGAGCTCATGGAGTTCAAGGGCTTCGCGCGGAAGATCTTCGACGGCAGTCAGGCGTCGGTCGCGTATCTGCACGGTCCCGTCGTCCGCAAGGACTTCCTGGAGAAGTACCCGGAGATCGTCGTGGCCTATCTGAAGGCGGTCATCGAGGCCAACGAGTGGATCACCAAGAATCCCGAGGAGGCGACCACGAAGCAGGAGCAGTGGACGTCCATCCCCAAGGAAGTCCTCTACCTCTACTTCGGGCGCGGTGGCTTTCTCACGCTCGACGCGACCATCAAGCCGAAGTGGGTCGAGGTGCTCAAGTACGACGCGTCTGTCCTCCAGAAGATGGGAATCATCAAAGGCGCCGACGTCGAGGGATTCATCGACGATCGCTTCGTCAAGCAGGCGTACCGTGAGCTCGGCCGCGACTACGCGCGCGAGCAGCGCCTGGTGGTGACCGGCACCTCGCCCATGGAGGGGAAGGACGCGAGCACGGGCGCCGCGATCAAGGATCCGCGTGCGGCGGCCGAGATGTGGCTCAAGGGCGAGCCGATCAAGCCCTACGCGTCGCTGGCGAGCTTGATGGGTGCCCTGCGGGAGGCCGAGCATGCGGGCCGCGTCGTCAGCGCCGCGTACGTGTTCGACTACCCGACGGGCCTCAAGCTCTTCGCCCATCGGGCGTTCTACGTCGCGGGCGGCAGCGGTAAGGCCGCCACCGCGTCGCTCGTGGCGTTCGCCTGGAAGGAAGAAGCCGAAGCCTTCGCCACCAAGAACGGCGGCAAGGTCCTCTCACTCGAGGAAGCGAAGAAGCTGGGGGCCGCCAAGTAGTGGCCACCGCGCCACTCGTCGGCGCCCCGGCCGCGCCGGCGGAAGCCGCCGAACCCCTCCGACTGGTGGGCTGGCGGCGGCCCGTGCTGCGCGCGTCGTCGATCGGGCTCTTCCTTCTGGCGTGGCACGTCGCGACCCAGTGGGACCTCGACCTCTACGTGCGCTTCCAGAACATCCCGTCGCCCGGCGACGTCCTCGCGGAAGCGATCGCGCTCTTCGGCAGTGCGGGCTTCTATGTGCACATCCTGGCCAGCCTCGAGCGCATCTGGCTCGGCTTCGCCATCGCCACGGTCCTCGGCGTCGGGCTCGGCCTCGTCATCGGCTGGTTCGCGGCCGCCGAGGACATCCTGTTTCCGCCCATCGAGCTGCTCCGTCCGATCCCGGCGGTGGCATGGGTGCCCATCAGCATCATGCTCTGGCCCACCGAGCGGTCGAGCATCGTGTTCATCACGACCCTGGGCGCCTTCTTCCCGATCGTGCTCAACACGATCCACGGCGTCGAAGGCATCGACCGTCAGCTCGTGCGCGCCGCCACGAGCCTGGGCGCGGGACGCACCGCCATCTTCCGCGAGGTCGTCCTTCCGGGAGCGCTGCCGTCGATCGTGACGGGGCTGTCGGTCGGGATGGGCGTGTCGTGGATCTGCTTGATCTCGGCCGAGATGATCTCGGGACAGTTCGGCGTCGGCTACTTCACGTGGGTCGCCTACGGCATCGTGAAGTACTCGCAGATCGTCGTCGGCATGCTGACGATCGGCGTGCTCGGCATGCTGTCGAGCCTCGTCATCCGGCTGGTCGGCACGCGCTGCATGCCGTGGCTGCCTCGCCGCGACAAGGGCGGAGCGTGACGCCCATGGTGAACGGCGCGGGCACCGGACGCATCGAGATCACCGACCTCGGCATCGTGTTCGGGCGCGATGACCGGCGGGTCGAGGCGGTCCGCCGGTTCACGCTGATGACGACGCCGGGCGAGTTCGTGGCGCTGCTGGGCCCGTCCGGCTGCGGCAAGACCACCGTCCTCAACGCGGTCGCGGGCTTCGTGCAGCCGACGGTCGGGCGGGTGATGGTGGACGGCGAGCCGGTCGTGGAGCCGGGCGCGGATCGAGGGATGGTGTTTCAGCAGCACTCGCTGTTCCCGTGGAAGACGGTGCTCGCCAACGTCGAGTTCGGGCTCAAGATGCGCGGGATCGGATCGATCGAGCGGACCGCCCAGGCTCGGCGCTATCTGAATCTCGTCGGCCTCGCCGGCTTCGAGCGCGCCTACCCGGGCGAGCTCAGCGGCGGCATGCAGCAGCGGGTCGGCATCGCCCGCGTCCTCGTCAACCGGCCGCGCGTGATGCTCATGGACGAGCCGTTCGGCGCGCTCGACGCCCAGACGCGGCTGACGATGCAGGAGCTGCTGCTCGGCGTCTGGCGCGAAGTGCGGACGACGGTGCTCTTCGTCACCCACGACATCGACGAGGCGATCTTCCTCGCCGACCGCGTCGCGGTCATGACGGCGCGGCCCGGTCAGATCCGCGACCTGATGCCGGTGAAGCTGCCGCGGCCGCGCCCCGCCGAGGTCATCGCGACCGCGGAATTCATGTCCCTGAAGGCGCGCGTGCTCGCCCAGGTTCGCGAGGAAAGCGGCCGCGCGTGGATCGAGCCGCGGCCGTGAGCGCGCTGCGGGCGCTGGGGACGCGAATCTCCGAGCGGCGACGGATGGTGGCGGCGGCGACCCTGGCCGTCTTCGCCGTCTATCAAGCGTTGATCCTCGCCATCCTGGTCGGCGGTCTCGGCGGCGTGCCGAATTACGTGCGGCTCTATCCGGCGTGGGAGAACGCGCGCCGCATCGTCCGGCTCACCCCGTCGACGGCGGACGCCGTCACGCTCATCGGGCGCGAGCCGCTGCTCGAGTACGGGCGGCGTCATCCCGCCTTCGGTGTGGCCGTGTGGAGCTACGAGCTGACGTGGTCGAGCCTCGCGTTCTTCGTCTCGTTCTCGGCGCTCGTCGGCCTCTACCTGGGCATTGGCGGTCTGGCGACGCGCTGGGGCGCGGTGGGCTCGCTGAGCGGCGCCGGCATCGTCGGTCTGCTCGGCGCCAGTGTGTCCTCGCTCACCCACTGCGGCCTCGGCTCCTTCGGCGTGCTGCTCGCGGTGTCCGGCGTCTCGGCGACCACCCTCCTGTGGTTCCAGCGCCTCGAGCCCGTGCTGATCCCGACGGGATATGCGCTGATCGTGCTGGCGATCGTCGCCCGGGCGAGGGGCCTCGCTCCCGCGTGGCCGGTGGCCGCGACGTGAGAGCCCCCGCGGCGCTGCTCGCGGCGCTCCTGCTCCTGTCCGCCTGCTCGAGGGGACGCGGGGAGATGATTCCGACGTTCGAGCTCGTGGATCAATCCGGCTCGATCGTGAAGTCCGCCAATCTCCGGGGGCGCGTCCTGGTGGTCAGCTTCGTCTTCACGACGTGCACGGAGGCGTGTCCGCTCATCACCGCGCAGCTCGCGCGAACGCAGAGCCGGGTCCGCACGGAGAAGCTCGCCGAGCGCGTGCGCTTCGTCTCGATCACGCTCGATCCCGCCACCGATCGCCCCGACGTGCTGCGGCGCTACGCCGATCGCTACGGCATCGATCTGACGAGCTGGGACTTCCTGACCGGCGCGGCGGACGACGTGGGCCGCGTGGTTCGCGCCTTCGGGCTCAGCGCCGTCGCGCGGGAGCGAATCGTCCACGGCAGCCTCGTGGTGCTGGTCGACGAGAAGGGCCGGATCGCCGAGCGGCGGACGGACCTCGAGCTCGACCCGGAGCGGCTGCTCGGCTCGCTTCGCAAGCTCCTCGGCTGAGGAGCCGGAGTACACTAGCGCCCGCCATGCGTCTCGGCGTCCTCATTCCGACCCGCGGTGTGGTCATGCAGTCGGCGCAGCGGCCTCCCGTGGAGGAGTGCTGGACGATGGCGCGCCACGCGGACCGGGCCGGCTACGACGCCGTATGGGTCGGTGACAGCATCGTCGCGAAGCCGCGGCTCGAGCCGCTCACGACCCTCGCCTATCTGGCCGGGATCACGACCCGCGTGCGGCTGGGGACGGCGGTGCTGTTGCCGGCGCTGCGCCACCCCGTCGTGCTCGCCCACCAGATCGCGAACGTCGATCAGATCTCGCGCGGACGTGTCGTCATGGGGCTCGGCGTGGGCTGGAGCCTGCCGTCGGCGGAGCGCGAGTGGGCGGCGTGCGGCGCCGACCACAAGCGGCGCGTCCGCCGGCTCGAGGAGCACGTCGAGATCTGGCGCATGCTCTGGCGCGGCGAGCCGGTCACCCATCGTCACGGCGACGTGGAGCTGACCGACCACACGATCGGCCCGCTGCCCTGGAATCCGGCCGGACCACCGGTCCTCATCACCGCGGCGAACCGCGGAGAGATGCTGGCCGCCCAGTTCGAGCGCTTCGGCCGGCTCGGCGACGGGATCATCACGACCTACGTCCACGCCGAGGAGTGCCGGCTCGTGCGGGAGCGCGCCGAGGAAGCGCTGGCCCGGCACGGTCGCGCGGGAGCGCGCTTCGAGCTCTGCGTGTACACGACGGTCCGGATGGAGGACGATCCGCGCGTGGCCGAGCGCGTGACCACCGAATTCCTGGCGACCTACTATGGCGGGGGCGTGCACTCGCGCGGCACGATGGGGCTCGGCCCCGCCGACGTGGTGATCGCCGCGCTCCGGCGGTACGCCGCGGCCGGCGTCAGCGATCTCTGCATCCGGTTCGTGGGCGACGACCAGCTCGCCCAGCTCGAGCGATTCACCGCCGAGGTCTTGCCCGCCCTTCGCGACTGATGGAAGGTCCACAACGACACCCGGGAGAGCATCGATGAAAATCCGATTCGACCAGTCCGCCCCGTACGAAGTCGAGGAAGCGGACGCACCCTTCGCCAAACCCGACGGCCAGGAGCTCCTGGCGCGCATCTATCGGCCCACCGGTGACGCCGACGCGCCGCTGGCGGCGCTCGTCGACGTTCACGGCGGCGCCTGGAGCCGCGGCGATCACCTGACGGGCGCGCTCCATTGCCGAGCCCTCGCGGCCTCCGGCCTCGTCGTCGTCTCGCTCGGCTTTCGCCAGGGCTCGGCCGCCAAGCACCCGGCGGCGAGCGCGGATGTCGCGGCGGGCGTGCGCTACGTGCGCGCGCACGCGCGCCGGCTCGGCGCCGATTCCCGGCGCGTCGGGATCGTGGGGAGCTCGAGCGGAGGCCAGCTGGCGCTGCTCGCGGCGCTCAAGCCCGGCGCGCCCGAGTTCGCCGGCACGCCGATCGTCGCGCCCGACGGCTCGCTCGACGCGGCTCCCGGCGACGAATCGGTGGCGTTCGTGCTGGCGCTCTACCCGGTCGCGGATCCGCTCGCGCGCTTCCGCTACGTGGTCGGCCGGCAGAACGACGGCTCGGGCTTCGACGCCGCTCGCTTGATCGCTGCCCACCACGGTTACTTCCTGAGCGAGGCGCAGATGGCGGAGGCGAGCGTGACGCGCATCGTGGCGGCGCGCGAAGC
>Ga0075424_100002017_pt1 | contig 18291 bp, 15 predicted proteins | sample SoiMethybrSBSTD3_FD_75301 | JGI IMG/M metagenome (GOLD analysis project Ga0075424, IMG submission 75301) | Bulk soil microbial communities from a Populus tree surrounding site in Tennessee, USA - Soil MetaG P. TD hybrid SBSTD3 | ecosystem: Environmental > Terrestrial > Soil > Tree plantation...
GACCACGGCGGTGATTGGCAATTGTGGCGTAGGGTTTGCGCCGTGCAAGCCGGAGCAGCGTGACATGCTGATCAAGCTCATGGAGGGGGTCGAGGATATCCCAGAGGTCGTGCTGACCGAGGGCCTTCCATGGAACTGGGAATCTTTTGAGGATTATCTCGATGCGCTCGACGCGCGCCACTACGATCTCGATGTCGTCACGCAGGTACCACATGCGGCCGTGCGCGTCTTCGTGATGGGCCAGCGCGGTGCCGACCGAGAGCCGGCGACCCCAGATGATCGTGTTCGCATGTCGGCTCTGGCAGCAGCCGGTGTGAAAGCAGGTGCCCTCGGTTTCTCGACGTCGCGCACGATCAACCATAAGACGCTTGACGGTCGCCATATACCAACCTTGAAGGCCGATGAGGCCGAGCTGGCCGAAATCGCCCAAGCGTTGACCAAGGCGGGTAGGGGCTGGCTGCAGGTGATTTCAGACTTCGACGACCCCGAGAAGGAGATGGCATTGCTGCGCCGTCTCGTCGAACGGTCTGGCCGGCCGTTGTCAATCACCATACTGCAACGTGATAACAAACCCGAGGAGTGGCGGCGTCTAATGGCGCGCGTTGCAGAGGCACAAAGGGCTGGCCTGCCTATGATGGGGCAGGTATTGACGCGGCCGACCGGCATCATGCTCGGTTTCGAAATCTCGCAAAATCCTTTCGTCGGCCGCCCCAGCTGGAGTGAGGTCGAGCCCCTGCCGTTCCCCGAGAGGATGAAGCGCCTGGTTGAGCCACAATTCCGCGCGCGCCTTATCGCAGAGACCGTCCAGGACGAGACGCTCTCCCGCCGCGTTACGAAGTGGGAGCGAATCTTCCCGCTCGGCGATCCACCTGATTACGAGCCTCCGGCCGAGACAAGCATCGCGGCAATGGCCGCGCAGCAAGGAAGGAAGCCCGCCGAGGTGGCCTACGACCTATTGCTCGAAAATGGCGGTAAGTCGATCCTCTATCGTCCGCTGAGCAACTACACCTACGGCACGCTCGACACCGTGCACGACATGATGTGTCATCCAAATACGCTGATCGGTCTCGGCGACGGTGGTGCGCATGTCGGCATTTTATGTGACGCGAGCGCCATCACATATATGTTGACACACTGGACGCGCGACCGCCGGCGCGGGCCGCGCGTGCCACTGCCTTGGGCCATCAAAAGACTGACGAGGGATAACGCGCGAGCAATTGGGCTCAACGACCGGGGCATCCTTCGGTGTGGCGCCAAGGCCGACATAAACGTGATCGACTACGACCGGTTGAGGCTTCATTCGCCTGAGGTCGTCTACGACCTCCCGGCTGGAGGTCGCCGTCTCATCCAGCGCATTGACGGTTATGTCGCCACGCTGGTTTCGGGCAAGATCGTCATGCGCGACGGCCAACCAACTGGTGTTCTGCCTGGCCGCCTCGTGCGAGGTTCGCAGGTCGAACCGGAGCTGGCCAGACAATCATAAATGGAATGGAAAGTGCACGCTGAGACGAGTGTGCTCACAACGATGAGCGCCCATTCTGCAACCGCTGAGACGCGCCAATCGTATGGGCGGCGGAGGGTCCCTCATGAAAGTCTCATATTTTGAAACCGGCCGCTATCGGCCGCCAGCGGACGCGCCGGCAATCTGGCCGATGCCCGCCTCCGCATATGAGAGCAGCGAAGGCGTGCGCGTTTTTCGAGGAATGATCGAGCGGATCGCATTGGCAGAAAAACTCGGGTTCGATTGGGTCAGCTTGTCGGAACACCACTATTCGCCGCGCATCCTGACCCCCTCGCCGGCGATTGCAGCCGCCTATGTTGCGGCCCGCGTCCATACGATCAAAATCGCACTGCTCGGCCCCATCGTTTCGCACAGCAACCCGGTGCGCATCGCAGAGGAACTGGCGATGCTTGATACGATCGCCGACGGGCGTCTGGTGGTTGGGCTGCTACGCGGGACGCCGAACGAGACACTGACCTATGACCTCAATCCCCAAGAGTCCCGGGAACGGACCGATGAGGGGATGGAACTGATCTTGAAGGCTTGGACCGAGCCGCACCCGTTCACCTGGCAGGGCCGGCATTTCCGCTATCGCACGGTGTCAGTCTGGCCGCGTCCCCTGCAGCAGCCGCATCCCCCGACCTTCGCGCTCGGTACCAGCCGGGAGGCAGGGGCGTTCGCGGCTCGCAACAAGATAGGTTTGGGTGTGTCCTACGGTCCGTTTGAGGTCATGGGCAAGGTGACCGCCTATTACCGCGAACAATGTGTGCAGCGCGGCTGGGACCCTGGACCGGATCAGATCATCTTCCGGGCTAACATCGTTCTGGCCGAGACGGATGGACAGGCGCAACGGGCGATGGAGATGTATCCAGCGCGAGCCCCCTTCTCACTGCCTGATGGCGTTGCCTCCGCACTGTTGGCACTGGACGCCCGCAACATCGCCGGCGAAGCGAGGCCTGCAAGCGTCAACCGCGCGTTACCGATCAATTTCTTTGGCGGGCCCGATACGGTTGTTGATCAGTTCCGGCGCTGCCGCGAGGTGATCGGAGCCGGCATCATCGATCTTGGCTTCAACACCCCAGGTACAACCGATCCAGCTGCGCTGCTCGATGCGCTCGATCTGTTCGGGCGGAGGGTGCTGCCGCGCATCCGCGACATGTGAGGGAATAATATGGGATTGGCGATCCGGGACGGATCCGTCGACGCGAACGGCTTGCGTATCCGCTACGAGGAGGTGGGGGAAGGGCCGCCTCTCGTTCATCTGCACGGCGCGTACGGGCTTGGGTTGACGTCGGCGCACGAACTGCTGAGCCGCGCTTTCCGAGTCATTGCATTTGAGATGCCGGGCTTCGGAGCGGCCGACAACGAGAAAACGCAAACGGTTCAGGACCTGGCGACGACGATGGCGGCGGCGGCTGAGGCTTTGGGTCTCGCTCGATTCAATCTGATCGGCACGTCATTTGGTGGTACGGTCGCATCCTGGATGGCGGTGCAGCGCAGCGATCTGGTTGCAGCCTTGGTATTGGATGCCCCATCGGTGATCCAGCCGGATGGGAGCGAGCCCGTCTCCGGCTCGCCCGAGCAAATCGCACGCCGGCTCTATGCTCACCCGCAGCGGGTTCCGCCAATACCTGTGGTCGAGCTCGCCATGGCCGCGCGGCGGTTGACGCTCGTGCGGCGCCTGAGCGGCCCAGCACGAGATAGACTGCTGGAAGACGGGCTGCGGAGGCTCAAAGTTCCGACCTTGGCGATGTTCGGTACACAGGACACGGTGATCCCAGCAGAGATGGGGCGCATTTACAAAGAGCTCATTCCGAATGCGCATCTGGTGTTCGTTTACGACGCCGGCCACGCGCTGATGGTTGAACGGCCAGAAGCCTTCGCGGAGGTAGTCACCGATTTCCTCGAACGGACTGACGCCTTCATCATCAGCCGGACCAAAACCATGGTCTTTCCCTAGAAATGCTTGCATGTTGCAGCTCGCCCTTCCTGTCAGTCCGTGACCGAGGCGGGCACCTCTGAAGGCTGCAACGTGCGCAAGAGTGGACCCCAGCCGATTCGCTCAGAGTGCGGGAGACCCTTCACGTTGGCAGGGTCTCGGACGTCCAGGCGAAGGCGGTGCAAGGGCCAGTCTATCCTCGGCAGTGACCCTCTAGAATGCGTGACCCCTTATGCAACGACTGGATGCGATCCTTTCGCACGGTTCAGCGATGTTGGCTCCCGCCGCTGTGTTCGTCGAAAATCCTCCACCAGCGCCGCGAACCAAAGCGTACCGCTTCCAGTCGGTGCTCGTAGTAACCGGTAGCGCTATCGTCATCGCCGCGCTGCGGATCGACACTCGAAGTGTAGGCGCGATACTGTTGAAGGTATCCGCGCTTTTTCTTCTTGTGGGTCGCCGCATCAGCGGGCGTGACAAAAGCAACGGTAGCGACAAGCGCAATGACCCCGTAAATCACTTTCATCGTTCTCGCTCCAAGTGGGCTTCCGCTGCAGCTGTAAACGTCGGGGCAGGTCCAATCATTCATTCTCTCACGCAGGTGTGAATTCCAACCTGCTGTAGGGGCCTGCGCTAGGAGCCTGCGCCAGGAGCCTGCGCCAGGAGCCTGCGCTAGGGGTATGTCCCGGCGCTGCGGTTGTCCGCCAGGAGGGCCGACCATTTGCCTGCTGCCGTCACCTCATCAGGAGGCGCAGGGTCCCCTTGACGCCCGAACGTATAGCGATTGGCGCGATGCTCGTCGCCCGAGCCGAGCCCGGGCCATTCCCGAACGTTCAGATCGATCTCTTGCAGACGTTCGCCCACCAAGCCGTTATTGCCATCGAGAACACGCGCCCATGCGTAGTCGACAGAGGCGATCACGCGAGCTGAGCGAGGCACCAGACCAGCAGACGGCGACATCCTGCACCTGCCGATCCGAAGCCCGCCGATCCGAAGCCCCGATCCGAAGGCCGCCGATCTGAAGACTGGTTCAGATCATGCTGACAAATGCAATCCGGCTCTCTCGGCGGCGCGCTGGGCGACCGCCTTTCCGGTCGGAGTGAGAATCCTTACAGAGAGCTGACGTTGGCCCATGTATAGTGGTTTTCACACCTTCCTTCTCAGTAAAAACCCCCATGCATGCACCGCCGGCTCTGTATCAGCTTTCGCGTTAAAGGGCGAGCGGTGCCACACACTGCTTAACTGCGGAACCAACTTGGTGCGTCGGGCCCAAGTATTCCGCGGGGCGTACGCCGGGGGACCTTATTGGCAAACTCCGTCAAAATTGATCGTTACCTCGTGACCGCCACGGGGAAAGCGAGCACGTGGATGACGATTGGTGCGGCCGTTGCCATCGCGCTAGTCTATTTTCTGGCAGCCCGGCTAGGGCTCTCTCTTCTCGCCCAACCCGCTGACGTGGCCGTGTTCTGGCCTGCGTCAGGGGTCGCAACTGGAATCCTAGTTGCCGCCGGTCGGCGCGCCGCCGTGGCGTCCGTGGCGGGTGTTCTGATGGGCACTATCGCCGCGAACCTCGTGAGCGGCATGACTTTTTTTTCCTCTTTCCTTATCGGACTGTGCAATACCAGCGAAGCTCTACTGGTCGCCTGGCTGCTCGAGCGGTGGTTTGGGTCGGCATTCACTTTTAGCGATGTGCGTCGGGTGGTGTGCTTTTTCGCAGCGGCTGGGTTCGCTGCTGCAACCTTTGCGCTCGGCGGTGCTGCGGTCATGGTCGAGTTGACCGCGACGCCATTCTGGGAGGTTTGGCGCCTGTGGTTCCTATCACACGCCATCGGCATCGTGGTCGTCGCCCCGTGCTTGATCGAGCTCGGTCAATTGACGCGCGAGCGTCCAACCCGAGCCAAATTGACCGAGGGAGTAGGGGTTCTCGCCCTCATCATCCTGGCCAGCATCTATGCTGTCGCACTGCCGACGGGGTCTTGGCTCTCATTTGATTCCGACGCCGTCGTGTTTCCACTGCTGCTGTGGTTGACGGCCCGCAAGCTGCGGACGTTCGCAATCGCCGGCGCTTTCGTCGTATCGATGATGGTCATAGGCGCGACCACCTACGGCATAGGCCATTTTGGCGATGTGAGCGTATCGATCTTTGCGCGCGTGCATGGGGCTCAAGTCGTTGGCGCCATGGTGACAGCCTTTACACTTATTTTGACAGCGCTGTTCGCAGAACGCGAGCGCGCCGAGCTCGCCCTGGCTGAACGCAACGCCCAATTCAATCTTGCTCGATGTGCGGCCCGCGTTAGTACTTATGCCTACGACAAAACCTCAAGAACCATGCATCTGTCCGAGGCGAGCGCTGCAATATTCGGCCTACCTCGCAACACCACCAAAATGACGGCCGATGAATGGCGGTTGCGTGTGCATCCAGAGGATTTGCAGCGACTGGATGTCGAACGGCAGAGCGCATTTAAAGAACGGAGAACTGAGCTTGTCTCCGAGTTTCGCATTATCCGCCCAGACGGTGAAGTCAGGTGGATCGAAGCTAGAGCCCTAATTACTTATGATGCCGCCGGACATGCTTGTCGCATGCTGGGCGTCTACATTGACATCACCGAGCGCAGACGAGCCGAGGACCACAAGAGCCTCTTAATCGCGGAGCTCGACCATCGCGTAAAGAATATTCTCGCGTGCGTCGCCGTCATCGCGCAGCACACACGCGATGCGACCAAGTCAATGGATGATTTCCTGAAGCTACTCAATGGTCCGGCTACATTCTTTGGCCAACACGCATGCTCTCTTGAGCCGCAACCGTTGGCACGGCGTCAGTCTCGCCGAGCTCGTGCGTGGCGAGCTTGCTCCCTGGATGCGGGAGGGCAACACGCTCATCGATGGGCCCGATATTGTGCTCACTGCGGAGGCGACACAGCCCGTGTCGATGGTTCTGCACGAGCTCGCTACGAATGCCACCAAGTATGGTGCCTTTTCCAATGGGCATGGCCGGATTTCGGTATGCTGGCGAAGGCACTCCCACAGTGACGCGAGGAGTAAGCTGGTCCTTGAATGGCAAGAGGCCGGCGGACCATCGGTTTCAGCAACCAGTGCCCACGGATATGGCACGTCCGTGATCCAGAATATCATCCCCTATGAGCTCGGAGGGAGCGTGGATTATGAACTCGCGCACGGGGGCGTCCGATGCAGACTGGAGATACCGGCCAAATGGTTGCAACATTCAACTAGCGTGTAGTTCTCGCGCCTCGAAGAGCCGTTCGCGCACCGGCCCACGGTGAAATCGCATTCCGCGAACCGCTCCAGTCCAAGCGCAGAGAGAGCATCGCTGTTAGCTTATTCCCATCGGGGGCGAATAAGGAAAAGCTGCGTCCGGATGTGATGACTATGTCACTAGGCCGTCCGGTGCAACTCTGGCGGCCGCTCCCGGACGATCTCGGCGAACGGGACTGACAACGATCACCTCGTCAGCAACGCATCAGGCCGGGGCACGATGTTTTTGGCCTTGGGCGATATTACGCGAATTCCAGGTGATGAGGATGGTATCGCGTGTGGTTTGACTGGCCGTAATCAACTCCCGCCCGTGATAACTCTGCCGCGCCGCACAGTCGTTGACGGCGAACGCATAGGCGCTGTTGGGTTTAAACGGGAAGCGCTTGATCTCCTTGAATTTGCGACCAATGATACGGTGCGTGAGCGGCTGCCTGATATAAAGCGATGTGCCAAGATCGTCCTGCCCATCTTTGGCGGGCAAATAAAACTGCATCGTCACCACGCGCGGTTGCCCATCGGGATGCGGTTTGATTCGGTAGTCCTGATAGTCGCGGATCAACATGACATTGGGAAAGGCCGGCTGCTCGATCACCGTGGGCTGGGGACAGCCGAGGCGAATGGCAATGTCGCCTGCAAGCTTCGCATAAACGGCACGCCGGAACTTGTCGGACTCAAGCGCTTCGGTGATCCCCTCCCAGAAGGGACGTCGGGAATTGTCGATGCGGCCCAGCTCACCCTCGGTCAAACACAACCGATCACGGGTCGACTCTCCCTGACCGTTTTTCCAGCGCTTGGCATTGAACGGGAGATAGGAGGCCTTGGCGGGTAGGTTGGCGATTATCTGCTCGTAGATGTCATCCGGAAAGACGTTCATCATATAGAAATGCTGGAAGGGCCACGTCTCAACCTTCGCATCCGTCACGCGCTCCACCAGCTGCTTGACAATACTCTCCACCGAGCCAGGCGCTTGGCGGAGCGAGTGGGTCGCATGGGCCACTCCCTGCTGATCTGCATCCATGGGGCGTCGCCCTCCTCGTATCGGGCATTACGTGTGCAGGCAGGGGTTGTAGACTGCGGGTGATTGTCGAGCAAGGCGAAGGAGTTGCGACGCGGCAACACCGATCTTGCCACCGGTTCGCAAGGCAACGCACTGCGGCTCGTCCCGGCGACCTGGCGTCGCCTTGATCCAGCCGCGGTCGCCGCACCACGCCCACTCCTGCTCCCCTGCCGTGATGCGTTGGCACGCGACCATTCCGCCTGGCATTGCGGACTTGGGCACTCGCCGGTTGCAGCGCGGGCACTGTGGAAAACAACCTCCAAGGGAGACTGGACACAGGCGCGAAGAACGCCGAAGCCCCGCTTGACAAAGGGACGCCTCATGTCCGACGTAACTCACGCAATGCGCAAGTTTAAGGTGCTCGCGAGCGGGACCAACCGCTGTAATATCAAGACGCGCGATACAACACGACCTCCCCAAGGCTTCTTCTCGACGATCGCATGGGTATGCCCCGCTAACCCTTTGGTCAGCGCTGGCCGCACCGCTGACGAAATTGAACAGGATCGGAAGATGGGTCGCCCCACTGCGTCACTGACAGGTGTCCCGCTGCTGACCGCGGCGTGGGTCGCCGACGGCGTGATCCTAAAGCGGCGTAATCCCCTATCTGTGCGTCCCGCTGATCGCGCCGGCCCTGTTGCGAAATCGTTCACGCCGACTCGCTTGAGGGCGATCCCCGCAACCGCACCGCGGGTCGGCGGACCAGCGACAAACGTTTGACCGCCCTCACCGGCGAGTGACCAATCTCTACCGTTGGCACTGGCGCTATTGTGTTGGGACGTCAATCGACACCGATCAGGTCACGACACAGTTGAGGCGACCATAAGTGCCGAGCCGGGAAGAGATCAACACTTGGTGATAGAAGCAAAAGGCTCGTCTGGATGCCGCATTCGCCGACGCAGAATTGCTGCGCCGCAATGCCGGGCGTCATCCCGTCCCAACGGGTCGGGTCAGGCGGGGCACCTTGCGCGTCTCGTGACCCCCACGAAGGCGGCCGCAGTTGGGGGTCGCAAAACAAAACTTCAAGCCTCGGCAACGAACCCCGGGCGGTGACTATGGAAGATTAAATGGGCGCGGCCTCTCGGGCCTCTTGCTGTGCCAAATTGTTTCTCACTTTAGCGACGGACAAATGCGGTGAACTCGAAAGCGACTCAGGGTTTTTGCGGATTTAAGTCGACGCGCACGGCGGACACAATTAGCCCGGCGGCTGCCTGTTGTCGTTTTTCTCGGAGAGCTTCCAAATGGGATTTATCGAGGAAGTGATCAGTGCAGCGCTGGGAGCAAAGGTTCCGCCTGCTCAAAGTCAGTCTTCTCAAATGGCGCCTCAACAGGATCAATTCTCGCAAATCGCGGCAGCATTGCAGGAACTGTTGGCACCCAAACAGGGATTGGTGCCGGGTGGGCCGGCGGCCGCCCCCACATCGGCCGCGCAGCAAAGCTCGGGCGGTCTTGACGTGCTCTTGCGTCAGTTCCAGCAGAATGGCCTGGGTGACATCATCAATTCCTGGATCGGCCCCGGGCAAAACCAGCCGATCTCTCCGACCCAGCTGCGCCAGGCCGTTGGCCAGAACACGGTCAACCATCTGTCGCAGCAAACGGGTGCGCCACAGGATGAACTGCTTGCTCTGCTATCAAAGTATCTTCCCGGCATCATCGACAAGCTGACGCCCAATGGTCAACTGCCAAGCTAAGGCGGATCTGCGATCGCGTTAACGATGCACCGCAGGACAACGATGCACTGTCAGCAAGTGAAGCAGCAGATGCCTTGAGCCGCTCTGATACCAATGACCAGTTATGACGTGAAAGTGACGGAGTTTACCGCCGACGCCACGCGATCCTCGCCCCGGTTTCGGCCGTCGCCGCGCCTCAATCCGGCGCTGTTGCGGGTGCCCGGAGGCCGATTGTCGTCGATGGCGATGGTAGGCGCAGCATCCGGGATACCATCGGCAGCGTGCCCGAATAGAGCACTCGATCGTCGAGCAGGGGGCAGGGCACAGTCCGGCCACCTCCCCGCCATCGTCGTTGCAAAAGGATTTTGCACTTGAACCTGTCGCTTGCAGGAGGCTGGCATGGCTGACGTTGTGGTCAAATCCCCGTTGCAATATCTCGACAAAGCGTCAAACGCGCTACGGGACATGGGGCTCTTGCCGGACAAGGTCGATCCGGCCCCCATGAATGCCTTGCTGGAGAAAATATCTGATCTTGATCAGGACAAGATTGCGCTCATCGCCCGTACGTTGGGTCAGACCGAGGTGTTCAACGAAGTGGTGCGCGATCAGACCTCGAAGATGGAAATCGGTGAGCGCTATCAGACCATCACAAATGGGTTCAACTCGATACGCGACGATTCCAAACGTCTGGTGGACCAGGTCGCCGACGGCAAGATCGACATCTTCGAACGTGGCACCAACATGTGGATGAAGATCGCCCGTGGCGATATTGGCGATCGTTTTGATAAGATCAGGAAGACCTATCTTTCTGTCACCAAGGAAACGAAGAATCAAATTGAACGAGAAAGCAAGATACTCGAGGCTTACCGCGATTATCGCGGCGCGCTCAAACACGCGGAAGTGATGGCGCTTGAGGTGCTGAAGAAGGCTGAAGAGAAGCTCGACGCAGCCAAGAAGGACCTCAAGACAGCTACCGATGCGGTTGCCAACTTTGCTGGCAAAGAGCCATCGGAACGTGCCAAACTTGAACTAGCGCGCGACGAAATGCTACGTCGCACACAGGAGGAGGACAAGCGCTACCAGATCGCAAAGGATTTGTCCGACAATTTGACCATCTCCTACAACACCTCGGAGGTGATCATGGCGCGGCTGATGCAGACAACTTCGGCCAAGGAGCGGATCTATTCTCAGGCCGTGACCTTCTTTTCGACCAATGACAGCGTGCTCACCGCACTCAAGGCCTCATTTACTGGCATGTTCGGCCTGCATGAGTCAACCAAGACACTCGACGCCATGAAGGAAGGAATGTCGAAGAGCCTCGACACGCTGTCTGAGATCGGCGACAAAGTCACGGAAGCCGCCGTGCGCAGTGGCTATGGTCCCACCATCCGCGCCGATGCCGTCAAGAAGTTGGTCGATAGCGTCATCAATTTCCAAGAGCGCTCCACCGAGATCATCGCCGAGATGCGCAAACTTGCGACACAAAACTCTGCCGAGATTCGCGACGCGGTCGAAGACGGCAAGAAGCGCATGGCGAGGCTGATCTCGGCCAGTGAAACGCTTCCAGACGTGAGCACGACCCAGGGTGAGCGGGCTTGATGCCGGACACAGGTATTGCACCACGCCAACCACAGAAACTCGACGATGTGATGATCGCGATGGATGTGGTGGACACACTGCGCCATCGCGAGGACCTGGTTGCCCGCGAGCTCAACGAGGAGGGGCGTGAGGGTGAGCTGGTTGCACGGTTGCGCCAAATCTACCACGACCAGGGCATCGATGTGCCAGACCGGGTGCTGGCGGAGGGCGTAAAGGCGCTCAAGGACAGCCGCTTCGTTTATACGCCGCCGCCACCAAGCTGGAAGCGCATTTGGCTCACGTGGTGGGTGCGGCGTGACAGCTATGGCAAGCGGTTAGCGATTGCAATTGGGACAATCGCCGTGCTGCTCATCGGCTACCATCTGCTGGTGACGCGCCCGGCCCAGCTTGCCGCCGAACGGGAGCGCATCGAGGTCACGGAGACGCTTCCGAAACAAATCAGGCAGGCGCACGCCGATGTGCTCGCCGTCGCCGCTGATGAGACGGGCAAGGAACGGGCAGCGGCGCTGTTGACGGAGGGGGAGCGGGCCATCCGCTTGGGCGATCGGGGCGCCATGGCCAAGGTTGGAGCGGAGCTCGCGGCACTGCGCGATGAGATCACGCGCGAATACACGCTCACCATCGTATCGCGCAGGGGTGAGAGCACCGGGGTGTGGCGCCGCCCGCCGCACGGCAACCAGGCGCGCAACTACTATCTGATCGTGGAACCACTGACCCCTGATGGGAGCAAGCTCAGCCTTCCCATCCGCAACGAAGAGACCGGTGCAACGGAGGTCGTCTCGAAGTTCGGCGTACGGGTGCCCGAGGCAACGTTCGAAAGCGTGGCCCGCGACAAGCGTGATGATGGCATAGTGCAGAACAGCCGTTTCGGGATGAAGCGCCGCGGTCACCTGGCAGTCGATTACCAGATGCCGTTCGAGGGCGGCTTCATCACCAAGTGGTAAGGCCCTATGTGGACGGGACGTCAGACGCTAGCTTCGATCGAAGAGGCAATCGCCAAGCTGCGCGGCGAGGAAAGCGCCCTCGACGCGGCTCTGCGCTCCGCCGTCGCCGATGCCGAGAGGTTGCGAACGGAACGTACCCAGAGCCTCAGGGAGCTGGCGCGCATCAAGCTCGATGAGATAATGGCCGGCCGCCTGGTCGACAACCTGGACGCAGGGGAACGCCGCGCGCTGCAAATACTGGAGGACTACCGATTGCGTGTCGCCGCAGTCGGCGCCCAGCGCGATAAGCTGCAGGAGGAGGTCGCGCGCGCTGAAGCCGAGCGACACACCGCCGCTGCCGCAGTGGAATCGGCGCTGGACGCTGTTGATCGCCTTCGCGCCGAGGCCGAGGCCAAGGTGGAGGCGACAGAAGCCTGGCGCACGGCTAAGATGGAGCGCGACAAAGTAGAGGCAATTGCTGCCGAGGCTGAGAAGAAGGCCGAGGCATCCGAGGCCGAACTTGGCGCCAAGAAGAAGCCCTATGATGACGACCCCTTATTCGCTTACCTGTGGCGGCATGGGTTTGGAACCGCGAAATACACGGGTGGTCGTCTGATACGTACGGTCGATCGGATGGTCGCGCAGTTCATCGGCTATGATGAGATCCGACCAAACTACAGCGCACTGATCGAGATTCCCTTGCGGCTCAGAGAGCATGCGACGGCCAGGCGGGAGGCTGTGGCAGAGCGGCAAGCTGCGCTTGCCGAAATCGCTCGGCGCGCCCTTGTCGAGGCCGGCGTTGAGGCCAAGGAGAAGATCCTGGCCGAAGCTCGCCACAACTTAGCAGTCCTCGATGACACGGCCGAGAAGAAGCGTGAACTGCTGCGCAAAATCGATGAGTCCCGCAATGCGTTGGTGGCGGGCGATGCCAATCCAGCCTACAACGAGGCGCTCACCACCATTGCCGCTGCGGATGCCGAGGATAGCCTTGCCAATCTCTATGCCGAGGCCCGGCGCACGCCTACCGATGCGGATGAGGCGATCGTCGCAAAGCTGGAAGCGATTGCGACAAAGATGAGCCAGACCGAAACCGAGATCGCCCAGCTGCGCAAACAAGTCGTCGAGCTGTCACAGCGCCGTTCGGAGATGCAGGAGGTGCGCGAGAGGTTCCGCAGGAGCGGTTATGATCACCCGCAAATCACCTTCGACAACGACGGCAATATTGGCAACGTCCTTGGGGGCATTCTGGAGGGAGCCGTGCGGAGCGGTGTCCTTTGGGATATGCTGCGGCAGGGACACCGGTCGCTGCCGACGCGAACGAGTTCAGATTTCGGTATGCCGGGTTTTCCGCTGCCGTTTCCGACATCCGGTGGTGGCGCAAACGACACCTGGGGTGGAGGTTGGCGTAACCCAACCAGCCGGGGTGGCTGGGCGCCCGCGCCGCCCGAGCCCCGCTCCGACAGCGATGATTTCACAACGGGGGGGTCTTTCTAGCACGGGTCAAGGCTGCGTTGCCTGAAACGTATCGCAGGCGTCAACCTGCCCCGATCGCAGCCCGGCTAGGAACCAGCGCGTGCGCTGCTCTGAGGACCCGTGTGTGAACGCGTCGGGGACAACGTAGCCTTGACTGCGCCGCTGAAGGCGATCGTCGCCGATGGCAGACGCGGTCTGCATCGCGGCCTCTACGTCTCCGGGTTCGATGAATCGCCACTTCTCCTCGGCATGATGGGCCCACACCCCCGCCAGGCAATCGGCCTGCAGCTCGACCCGGACCTGGAGTTGATTGGCCTGGGCCTGGTCCATGCCGCGTTGGACCTGCTGCACACGGGGCAGGATGCCGAGCAAGTTCTGCACGTGGTGACCGACCTCGTGGGTAATGACATAGGCCTGGGAAAACTGGCAGCTCTTACTTCCGACATCACAACCGCGAAAGCGCTGTTCGAGGTCGCGGAAGAACGCGGTATCGAGATAGATCTTTTGGTCGTTAGGACAATAGAAGGGACCCATTGCCGCCTGCGCGTAGCCACATGCCGAAACGGTTGCACCCGAAAACAGGGTGAGGGTCGGTGGCTCGTATCGTCGTCCCGCGCTCGCGAAGATCTCCGTCCATTGTACCTCGGTGCTGCCGAGGACCGCTGCCACGAATTCGCCCATGCGATCGGACGGCGCATCCAGCTTCGCCTGACTTGGCGGTGGCTGAGCTTCTTGGCGGTTGCCGCGCAATCCGGATACGATCTCGGCACCGCCAATCAGATAATATGGGTTTATGCCCAGCGCCCAGCCCACGAGGCAGAGCACGAGAATTGTGCCGATACCGATGCCGCCCCGACGACCGACGGGAAGCCGGCTCGCACCCGCTCCGCGGCGATCCTCTATCCTGTCGCTGCGCGGCAACTGATCCAGGCGCATTGTCTTATCCACGCACTGGCGGTTGGGGCCATTTTCGGCAACGTGACGCGCATTGCCTGCGCGCCACGAAAGTCATCTCAGCCCTTGAGCCGCTTGTTACACTCGCTGTAGTAGCCGCCTCCCTTTGCTATCCAGCGCAGGCCCGCGTTGCCGTTGGACGCCTTGTTGGCCCGGTACTGGTCGAGGCAGGTATGCATGCGGGCTTTGCCCGGAGATTCGCTGGAGTATTTCGGCGAGATCGCCTGTGGGAACGTTGCACCTGGGCCCAATGCGGCGGAGCCGGTTCCTGACGGGGCCGTGGCCGCGGGAGAAGCTCCTGGTCCGCAATTGGACTTACGGAACTGCTGCCAGTTCATGCCGTTGAGCGTGCCGGCCGTTTCCGCCGCTTTGTATTTGGCGCTGCACTGCTGCATCGTCAGCGCTGCAGCAGGTTGAGCCATTCCCATTCCGGCTGCAATGGCCGCGATGCAAGAGACGGTCGCGCGCGAGCACATGGTAAACATCCTCAGACTCCTTCAACCTCCCCTATCGTGTTGCCATTCTCGGGCACTTCGTATCGGGATTTATATTGAGGAGAGCCAGCATTTTTCCCTAGATATTCTGCGGCCACCCCGCTCTCGGGACCGGCAATAGACTTTAAGAGCCACGGTCGCGTCGAACGACGCACATCGACAACCCAGCAGTAGCAAGTGCGAACTTATCGCTGCCGCGTCCGGCTCCCGCACGCAGTGCGCCTCCCGACCTCGCCCGCCGCCGGGAGTGGCCGCGGGAGCACAAGGTAGCGTCCTGGCGCCTCCCCTTCCCTTGATGTGGGGCACTTGCACATTGGCCCGGAGGTCGCGCACTAAAGAAACGCCAACTCGGGCTTGCAGTAGGTGCGCCACTTAGATCATGTCCACGATGTCGGCATTGGCGTTACGCTAGGCGAACGCGCTTCCTTACCGCAGTAGCCTTGGCTTTCAATGGGCGCTCTTTGCAAGATGTCGCCCACCGCCACTGTGAACTCGGCGATGGCTCCGCTTGCGCTCGCTCAGCGTTGCGATGATCGCTTCTCGGAGCAGACACCATTCGATGCAAGGCGCAATGGCGGCTTCTGCCGCACTCGCAAGAGCGTCTGGCAAGTCCGCAACTCATCATTGGCAACAAAAGCGTCAGCGTGTGAGCGTCGCACATCGCCGCGAGCATGAACTGCGACAGCGCGGTGACGACCAACCGAGCATACTTTGCAGGCCCAAACTACGTGATCGGGAAGATCCAGCACTGCGCGCGCAAGCTCATGAGGCCGTCGGCCGCAGAGTTCGGCCAGATAATACGACCCTGCGTGCCATCACTTCCGCGCCGTCGATCCGGGAGGAGCGTCCCCTTGTTTCTTGAGATGCCGACGAACGCCCGATCCATTGTCCTTGGCAGCGAGCCCCTCACCCCTCTTTATAGGCCCTACGGGCCCTCTTTAGGGACCCTCTTTACAAGCCCTCTTTAATGGCCCTCTTTACAGGCCCTCTTTACAAGGGATGAGGTTGACACGCCTAAACGGGAATGTGGGGTCTATGAGGCTTGGCCCACGATCGTGAGCTTGGCTTGTGGGCTCCAGATTTGGTGGAGCGCCACGATGAGAGCGGCTTTCTATGAGAGGACGGGCCCAGCGCGGGAGGTTTTGGTGGTGGGCGAAATGCCGGCTGGCGAGCCAGGTCCCGGCCAGGTCCGAGTCGCGATTAAGACTTCGGGCGTCAACCCCTCCGACGTCAAGGCGCGGGCCGGATCCCGCCCGATGCTCGCCTCGCGCATTATCCCCCAGAGTGACGGTGGCGGTGTCATCGAGAAGGTCGGGTCAGGCGTCCCCGGCGAACGTGTCGGCCAACGCGTGTGGCTCTGGAACGGCCAATGGAAGCGGGCGCTCGGCACGTGCGCCGAGTTCATCACCCTGCCGGTAGAGCAGGCAGTCGCAATGCCCGACCCGCTCACATTCGAGGCGGCGGCTTGCCTCGGTATTCCCGCCCTGACGGCTTACCGGGCGCTCGCTACCGATGGCGGTGTCAAGGACAAGCTCGTTCTCGTTACGGGCGGCGCAGGAGCGGTGGGGCATTACGCCGTCCAGATGGCGAAGCTCATGGGCGCCGCCAAGGTCATCACGACCGTGAGCACACCAGCGAAGGCCGATCATGCGCGCGCTGCGGGTGCCGACGAAGTCATCAACTACAGAACTGAGAACGTCGCCGAGAGCATTAGGGCTCTGACGCACGGCCAAGGCGTCGATCGGGTCGTCGAGGTCGACATCACCGGTAACGCGGGCCTCTATCCGGTGATCATGGCGCGCGACGGCCTAATTGCCGCCTACGGAAGCAACTCCCAGGAGATTAAGCTGTTGTTCTCACCATTGATCCTGACGGGCGCAGCGATCCGGTTCTTCATCGTATATGAGCTTGCGCCCAAGGTCCGCGCTGAAGCGATCGAGCAGCTGACACGCTGGATCAACGAAGGCCGGCTACGGCATGCGGTCGCCGCGCGCTATCCCCTCGATAGAATCGTCGACGCCCATGAGGCAGTCGAGCGGGGCACCCACATTGGCAACGTCGTCGTGGCCATTTGATGTCGCTAGCACGCGAGCCGCACATCTATCCCGCTACCAGCCGGAATGTCTCCCATTGGGTGGGCGCTCTTGCGAGCACCCCAGCCCAGCCACCTTCGCGTTCATGCTGGCCGGGAAAGACAGACCGGCCGGCGAAGGCGAACTCCGCACCGTCGGCAGCAAACGGGAATGGCGACACGGCATAAATGCCCGACGATTTCGGGCAGATGGTAACAGTGACATCGCGGTCGCGGCTGATGGGTACGTGCATAAACGTCTGCTCAGAACGCTCAACGGCATGTATCGTATTGAAGTAGATGGCGAGCAGGTCGCAGAACTGAAGCAATTTGTAATTTTGGAACAGCCGGACCTCCTCAACCCAATCCGCTGTTTCGGTCGATGCTTCTAGCTTGGCTTTCAGCGTGGCCTGACGCTCGAGCTCGCCGGCAAGCATCGCATCGACAGCCGGTCTGTCGTCTGAGCATATGCGGTTGAGGCGTCCAGCGCTTGTGAGGCCGTAGCGGCCATTGTAAATGCCCCAGGTATGCATCGAAGACAGCAGCCCGCAATAGGCATGATGACGTTGGTTGAAGTCTGGCGACCCCTTGCTGGTAGGAAGGATATGGCGGGCGGGAGTGCCAAACACCGTATAGGGGAGACCAGTCTGGCGATCTGTGCCGGGATCACGGTCGAATGCGATCCACCCCGCATCATGGTTGGCGATGATGTAGATGACGAGATCCAGCGGGAAGGGTCGCTCGAACTGGGCATTGCCGAACGCTCGGGCGAATTGGCCCGACAGCGCGGTGTGGTCGTGCATCATGATCGCGCGATGCGGGTGCCCGGGCGGCGCAGATTGAATGAACACGGGTTGCGGCCCTCTCTAGATCATGCGTCAACTTATCGGTGAGGCTACTCTGCCGTGCTAGCTCCCACAATCAAAAGGAAGGTGTGCCAGGACGGCTGCAAACGCCGTTGCGGTGCGGGGACGTCCCAAGGAGCACGCGTGCCGGCGACGGCATCCCGCAGCGGACTGTTGAACACTCTACTGCTCCTTGGTTTGGCGTTGGAGCGTGCATGTCCACGGTTGCCGGATGCAGGCTATGCCGGGCGTTGAGCACTCGATGTTGCGGTCTGCAGTCCGGACGCAGGTCTGACAAAGATCAGTGAAACTGATGCAATCCGGGTTGGTACGCGCAAATTCGTTGAGTTGCGCATCGGCCGAGGGACGCTCAGCTTTTGACGGCTCCTGTGCTGCAACGGACGCGATGCCGAGGAGTGCGAACGCTAGGAACGAGCGGACCATGGCAACCTGGTACCGGGGGAGGGTGCCTACCCCATGACGCCGGGCCGAACCGCT
>Ga0075424_100002019_pt1 | contig 18280 bp, 18 predicted proteins | sample SoiMethybrSBSTD3_FD_75301 | JGI IMG/M metagenome (GOLD analysis project Ga0075424, IMG submission 75301) | Bulk soil microbial communities from a Populus tree surrounding site in Tennessee, USA - Soil MetaG P. TD hybrid SBSTD3 | ecosystem: Environmental > Terrestrial > Soil > Tree plantation...
GCCCGAACCACCACCTGGCGCTTCCTCTTGCTCGGGCTGTCATGCGACCCGACGTGTCGACACCGCCGTCCCGCCGCTCATCGGCAGGCCTGCCGCTGACATCATCGCACAGATGCAAGCCTTCAAATCCGGGCAGAAGCCCGCAACTGTGATGGATCGCATTGCCAAAGGCTTCACCGATGCTGAGATCCAGGACATCGCCAATTGGTACGCGCAACAGAAATGAACATGCGTGCGTCATGAGGGCAGACGGACCTACCCGACGCGAATTCCTTGCGTCCGCCGCGTCAGCACCCGCGCTCTGCGCTCTGGTGGCGGCGCCAGCGCTTGCGCAAGCCACTCCCCGGGTCGTTGTCGTCGGCGGTGGTTTTGCAGGGGCCACCGCAGCGCGTGCGCTCAAGAAGGCCGATCCGCGGATCGCTGTTACTCTCGTCACGGGAGACCGCACATTCACTGCGTGCCCCTTCAGCAATTTGGTGATCGGCGGCTTGCGCAATCTCAATCAGCAGCAGTTCGGGTACGACAACGTTGCAGCCGATGGCATCGAGCTGACCTTCGCTTCCGCCACTCAGGTCGATCCTCAAACGCGCAGCATCGCCCTCGGGCGCGGCTCTACGCTCACCTATGACCGGTTGGTGGTTGCGCCTGGCATTGACCTCGATTGGGGCGGCTTGCCGGGATACACAGAAGCGGCCGCCGAGAAGATGCCGCATGCTTGGAAGGCCGGTGAACAGACTCTGCTGCTGCGGCGGCAGCTCGAAGCCATGGAGGACGGCGGTACTGTTGTAATCTCGGCACCGGCCAATCCATTCCGTTGCCCCCCAGGCCCTTATGAGCGGGCGAGCTTGATCGCCAATTACCTCAAGACCAGCAAGCCGCGCTCGAAGCTCATTCTCCTCGACGCCAAGGATACCTTCTCCAAACAACGCCTGTTCCAGAACGCGTGGAAGGAGCTCTACCCCGATCACCTCGAATGGGTGCCGCTGTCACAGGGTGGCAAGGTCACCTCGGTCGATGCCGCCGAGATGACGCTGAGCACCGACTTCGCCAAGCACAAGGCGGCAGTGGCCAACGTGATCCCTCCGCAAACGGCCGCCCGCATCGCCCGGATTGCCGGTGTTGCAGATAACACGGGCTGGTGCCCGATCGATCCCGTGAGCTTCGAATCCAAACGCGTGCCGAATATCCACGTGTTGGGCGATGCCATCATCGCCGGCGCCATGCCCAAGTCGGCATTTGCCGCCAATGCACAGGCAAAGGTGTGTGCCGCAGCGATCGCCAAACTGCTGGCCGGAGAGCCACCTAGCCAGCCCAAGCTCATCAATACCTGCTACAGCATTGTCGGTCCCAACTACGGCATCACCGTTGCCGGCGTCTACGTTCCGATCAATGGAGTGCTGACGGATGTTCAAGGAGCAGGAGGGGTGAGCCCCGTCGATGCGCCACGCTCCGTGCGCACGCAGGAAGCGCTGTTCGCCGAAGGATGGTTTAACACCATCACCGGCGAGGTCTTCGGTTGACCGGCTACCTACAGCTGGCGGGGTGTACCCTTGGCTTCTTCGCCTTTCTGGTGAATTGGCCTTGCGCGGTGGCGGCGCAGGAGACCGTTAAACCTTACGCGGTTGTTGCCGACACTATTCCCACTTCGCTTTCGGGGGAAAATGGCGACCCGGCGCGTGGCCGCGCCATCATAACCAATCGGCAGGTGGGCCTCTGTCTCCTGTGCCATTCTGGGCCCTTCCCGGAGGAAAAACTGCAAGGAACGCTGGCGCCGGATCTCAAGGGGGCTGGCTTGCGTTCTACAAAGGGCCAGCTGCGCCTGCGGATTGTCGACGCGAGCCAAATCAATCCCGAGACCATCATGCCACCCTACTATCGGATCGATGGTCTTGCGCGCGTCGCTCCCCTATTCCGTGGCAAGCCGATCTTGACGGCAGAACAGATCGAGGATGTGGTGGCGTTTCTAGCAACCCTGCGGGAGTAGTCGAGCCATGGCCGGCAACAGAATGGACCCGCCGCGGCGCAAGAGGAGGCGGGCGCCTACGCGCCGCGACGCCCTGAGGGGCGCTGGGGTGATCGCGGCGGGGGCAGCCCTCCCATCCCTTTGGTTGCGTCGCGCCGCGGCTACCCCCGCCGACATGCGCGCGGCGATCGCCAACGTGGTCGGCGACGCCAAGCTCAACGTAGGGCGGGTCAAGATCGAGATCCCACCCTTGGTGGAGAACGGCAATACCGTCCCGTGCACAGTTTCGGTCGACAGCCCCATGACACCCGAGGCTTATGTCAAGGCAATCCATGTCTTCAACGAGAAGAACCCGCAGCCAAACGTGATCAGTGCGCGGCTCAGCCCTCGCGCCGGTCGCGCCAGCATCGCCACCCGGATTCGCCTCACGGATACCCAGACAGTCCTGGCGATTGCTGAAATGTCCGACGGATCATTCTGGTCGGACAGCATCAGCGTTATCATTACCCTCGGCGCCTGCTTGGAGAATTTGATCTGATGGCTAGCGCCCTCATCAATGTTCCGGCCAAAGCCAAGCGTGGCGAGATCATCGCCATCAAGACGCTAATCTCACATCCCATGGAGACTGGCTTCCGCCACACCGAAACGGGTGTGCCAATCCCGCGCGATATCGTCACCCGTTTCGTTGCGACGTATAATGGTGAGGAGATATTCAGCGCGCAGCTTTATCCCGCAATTGCTGCCAATCCGTTCATCACTTTCTCTACCGTGGCCACGGAGAGTGGCACATTCGAGTTCAAATGGACCGGCGACAACGGCTTCGCCGCGACAGAGCAAGCCAAGATCATCGTGGAATGAGCGATGGGAGCGCTCCATCGCTCCAGCGTTTCGCCTGGGCGAGGGCGCACTTTCGTCCTAATCGCTGCAATTGTCCTCGCCGCGCTCCTCAGCGCCACACTTCCAGTTCTCACCGGCGACATTCCGATCGATAAGCGCAGGTCTACCTACGAGCAGATGAGCGCCGATACGAAGGCGATGCAGGATGAAGATACGGCCAATCCTGGCATGCTGTGGGTGCTCGATGGTGAGGTCGCCTGGCGCACCAAGACGGGGGCAGCAGAGCGCTCCTGCGCCGACTGCCATGGTGAGGCGCCCAATACCATGAAAGGTGTGGGCGCGCGCTACCCGGCTTTCGACACCAAGCGCGGCGCGCCGGTCAACATAGAAGAACGCATAAACATCTGCCGCACCGAGCATCAACGTGCGCCCGCGCTCGCCTTCGAGAGCAAGGAGCTCCTCGCGCTCAGCGTCTATGTCGCGCGCCAGTCGCGCGGGATGCCCATCGAGAGTACCGACGCCAGGCTCGAACCCTTCATTTCCGCGGGACGCGATATCTTCACGCGACGCCAAGGCCAGCTCAATCTCGCCTGCGCGCATTGTCACAACGACAACTGGGGCCAAAAGCTCGCCGGCGTCCCCATCCCGCAAGGCCATCCGACCGGCTATCCGCTCTATCGGCTCGAATGGCAGACACTGGGCTCACTGCAACGGCGGTTGCGCAACTGCCTGATCGGCATGCGAGCCGAGATCTATCCCTATGGAGCACCAGAGTACGTGGCTTTAGAGACGTTCCTGATGTGGCGCGCGCGCGGCATGCCGATCGAGAGTCCGGCGGTGAGGCCCTGATCAGCTCGCGACTAGCGCCAAAGCGCCAAATGCTGCGCAGAGCCTTGCTTGAGCTCAAGGCCCCGAAGCAGGCCAAGGGAACCGAGACCGCTCGCATGGCGGCAAAGAGAACTTTGGCCATACCGGCAGCACCTAGTCCGCTCTTTCCCCTTCGGCCCAGCATGACTCGGCCCAGTATGAGGTAGAAAAGGGGCGGGCTCGAAACGCGAGTGCCATTTGCTCTCTTGCAAAGCACTGCTTCCGGCGTACGAGTGAGATCGTCAGCCTGATGGTGGATCACTCCCAAGACGCAGACGGCACGCAGCCAGACCCACTCGATCAATTCTGAAACATGCTCTAGCATTCCCACATGTCCGACCCCGCCCTCGACTTCTGGTTTGATTTCGCGTCGACTTATTCCTACCCGGCGACCCTGCGAATCCGCCCGCTCGCGCAGCACGCGGGTGTGTCGATCCGCTTTCGGCCGTTTCTCCTTGGACCGATATTCAAGGCGCAAGGCTGGGAGACTTCGCCGTTCAACCTTTATGAGGTCAAAGGGCGGAACATGTGGCGCGACTTGCAGCGGATTTGCGCAGATTTGTCGATCCCATTCCAGCGGCCGGAGCCATTCCCGCAGAACAGCCTGCTAGGCGCGCGCGTAGCGCTGGTCGGCTTGGCCCAAAGCTGGGGCGAGGACTTCTGCGAGGCCCTATATCGTTCGCAATTTGGTGAGAGACGACGCATCGATGAGCCCGCGACCGTCGCCGCTGTGCTCGCAGCCTTGAAGGTAGACGCGGCACCTGTGCTCGCAGCTGCGCATTCGGATGCAATCAAGTCCCAGTTGCGGAGACAGACCGAGGCAGCACAGCGACTGGGTATTTTTGGCGCGCCAAGCTTTGTCACCGCCGATGGCGAGCTGTTTTGGGGTAACGATCGGCTTGAACGAGCGCTGCTTTGGGCAAAGCGGGGCGATGACGAGGGATTTTGTCTGAGCCTCTAAGCTGCGTACTCCAGCAACGCTGAGGCGGGGTGCATGAATGTTTGGGGCCAATGAAGATACACGGACCGGCCGTGCGCCGCTGACGCGGCGGGATCGCTCAACTCAGACTGCCAGGATAGTCCTGCCAAATGCTGGCCTGGAGCTTGAGATGGGTCGCGGCTGGATAGGTGTCAAGCCAATAATGAGCACACTGCGCTCCCGTTGGATTCCACAGATCCGGTAGTCGCGTGAGGTAGCTTAGGAACTCCTCAAGCACGGCCATGCGGTTACACCAACCGATGTGTTGCGGGTGCAGCGTCATCGTAAAGAAGCGATTGCGTCGGTACTGAGCGTCGAGCTCGGCGCGCCAATTGCGCAACAGCATGTCGGAATTCTCCAACCCCGTGCCCGCTACAGGAAACATGCAGAAGAATTGATCATCGAAATGGTAGTAGTACGGGAGCGCGAGGATCGCGCGGCGGCTGGCGAAGTCCGACACCCAGTAGTGAGGAATATCGTCGGCCAACCCGTTACCCATGTAAACGTAGCCCGCCTCAATCAGCAGGTCCATGGTGTTGGAACTGATGGTGCCGCCTGCGAACGGATCCGTCTGCCGAGGCAAGGAGAACCAACCAACCGGCTTGCGTCCCGTGACCTCGGTGAGCATTTGCGTCGCGCGATCGATCCTGGCCTTTTCTTCCTCGCGCCGAAGCAGGCTTACATCTTCGTGGCGCAAACCGTGGGTAGCGACCTCGTGCCCCCGTTCGATCAACCCCTTGATCTTGGCCGGATACATCTGCGCAGTCACGGCAGGGACCGCGAAAGTCGCCTTAAGCTTATTCTTCTCCAATGTCGCCAATACCAGATCGAGCCCTTCATGCGTCCCGAACTCAGCGGCCGGGCTTTCAATATCGCGCGTCAAAATACCTTCCGGTCCGCTCGCGATGCTCAGGTCAACCACGATATGGATCGCGCAGCGCCTGCCGTCAGGCCAGCGGATATCGCCGTCGGCCAGGCTCTTTTCGTCTGAAATGGTGTAGCGGTCTTTCCAGGGCATGGCCAACAACCCCGCTGCTCAGAAGCTCACCGGCGGTGAAAACCGATTGGGTGGGTGTTGCTCGAGACAGTGGCGCGCGACTTCCTCACAAGTCGCGAACCACACGCCGGGCAGCGTCTTCATGCGCGCAATCAGGCGGTCGAGCATGGCGACGCGCAGGGCGCGTCCGGACACAAATGGGTGCAGGCAAACGTTAAGATATCCGCCCTGCTGATACTGCTGGATGAAGGCCGCCCACCACAGGTCGAAGACCCGGTCGGTATCCGAGAGGCGTTGCGCCGCGTTGGGGCTCGCGTACCAGGCGAAGCTGAAGTACATCGCATCGTCGATCGCGTAATGGAACGGCAGCTCGAGGATGCAGGGCGCACCCTTGCTGTCCATGACGTAATGAGGAAGGTGGCTTGGCGAGCCGTGTGAATTGTAGATGTAGCCTTCGCTCCGCAACAGGGTCGGAGTGTGATGGCTTCGCGAGCCGAGCGGACGGCGCCCGCTGACCTTTTCCAGCGCAGCCGCCGTCTTGCGCAGATGGTCGAGCTCCAGTTCTGGCTCCTTGGGTACACGATGCTCCCACATATGATCGGCAAGTTCATGGCCACTGTTAACCGCGGCTTTTAAGGCCTGCGGATAGAGCTCGCAAATGCGACCCACCGTGAAGATTGTCGCCTTGATCCGGTGCTGATCGAACAGCTCAATCAGCCGCCAAATGCCCACGCGCCCCCCGAACTCGCCCTTCGCCAACTGCATGGGTGGCTCGTTGTTGAGGCGCCGCAAGAGCATGGCGTCGAAGTCGGCCGTAAAGTTGACCGCAATGCGCGCACCGTTCGGCCAAACGAGCTTTCCGATTCTCTGGTGACGGCCGGAATACCGCTGAGCTGCGGCCTTCAACTCGTCTAGATTGAGGCTGTCCGTCATCCGCCACCCCTCGTCGCGCACGTGACTTCTCCAGTGTAGCGCGCGGACCACCTGAAGGGGAGCCACAACGCGATGCTTTCAGCATGATGTGATTGACGTCGATCCTGCGGGTCAATCCGGTCAGGTGCCTCGCCTGCCAGCGCCGAGCTGCCGATCGCCGCTGCGATCAAACCCTCCCGGCTACCCATCGTGTCCTTTTATCTGGGTGACGCTCGCGTAACCAGCAGGCATGACCACGAGCGCCGACGCCAGGCCGGTGCGACAAAGATCGAGAGCCGACCGCTAAGCCTTCCAACACAGGTCTCACGGGCCGCTTGCAACGCTCGACAGGGGTTCGATCTCCATCCCTGATCGGTCAGGTGTCGCGTCCTTCCATCGCACAGATCCGATGGGCCGCTCTAGCATGCGACGAATACGAACAGGCTCTGGCCCCAGGTGGAATTTCAGGGCACGCCGTTGCAGGTTGCGTTCCGATTCTGTCGCGCGAATTCTCTGGCGCAGATAATCATGCCATGTCGGGCAATGGTACCGCTCGGTCCACAGTTCGGGATTGGCGATGTCGCGTGCAAGCGTCCATCCATAAGCACCATTGCGCTGCCGGCTCAGTTGGACCCGTTGCATAGTGGCATAGAACAGCCTCGCCTTGTTTGGATCGACGCGGTACTCGATTTCGACGACGATGGGACCGCTGCGAGCGATTAGGGAGAGGCGTACCTCCGGATCTGCAATCACTTCCATCGCCTCCTCGTTGCGGGCGCCGACCCGCGGCATCCGCATCCAACGCGCCAGCGCAGGGGACACAACCATCATTGCCCCGGACATCAGCAGCGTATTCTCCACGCCGATGTGGTTCGCCATATAACCCCACACCCAGCTGCCGATGGCGATGCCGCCAGCAATTGAGGCCTGGAAGGCGGCCAGCGCGCGCCCCGCGACCCATCGCGGCGTCGACAGCTGCACTCCGATATTGAACAGGGTAACGGACGAGGTCCAACAGGCACCCACGAAGAGCAGAGCGCATCCGGTTAGGGCAGGCCACGGGCTCACGGCCAGCACTCCCACGCCGATGCCCATCACGATGGCGCAAAGCCGAACCGCGGCCTCACCGCTGAAGTGGGAACGCAGCTGCGTCAGGTTGAGGGCGCCAATTATCGCACCTAAGCCGAAGGCACCCAGCATCATTCCGTAGGTCTGGGCGCCGCCGCCTAGGAGATCTCGGGTGATCAGGGGCAGCAGCGCGGCTACCGATCCACCGGCAATGCCCGTGACAAGCGTGCGTCCCAGCACGATGCGAATGGGCGGTGAATTGACTATGTAGCGCACGCCCGAGATCACCGCCCGAGCAAGCCGTTCGGGTGGCAGCCGCGCCGGCTTGTTCACGCGACGCCAGACATACAGTGCGATCAGGAGGGGGAGATAGAAAACGGCGTTCGTAGCGAAGGCCGTTACGCTGCCGGCCGCGGCAACGATGATGCCACCAATCGCCGGTCCAATGCTGCGGGCAATATTGTAGCTGATGCCGTTGAGCGCCACGGCCGAGGGCAGCGATTGAGGCGGCACTTGCTCGCTCACCGACGCCTGCCATGCTGGCCCAAACAGCGCCATCCCGCTGCCGACCGTGAAGCAAAAGATGAGCAGGAGGCTTGGTGTCATGGAGCCAAACCATGCCACCAGTGTGAGGCAAATCGATCCAAGGATCGCAATTGTCAGCGCCGCGAGGCCGACCTTTCGCCGATCAAACATATCGGCCACCGCCCCCGCGATGGTTGACAGAAGTGCCACCGGCAACATCAAGGCGGTCTGCACCAGCGCGACCTTGTCGGGAGACGACGTCATTTGCGTCATCGACCATGCGGCGCCGACCCCCATGATCAGCAGCCCGAGATTGGACAACAAGCTGGCCGTCCAGATGCGCCGGAATACGGCGTGACGTAGCGGCGCAAAGACGCCTTTGGCCGCGATATTCCCGCTCTTAACCGCTTCACTCATTCTGCAAGTCGCCTTTGGCAAGACTCGGTTGTTGGCTACTCTCTAGCTCATTGTGGCCCATGTTCGTGGCCGTTGCCCGAAAAACTCTGGATGAGACGGCGAAGAAGGTTCGGGCCAGCGAGCGGATCGGAGTAACAGTGCTCAGATACACCGACCGTTCTTCTGGGCGCGCCTAGATGCCCTCGCCGGAGCAGGAGCGAACCGATCGTGATTTGCGATCGTATGCCGCATTTACCCTGGTCGCGATGGTTGGGATCGGTGTTGGCTTATGTGCTAATCCGCCTTCTGCAAACACGCTCCTTGCACTCCTTGAGCAGCGCTTCCCACGCGCTGAGATCGGCAACGGCATGGATGTTGCCGGCGTCATCGCTCTAGGCGGTAATCCCGAGCGCATTCGCGAAGCAGCGCGCCTGGCGCAGCGCTATCCGCATTTGCAAGTCATCGTGACCGGTGCGGGCGGCCGAGCAGAAGTCCTATCTTTGATCGGGCCGCACGTTAGCCCTGATCGTATCGCGGTGGAAGGCGGCACGGAATACCTATGGGAACGCATCTCAGATCGCTCGCATCACCTCTGAAGGCAAATGGTTGCTTGTGACGTCCGCATCGCACATGCCGCGCGCGATGGCTACCTTCCGGAAGGCGGGCTTTGATGTTCTGCCTTGGCCGATCTTTGATCTCACCCAACCCGGAGTTCCGATCGAAGGCGTCATTTGCCATGAGCTGATGGGACTGATCGCCTACTGGGTCTTGGGGTTGGGGACCGAGAGCCTGTGACGCCACAATAACCTTACCCACGCGGCACCTTCGGGTGTGCTGGGCATTCTATGCGCGCGCAGGTACGAGTCGCCTGAGCCTGGCCTTCCCTCCAACGCCGATCGTGGGGCATGGGTCGCAGAATAAGGGAATAGCTCGTATCTGCCCTCGTCGGCCATCGCCCTCGTCATTGCGCGCGATTGCTTGAGCATCAGGCATCACTGGCCTGGACCCGGACTCGGTTGGATCGTGGTGAGTTCCGTCACTGTCTCATAAACCAGCCCCTCCGGCTGAAAATCGATGATGGGCGAGCTTTCCAGGCCAACTATCGCGTGCTCCAAGAGCACTGATCCAAACCCCCTATGGCTGGGTTTGACCACCGGAGGCCCACCGCGCTCGCGCCACCCGAATTGAAGTCTGGGAGAAGGTGCATTCCGCACAATCCGCCAGTACACCGTCACGGCGCCCAGCGGTGTTGCCAAGGCGCCGTACTTGGAAGCATTGGTGGCGAGCTCATGGGTCAGCAACGCGAACGATTGCGCCGCGCTGGGCTTAAGCAGGACGGTCGGCCCTTCGATGCTTATCGTACCGGCGAAACTCGCCAATTGACCCCGCACGATATCCTCAAGTGTCGCTCCCTGCCCTGCAGCATCGGTGAGGAGTCCGTGGGCGTTGGCCAAGGCATGCAATCGCGACTGAAATGCCGCGTGGGCGGGATCGTCTTTATGCCGGAACGTACCGGCCGCAATTGACTGAATGACGGCCAACAGATTCTTGGTACGGTGCAGAACCTCCCGCATCAGGATCTGTTGGCGCTCTTCAGCTTGTTTGGTGGCAGTGATGTCTTCCCAGCTAATCACCAAGCCGCCAATGCGGCCCTGATTGTCGCGCCACGGCCGGACTTCACGCTTGAGCCAATAGATGAAACCGTCGGACCTCACCAATTGGCTGGCAGGAGAGGTTTCCGTTGCACCTGCGAGGCAGCGGCTGTGGGCTTCGCGCCAGTCGTCGGGTATCTCAGGAAACACATCGTAATGACACTTCCCGATGATACTATCCTGCAGATGAAAGTCCTTCATCCACCTCCGGCTCACGGCTAGATAGCGCATTTCCCGGTCGAGCATCACCAGGGCGGCGGGTGCATGTTCGATGAACAGCCTTAATTGTTGTTCGGCCGATTTCAGATCATCGAGCATGGCGCGCGTCTGGTACTGCCTGCGCCGTGCGCGCAGTCCCGCCTTCACCGTGCTTGACAACGAAACGATCGAGAGCGGTCGTTCGAGAAGAGAAACGTTGCCAAGCGATTCCAAAATCTGAATACGCTGCGCGTCGGCTCTTGCGTACAGATGGCCGCTTGTGAGGACAATGAAGGGAAAATCCGACCACGTCGGCTGCTTTGACACCCATGCCGCAAGTTCGCAGAGATGCGAGCTGAGTGCCTCCTCCGCAATGACCGCGACACCGGCGCCTTCGTCGAGTTTACCAAGCAGATCAGCGACGTCCCGGCAGAGCGCTATCGAGAGAGTGTCTGAGCCGAGGTGCTGGGTCGCTACCGCACCGTCGCGCCCGGTGGGTGCAAGTACCAGAACCCGGAACTCAGGAGCTGGTACCATCGCCGAGCTCGGCCATCAGTCGTTTTGATTCGCCGAAGTAATTCGGCGTGCCCGTAAAAATGCCGCGGAACTGTGTCAGCGGCGGCCCAACGACGCGTCCGCCTTTTGCACGTTGAAACTCGCGGACGGCCGACTCATGCTGACCGCTCCGCTTCTTCACCACCGAGACCGCACGCCGCACGAGACCCTTCCTCTCACTGAGCATGGTGTCTACCCAACACGAGAAAGATGCGTCCTTTCCTTAACCTTGAGCGCGGCCATCGGTTCCATGCAGCGGGCTCGCGAGGCTGACCTTGCCCATCGGCTGCGTTTGCGCTCACCTCGCGCCCGAGTGCAATCACCGTGGCAAGCGCTGCCAAGATCGAAGCTCGCGCAAACAGCGAGGACGACCAAAGAGACCGTCTGCAATTTAGCGGCAGCTTTGTGGAGATTGCGGTTCCTGGTCAGGGTGTCACCAAGGCTCCACGATACTTCGCTTCGTTCATTCTGCCCTGCCCCGTGATTTCCGAGATGCGGCGGGTCGTTAAGGTTAGCTTACCTCCGCGAACCATCTCTGATCCGATTGTGTGGATTCCCACTAGCGAGAAACGTGCGCCTCGCGACATGGTTCCTGGGCGATCTGGCAGGCCACACTGCTGCACCCTTGCGTTGGCTGAAGAACTCCCCGTGGAATTTGACGCAGGTGGGAGAGGTGTGCGCGAGCGTGGCCGCGCATAACCATCTCCGTTGCCGTGAGAGACACTGGGCCAGACGCTGGGCCAGACACGGGGCCAGACACGGGGCCAGACACGGGGCCAGACACGGGGCCAGACACTGGACCAGGTACCGGACGGGCACTCCCGAAGAGCATCAGATGCGCATCCTCGACCAGTTCCCATCAACTTGATTAGCTAAAACACCAAGACCAAACGCGGGAGGCCTCGGGCGCGCTATCCCCAAAAGCGATCAACGAGCTGCTCGGCGCCGTTTCTCGGTTGCGGCTAGGCTTGGCAAAGGCTCGACCTCTCATATCGAGCTGCTGATCCGCACCGAGTCTGAAGGCGGTCGCATGACGAAGCGCAATGTCGGCCCAGCCGAAATGCTCTTTTGACCCACTCGCTAAGGGGGTTGGCGCACACATGCCGAGTGCGCGCAAGACGGCGCTTGCTGAACACATCTGCGACAGCGAATGGGAGCGGGCAAACTGGCGGGGGCTCGTGGATGCCTACGCCGCTATGCTGCGGACGATCATCGCAGCATTTTTTCACTCCCCCTTATGCTCTCGAATGTAGTTGCCGGCCTCAAAGACCACCGGCGCAGCATTCGGATCGAAGGTCACGCCAATTGGATCGTGACCGGTCTCGACAATACGAATCTGGTCCTGCAGCATGCGGCGGATCATGACGATGCCGCGGTCGCTCTGTGCGAAATGCTCCTCAGAGTGAAGTGTAATCGGCCCCTGGCCAACCTGAGCTTCGTAATCGCCCGGATGGCGCTGGTGCTCCTCCTCGGTCATGTCCCACCAGAACTTACCCTCGAACTTCGAGCGCATGCGGCCAAGGTCACCCGGATGCTTGGACCGGCCGGCAACATAAATGCGGAAGGACGTATCATCGATCGGCAGGACCCAGCCAATCGATTCTACGCGAGCGAATTGTGCAACGCGCGGGTTTGGCACGACGCGCAAGGTAGGGATGACAGCCTCGGTCACACGGTAGAACGTCTTGCCGTCCACCTTGCGCGTCGATCGCACGGTGACGCCGCGCGGTGAACTCTCGAATGTCACCTCGGGCATTGCTGCCATAGCCATGGTGAACTGTGCACCGCTGAACGAGGCGTGCAGCACCGGCACGTGGAATGGATCGACCACATTCTCGTAGTGCTGTAGCCAATTGCAGGGAATGATTTGCGGTCCGCCTCCTCCCAGCGAACTGTCATCTGTTTCCACGAACTCGCCATCGTCCATGACTTCGAGACAATGATAGCGCGGCAGCACAGGCTTGCGCTCCGGCGGGCCCATAAAGGCGAAAATGAGACCGTAACGCTCTTCGACCGGATACCAGGGCTGCCGAACTTTGTCCCGAAACAAACCTCCTTGGGGCTCGCAGGGCTGTTCAAGGCAGTGGCCCTGCGCGTCAAACAACCAACCGTGATAGCAGCAACGGATACCGCGCGCCTCCACCTTGCCGTAATAGAGCGTGGTGCCTCGGTGGCAGCAACGTGCATGGACCAGGCCCGGGCGGCTCGCACCGGCACGAAACAGGATAAGGTCTTCGCCGAGTGCCCTCACTTTGCGGGGCGTACCGTTCGCGTCTGAGGCGAGCCCGATCGGATGCCAGTAACGACGCAGCAACTCGCCCATTGGCTTGCCGCGACCAACCTCGACCAGCTCGGACTTGTATTTCGGGGGACGGTTTTCGTAACCGGTGCCCTCGTCACGGCGCGGCGACTGCGTGACGTCCATTTGATCTCCTCCTGGGTAGCGCACACCGGCACGATACGCCTCGGGCCGGATCTTCCTCACCCGTGAAAATCAAGCGGCTTGCGTCCGGCAGTTGCAGCTTGCGCACGCATCTTGGCTTGACCGCACGATGAGCCCGAGACCGCGGCCGCATACTCTCGCCAGCTCATGACCTTGTCGCACCTGCCGGAGCGTTGCCACGATCCGTTATCGGCGGTTGCAGCTTCGTATTGCCCCGCCCAATCAGGCACGCCGCGTGATGATAGGTGATCACATGCCAGCCGTCGTTCGGCGTCCGCTACGACAGCGGATACGCAGCGGCATATGTCGAATCCCGAGCAACCGATTGCTGGGCATCCACTCGATGGGTCCCTCAGAACTGAAGGTTTCGATCCGGGTCAGAAGCTCAGAGAAGGCTAACCGCATCTCCATGCGGGCGAGGCTGGCGCCGAGACAGACGTGGACACCAAAGCCGAAGGCAACGTGGCGATTGGGAGTGCGCGCAATGTCAAATCTGAATGGATCATCGAACACAGCTGCATCGCGATTGGCCGACATCTCCCAGTAGGTGACTTTGTCGCCGGCCTTGATTTGGTGACCCTTGTAATTGATGTCACGCGTTGCCGTGCGACGCTTATGGATCGAGGGCGTGGTCCAGCGCAGGATCTCGTCTATAGCAATACGCGTCTCGCCGATGTCTGCTCCGCGCAGCTGCTCAACCTGCTCGGGATGTTGCATCAGGGCGTACAAACCTCCAGCAATGGCGCTACGTGTTGTCTCCGCACCGGCGGAAAACAGCAGCATGAAGAAGTTGAGCAGTTCGTCATCGCTGAGCGGCCCACCCGCGCCGTCATTTTCGTCGGGGTCAAGATGGGCCATGATGATCGTCGACAGGATATCTTCGGTCAGGTTCCTGCGCTTGTAGGCAATCAGTTTGGCGCCATAGGCACGCAGTCGCTGCGCGTACTCCCTGGCAATGATCTCAGGGGTCGGCGCGGCGACGCCAGCGTCGACCCACTCAGCAAGCTGGGCACGGTCCTCCTGGGGCACGCCGAGCAGCAGACAGATCGCCTGCAAGGGCAAGTCACGGGCGAAGTTGGCGACGAAGTCGAACGGCTCATTGTGGGGAAAGGCGTCAATCAGGGCCACCGTGCGGCGGCGCAGCTCAGCCTCCAGGTCATGGATGGCGCGGTTAGTGAATCCCTTGTTGACCAGGCTGCGCAGCCGCTTATGACGGGGGTCATCGGACCAATTCAGGAACTTGCCGGCCTGGTACTCATCATGCAATCCCGTGCCCCCGGCCGTACGTCCGCCACCCTTGTCGGAGGAGAATGTCGCAGGATCCAGCATGACGGCCATGGCATCCTCGTGCCGGCTCATCACCCAGAAGCCCTCCCCATCAGGTGTCGCAACCGTCGGCTCATGCCAATACACGGGTGCATGCCCGCGCGCCCACGTGAAGTGATCGTGCGGGAAGCCCTCGGCAAATGTGGTGTTGTCCGACAGATCGATTGCGCCGAGCTGGACCAGGTGAGCAGGCATCCGGACCTCCGCTGACACTCCCCGGGAGTGACGTTTACGCGTACTTCAAAAATATGGCTGGCACAACGCCGCGCTAAGACCGACGGTCCGCCAACAACGGGGAGAGCAGCCGTGGTGAGGAGATCTGAGTTGGGTAGACCTCAACGCGTCATCTTGGCAATCACCTCGGCGCCGAACCGGTCAATGCGGGCAACGCATTCCTGAGCCGTGTTACCGCCGAGGCGCAGCGCAACGTGACCCACGCCGATCGATGCCAACGCAGCGGCATCGGCGGCCATGTCGCCCGAGCTGCCGGTAAACAAGCGCCGCGCGGAGCCATCCGACGTGCTGTAATTACCCCATTCGAAGAAGCCCTGCACGAGCAGCGCAATCCCTAGGGTGGTAGGATCACGCCCTGCTGCGGCACAGGCGCGCTTGACGTCGTCGATGCCGGCAGCGAGTCGCTCAGGCGTGTCGAGTGGCTTGGTCTGACTGTCGCTGCCGGGATACCACGCATCGGCAAACTTGATGGTGCGCCGCAGCGCTGGCCCACTCTCTCCCCCAATCCACAGCGGGGGATGCGGTTTCTGTGCCGGCTTGGGGTAGAATAGCAAGTCGGAGAACTTCACGTACTTGCCACTGTAGTTGGGCTTGTCCTTGGTCCACAGTTCCTTAAATGCCGCCAGGTACTCGTCCGTCAACCGGCCGCGATCCTCGAACGGCACACCCAGAAGCTCAAACTCCTCTCTCATCCAGCCGGCCCCCGCGCCAATGATCAGTCGACCCCTAGCGAGCACGTCGATGGTGGCGAGCATCTTGGCGGTGAGCATGGCTGGCCGATGTGGCACCACTGTCACCGATGTGAGAAGCCGCAAGCGTTCGGTGCAACCAGCAAGGAAGGCAACGGTCGCCAGCTGATCGAAGCAGTGCCCGTGCTCCGCTGCAGCGAACACCCCTGCCGCATGGTAGGGATAGCGCGACTTGAAGTTTGCCGGAACGACCAAGTGGTCGCTGACGGACAAAAAGTCAAAACCTGCGCGTTCGGCAGCCCTAGCTACTTCGGAATAAGTCTCGGGCGTGGTGAAGACGCCCCGCGTCACGGTGCTCAGTCCGAATTTCACGGTATCCTCCGGAATACGTCTACCTGCCTAGACTCTAGCGTGACTGGCGCCGATTGCCACGATGGCCGCAGGCCGCCTGCCGGTGATGGGTGTCGCCCGTGTCGGCATCCGGACCGGCATGATGTGGCCGTAGCCTTGGGCTGCATTCTTACCTCACAGTACCCACCCTCACAGTACCCACTACGCACCCGGCGGGCGTACCCGCGATAATAGATGGTCTTTGTTGGCAGCGGCGGTAGCACCTGCAGCAACCTAGCCTTGAGGTTCCCCAAACTGCGAGGTCGTCTCAAATCTCAAGCGGACGCTGCAGCGCGGCGTCGGCACCAAAGTTCTGCGCTGATGGGGTCCGCGCCCCCCGAGAGATCTCAACCTCGCGGTTCATCCCCTCACCGGTCGGTCCGATGCCGATGCAATTTCTTATTTCGCTGAGCGTTGCCGGGGGATTAGCCTGAGCCGCACAAGAGAGCGACCCCAGAAGAAACGGCTACCTCATCGCAGCCTTGGCGGCAGACCGACGATCGAGCTCCGATTCATACCATAGCTTGAGGCCGCAAAACCGATGCTGGCGATGAGCGCAATACGATCGCCGCGAGCACGAAAGTAGGTAATGACGTCAAAAAGGTCTGGTATTGGCGGCCACTCAGTGCGCCGGCGGTGCGGCAATTTCGCACCAGAGCGTCCAGTGAACTCGCCGGCGTCGCGCTTCTTGGGCGAACTGATCGCTCGCCATTGCAGTAGCGAGGCATTTTAACGCGCTCCTTCATTGATCAACAGGGCACAACGAGCGGTTCCGTGCAAAACGTCAGCGATGCCCACGTTTCTCGGCCTCGTCTCTAGGGCTCGTCGACCGGTTGGCCACCGGTTGGCCAGCGGTTGGCCCGCGGTTGGCAAGTGCGACGGATCGACCGCACCGGGGCGGAATGGAACCGCGGCAGAGCCACTCGGTTAGCCTTGCAGGAGGCAGCAGAACATCACGATAGAGGAGATCATGGCACAGGCGAAGGATGATCGTGCTCAGATGGCGAATGCCTTCTCATTCGGCATACCCGCACCGTTCATAAATCCGGTGATGACGATTTTCACGGACTTGAGCGGAACGCTTGTGGAGGGGTTCGCGACAGCCCAAAGAGATTGGGCCGACTTTGTTCACCGGCGGATTCGTGAGGACGTTGCAGTAACCCGCCACCTCATGAATTGTCATTCACTCGCCGACATGCATCAGGTCTATTCGCAGTATCTGCAAACCGCCTTCCAGCACTACCGCGAGCAATCCGAAAAGGTCATGCGCAGGAGCGAGAGCGTTGCCCAGCATCTCGCCGAGACGACGGAGGCCGATACCAAAGAGAGCATCCGAGCGCGCCATTAGCGCACGGCCCACTCGATGCCCACTCGATGCCCACTCGATGCCCACTCGATGCCCACTCGATGATGGTCCGACTTGTCAACCTGCACCTTGCGTTTCTCATCCTCGTTGGCAGGCCCTTCACGTGCAAGGCCGTGGTGGAGCCGAAGCTGACGGCGGCCGCACTGAACCCAAAAACCTGAAACCCTGGGCGCGCATTGCGCATCTGGGGCAAGGCCCAGGTGAGCCAGGTGAGGATGCGTTGACTGAGAGCTGAACGAGGCGCGCGGAACGCCCCATTCGCACGAGCGCACGTCACGTCCAATTGGATGCGCCCCCAGAGGGCATCCTCTTAAGGGCACGCTGTTCTTGCGGGGTGCTGCCGAATGCGGCCGGCCGGTGCCTGCTTGGTCGTCTGTCGGGGTCGCCCATCGGGGCCGCCTATCGGGGCCGGCCTCAATCCTGCCGCGAAGCGCATCGATGAGATATTGGCCGGCGGACTGCGCGCTTGTCCTTGGGCGCGGGGAGCCCGCTTGAACCGGACAAACTTGATCATCCTGGCCTCGTCGCGATCTTCGAGTTCCCCGGCGCAAACAATCTGGCCGCAGCAACGATTCCCGGCAACTCGTGCATACTTTTCCACTCCGGAACACCCGAGCTGTGGCGGCCTTGCAGCCGCCGGCAGACACACTTCCATCCGGCACTTTCATCCGGCCGGCGCGGTGATTATTGTGCGGCTCACGTTCCAACCATATGGCGGTCAAATTTGAGACGGAAGTGAGGGATCGGGGGTCCGTTGCAATGCTTGAAGCCGATCACGGACAGGTAAGTGGATGCGTGCGCTGGTTCTGCGTTGGCGTGCTCTTGAGCTTGCTCTCGGCCACACCCTCTCGCGCCCTTGAGCCCGTGCCCGGAGAAGCAAAGG
>Ga0075424_100002020_pt1 | contig 18278 bp, 19 predicted proteins | sample SoiMethybrSBSTD3_FD_75301 | JGI IMG/M metagenome (GOLD analysis project Ga0075424, IMG submission 75301) | Bulk soil microbial communities from a Populus tree surrounding site in Tennessee, USA - Soil MetaG P. TD hybrid SBSTD3 | ecosystem: Environmental > Terrestrial > Soil > Tree plantation...
AACCAGGTGGGATGGCCGCTGGCCAAGGAGCTGCTGTTCTCCGGCCGCATCGTGGAGGCGGAGGAGGCGCATCGCATCGGGCTCCTGAACCATCTCGTGCCGTGCGCCGATCTCCGCGCCAAGACCATGTGGCTCGCCATCATGATCGCCAAGAACAACCGCGCCTCCGTGATGGGGGTGAAGGCCCTCCTCCTCAAGGACATGGGCGCCAATCTGGAAGCGCAGTGGGCGAACGAGCGGGACTACACCACGAACGTAGCGAGGGGCGCCAAGGCGGAGGCGGCCTTCCCCGAGTTCATCGCGCGCCGGGGCCGGCCGCTCTCGTCGTGAAAGCCTTCGAGTTGCCGCGTCACGCTGCGCGTGCGAGGCTTGGCCTCGAGCGATCGATCACCTGAAGGGCGGCCGCGCCGCCCCGGAGGAGAACAGATGCCACCAAGCAAGCTGGCTCACGTCGTCTACCAGACCAACCGCATGGGCGAGATGCGCGACTGGTACTGCGCCGTTTTGGGCGCCCGCGTGATCTACGAGAACAAGCACCTCGCCTTCGTCACCTACGACGACGAGCATCACCGCGTCGCCTTCGCGGACTTCGGCCCCCTCGCCCCGCGCGATCCCGCTGCCACCGAGCTGGCGGTGAAGCCCGCGGAGACGCCGGGGCTCCACCACGTCGCCTTCACCTTCAGCTCCATGAAAGAGTTCCTCGACAACTACGTCCAGCTTCGCGACCGCGGGATCCGGCCCTTCTTCTGCGTCAACCATGGGCCGACCACCTCGATGTACTACCGCGACCCCGACGGCAACCGCGTGGAGCTCCAGATCGACAACTTCGCCACCGCGGAGGAAGGCCAGGCGTGGATGCTCTCTCCCGCTTTCGACGCCAATCCCATCGGCGTCGAGTACGATCCCGACACCCTGGTGGAGCGCTTCCGGGCGGGCGTGCCAGTGGCCGAGCTGGTCGTCAGGGGCTAAGGCCGGCGCTCAGCGGAAGGTGAAGCCGGCGTAGGCCGCCGCCGCGACCTCGTCGCACTTCTCGCGGTACTTCGGGGCGCCCCCCGCGTACACGATGAAGGTGCGCTTCTGCTTGCCGGGCAGGTTTGAGTTGATGCCCATCATCCAGGAGTCGACCTGAGTGAAGAGCATGCGCCGCCCGCTGTCGTGCACGTGTTGCGTCCACGCACTCTCCGCGTCCGCGGTGGCCTCGACGAGGACCTGACCCCGCTCGCCCATGTGCCGGAGGAGCGCGGTGACCCAGTCCACATTCTGCTCGATGCAGCGGGGGATGTTGCAGAAGGTGGCGGCGTTGTGCGGGCCGACGAGGGTGAACAGGTTGGGGAAGCCCTCGATCTGGAGACCGAGGTAGGTGCGCGGTCCCTCCGACCACTTCTCCCGCAGGCGTCGGCCACCGCGCCCGCGGATGTCGATGCGGTCGAACGCCCCCGTGATGGCGTCGAAGCCCGTGGCGTAGATGATCATGTCGAATGCGTACTCGGTGTCGCTGGTCTTGATGCCCACCGGCGTGATGCGTTCGATGGGCGTGTCGCGCAGGTCGACCAGGCGCACGTTCGGCTGATTGAAGACCTCGTAGTAGCCGCTCTCGAGCGGCACCCGCCGCGTGCCGAAGCCGTGATTCGTGGGGACGAGCTTCTCCGCGAGCTTTGGGTCCTTGACGCGCGAGCGGATCTTGCGCGCCATGAACTCGGTGATGGTGGCGTTGGCGGCCTTGTCGATCAAGATGTCCCGGAAGTTGCCCATCCAGATGCCGAAGCCGGGCTCGCCGTAGAGCTTCTCGAAGAAGGCCTCGCGCTCCTCGGGGCTCACGTCCAGCGCGTTGCGCGGATCAGCCTGGTGGAGGAAGCAGCCGAAGGAGTTGCGGCAGATCTCGAACGTCTCCGGATAGGTCGTCTTGATGTGGGCCTGCGTGGCCGCGTCGATGGGGCTGTTGTGGAGCGGCGCGCACCAGTTCGGTGTGCGCTGGAAGACGGTGAGATGGCCGACGGTCTTGGCGATCTCCGTGATGGCCTGCACGGCGGTCGCTCCGGTGCCGATGATACCCACGCGCTTGCCCACGAAGCTCACGGGCTCGTGCGGCCAGGCGCCGGTATGGTAGGCCTCGCCCCGGAAGGTCTCCACACCTGGAGTCGCCGGCATGGTGGGGGCCGACAGCGGGCCAATGGCCGTGATAAGGAAGCGTGCCCGCGCCGTCCGGCCATCCTCGCTCTCGATCTGCCACTCGTTGGCCGCCTCGTCGTAGGCGGCCAGCCTGATCCGGCAGTTGAACTCGATGTCGCGGCGGAGATCGAGCTTGTCGGCGACGAAGTTGCAATAGCGCAGGGTCTCCGGCTGGGCAGCGAAGTGCTCGCTCCACTCCCACTCTTGGAGCAGCTCTTCGGAGAACGAATAGCCGTAGGTCCAGCTCTCGGAATCGAAGCGCGCCCCGGGGTAGCGGTTCCAGTACCAGGTCCCCCCCACCCCGTCGCCCGCCTCGAACACCCGCACTCGGAGCCCGAGCTCACGCAGGCGGTGGAGCTGGTACATGCCGGAGATCCCGGCCCCGATGACGACGACGTCGTAGGACTCGCCCTGTGCGCTCATGGCTCCTCGCCCGGAACGATCATACCCGCCTGGGGGCGTGACAGACGACGCTACTTCGGCGCGGGCGCAGCGCCGAAGTGCGAGAGATAATGCGCGAGGTCGATCAGGTCCTGGTCGTTGAGGCCGGCCAGCTCCTGGGACATGGCGCCCCCGTAGCCCAGCCGCGCCCCGCTCTTGTAGTCGCGCATGGACTTGAGGAGATAGTCCTCGCGCTGATTGGCGAGACGCGGCATCTGCTCGCGCCCGGAGAAGTCCGGATTGTGGCAGACGCCGCACGGGTGGCTCAGGGTGAGCCGGCGACCGCGCGTGAAGCGGGCGGCGTCGGGCGCCTCCTCGCTGGGGGGCGGGGGCGGCAGCTTGGCCACGCGATCGGCGAAGGCGGTGAGATCGCTGTTGGTCAGTCCCTGGGCTGACGCCACCATGGCCGCGTTGTCGCGCCGGCCCTCGCGGAAGAGGAAGAGCTGGGCAACCACGAAGAACGACGGCTGCCCGCCGAGCGACGGCGTCTCGGGAATGCGGGACTGGCCGTCTGCGCCGTGGCAGGCGAGGCAGACGGTGAAGCGCTCGTCCACCGACTGGGCGTCGGCACGGCTCACGAGCAGGAGGAGGGCGCCGAGGACGAGCGCGAGCCGACCGCAGAAGCGGGCCGAGAGCAGCGGGGTCGCCGCTCCCGGCCCGCGGGAGACCGTCACTTCTGGTAGCTGACCCGGTACACCGCGCCCGCGTGGTCGTCCGAGACGAGGAGCGAGCCGTCCTTCATGACGAGCACGTCCACGGGCCGGCCCAGGTACGAGTTGTTTTCGACGAGGCCGGTGAGGAAGGGCTCCATGGACTTGACGGTGCCGTCGGGCTTGAGGAACACCGCCACCACGTCGGCCGCGTACTTCTTGGTGCGGTTCCACGGCCCGTGGCGCGCGATGAAGATGGCGCCCTGATACTTCTGGGGGAACATCTTCCCCGTGTAGAAGCGCATGCCGAGCGGCGCCGAGTGCGGGCCCAGGAGGAGGATGGGCTTCACGAAGTCGTCGCAGGCCTTGCCCCAGCCGAACTGGGGATCGGCGAAGTCGCCCTGGTGGCAGTACGGATAGCCGAAGTGCTGCCCGACCGTGGTGAGGCGGTTCAGCTCGTCGTTGGGCATGTCCTCGGAGAGCCAGTCCCGCTGGTTGTCCGTGAAGTAGAGCTCACCCGTCTTGGGATGGAAGTCGAAGCCCAGCGTGTTGCGGACGCCGCGGGCCACGATCTCCGTGCCGCTGCCGTCGAGGTTGATCCTGCGGATCTGCGCGTAGGTCGCGGGATCCGGCTCACAGATGTTGCAGGGCGCGCCGATGGGCACGTAGAGCTTGCCGTCGGGCCCGATCTTGATGAACTTCCAGCCGTGCGGCACGTCGCCGGGGAGCTGGTCGTAGATCGTCACGGGCGCGGGCGGATTGTCGAGCTTGTCCTCGATGCCGTCATAACGCGTGATGGCCTTGGGCGTCGCCACGTAGAGCGAGCCCTTGTGGAACTCGATCCCGTTGGGGAGCATGAGCTTCTCGGCGATGACCTTCACCTCGCGCTTGCCGTTCTTATCCACGAGAGCGTAGATCTTGCCCGCGCCGAACAGCGAGCTGACGAACACCGTTCCCTTGTCGCCCTGGCGCAGGCCGCGCGCGTCGAAGACCTCCGCGGCGTAGATCTCGACCTTGAAGCCCGGGGGCACCTTGATCTTGGAGACGGGGAGCTTGTCCGCCGGCGTGGGAATCGGGAACGCGGGCACCGGGGCCATCTGCGCCCCTGCCCCGCTCTTGGGTCGCCCGACGGCCCAGAACGGCTCCTCCTCCTGCTTCGGAGGCGCCGGCGGAGTAGTGGTGCTCTGCTGGGCAATGGCCGGCCACACGCCGAGCGCGAGGCCGGTGACGGCGAGGATCAGCCACACGATCCGCCGCGTCATCGAGGCTCTGGTCATCACGATCCTCCCCTGGGTCCTCTGGGCCCTTGGTCCGCTAGGGTTTGTCTCCCCTACTTCGCCCGCTTCGCGGGCGCCATGCTAGCGCGTCACTCGGGTCACGTAAAGACTTTCCACGCCAGAGAGTATCCGGGCCAATGGCCCTAATCAGCGCGAAAGCCCGGAAGCCCGACGCGGGGCGTTTCCGGAAGCCATCCTCTCGTTCCCAGCAGAACGCCATGATTCTCTCCGGGCGCGTTCAGGCTGAAGATCCGCAGCGCCGACCAGTCGAAGCGCGCCCGCACCTCGGCGAGGGAGCTGGGATCGAGCCTCTCGTACGCCTGGATGACACAGAGGAGCGGGCTCGCGCCGACTTCTCGAGCAAGGACGTCCACGATCTCGCTGACCGGGGGCGTGGTGCGCCGCAGATCGAGGCCGGTCGTCTGGACGAGCGCCTCGCCCCAGGGCGGCGCGATGAAGACGACCAGCAGCTGGCCCTCGGACACACGCAGATCGGCGAGGCCGGCCGCATAGTCGACATTCCGCACGTTGATGGCCAAACCCAGAGCCGCGAGATTCTGCCTGGTGAGCTCGAAGACCATGGGATCGGTCTCGAATCCCAGGCCGCGAGCCCCCGGCAGGTGACGCAGCAGCCAGTAGAGCGTGTTGCCAGAGCCGACGAAGAGATCGACCACGAGCGGGCTCGCCAGCCGGACCACCGCGGCGACTTCTCGCCCGATCGCGTCGCCGAGGCTGTCGCGCGTGCACTCCACCGCGGTGCGTCCCAGCAACCGGACGCCCCGGGCATACCACTCGGACGGCCGCAGGCCGTAGATGGAGACGTAGTCGGCGTCCCCGTAGCTGTCGATGCCGTAGCGCTCGACTTCCTGCAGCTCCAGCACGGCATTTCGCATCGCTCCGGCCAGGAGAAGCTGCCGGTCATATCGCTGGGCGCGCTCCACGCGTCCCCTTCCGCCTAGCCACTCGCGTCGGCCGACTCGCACCATCGCTTCAGCTTCTGCAGCGTCTCGCCCCAGGCGAAGTTGCAGAACCCGAGGTATTCGCTCCTCTCGTCCCAGCCGGAGTGCCGGAAGTCGAGGATCGCCATGTCGACGCGCTCGGAGGACCATGGAGGCACCTCGCGTCGCGTGATGGCGAAGCTGGCGCGCGTGCCCGTCCAGGCGGAGGCGGGGCTCGTCGCGCGATGCGTGCTGACGAACTCCCATTCGACACGCTCGTCGGGGATCATGGCCACAATCCTGGCCTTGAGAATGCCGTGCTCAGGGCCAGGGCTGAACTCGAGGGTCACTCCGCCGTCCGATCTCGTGACTTTCGGCGGATCCCACCAGCCGCCGATGCCCTTCTCGGTGGCGATGGCCGCATAGACTCTCGCCGTCGAGGCGTTGATCCACACCTGGTGATACAGCGTGGCCATGGTGCTCTCCGTCATTCATTCGCCGGGGTCGTGACGACGAGTCGCCGCCGTGATGATGCATTAGAGTAGCGGCCATGCGCCAGCCAGGTGCGCTCCTCGCCTCCGGCCGCGACTCCGAGATCTTCGACTATGGCCCCGGGCTCGTGCTCCGTCGCTCGCGAAGCCGCCGCTCGATGGAGAAGGAAACGGCGATCATGCGCTACGTCACCGAGCGGGGCTACCCGGCGCCGCGGGTGGAGGAGCTGAGCGCCGACGGCTCCGAGCTGGTAATGGAGCGCATCGTGGGTCCTACGATGCTGGTGGATCTCCAGAAGCGGCCCTGGACCTATGGCCGGCATGCCGCCACGCTCGCCTCGCTCCACCGGCGCCTGCACGAACTGCCGGCTCCCACCTGGCTCCATGCCTTCCCGGGCGGTGGAGCCTCGCTCGTGCATCTGGACCTCCATCCGCTGAACGTCATCCTCGCCCCTGCGGGTCCCGTTCTCATCGACTGGACCAACGCGGCACGAGGCTCCGAAGCGGCGGACGTCGCCCTCACGTGGATCCTGATGGCGACCGCCGAGATCCCCGGCCCGCGGTGGCGGACCGGGCTCGTCGGCATCATGCGCACCTTGTTCGTCCGCTCCTTCCTCCGCCACTTCGACCGCGCCAACATCCAGGCCGCCCTTCCCGCGGTAGTGGAATGGAAGTCCCGGGACCGGAACATCCGGCCGACGGAAGTAGCCGCGATGCGGCGCCTCCTCGCCGCCGAAGAGGCTCGGGAGAAGCCGTGAGTCCCGCGCTCGTGCTCGAGACCGTGCGAGGACGGACAGGGGGCGGCGAGGTCTCCCGCCGCCCCCCAGTTGACCGGCTAGTAGAGCACGATGGGATTGCCGGGGGACCCGGTGGCGCCGATGATCCGCAGCGGAGCCCAGATGAACGCGGCTTCCATAATTTTCTTGTCCACGAGTGACTTCGTGTCCACGTTCTCCAGGTTCCAGATGCCGCGGCGCGTCTGCATCTCGGTGTGGCAGGGCACGGAGAAGTCCGGCCCCTGCTCGCCCGAGGGCTGCGCGTCGCAGGCCGAGGTGTCGCACATGGTCAGCGCGATGTCCCGCGCGGCCATGTACTCGCAGGCGCTGATGCCGAAGCCCGGCTCGCCCTTCTCGAAGAGATCGCGCGCCGCCTTGCGCTCCTCGGGCTTCATGGACTTGTAGCGGTCGTTGCTCCAGCTGTTGCCCTGCCCCGTGTGGAGGGCCACGCAGTCGCCCGCGCCGATGTCCGCGAGCCCCTGCATCTGCAGGATGCCCTGCACGTCGGCGGCGGTCACGATGCCGGGATCGCCCGGCTTGGTGGGAATGGGTAGCATCTCGGCGTTAGCCGGGATGAGCCCCTTCGACTTCTTGTAGGCCACGGCGTCCAGCACCACCAGGCGGCACACGAAGCCCAGCTCCGCCGGGTGTTCCACGCCCAGGGGTCCCATGCCCATCACCCGGCCGCCGGCGCCGTGCTCGTAGGCATCCCACGAGATCACGCCGTTGTACATCATGGGCCCCTTGGAGGTATTGACCCCGATGTGGCCGGGGCCGTCGAACTGCGTCTGGATCTGGCCGATCTCGGTGACGACGAACTCGTCGTGGTAGATCAGCGCGTTCTTGCCGAAGGGACCGCCCGTCGGAGTCCCCGGAATCACCATCTGCCAGCCGCGCGGCCCGAACGCGGGCGCCTCACGATGGTAGAACTTGCCGATGGTGATGGCCTTGTTCTGCTTGACGGTGGCGAGGGCCCGCGCGATGTTCGCCGAGTTGCTCGTGTGGTTCGCCGAGCCCGCCCGATCCTGCGCTCCCCACTTCGAAGGCGCCCACTTCTCGTCGATGGGCTTGTCCGACACCGGCCCCTTCAGGGTCTGGGCGGAAGCAGTGACGGCGAAGGCGAGCAGGATTGTGACGAGGACGGCGGGATGCGCGATGGTGTGCCTCATGGACATCTCCTCTTCTGCGGGGTGAGAGGCCAGGAGATATCGTGCGCGACCAGGGATGCGACGGGCTCATGCCTCGGTGGACTCCGGGGACGTCTTCTCGGGCAACGCTGCATCGTTCCGCACCCCCTTTGTGGCAGACATCGCTCAGATGTTCGCGATGGACCCGATGCCGAGGCAGGGAGTGTAGCACCGGACGCGATCCCTTTCCGGCAAAGGGATCGCCCGGGCTTGGTACTCGATCACATACGCCGAACTTCCCCCTATCGCTTGTTGTCCTGCCGGGCACGATAGGCGAGGGCCAGGCGCAGATCGTGGAGGGCCTGGCGCGACGACTGGAGCGCCTCCGCCTTGTAGCCACCAAAGTCGTGAGGCGCCGTCTCCATGTACCTAATGGCGTCCTCGAGCTCACGGATCGCCGCGGCGATCCGGGGATGCTCGGCACGCTCGCTCCGCGGGGTCTGCTGGGCGCGCGCGCTCTTTGTCACCCCGCCGGCGATGAAAGCGCTGCCGAACAGAACGGGAATCACGAAACGCATCATGGACCTCCTCCTGGTGGACGTGCGTGGCTCGACCCTCACTCCCGGTCGATATGACGCGAGCCCCGCGCCAGGCGCTTACCCGGCCTCCGCGATCTCACCCGGGGACACGGTTATACTCCCCAGCATCGAGGTCTCGGGGAGCGCTGCCCGCTCGTCTTCGCCCCGACGCACGACGCCCGTCATCTCAGCGAGCGAAGGGGGAGCCCACATGGTCGACGACATCGGCAAGATGCACTTCCGGCGCATGGACGAAGGCACCGACGCCGACTTCGCGGTGCTGGCGCGCGTGCACCAGGAAGCGATCCGCAAGCTGCCCGACCAGCTCATGGGCATTCTCACCGGGCTCGAGGCGGACGAGGCTTATCCCGTCGACCGCCTCCAGCACAGCCTCCAGGCGGCCACGCGCGCCCTCCGCGACGGGCGGGAGGAGGAATACGTGGTGTGCGCGCTCCTGCACGACATCGGCGAATCACTGGGGCCGTTCAATCACGGCGAGGTGGTGGCGGCCATCCTGAAGCCCTTCGTGTCCGAGGCCAACCACTGGATGCTCGAGCACCATCCCGTGTTCCAGGTCTACTTCTACGGCAGCCACCTCAAGATCGATCCCAACGCGCGCGAGCACTATCGCGGAAGCCCGCACTTCGATCGCACGGCCGAGTTCTGCGCGCTCTACGACGAGGTGTCCTTCGATCCCGACTACCCAAGCGAGCCGATGTCCACCTTCGCTCCGCTGGTGCGGCGGGTCCTGCATCGCGACTGGACGCCGCCCAAGTAGGAGGACTCGGTCAGCAGCATCTTCAACGGCTTCGGCGACATGGGTGACGGTGGGGGCGACTGGGGAGACGGCGGAGGAGGCGGGGACTGACCGACTCGTCCTGGCATGCTCGATGCTCGTAGCTAGCAGGCTCGAACGACTGCGAAACGGAGCATGCCATGAGGAAATTCGTTCCACTGGCTCTCGCGCTGCTGCTGATGTCGGCCATGGTGTCCCCGGCGTGGGCACGAGTCGTGGTGATCGAGGCCACCGTCCCGCTCGCCGACGAGTCGGAAGAGACACTCAGATCCGCCGTCAAGAAGGCGATCGAGAACGCGGTGCGGGGTGCAGCGGCGCTCGGCCTCCGATCCCTTCAGGTCAACGGGGCCAGAGTGTTCTCGAATGCCCTCGTGCTCCGCCTGATCGCCACGGACGACGATCCTGCCGACACCGACCCGGACGACCCCGAGGCGGAGGAAATGATCTGACCCCAAGCCGAGTCGAGGGCAAGGATTGCTGAGTGGTCCTTACCGTCCCGCCACTTCCGTCGCGGGCTCCATCCGATCCGGCCACGCGCCACCATGACCGTCCTCGTCGGAGCGCCCCTCTCCCCGCCACGCGGGGTGCACGTCCGCGCCTGCCCGAACCCGAGCGTGAAGCTGAGACAGCGCCGCCGGGTCCGCCATGAGGAAGAGCTTCAGTGATTCGGCGAGCCGATCCGGCCCCTGGGCGACCGCCGCCGCGACGGCGCGGTCACGCCGCGGCTGGGCGGCCAGCGAGGGGCGGGCGGGGCGGCCCGCCGTGGCACACGCCAGGGCATTGGTGTGCGGATCGGCGACGGCGTCCACGAATCGCGGGCTCGGAGACGCAGCGGCCGTGTAGGCGCGGGCTAGACGAAGCTCCGCAGGCGGCGTGGTCTCCTCCGGGATCAGGAAGAGCTCGGCGCGGCGCAGGGCGCGGCCCCACGAGGCGCGGCTCGAGTACACGGAGACCGGGATGGAGAGCGCGAGCGCTCCCACCACAGGCAGCATCCACCAGATGTACGTGGGGCTGAGGACGTAGACGCCGACCGCCCACGTCACTCCCAGAATCGTGTGGGCGCCGTGCCGACGCACGGCCTCGCCCCACGTGGTCTCCGCGTCCTCGCGCGGAGGGCTCTTCCAGCTCGAGTGCAGGCCGGCCAGGGCCGCCGCCACGAACTGCGAGTGGAAGAGCATGCGGATGGGCGCGAGGAGCGCGGAGAGGAACAGCTCGAGCACCACGCTCGCCAGAACGCGGACCGCCCCGCCGAAGCCCTCGGCGCCGCGAGCGATGACGAGCGCCGCGCTCAGGAACTTCGGCAGGAAGAGCACGACGCCCGTGGCCACCACGAACCCGATGACCGACCCCATGTGCCACTCCGGCCAGATGGGAAAGAGCTGGCGCGGCTCCACGAAGTACTGCGGCCCCACGAGGGTCTCGAGCAGGACGAAGACGGTGGACAGGGTGAGGGAGAGGAGCCAGAGGGGCGCGGAGACGTAGCTCAGGATGCCCGTCATGAACACCGCGCGATGGGCCGGGTGGAGCCCTTGCCAGAAGAAGAGCCGGGCGTTGATCAGGTTGCCGAGGCACCAGCGGCGGTCGCGCTTGAGCTCGTCCACGAGGTTCGGGGGCATCTCCTCGTAGCTGCCGGGCAGATCGTAGGCCATCCAGACCTTCCAGCCCGCGCGGCGCATCAGCGCCGCCTCCACGAAATCGTGGGAGAGGATCTCTCCCGACAGCGGCCCCCGACCCGACAGGCGTGCAAGCGCGCAGTGCCGCATGAAGGGGGCGATGCGGATGATGGCGTTGTGACCCCAGTAGTACGACTCGCCGAGCTGCCAGAAGTGGAGCCCCGCCGTAAAGAGGGGGCCGTAGACCCGGGTGGCGAACTGCTGGACACGGGCGTAGAGGGTCTCCCGCCCCGCGGCGCGCGGGGCGCTCTGGATGATGCCCGTGGTGGCATTCGCCTCCATGAGCCGCACCAGCGTGGCCAGGCAGTCGCCGCTCATCACGCTGTCCGCGTCCAGCACGACCATGTAGCGGTACTGCCGGCCCCAGCGACGGCAGAAGTCTGCCACGTTGCCGCTCTTGCGCTTGATCCGGAGCCGCCGCCACCGGTAGAACACGCGGCCGAAGCCGCCCACCGCGACGCAGAGATCGAGCCAGGCCTGGCGCTCGGCGGCCAGGGTGTCCCCCTCGCAGCTGTCGCTCAACAGGAAGAAGTCGAAGCGATCGAGCGTCCCCGTGGCGGCCACCGACTCGTAGGTCGCGCGCAGGCCCGCGCACACGCGCGCCACGTGCTCGTTCCGGATCGGCATGATCACTGCTGTGCGCGCGTCGGGGGCGATTGGCGCATCCTTACTAACGCTTCGGGTGATGGCGTGGCGGTCACCGCCCAGGCACAGCAGGATGAAGCCGCTCAGGGCCGTCCAGAATCCGAGCGACACCCAGGCGAAGAGAATGGTGGAGAGAATGAGGATGGCGACCTCGAGCGGATCGTTGCCGTGATACGGCAGCACGCTGTCGACCATGTGGTAGGCGAACGCGCCGCTCTGGACGAGGGCGAGCACCAGGAAGACGGTGCGGCGCAGGAGCGCGGTCCGTCGCACGGATCGATCCCTCGTGTCGTCGACGCCCTTGGCCCATCTCGGCCCCATGGGAGTGCGGGATACGGGCGGGGCGAGGGGACCTGGGACGAGCCCGAAGAGCGCGGGATCCGGCGCGCGTGGCGCCCGCCCCGCTGGCGCGCGGCGGAGCTCGGGCGACAGCGGAAGCTGCTCGAGGGGCTGACGACGGACGCGCGCGGTCTCGGTGCTCATTCGGGTGGGAGGATGTAGCTCCAGGTTTCCGACAGGAGATCCACGCCGTTGGTCAGATGGGTGCGCAGCTCGGTCGGCTTGGCACGGTCAAGCCTCCGGAAGCGTACCACGGAGCGCCAGCCGCCCGTCACCTCGTTGCGGCGCAGGTGCCGCTCCAGCACCTCGCCGTTGTTGTCGATCCATACCGCCGCCTCCATCGGGGCGGCGGCGGGCAGACGGGCCAGGCTCGGGCCTTCGAAGTCCACGTGGAGCTCGAGGCTGCCGTCGTCGGTCTTGACGTACCCACGGCCGCGGCGCGTCTCGCGAACCCAGCCCACGGGCGGCCGCGTCTCACGGTCCTTCTGCCACAGGATGCGATAGCCGTACTCGAAGGGCCGCCGCGGCCTGGGCAGGCGCTCCGGGACCCAGTAGGCCACGATGTTGTCGTTCGTCTCGTCGGGCACGGGTATCTGCACCAGCTCGACGCGGCCGCGCCCCCACGATCCCTTGGGCTGGATCCAGACCGACGGCCGCAGGTCGTAGCGCGTCTCCAGGTCCTCGTAGTAGCCGAACCAGCGCTCGCGCTGCATCAGGCCGAAGCCGCCGGGGTTGTTCAGGGCGAACGACGTCACGAGCAGGCGCTTGGGATTGACGAGCGGCCGCCAGATCCATTCGGTAGCGCTGGCCTGGATCGAGAGGCCGTCGGAGTCGTGTACCTGCGGCCGATAGTCCTCGCGGGAGGAGCGCTGGTTGGCGCCGAACGAGAACATGCTGGTGAGCGGGGCCAGCCCGAGCTTGGTCACGGACTTCCGGAGGAAGAGCCGGACGTCGACGTCGAGGCTGGTGGTCACGCCGGGCCGCAGCACGAAGCGGTACGCGCCGGCGGCGCTCGGGGAGTCCAGAAGCGCGTAGACCGTCAGCTCCTGAGCGCTGCCCTTCGGCCGCTCGATCCAGAACTCCACGAAGCGCGGGAACTCCTCCCCGGAGTTCTCGGCGGTGTCGATGGCGAGTCCGCGCGCCGAGAGACCATACTGCTGCCCGCGCCCCAGGGCGCGGAAGTAGCTGGCGCCCAGGAAGGCCAGCACCTCGTCGCGGTACGCCGGGGTGTTGACGGGGAAATGGGCGCGGAAGCCGGCGAACCCCTGCTTGGGCAGATCGTCGCGCTCCAGCTTGTTCTTGCCATAGTCGAAGGCATCGGGATCGAAGGTCACGTCCCGCTCGCCCTCGGGCGTGATCTCGTGGATGAGCACGGGCTCCTCGTAGTAGAAGCCGCGATGGAAGAACATCAGCTCGAAGGGCAGCTTGGCGTTGCGCCACAGCGCGCGGTCGGCACGGTAGCGGATGTCCCGGAACTGGTCGTAGGTGAGGCCCTTGAGGGCCTTGGAGAGGCTCGATCCGGGCTTCTGGTAGGGCGCGGCGGCGAGCTTCTCGGCGCGGGCGGTGACGTCCTCGAGACCGAAGGCGTGGGCGGACGCGGCAGATAGCAGACACGCCGCGAGAAGGGCGAGGCCGGAGATCCTGAAGGACACCTTTCCCGAGCTCAGATGACCGTCCCGTCTGGAATCACCGCGTTCTTGGGAACGACGACGATGCCGTCGCGGATGTAGTGGTTGGCCCCATCGGCCTCGCGCGCACCCAGGTCGTTGCGGATGCGCACGCCGCGTCCCACCCGCGCGTTCTTGTCCACAATGGCGTGCTCGATGATGCTGTCGGCCCCAATGCCGATGCGCGGCGTCCCCACGCCCTCGAGCCGCTCGACGTCCTGGGCGCTCTCGTAGAGATCGGCCCCCAGGATCAGGCTGTGGCTGATGCGCGCCCCCTCGTCGATCCGGCTGCGAATGCCCACCACCGACCGCTCGATGTGCGCCTTCTGGATGAACGAGCCTTCCGCGATGAGGGACTCGCTGATCTCGCAGGCGTGGATCTTCGTCGCGGGCAGGAAGCGCGGATGCGTGTAGATGGGCTGCCGCGGATCCCAGAAGCTGAAGGGCGGCCGCGGCGAGGTCAGCGCCATGTTGGCCTCGAAGTACGAGCCGATGGTGCCCACGTCCTCCCAGTAGCCCTCGTGCACGTGGGCATGCACCCGCATGCGCGGCACCGCGGCGGGGATCACGTGGCGGCCGAAGTCATCGTGGGTGCTGTTCGCGAGGGCCTCTTCCAGGGCAGCCCGGCGGAAGATGTAGATGCCCATGGAGGCGAGGTACGCGGGCTGCGTCCGCCCTGGCAGCCAGGACTGCAACTCGGGCAGGCGCTCGGCGGGAGGCTTCTCCTCGAAGTGGACGACGCGGCCGCTCCGGTCGGTGCGCATGATCCCGAGGCCCGCGGTTTGCGCCGGGGGGACGTCCTTCATGGCGATGGTGGCGTCGGCGCGGGAGGCACGGTGCGTGCGCAGCATGTCACGGAAGTCCATCCGGTAGAGCTGATCGCCGGAGAGGATCACGATGTCGTCCCACGGCTCATGACCCACGTGCCGCATGCTGCGGCGCACGGCGTCGGCGGTGCCCTGGAACCAGTCGGAATGCTCCTCGGTCTGCTCCGCCGCCACCACCGCCACGAAGCCCGAGGAGAAGATGTCGAACTTGTACGTGTTGGCGATGTGCTTGTTGAGGCTCTCCGACTGATATTGCGTCAGCACGTAGATGCGCCGGATCTCCGAGTGGAGGCAGTTGCTCACGGGAACGTCGATGATGCGGTACTTGCCCCCGATGGGCACCGCCGGCTTCGACCGGTTCAACGTGAGGGGAAAGAGCCGGCTCCCCCGCCCGCCGCCGAGGATCACCCCGATCACGTCATGCATGACTGGATGCTTGGCAAGAAGCATGCCCGGGCGCTGCCGAACGGAAGTATTCGAATAGTGGAATGCGAGCTATCGAACAGGACCGGGGGGCGGAGGCGGCGGCGTTCCGGCAGGCGGGGGCGGCACGTCGGGCGGAGACGGGGGCGGCGCCACCGAGGAGGTATAGGCAGGCTGCGATCCTCTGGGCACCGGCACTTGATTGCCCTTGGCATACATGCACTGGACGTAACCGATGTCGTATTTGTTCTGTGCCGAGGCGCCCGCGCCGTACGCATTGCCGGCGCCTACCGCCGTGCCGCCGAGAAGTCCCGCCCCTGCGCCGACAGCGGCCCCGGTGGCGGGACTCCCCGCGGCGGCGCCGATGGCTGCGCCGAGCCCAGCGCCCACCGCGGTGCCCACGGCCGCTCCGGTCGCAGTGCTAGCCGCGCCCGCTTGGTTGGGCGTCACCCCGGTCTGCTGGAGCGCCCATTGCCGGCACTGGGCGTCATCGACCTGGAACTGTTCGAAGCTCTTCATCGTGCCCGGCAGCACGAGCACGCTCGGTCCCGTGGGCACCGACGCGCACGCCGTGAGCAGACAACCGGCCGCGATCGGTAAAATCGCCCCTCCCGGCCTCAAGGACTCCTCGCGGGGACCCGGATCCACGGTTCCGGGCAATTCTGAACCTGTGGGTAATATTCTCCGGCACTTTTGCAATAGTACCAGTCTCCCGGAGGTGCCGGCGCAGGCGCCTGCTGCACGTAGACCTGCGGTTGCTGAGGCGGCGGGTAGTAATAGGGCGGCGGATACCAGTAGTACGGGTACGGAGGACCCCACCACGGAGGACCCCACCAGAACCCGGGCCCGACGCCTACGCCGACGAAGACCCTACCGCCGCCGTGACGCCAGGCGTAGCTGGGAGCGGCGGGCACGAGCAGCATTCCGACGAACAGTCCAGCGATCAGCAGCCATATCAGCGCTGGCCGTCTCATAGTCGACCTCCAGATCAACCCTCACCCACATCCAGCGTACGACCATCTACGTGTCCTCGCTACTCTTGCACCGTTACTTTCTGCACCGCATGTGCCATTTCGCAGTCCGTGGCACACGCCGTGCAGAAATCCGATCGGCACCGCGCAGCTCACTCGAAAGGAGACGCCGCCGATGATCTGGAAAACCACCTGTTCCCTCACCCTCGCCGGCATGCTCGTCGCCGGATCGGCATTCGCTCAGACCGGGAGCCCCCCGCCCGGCGGATCGCCGAGCAGCCCTCCTCAGCAGGGCACTCCGGGGGCGCCGGTTCCCGAGGGGCAATCGGAAAAGTCGAATCAGTCGAAGACCCACCGCAAGCACGGCGCGCGTGGAAAGCTTCAGCCGTGCGCACCGGGCACGACGTCGACGCCGGAAGCGCCGTGCCGCCCCGCAGGTGCTGGCAAGTCGTCGAGCACCCAGTTGCAGCCCGGTGGAGCGACGAAGTAGGTTGACGCGATCGGCGAGCACCCGGGCCTCGCCGCGAAGCGTCGACTCGGTCGTCGAGCCCGAACCTGAGAGGTAACGTCATGACGCAAGCCCAGTGCCGCGCGCCCGTCCCGCCGAATCCGGCGCCGGATCCGCCCTTCCCGATTCCGCCGAGTCCGGAGCCGTCGCCCACGCCAGAGCCGAGGCCGATGCCGCCCGTGTAGCTCCAGTGGCGAATCGGGACCTCAGGGCTCGAGGATTCCCAGCATCTCGCAGTAGGGGATCGCCACGGCAAACCCGATGGCCGTGCACACGGTGATCACGATCCCCGCCACGAGCGCCTGGCGTTGACCGAAGAGGTCTTCTCCCGCCGCGTCGCGTGTCACCCGGCGGTAGTTTGGGCAGCGCTCGGCGATCGCCAGATGCGAGGCGGCTGGCTTGGCAGAACGCCAGCGCCGAGCAGCTCCCCGGCGGACCGAACGCCCGACACTCGGTTGGCGTCAGCGCGTCCCGCAAGCGGGGCGCAAGGGAGCTTCGCCCGTCCGGGGGTCACAGCTGATGCGGGCAGAGGGTAGCCTGCGGCCGGGCCGAGCGGCAAGCGTGGCGGGTTTACGCGATCGAAAGCGGAACCACGGCCGGCCGCGACCTGGAAGCGCGGGATCCTCCGGCGGCCAGCCGGCCGCTAGACTGCGCGGATGAGCCGATGCTGGATGTTCCGGCTGAAGATGAGGGCGAGGCCGTCGGAGTCGATCCGCCACACAAGGGCGCCCACACGAATCGGCGGGCCCTCCGGAGGCACCAGCTCGAGCTGGACCGCCGTGCCCGTCTGCAGCCGGGCATTGGTTCTCACCTTCGTGCCGTGGGTGCTGAGGTCCACCGACATCGAGAGGTACTGGCTCGTCCCGAGCTTGATTAGGACGGGCCACGCCACGCGGATGCGTCGCTGCTGCCTCTTGTCAGTCCGCCGCGGAGTAGACATAAACACTGGTTCGCGACACCTCGGTCACTGATCGAGACCACATCGAAGTCTGCTTCGGTCGGAGGCAGTCTCGACGTCGAAATGCGTCGCCATGCCTCCGACTCGATGGAATCGTACGTGACACTACGCTGCCACACATAGTGATTGTATCCATACGCTAACCGACGTACGAGATTGCCATGAGACAAAATGACCTGAGTCATTGCATGAACGCGACGCCGCCTGCAGCATCGGCGAGACGAGACCTAGGTCCTGACCGTCCACACCCACACGCACCACAAGGGCACCGCGATCTGCCCCAGCACCGCGAGCCAGACGGCTGACGAGAATCCCGAGTTGGCGGCGAGAGCCGGCACGCTGCTCATTCCGATGACTGCCGCGCCCGCCACGCCGAGATTCCATCCCTCCAGCAGGAGCAGGGTGGCTCGGGCCCGGCGCAACACGGACCCCAGGGCGCCGCGGCGCCGATCCGCGGCGATGGCGGCAGCGAGCAGGTCCCCGTGCGGGGCCGCGGCGGTGACGCGCGTCTGCTCGTCCGTGAGCAGGGCCAGCACATCGGCGAACGGAACCGCGAAGGTGTCCTGCTTCGTCAGCCGCTTCGTCCAGAATCGCACCTCGGCCTCGGCATCGCGGCGACGCTCCAGGAGCACGTGGATCCGGAAGATGCCCGCCACGCCGACGAACGCCGCCAGGGTAGCCGACCACTCCGCGAGCGCGGTCAGGATCTGAAAGACCGCCATCTCCCCTTCGCTCACGGCGCGCGGTGACCTCCTGGAGGGATGGACGCCCGTTCGGGACCCTCGGGGGCGTCGCTCAAGTGGGCCAGACGAAGATGCCCGACCTGCCCACGCTTCGTCAAATCGAAACGTCCGATGGCCCCGAAAGGTCGTGGCGACAGGTCCCCGTCCTCGGCGGTCCGATCACTTAGCGCTCGAGCGCTCGCATCGAGGCCACCCTGGTTGACGCCTCAGTGCGCGCGCGGCTAGAGTCTCCCCATCGTGCTCCCCTACCTCGCGCGGCGAGTGGCCGCCCTCGGCCTGGT
>Ga0075424_100002023_pt1 | contig 18267 bp, 13 predicted proteins | sample SoiMethybrSBSTD3_FD_75301 | JGI IMG/M metagenome (GOLD analysis project Ga0075424, IMG submission 75301) | Bulk soil microbial communities from a Populus tree surrounding site in Tennessee, USA - Soil MetaG P. TD hybrid SBSTD3 | ecosystem: Environmental > Terrestrial > Soil > Tree plantation...
TGAGTGAGGAAAACATGGATACCTCCCGGCCCTGCGATTGAGTGCGCCTGATGGGCTTTGATGAAGCCAGGCTGCCCGCAGGAGTGGCAGGAGGTGTCAGGAAAGCTGAGTCAACTATATCACATTTCTCTTAATATCGCCAGATATCTGCGTGGTCGGCCGCATGAGTGACGATGCGCAACTTCGACAGGACGAACGGGAACTGGGAGCGCTCGGCTACGCTCAGGAGCTCTTCCGCTCGATTGGCGGGTTCTCCAACTTCGCGCTGTCCTTCTCGATCATTTCAATCCTGACCGGCGCCGTCACCCTGTACCAGCACGGGCTGGTGATGGGCGGGCCCGCGGAGATGGCGTTCGGCTGGCCGCTCGTCGCGCTCTTCACGATGACCGTCGCGCTGAGCATGGCGGAGCTCGCCTCTGCGCTCCCGACATCGGGAACGATGTATCACTGGGCCTGCCGCCTCGGCGGCGACGGGTGGGGATGGTTCACCGCCTGGTTCAACATCGCCGGGCAGCTCGCGACGATTGCAGGCATCGACTACGGCGCGGCGCTGTTCGTGACGCCGCTCATCGGCCTCCCGCCGACGCCGGCGATCCTGCTCGGCGTGTACGCGATCATTCTGCTGTCGCACGCCGTGATCAATCACTTCGGCATCCGGCTCGTCGCCTGGCTGAACGATTTCAGCGTCACGGTTCACGTAGCTGGCGTCATCCTGATCGTCGGCGCGCTGCTGCTCTTCGCGCCCAAGCAGCCGGTCGGATTCTTTTTCGCGCGCATCACGTCGAATCCCTCGGGCTGGCCCTATTGGTGGGCGTTCATCGTCGGCCTGCTGCAGGCGCAGTGGACGTTCACCGGCTACGACGCGTCGGCGAGCGTCTCGGAGGAGACGGTCGATCCGAGGCGCCGCGTGCCGTGGGGCATCGTGATGGCCGTCGCGGTTTCCGCCGTCGTCGGCTACGTGTTGCTGATCGGTCTGACGCTGGCGATCCCTGACATTCCGTCGGTGCTCAGCGCGCGCGATGCAACGGGACATGAGATTCCCGCGGTGATCGCGATTCTGACGCGGGGGCTCGGCGAGAGGGCGGGAACACTCGCGACAACGCTCGCGGCAGCGGCGATGTGGTTCTGCGGACTCTCGGCGGTCACGTGGAGCTCGCGGACGATTTACGCGTTCGCACGCGATGACGGCATGCCCGCCTCCGCGATCTGGAGGCGTGTGAGCCGTCGATACGGCACACCGGGAGCGGCGATCTGGCTGTCCGTCGCCGTCGCGTTTGCCGCGACCATCAGCGGCGGCACCTATGCGGTCGTGACCTCGATCAGCGTGATTGGCTTGTATCTCTCGTACATCGTTCCGGTGTTTCTACTCTGGCGCGCGCGCGGCACCGCTGCGGAGATGGCGCGAGGGCCGTGGCATCTCGGCAGGTTCGGACCGGGGATCAACCTCATCGCACTTGTCTGGGTCGTGTTCATCACGATCATCCTGAGCATTCCCGACAACATGCGCGCGGGCAAGGCGGTCGCGGGGCTGGCGATCGTGCTGACCATCTGGTATGTGGCCGTGGAACGCCGCCGCTTCCGCGGTCCCGCATGGGCGGGCACGCAGGTCAGCAAATCTCAGCGTTGAGATGACGCGAGGGAGGCACCTGAACCCCCTTCAACGTTCAGATTCCCGGCGGGAGCGTCTCGAGTTCCGTGTACTGAACGGCGCCCATCATCGAGTAACCTTCGGCTGATGCTTCCCTCCCGGATGCTGCTTGTCCGCCAGCATTCTCCAGATTTACGTCTCCCCGATGTCCGCCGCGAAGCACGCCAGCAGCTCGAGGACGCGGATCTTGCCGCGCGGCTTCGGCCAGGCGCCCGGGTGGCGATTGGAGTCGGCAGCCGCGGCATCGCGAACATCGCGGATGTCGTCCACAGCGTGGTGCAGTACTGGCGGGATCGCGGGATGTCGCCGTTCGTGTTTCCCGCAATGGGAAGCCACGGCGCGGCAACGGCGGAGGGACAGGCGAACGTTCTCGCGCGTTTCGGGATCGTCGAGGCGTCGATCGGCTGTCCCGTCATCAGCCGCATCGACGTCGTGTCGCTCGGGCGGACAGCGGAAGGAATCGACGTGTTCATGGACGCCGCGGCACACGCCGCGGACGCCGTGATGCTCGTCGCGCGCGTGAAGTGGCACACCAACTTCGATGGCGCGATCGAAAGCGGCCTGATGAAAATGATGTCGATCGGCATGGGCAAGTTCGCCGGCGCGCAGACCTACCACGCGTACGGGCAGCGCCTGGGCCTGGAACAGGTCATCCGTTCAGTCGGACGCCGCGTGCTCCAGTCGGGAAAGATGATCGGCGGCGTCGCCCTCCTCGAAGACGCGCATCACAACACGGCGAAGGTGGAGGTGGCAGCGGCCGAGTGCATGGAACAGTGCGACGAACGGAGCCTCGCGCTCGTAAAGTCCTGGATGGCGAAGCTGCCCTGCGATCTCGACGTCCTGATCGTCGACGAGATGGGGAAGAACATCAGCGGCCCGGGGATGGATGCGAAGGTCGTCAATCGGGGGCCGAACTCCGAATACAACCCCTGGCCCGGGCTGCCCCGCGTGGCGCGGATTTTCGTACGCGACCTCGCGCGCGCCAGCTACGGGAACGCGGTCGGGATCGGGATGGCCGATGTCACGACGGACCGTCTCGTACGCGAGATCGATTGGGAGCCGACGCGGGTCAACGCGTTGAGCTCCGGCATCCCCTCCCGCATTCGCGTCCCCGTCCACTTCTCCACCGATCGCGACTGCCTGGAGTGGGTGGCTGCGACGGCAGGAAAGGTCGATCCCGCAGCAGTCAGCTACGGCTGGATCCGCAACACGCTTGGCCTGGACCGGCTGGCACTCAGCGTGAACCTGCGCGCCGGACTCGACGGCATTTCGAATGTGGAGATCGAAGGCGAGTTCGAGGTCGCGTGGGATGCGTCGGGCAATCTCGTCAGCCCGTTCTGAAGGTCCGACAACCGACCGTCGCTCTCAGACGGCCGCCGCCTTGAATCGTGTCTTGAGCGCACGCGAGACGTCGGCGGCAATCCGCGAATCGATCGGAGCCAGCTCGCGCACGAAATCACCCTCACGCACGGCGAGCGGCGCGCCGTCCCGATAGACGATGCGGTGGCGCCTGGCGGCGCGAATGCGCTCACCCGCGGTCACGATGCCGGCGAGGTTCAACGGATCCGCGGCGCTGATGGCGACGAGACTGCCGTCAGGCGCGATACGCCGCACCTCGCGCAGCCGTTCGACGGCATCAGGCAGCGCGAACTGCTCGCCCGACATGCCCGTCACGAACCGGCCGCTGCGGATTTCGCCGCGTGCCTCGAGACGCCGATACACGCGCGCGATTTCGCGCCACGGTGCCGCGTTCGTCTCGCGGGTCAGCATCCGCCGGAAGACGACACCGTAGCGGCGCAGGAGCGTCCACGCCTGGAGCTCGACGGCATCGTCGCGAGTGATGCTGCCGCCGCTGTCCGGCACGGCCGTCCACCGGCCGGCGAAGCTGCTGCGCCGGTCGTGATGGGCGGGCCGACCGCGCGCCGCCCACACGAGGGCACGCACACCGGAGAAGCCGTCGGATGTCACAAGGCCGGCCGCGACGAGAGCCCCGATCGCCTGGCGCAGCTGATCGCGATCGAGGTCGCACGCCGATCCCAGATCCGCGAAGAACGACGCGCCGCGCGAACGGAGCGTCGACAAAACCGTCTGTGCGATCTCGGTGAGCGGCGGCTCCTCGCCGGCGGGCCGCAGCGTCCGCCACGCGGCCGCGTGTTCGCGCAGAAAAAGCGCGATCGGCGTGGCGGGTACGAGGGCGACATCGACCGCCGGCGACAAGCGTGCCCAGCCCGCTTCGCCGGACAGACAGATCATGTCGAGCATCGCCGGGTCGTAACGATCCAGCCGCGCGGGCAGCACCGCGCGCTCCCAGGCGCCTGCAGCCAGCTCATAGCCGTCGAGCGCCGCGATGATTTCGCGTAACCCGTCCGGTCCCGTCAGCCTCGACGACGGCTCGACGTGCTGCCAGCGGAAGAGAAAGCGCATGAAATCGGCGGGGCTGACGGGCTCGATTTCCGCGCGGAGGCGATTCAGCGTATACCGATGGATTCGCGCGAGCAGCGTCCGATCGCACCATTCGATCGCCGAGTCGCCGGCGCTGTCCCGAGCGAGCGCAGCGAGTCGAGGGGGCGTGAATCGGCCCCGAAGAACGACGCCATCCGCTTCGAGCATCAGGAGCGCCGCATCGGCCTCGGCGGGCGCAATGCTGAGCGAGCCGGCGAGCGCCGACGCTGTGACCGGACCGGTCAACGTCAATCGTCCGCGCAGAAGATCCGCGATCGCCTGGCTGCGCGTCCAGGACTTCGCGAGGCGTGACGCAGGCGGTTGCAGATCGGACGCCACCGCCAGGGCCGGATGAATCGCGCGCAATTCGGGCAGCCGTTCGACCGCGACGACAATCTCGTGCATGTCGGCCGGGGCTTCAGCCCCTGCGAATCTTACCGTTCCCGCGCGGCGCGCGGCGGTCAGCTCGGCGAGGAGCTCCGTCCGAAGGCCGTCCATCTCGTCGAGCGTGAGGAAACCCGCGGTCAGCAGGGCATCGTGCAGCTCGTCGGCGTCGCGCGGCTCCGGACGTTCCTCCTCGCGAACCCGGAGAATGGCATCTCCGTCGAGCGTGCCGAGGTCGTCCGCCGACGCCGCATCCGTCGCGCGCCGCGACTGCACGGCGTGGCTGCGGCGCTCCTCGAGCGGCGCATCGTCGAGAAACGCGTACGGCTTCGCGTTCAGGATCTCGTGCGCAAACAGCGACGGCTCGGGTGTGTCCCGCGCGATGAGCCGCAGCTCGCCGCGGTGGATCCGCGCGAGCACGGCACGAAGGCCTTCGAAGTCCATCGCCTCTTCGAGACAGTCGCGCACGGTCTGCGCGACGAGCGGGTGATCCGGGATCTGCCGATCTCCGGGGATGTTCTCGAGGCACGCCGCGGCGTCGGGAAACACCGCGGCCATGAGATCGTCGGCGAGCATTCGCTGGATCTGCGGCGCCACCTTGCGGCCGCCCCGCGCGCGCGGCACCGCGAGCGAGATCGTCGTCGTCCATCGCCACCGGGTCTTGAACACCGGCGCGTCGAGGAACGCCTGCACGAGCACGTCCCTCGTTGTCTCCGGATGAAGGTACCGGAACACGTCGGAGAGCGGGAACGAATGCTGCGGCCCGAGCGACAGCATCAGCGCGTCCTCCGTCGCCGCCGCCTGCAGCTCGAAGTTGAACTGGCGGCAGAACCGCTTTCTCAGCGCGAGCCCCCAGGCCTTGTTGATGCGGCTGCCGAACGGCGCGTGGAGCACGAGCTGCATGCCGCCGGACTCGTCGAAGAACCGCTCGAGGACGAGCGTGTCCTGGGACGGAATCACGCCGAGCGCGCGGCGCCCCTCGGCAAGGTACGAGATCGCGTGCTCGGCGATGTCTCGCGCGAGACCGGTTTCGTCCGCCATCCATTCAACCGCGGCTGTCGTCGATGCGGCGTTGCGAAGGCGACGGTCGACTTCGGCGCGAAGATCGCTGACAGCGCGCGAGAGCTCGTCGCTGCGCGCCGGCGCCTCGCCCAGCCAGAACGGGATCGTCGGCGGCGCTCCGTGAGCGTCGGCGACCCTCACGTCGCCGGCAACCACCTGCAGGATGCGCCATGATGCGTTCCCGAGCTGAAAGATGTCTCCCGCGATGCTCTCGATCGCGAAATCCTCGTTCAGCGTGCCGATGAACGTGTCGTCCGGATCGAGGATGACGCGGTAGTCGGCGATTTCCGGAATTGCGCCTCCTGACGTCTGCGCGAGGAGGCGCGCGCCGCGCCGCCCGCGAACCATGCCGTTGATCTCGTCGCGGTGCACCAGCGCTGCCCGACGGCCGCGCCGGGTCGCAAAGCCCTCGGCCGTCATTCGAAGCACGCTGTCGAACGCCGCGCGATCGAGCGCGCGATACGGCCATGCGCGCGTCACCAGCGCGAACAGATCGCTCTCCGAGTACTCGCGGCACGCGCACTCGGCGACGATCTGCTGCGCCAGCACGTCGAGCGGCGCATCGTGCGACACGATGGCATCGAGGACACCGGAGCGGATCGAGCGCAGCAGCGCCGCGCACTCGACGAGGTCGTCGCGTGAGGCTGGAAACACGCGGCCTTTCGGCGTCCCAGCAATCGTGTGTCCCGAGCGGCCGACGCGCTGCAACATCGTCGCGATCCGATGCGGCGAACCGATCTGGCACACGAGATCGACGTGCCCGATGTCGATGCCGAGCTCGAGCGATGCCGTGGCGACGAGCGCCTTCAGCTGACCGGATTTCAGGCGCGTTTCGGCGTCGAGCCGCTTCTCCTTCGAGAGGCTCCCGTGATGCGCCGTCACCGCGTGCTCACCGAGCCGGTCGCTGAGATGCCGGGCGACGCGCTCCGCCATCCGCCGCGTATTGACGAAAATCAGGGTTGTCGTGTGGCCGGAGACGAGTGATGCCAGACGATCGTAGTACTCCTCCCAGACCTCATGGGACATCACCGCGTCGAGATCGGAGCGTGGAATTTCGACGCCGAGATCCATCTGCCGCCTATGGCCGACGTCGACGATCGCGCAGCCCGCCGCGTCGCCCGCCGTGAGATAGCTCGCGACCTCTTCTATCGGCGTCTGCGTTGCCGAGAGCCCGATCCGCTGCTGCGGACGCTCAGCGACGTTCCGGAGTCGCTCGAGCGTCAACGCCAGATGCGCGCCCCGCCGCGTGCCGATGACCGCGTGGATTTCGTCGACGATCACCGTGCGAACAGTGCGCAACATCTGCCGGCTGCGATCGGATGTGAGGAGCAGATACAGCGACTCCGGCGTCGTCACCAGGATGTGGGGCGGCGTCCGCAGCATCGCGGCGCGCTCGGATTGCGTGGTGTCGCCCGTGCGTACAGCCGTCGTGATTGCCGGCGCGCGCAGTCCGGCCTTTTCTGCCAGCCGCTGGATTCCCTCGCGCGGTTCCGCCAGGTTCCTGTGGATGTCCGCGCTGAGCGCCTTCAGCGGTGAGACGTACACGACGCGAACTTCATCCGGCAGCGGCGACGTCTGGCTTTCTTCGAGCAGCGCGTCGATGGCGGTCAGAAACGCGGCCAGAGTCTTCCCGGATCCCGTCGGCGCGGCGACCAGCGTGTGCCGGCCGGCGGCGATCGCTTCCCACGCGCGCAATTGCGCCGGCGTCGGCTCGCCGACGGCGGCCGTGAACCATTGGCGGACGAGGGGATGGAAAACAGAGTAAGACATCGTATTTGCGGCGGCCCTAACCGCCTCCGCCGAAGCTACGGCGGTCCGCCGGAGCCTTGGCGAAGGCGGAACGGCCGCCCTACCGGGTTGCTCGAACGCTCGGGCTGTCGTCGGCGGCAAGATCGCCCAGCACGTACTGCATGCCCGCCGTGATGTGCTGCAGCAGCAGCTTGTTCGCGTAGATCTTCTCGTTGTGTCCGTGCGCCTCGTAGAACACGCGACCCTTGCCCTCTCGCCGGATCCAACTGAGCGCGTAATCGCCGTCAGCGCGCGGATTCTGCTCCTTGGCCTTGTCCTCGGCGCTCATCTTCGCGTAGTCGATGCTGGTCAGGACGTGCAGGTTCTCGCGTGAGTACGTGTTTCGGCTGAATGTGTACGTCTCGTCGACGATCACATATTCCTGTCCCTTGAACGGCGCGTTGACCGGGTTGGCGGGGTCGTCGATCTTCACCGTGATCGTCTGTCCGTCGTTCCAGTGGAACTTGAAGAATCCGCCAATCAGCGTATTGAACTCGGGCCAGGTGCCGACTTCCGCATCGGGTCCGAGATTGGTCGCGGGCGCCTGGCCAGTGCCGCGGCCGCTCGTAGCCGCCGGCGCGGGCGGGGCTGGCACCGCCGCGAAGCGCTGCGGAAAATCGGCGCGTGAAATCCGGCCGGCTTTGCCGGTGTCCATCTTGTCGAACCATGCCTCGGCAAGCCCCGTGAACTCCTCGCGCGACAAGTGGCCGTCATGGTTCGCGTCGCCGGTGAGCATTTGCATCACGACCGGAATCACCTGGAAGTTGATCGCTCCGCCGCCGCGTCCGGTCGCCTGCGAGTTGCGGTGATACGAGTCCGACGCGGCATGAATGCCCGCGAGCCCTTTCCCGCCCCGCACGAAATCGAGCAGCGCCTTCCGGCGCGCCGCGGTGGCCGCCGCGTCGTTGGGATCGTCGAGGAAGGCACCCGTGGTGCTCGCCAGAAAGATCGCATCGTACTGTTTCAGGTTCGCGTCGTTCACGTCGGCCGCGTTGTACGTGATCGTCGTCGACCATGCGCCGGTCTTTTTACCGATTTCTTCGATCGTACGGGCGGCCAGCGGAATTGACGAGTGCACGAACCCGGCCGCCCTGCCGAGCACGAGGACCTTTCGCGGCTGCCGCGGCTTTGCGGGGGCAGCGTCGGGAAGTGCGGCCATCATGGCGGTGACGTCCTGAGGCTGCGGCGTCTGATTCTGCGGCGGGGCCTCGCCCGGGGGAGGCGCCGGAAACGCCGTCGCGACGCCCATGAACACCTGTTCGGGCGTCAGCGCGTTGCTCTTTGCCGCGTCCCATTGCCCGTACCAGGTGTCGAACGCCGCGCGCATTTCGTCGCGCGTGACGGTTCCGTCGTTGTTGGTGTCGAGAAGCGTGAAGAACGAGGCTGCCAGCTGCTGCGCCCTGAGCGAGCTGTCCGCACCGGTCATCATGACGCCACAGCAGGCGACGGTCAGCGCGAAACGCGACAATCTATGACTCCCCTTCATATTGCCTCCCTGACATGAACGGCGATCGTGCCGACATTTTCAATCGACCCCTCGAGCCGATCGCCCGGCTTCACCGCGCCGACGCCTTCAGGCGTCCCCGTGTAAATGAGATCGCCGGCCTGCAGATGGTAGTACTGCGACAAGTGCGCGATGACCGCGGCAACGCCGTGAATCAACTGCGATATGTCGGCTGACTGCTTCGTCTCTCCGTTGACGCGCAGCTCGATGCGGCCGCGATCCGGATGGCCGATGTCGGCGGCCGGCGCAATCTCTCCGAGCACCGCCGACTGCTCCACATCCTTCCCGATATCCCACGGCCGCTGCTTCTCCTTTGCGAGGGACTGAAGATCGCGGCGCGTCATGTCCAGTCCGCAACCGTAGCCGAACACGTGGTCGAGCGCGCGCGACTCGCTGATCCGAAATCCGGGCCTGCCGATCGCCACGACCAGCTCCATCTCATAGTGATAGTTGGTCGTCCCGGGCGGATACGAGATCGACGATCCCGACAGCACGCAGTGCTCGGACGCTTTCGTGAAATAGAACGGCGCCTCGCGATCGACGACGGCTCCCATTTCCCTCGCATGTGCCTCGTAGTTGCGGCCGACACAAAAAATCCGGCGGATTGGAAAGCGTTCCGCGCGTCCCCTGAGGTGAGCCGCTACGGGTGATGGCGGCTCGAAGATGTAATCGCGCCGTGCGCTCACCGCGTACCCGCCGGCCGCTGGCGCGCGAAATACTTCTCGAAGAACGCGAGCTTCGCTGCGTCGCCCGCCACCGCAATAGGAGCGTTCCTGTCGCCGATTTCCATCGTGACCGCCGGCTCCCTGCCGACGGCTGGCCAGCGCGGCAGGCCGGCGCCGTTCGGGTCGCCTGTTTTGATGAAGTTCGCCCAGTACGACGAGAGCGTGTCGGCAATCCGGCGGTCGTCGTCGGTGAACGGGCGATTCGACATCGTGAGCGTGTTCAGGACGTAGGGGACTTCGGATGTGTGAAACGCGCCGTACTTTTCGACGTCAGGTCCCGGCAGCGGATGATCCCAGAAATAGGTGAACGCTTTCGTTCGCGCTGTCCTGGCGCGATTCATCGCCCAGAGATACATCGAGACGCGCGCCTGATCCCACGAGCTCTCGTTCTGTGATACGCGCGCCTGCTCGTCCGTTGACGCGGGATAGAGTGACAGGAATTCGTCCGCGAGGTCGCCGTATCGCTGCCGCGCCTGTTTCTGGAACGCCTCGGCGCTAATGTCCGGATGCGGCGTCGCGCCCCCTTCATGTCTGTTGGCACCCGTCAATGTCGGCACGTCGTTCTGCCTGCCTGACGCAAACACGTCACTGATCGCGGCGGGAAGCACGTAGCCATCTACGACCACGCCAAACCTGAATGAGCCGCCGCTCAAGTCCTTCCACGACATGGCCCGGAGATCGGCGATCGAGTGCGCGCCTTTGGCTTCGGCGAACTTGACGCCGAGCTGTTCCTGATCCGCAAGCGTGCGCGTTCCGGCGCCGGCGGCGACACTGGAGCCGCTTTCGGCAATCGCTCGATGAAACAGTCCCCTGGCGAGCGGGGATGCCGTCAGGCTGTGCGTGTTCGACGCGCCGGCCGACTGGCCGCCGAGCGTCACGTTGCCGGGGTCGCCGCCGAATCCGGCGATGTAATCGTGGACCCAGTGGAGCGCCGCAACGAGATCGAGCAGCGCGTAGTTGCCCGACGCGTGCGTGTCCGATTCCTTCGTGAGCTCGGGATGCGTCAAGAACCCGAGCACGCCGAGCCGGTAGTTCACCGTGACGACGACGATCCCTTTTCGCGCCAGGCCTTCGCCGTCATAGACCGGCACGGCGGAGGATCCTTCGGTGTTCCCCCCACCGTAGACGTACACATAGACGGGCCGCTTGTCCGTGCGTGACCTCGCGGCGGTCCATACGTTGAGGTAGAGGCAGTCCTCACTGACGTCCGTGTGCGTCATGAACTCGTACGTCCAGGGCTTCCGCTCGTCGACAATCGTCTGCATGCAACTCGCGCCGAACGAGTCGGCCTTGCGGACCCCCTGCCAGGCGGCGACAGGTCCCGGCGCGCGCCAACGCCGGTCACCGACCGGCGGTGCCGCGAACGGCAATCCCTTGAAGACGGTGATTGACGGGTCGCGGCCGCGCACGCCTGACACGACACCGCCCGCGACGCGCACAGGCGTGTCGAAACCTTCCCGGCCGGGCACTGCTGCCATCGACGCCACGATGAGCGACGCACAGGCGAATACTTTGCGCATGGCTTTTTGCTCCGTGCGTATCCTACCCAAGACTCTGCTTCCCGTCACGGCGTCCAAATGCTGTAATGGATGACGGCTGTTGAATGCTGACCAGTGATTCGGAGCCGCCGTTTCGCCACAGTGCGGCGCGCTGGCAGCCGTCGCGTCCGGTGGCGCTCGTGGGTGTCGCCGCCGGCATGGCGTTCGTGTTCCTCCTGGATACGATGACGGCGCTGCCCAGCGTGCACCACCTGTACTACTTTCCGATTATCTTCGCGGCCGTGACGTTCGGGATTCGCGGCGGCGTCATCACGCCGGCGGTCGCCATCGTGCTGTACCATGTCGCGAATCCCCAGACGTTCGGCTGGCGGTACCGCGAGTCCGACATCGTGCAGATCAGTGTGTTCATCGCGGTGGGGATGGCGGCCGCGAGGCTGGCCGACGATGCGAGACGACTGCATCGACTCGCGATGACCGACGATCTCACGGGCCTGCACAACCTTCGATCATTCGAGCTAAGCGCGCGATCGCTGCTCCAGCAAGCGCGCAGCACGGGAGCGCCGTTCAGCTTGCTCGTGTTCGACGTCGATCGGCTGAAATCCATCAACGACAGCCACGGCCATCTCGCCGGGGCGGATGCGGTACGAACGGTGGGCCGCATCATCGCAGCCCAGATACCGTCCGATGCGATTGCGTGCCGCTACGGCGGCGACGAGTTCGTCATCGCGGTGTCGGGGCGTCCGCTATCCGCCGTGGAGCACCTCGCGAACGAGTTGCGCCGCGCCGTGGAAGCGACGGCTCCGACGCTTGCGCATCTGTCATTCCCGCCCGGCACGCTCTCGATCAGCATCGGATTGGCGTGGCGTTCGGTGGACGGGACGCCGCAACCGTCTTCTCTGGATGAAGAAATCGAGGCGCTGTTCCAGGCCGCCGATGGCGCGCTGTACGTGGCAAAACGCGACGGGCGAAATCGGGTGCACGTCGCCGGCAGCCCGCACCGCACTCAATCTGCGCCCCGTCAACCGCTGCGCGTCTAGGTCGGCGGTGACGTAGGCCGGCCCTTCAGGGCCGGCTGCGGCCGCGCGCTCGCGCCGGGTTCCGTGCTAGAGTGGATCGCAGGATCTTGCCGCGTGCTGTGCCGCCCTCCGGCGTAACGAGCCATTTCTGACTCGCTCCTCCTGAAGTTCAGCTTAGCTACGAGACGACATCCGGCCACGGGATCGAGTCCGGTCCCGGGAGCGTCGCATTTGCGACAGAGGAGTCAGTGTCATGAGTCGGAAGTTGTACGTCGGAAATCTGCCCTACGAAGTCGGAGAGACCGAGCTGCAGGAGCTGTTCGCTCGCGCCGGATCGGTCGAATCGGTCACCGTGATGCGCGATCAGGCGACCGGACGGGCGCGCGGGTTCGCGTTCGTCGAAATGAGCACGGACGCGGAGGCGCAGACCGCGATTCGCGAGCTCAACGCCAGCCAGATCGGTGGACGCAGCCTGACCGTCAACGAAGCGCGTCCGAAGGCCGAAGGACGCGGCGGGTTTGGTGGTGGTGGTGGCCAGTCGCATCGCCGCCGGTCGGAACCACGCTGGTAGTACGGTCACCCATCTTCAGCGATCGAGCAGCTGCAGGCGCCGCGCTATAGCCTCCATCTCGGCGCGGCGCTCCAGCACTTCGACTTCCGCGCGTTTGAGCTCCAACTGATCCGCCCGGCCGATCTCGTGCAGCCGACGCAGGTTTGCCACGCGCTCTTCTGCGAGCTGGTGCAGCGTTCTGGCGACATCCGCTTCAGACATCAGCTCGAGCCGCTGCAGCCGGCGCTCCGCGTCGGCCGGCGGGATCGATCGGCTGATGACCTCTTTTCGCAGGTCAAGTGCCGAGGCCGATGCGGCGACGCTCTTGGCGCGCGAGAGCTCCGCCTGCCCCTCGAGCAGCGCGACCCGGCTCGCGGTTCCGACCTCAACGCGTCTCTGGGCCGTTCCGGCTGCCGCTTCGACTGACGACAACCGCTGCTGCGCCGCGATCAAATCGAGCCGCAGCCGCTCGCCCACGAAGTCGCGCGATCCGACGACGGACGCGGAGATCTCGTCACGGGGCGGCGCGGCCATCATGGGTCGCGCCTGAACATATGACACGTCGGCCGCCAAAAACCCACGCACCGTGCACCGGATAGCGTCCGCCGAGGGACGCCAACCCCCGCGGCAAGGTAGTAGACATTCTCCTACCGTGGTGGTAGATTGCCTCCTACCTATGACGAAGACGCGCCGGAAGCCCGATTTGCTCCAGGGCACGCTCGATCTCCTCATCCTGCGGACGCTCCAATGGGGACCGCAGCACGGCCACGGAATCGGCGTCGCGCTCCGGGCCAGCTCCGACGAGGTGCTGAGCATCGATCACGGCTCGTTGTATCCCGCCTTGCACCGGCTGGAGCGGCAGGGCTGGGTTCAGGCGGACTGGAAGGTCACCGAGAACAAGCAGCGCGCGAAGTACTACCGGCTGACGGCCGCCGGCCGCCGCCAGCTCGCGGTCGAACGAACGCGATGGAGCCGGCTGTCGGCCGCAGTCACGCGCGTGCTCGGACCGGCACAGTAGGAGGAGACATGCTGCGCGCCCGCATTCGAGCGCTCTTCCGCCTCGTCTTCTTCCCCGCGCGCGCGGACCGCGAGCTCGACGACGAGCTCCGGTTCCACGTCACGGAGGAGGCGCGCACGTACGTGGAGCGCGGCAAATCCGAAGCGGATGCGATGGCGGCCGCACGGCGCGCCCTTGGCAACGTCGCCCGCGTCAAGGAGGAGACCCGCGGCGTGTGGGTGTCGACGCGGCTCGAGCAATTCATGCAGGATCTGCGGTTCGGGGTCCGCATCCTCACGAAGTCTCCCGCCGTCAGCGTGACGGCGATCGTCCTCATTGCGCTCGTCATCGGCGGCAATACCACCGTGTTCTCGATCGCCCACGGCATCCTCAGAAAGCCGACGCCCGGCATTCGTGCCGACGATCTCACGACCGTGAGCTGGGTGACTGCGGACGGCGGCCCTCAGACGGCAAACAGTTACCGCGCGTATCTGTATTTCCTCGAGCACAGCGCGACCCTCCGTCCCCTGGCTGCCACTGATTTTCAGCGCCTGACGCTCACGCAGGACAACGGCAGCTTTGCCGTCAGGGCCACGCTCGTCTCGCCGAATTACTTCGAGACGCTTCGCGCCCATCTCGTCAAGGGGCGCGCGCTCAACGAAGACGACGCGCGGCGCGACAGCTCCGGGGTCGTCGTGATCGGCTATCACCTGTGGCAGAACACGTTTCACGGCGCCGAGGATGTCATCGGGAAGAGCGTGCGGCTGAATGGTCAGCCGGCGATTGTCGTCGGTGTCGCGGAGCCCCATTTCCGGGGCGCATGGCTCGCAGAGCTCGCGGATGTCTGGGTGCCGCTCGCACCGGAGCCAACGGCGCTCCAGTCGAGTCATCCGAGCGACGCCGTCGTCATGATTGGCCGCCGCACGCCTGGCACGTCGCTCGCCGAGGCGCAAGCGGAGCTGACGGCGCTCTGGACCCAGCTGCAGCGCGCGGATCCGGCAATGAGCCAGAAGCTGAAAGTCAGGCTCGTGGCCTACTCGGCGACGGCCGGCGGCGACAGCGCGGTGGCGGCGTACGGCGACCGGATGCTCGCGATCTTTTCCATCGTGACGCTGCTGACGATCGCGATCGTCTGCGCGAATGTCGCGAACCTGCTGATCGCGCGCGCCGTCGTTCGTCAGCGGGAGCTGGCGCTCCGGCAGTCACTCGGCGCGTCGCGGTTCAGGGTCGTCCGCGGCCTGCTGGCGGAAGGGCTCGTCCTCTCGGCGGTGGCGTGGTGCGCCGCGTGTCTGTTTGCGTGGTGGATCTCGAGGGTCGTCATCAGGTTCATCTCGACGCCGTCGCGCGAGCCGCTCTCGCTCCCCGACCTGACTCCGGACTGGACCGTCGTTGGCTACGCATTGGCGTTGGCGCTGCTGTGCACGTTTGCCGTCACGCTGGGACCCGCGTTGTATACCCGCAGGCAGCAGCTGCTGCCGTTCCTGAAGCTCGGCGAACAGGGCGTCGTGCCGGGCAGATCGAAAGTTTCGCGCGCGCTCGTGGTGCTGCAGCTGGCATTTTCCGTCCTGTTGTTGACGAGCGCGGGCCTCGCCTATCGCTCTGCCTCCTATACAGACGGATTCAACCTCGGATTCGATACCGGCAAACTGCTGCTGGCAACCGTCAACACGGCGGGGAGCGCTCACGACGCGGCCGGCGACGACCTGCTGCTCGAGACGCTGCGCGCACGATTGCAGCGGTTGCCTGGAGTCGAGGGGATTTCGTACGTGCGCGGCATCCGGCCATCCAGCTGGGTCACCTTTCCCGTGCGAACGGAGCGCTCGCCCGAGCCCGTGTTGGCCGCGCAGAACATCGTCGGCGCGGGCTACTTCGACGCCGCCCGCGTGGCGTTTTCCGCGGGACACGATTTCGACGCGCTGAACACCGCGGGACGCCGCACCGTCATCATCACCAAAGATCTGGCGGACGCGCTCTGGCCGAACGAAATGGCTGTCGGCAAGATCGTCAGCGCCGGCGACCCCGCTCATCCGCTGCGGGCAGAAGTCGTGGGCGTCGTCGGAAACGCCTATTTCGGCGGGCGCGGCGCCGCGACACATCCGCGCTACATCTTTTTCTCCAATCACGAACAGCCAAGACCTCCCGCTGAAACCACGTTCCTCGTGCGTCACGGTGCATCCGAGGAGGCGGTCGCACGCGCCGTCGCGAAGGCGCTTCGCGAGGCCGACCCGCGCGTCGCGATCGCATCGCTCCGATCGTTCGACGACCAGCTCGCGGGAGAGATCGCGCCGCTTTGGATGCTCACGACGCTGTTGATGTTCTTCGCGGGTGGATCTGTGCTCATCGCAGCAATCGGCCAGTACGCGGTCGTCGCCTTCGAGGGCAGACGGCGCACGCGGGAATTCGGGCTGCGCATTGCGCTGGGAGCAACTCCCGAACAGCTGATTGCGGCGGTCCTGGGGGAAGGCTTCCGGTGGACGGCAGCAGGTCTCGCGCTGGGCTTTGCGCTGAGCATCGCCGTCGCAAGCCTGCTGACGCGCGCGCTGTTCGGCGTCACGCCGACGGATCCGCTGACGTACGTGACGGTGTTCGCGCTGTTGAGTGGCGCGTCGCTGGCCGCGTGCTATCTGCCGGCGCGCCGCGCCGCCCGGACGGACCCGGTGATCGCGTTGAGGACGGAATAGGGCTCAGCGCGGCGTGTTCAGATCGATGCAGACGACGTTCAGGCGGTAGTACAACGAGTCGTTGAACACGCCCGCTTCGACCATCGGCAGCAGCGACGTGGATGCCGTGCTGATGACGCGCGTCCGGCCATCCCTCACGACCAGCCAATCCTTCAACGCGCGCTGTTCGTAGTCGGTCAACGTCTCGAGCCCATGGATGATCATCGTCCCGACCGGCTCTGAGCTTGGGGGGAGGCGAAGCAGATCGCCGCTGCGCCGGATCATGAGTGGTTCGTCGAACGTCGCCCACAGCGAACATACCAGCTTCGTGACGGCCGCTTCGGTTCCGATGAGCAGAAGGTTGGCCCGGTACGCGTACGCGAAATCGAGATCGCTGTCAGGCGATTCCGCGGCGCGGCGATTTCTGGCGTGGCGCACGGCCGGCATCCGGCCGCTCGCGAGATCGCCTGTTTCTGCAAGTCCAAGTGACTGACCCATGGGAGCCTCCTGAGTTGCGGAACGGCGGCGAATTTACCGCGGATTGCACGCCGCTTCTATGAGGAAGGCACCGGATGGGGCATAGGGAGAATCCCTAATGCGCGATTCGCGGTTCGCGCCGCGGTGGAAACGGGCACCCGATACACGGGTGGAAGCGGGTATCACGTGTTATCGAGCCAGCCCTGAAGGACGGCGTACTTCACGATGTCGATGCGACCGGTGAGATCGAGCTTGCGCATCGCATTCGCCTTGTGCGCTTCGATGGTCTTGACGCTGAGGGCGAGCTGCGCGGCGATTTCCTTGTTGCTGTAACCCGAGGCAATCAGGCGCAGCACTGCCGCCTCGCGGTCCGTCAAGCGGCCCGGGGCCTTTTTACCCCCGCGCTCGTCGCCAATGAGCCCGGCGGTCGCGCGCGCGGTGAGCGTGGAATCGAGATACTGCCCGCCGGCGGCCGTGCGGCGAATGGCGTGCAGCAGTTCAGTGGGCGCGCTGCGTTTGAGCACGTAGCCCGAGACCCCTGCGCGCAGCAGCTCCTGGAGATACGCCTCGTCGGCGTGCCGTGTGAGCGTGACAATCACCGCTTGCGGCTGCATCTCCTTCAGCGCTCGCGTCGCGGCGAGCCCGTTCATGCCGGGCATGGAGATGTCCATGACGACCACGTCGGGTTTCAGCTCCCGGACCCGACGCAGCGCCTCGTGGCCGTCGTTCGCCTCCCCCACGACTTTCATGTCGGGCTCGGCATCGATCATGAGCTTCAGCCCGTGCCGCACGGTTGCGTGATCGTCGGCCAGCACGATGCGCACGGGCGGCTTCGCTTCAGACATGATCGATGAGCCTGCCCTGAGCACCGTCGAAGGGGCCGCGAGTACGTTCCACGTCTGCGCGCGAGGCCCCGTCGAGCCGGAGCAGAACCGTCGTGCCCTGACCGGGGGCTGATTCGATCTCGAGGCTCGCGCCAATGAGGCCCGCGCGTTCACGCATTCCTTGCAGCCCGAAGCCCGGCTTGAGTGCCTCGTCACCCGCCTCGAACCCGACTCCATCGTCCTCGACGATGAGCAGGACGCAGTCGGCTCGCCGTTCCAGGATCACCTCGACCCGCTGCGCGCGGGAATATTTCGCGCTGTTGTTGAGGGCTTCTTGCGCGATCCGATACAACGTCGTCTCGACCTCCGGGGCCAGCCGTTCGTCCAGCAGTCCTGACGTATGGAACGTGGCCGGGATGCTGACGCGCTCCGACCAGTCCTGAACGTAGTTGGTCAGCGCGGCACGCAGGCCCAGGTCGTCGAGCGCCGTCGGACGAAGCTCCCAGACCAGTTGATCGACTTCATGATCGAGCCGGCGCGCGATGGCCTCGAGCGCGTCAATCTGCGCCGCGAGATCGGGCCGATCGGCCGAGGCCTTCTTCAGCAGGCCGATTCGCAGAGCCAGCGCAGTCAGCTGCTCCCCGAACTCGTCATGCATGTCGCGCGCGATGCGGCGGCGCTCGTCTTCCTG
>Ga0075424_100002025_pt1 | contig 18264 bp, 19 predicted proteins | sample SoiMethybrSBSTD3_FD_75301 | JGI IMG/M metagenome (GOLD analysis project Ga0075424, IMG submission 75301) | Bulk soil microbial communities from a Populus tree surrounding site in Tennessee, USA - Soil MetaG P. TD hybrid SBSTD3 | ecosystem: Environmental > Terrestrial > Soil > Tree plantation...
ACGACTTCCCCCCTGAGTCGCGTGCCGAACGCGGAGGAGCATAGCAGCATATGCTTGCATGTGGCAAGCAACTTTGCTACGTTGAGATCATGGCTCTGGCGGACGACCCGACCCAGCGCGACGACCTCACCCGCATCGGGGAGGCGCTCGCCAGCGTGTTCCGGGCCGGGCATGCGGCCCGGCTGCACGAGCGCGTCGCCGAGGAGGCGGGCGTCGCCGTCGACCGCACCGGGTTCGTACTGCTCGCCAAGGCGATGCGGGAGCCGGCCCGGATCTCGCAGCTCGCCGAACGGATCGGCCTCGACATCTCGACGACGAGCCGCAAGGTGGCGGAGCTCGAGGCGGCCGGGCTCGTCGGCCGCACGCACGACCCCGGCGACCGCCGCGCGGCGGTCGTCTCGACCACGGCGCTCGGCGACGACCTCGTCGCCCGCGTCCGCGAGGCGCGCAACCGCGCGTTCGGGCAGATGCTGTCGGGCTGGGCCGCCGCCGACAAGGCCCGGCTCGCCGACCTGCTCGAGCGCCTCGTGGAGGACATCGAACGGCAGGGAGGACTGAGTGGCTGAGCAGGGGGCAGGGGACGTGCAACCGCGGGTGTACACCCACAGGCAGATCATGGTCATCCTGGGCGGGCTCATGCTGGGCATGCTGCTCGCCGCGCTCGACCAGACCATCGTCGCGACGGCGCTTCCGACCATCGTCGGCGACCTGGGCGGCCTCAACCACCTCTCCTGGGTGGTGACCGCATACCTGGTGGCGTCCACGGTCACGACGCCGCTCTACGGGAAGATCAGCGACCTCTACGGCCGCAAGAAGGTGTTCCAGTTCGCGATCGTCGTCTTCCTGATCGGGTCGGCGCTCGCGGGCCTCTCCCAGAACATGTCGGAGCTGATCGCGTTTCGCGGGCTCCAGGGCGTCGGCGCCGGCGGCCTCATGACCCTCGCGATGACGATCATCGGCGACGTCGTCCCGCCCCGCGAGCGCGGCCGCTACCAGGGCTACATGGGCGCGGTGTTCGCACTCGCAAGCGTGATCGGCCCGCTGCTGGGTGGCTTCTTCGTCGACAACCTCTCCTGGCGCTGGGTCTTCTACGTGAACATCCCGGTCGGCGCCGTGGCGCTGGTCGTCACGAGCGTCGTCCTCGACCTGCCGCACCGGCGCGTCTCCCACCGCATCGACTACCTGGGCACCGCGCTCCTCGTCGGCGGCGTCGGCTCGGTGCTGCTGGCGGTGACATGGGGCGGCACCCAGTATGCCTGGAGCTCGCCGACGATCATCACGCTTGCGGTCGTCGGATCGGTGCTCCTCGCCGCGTTCATCGCCGTCGAGCGGCGCGTGGCCGAGCCCGTGCTGCCGCCGTACCTCTTCCGCAACCGCGTGTTCACGGTGGCGACAGCGACGATGTTCATCGTCGGCCTGGCGATGTTCGGCGGGATCATCTACCTGCCGCTGTTCCTCCAGGTCGTCACCGGCCGCAGCGCCACCAACGCGGGGCTGCTGCTACTCCCGCTGATCCTCGGGATCATGTTCACGGCCATCCTGTCCGGCCGGATCATCAGCCGCACCGGGCGCTACAAGGCCTTCCCGGTAGCCGGGATGCTGGTGATGGCGTTCGGCATGTACCTGCTCTCCACGATGGGGACGACCACGACGACGCTCGACGCGTCGGTCAACATGGCCGTGCTCGGGCTCGGCCTCGGCATGGTGATGCAGGTGCTCGTGCTCGCCGTGCAGAACGCGGTCGACAAGCGCGACCTGGGCACGGCGACCGGGGCGGCGACCTTCCTGCGCTCGATGGGCGGCTCGTTCGGCGTGGCCCTGTTCGGCGCCGTGCTCACGAACCAGCTGGCGTCGAACCTGCGCGAGCTGCTGCCGGGCGGGAGCCTGCCGCCGGGCGTCTCGCCGGACACGCTGAAAGGGAGCCCGGCGGCCATCCTCAGCCTGCCCGACGCCGTTCGCGGCCCGGTGATCGAGGCGTTCGCGAGGTCGATCGACACCGTCTTTCTGATCGGCGTCCCGATCGCGATCATCGGCTTCGCCATCTCCCTCCTCCTGCGCGAGGAGCCGCTGCGCACGACCGACGTCGGGCCGGAGGCGGTCATGGAGGTGGCGCCGATGGACGTCGAGTCGGCGCAGGAGCGGGTCAGCAGCCCGAGCTGACCCGGGGCACGGGCGGCCCGACGGGGATGTGGTACCGGCGCAGGAGCGCCCTCAACCGGGTGCGGTAGACGGCCATGTCGGCCGGTTGCCAGTCGGCGTGGGTCTGGCAGCGCCACGACGGGTAGAGCTCGTGGTGCCAGGGCGAGGTCAGGCTCTCGGCGTGGCCGATCACGTCGCCGAGGGGGATGCGGTAGCGCTGCATCAGCCAGGCGGTGAGGTGCAGCGACGCCTTCATCTGGGCCGGGTCGTCCAGGATCTCGGCGTCGGACATGCCGACGTGCTCGATGCCGAGCGCCATGAGGTTCAGGCCGACCGTGTGCCGGCAGATGACGTCGACGGGGACGAGCTGGTAGATGGTGCCGTCACGGTCGACGATGAAGTGCGCGCATGTTCCGGGCAGCTCGTGCAGCTCCGAGTCCGGCACGTCCTGGGCGAACGTCGACCACGCCGACGTCATGGTCGTCGACTCGGTGTAGTGCTCGACGATCACGTGCGGGCCGCGGATGTGCCAGGTGTCGACGCCGTAATGGCGCTTCGCGTAGGCGGCCGTCTCGGCCAGCCGCTGGGCGGAGAACGGGATCGGCTTCCAGACGATGTGCGGCCGGGCCAGGCGCGGCGGGGGTGGGGGCGGCGTCGTGGTGCCCGGGATGACGAGGCTCGCGCTCGCCGGCGGCGTGGTGGAGAGCGCCGTCGAGTGGGGTCGAGGCGTGTGCCGGGAGCGCGCGTGGACAGGCGGTCCGCTCGCCGAGTCGCCCGACCGGGAGACCGCATATGCGGCGGCCGCCCCCGCAAGCGCGAGCGCGACGAGGACGGCGCCGGCCGTCCACTTGCGTGCGCGCTTGCTGGTCACCGGGGAAGCGTATTGCCGATTCGGCCGGTTGCAGGGAATTTACGTCGGTCTTAGGATGCCCGCGGATACTGTGGCTGTGGAAGTCCTGATAGTCGATGACGAGCCGGCCGTGGTCGACGCGCTCGACCGAGCCCTGGTCCAGGAGGGCTACAAGGTCGCCTCCGCCGGAGACGGCCGCGCCGCCCTCGACCGGGTCGCCGCCGCTCCGCCCGACGCCGTCATCCTCGACGTGAGCATGCCGCACATGAGCGGCCTCGAGGTGTGCCGGCGGCTGCGTGCGAACGGCGACCGCACGCCCGTCCTGATGCTGACCGCGCGCGACCAGGTGACCGACCGCGTCGCCGGGCTCGATGCGGGCGCCGACGACTACCTGTCGAAGCCCTTCGCGCTCGAGGAGCTGCTCGCGCGGCTGCGGGCGCTGCTGCGGCGGACGGGCACAGGCGACGGCCAGGGCGTGCTGCGCTTCGCCGATCTCACCCTCGACCCGACGACGTACGAGGCCCGCCGCGGCGACCGCGTCATCGAGACCACCCGCACCGAGTACGCGCTGCTCGAGCTCCTGATGCAGCACCCCCGCCAGGTGCTCACGCGCGCGACGATCTTCGAGCGGGTGTGGGGCTACGACTTCGGCTACGCCTCGAACTCGCTCGACGTCTACATCGGCTACCTGCGCCGGAAGACCGAGGCGGGCGGCGAGCCGCGGCTGATCCACACCAAGCGGGGGATCGGCTACGTGCTGCGGGAGCCGTGAGCTTCCGGCTCCGACTCACGCTCGCGGCGGCGGCGGCCGTGGCCCTGGCGGTGGCCGTTGCGTGCATGATCGCCTACATCGTGGTGGGGCGTCAGCTCTACAGCCAGGTCGATGCGAGCCTGCGTGACGAGGCCGGCCAGTTCTACGGAGCGCCGAAGCAACCCAGCGCGAACCACGGCGTCCCGTACGCCATCTACTACTACCAGTGGGTGAGCGCGAACGGTGGGGTCGCGCAGCCGAGGGCCTTCGCGGGCCAGGACGCGCTTCCGGTCACGCAGCAGGCGCTCGATGCCGCGCGGGGCACGTCCTCGGCGTTCATGCTCTCCGACATGACCGTCGGCGGCGTGCATCTCCGCGTGGCGACGTTTCCGATCGGCGGCGGCGTTTCGGTGCAGATCGCGCGTCGCCTGAGCGACGATGACGTCGTCCTCTCGCAGCTTCGGATCTGGTTCCTGCTCGTCGCCATCGGCGGTATCGCGCTGGCCGCGCTGCTCGGTGCCTTCGTCGCCCGCGAGGCGCTGCGGCCCGTGCGCAAGCTGACCGATGCCGCCGAGCACGTCGCCGCGACGCACGACCTCACCCAGCGCATCGAGGTCACGGGCGACGACGAGCTGAGCCGGCTCGCGACCAGCTTCAACACCATGCTGGCCGCGCTCGAGCAGGCGGTGGCCGCCCAGCGCCAGCTGGTCGCCGATGCGTCGCACGAGCTGCGGACGCCGCTGACGAGCCTGCGCACGAACTTCGAGGTGCTGATGCGGCCGGCGCCGCTGCCCGAGGAGAGCCGCCGGAAGCTCGAGCAGGACGTCCACCGCCAGTTCGACGAGCTGACCGTCCTGGTCGGCGACATCGTCGAGCTCGCGCGTGACGGCCAGTCGCCGGGCGAGGAGGACGACGTGCGCCTCGACGTGCTCGTGGCCGAGGCCGTCGAGCGGGCGGAGCGGAACTCCGCCGACGTGAACTTCCGCCTGGACGCCCGGCCGACGCTCGTGCGCGGCGTCCCGGCTCGGCTCGACCGGGCCGTGCGCAACCTGCTCGACAACGCGGCCAAGTGGAGCCCGCGCGGCGAGGTGGTCGAGGTCGACGTGGGCGAGGGCACCGTCACCGTCCGCGACCACGGCCCGGGCATCGCCGGCGACGACCTGCCCTTCATCTTCGACCGCTTCTACCGCTCCGCCGAGGCGCGCAGCATGCCGGGCTCGGGCCTCGGCCTCGCGATCGTGCGCCAGGTGGCCGAGGCGCACGGCGGGCACGTGATCGTGGAGACCGCGCCGGACGGCGGCACCCGCTTCGTCTTCTCGGTGCCGCCGCTGCCCGTCCCGAGCGAGGACCTCGTCGATGTCTGAGGCGGTCCGGATTTCTGGATAAACACTTAGCCCGCCCTCAGACAGTTCTTAGGTGATGGTTGTTCAATAGTCCGCATAGCCCACGCGACCTCCTCGGAGACGCCCGGGCGCACATGAGCCGGCTACCGGAGGGACATGCCGGCCGCAGGGCCCCCGGAGCGGTCATGGTCGCGTTGGTGGGCGGTACCCCCGCCCGGTCTACGGGTTACCCCTCCTCGTAGCCGGGCGGGAGATACCCGCCCAACCGCGCGTGAGTAAACGGGGTCAGACCCCTTTTATTCACGCTCAGGCATGGGCCATGCTGGCGCCGTCACGCACGTCAGCCTCGACGGCCGGGATCCGGAAGCGCAGGCGCGTGCCCTCGCCGGGGGCCGAGATGATCTCGATGTCGCCGCCGGCCAGCCGGATGCGCTCTATGGTCGCGTCGAGGCCCAGGTGCAGGCGGGTGCGGTGGCGGTCGAGGGCGCGGTGGACGTCGAAGCCGAGGCCGTCGTCGGCGACCGTGCCGACGAGCTCGCCGTCCACGTGGAGCAGCGTAACCTCCAGCCGGCGGGCGCGGGCGTGGCGGCGCACGTTCGCCACCGCCTCGCGGACGATCCGGTAGACGAGCGTCTCGAAGTCGCCGGCGTAGCGCGGCACCTCGACCTCGACGGCGACCTCGAGCCCGAGCTCCTGGTTCGCGTGCTCGACGAGGTCGCGCACGGCGGGCGCGAGCCCGTGTGCCTCGAGCAGCGGGGGGCGCAGCTCGAACATCAGCCGGCGGGTGCGCTCGAGCGCGAGCCCGAGCGTGTGCCGGGCCTTCTGCGCGGCCTCGGCGGCGGCCTCCGGCTTGCCGTGCGCGTCCGACCGGCGCTGGCTGTCGAGCGCGAGCAGCGTGGCGGTGAGCACCTGCACGGTGTCGTCGTGCAGCTCCTCGGCAATGCGGGCCCGCTCGTCGGCCTCGGCGCGCAGCATCTGGTTCAGCACCATCCGCCGCTGCTCCTCGGCGTCCTCGAGCGCCGCCCGCAGCTGCTCGCTCTCGCGCAGACGGCGGAAGCTCAGCGAAACGCGGATCGTGACCGCGAGCAGGACGAGCACCGAGAGCACCATGGCGACGGGGTTGGCGGCGTCGATCAGGTTGAGCGCCTGGAGGGCGACGGCGATCAGCGCGAAGACGGCGGTGAACCCGACGACGGGTCGGGCGGGCGTCGGCCGGGGCGCGCCCGACGGCACGATCGCGGCGATCGCGAGCAGGACCGCCGCGACGGGGACGAGCGTCTGCCGCGGCCCCCCGGGGAGGCCGACCATCGCGGCCGTGCCGTGGTAGAGCGAGAGGGCGTCGCCGGCCCCCAGGACGATCGCGCCGGCGAAGAGCAGCCAGCGCTCGCGATGCCCGCGCGAGGCGGCGAGCGCCGCGCACCCCGCCATCACGCCGAGCAGCGCGAGGTCGGACGCGACCCAGATCCCGTCGACGGCGATCCCGGCCAGGCGCTGATGGGTGTGGTCGAGCAGCGGCCGTAGCCCGACCTCGGCCGCCACGGCGGCGAGCGTGATCCCGCCGATCAGCCCGTCCACGATGAGACCGGCATCGAAGCGGTCGGCGCGGCTGCGGGCGAGCAGGACGACGCAGGCGATGACGAAGGGGTAGAAGGCCAGCCACAGGGCGGCGGCCGACGGCGTCACGGATGCCATCCCGTGTCCCAGCCGCGGTGCGGCGACGATCGTGACGGTGCCGTACCCGGCGAGGCCGATGCCGAGCGCCGTCCACGCCGCCCGATCGGCCCGGTCGGCGGCGGCCCGGCCGAAGGCGGCCAGCCCGCACAAGACGATCGCCGCGGCCGAGAGCCGGCCGTCGAGGTCGGTGCCCGACCACGACCCGGCGGTGCCGGAGGCGACCCGGGCGAGGTGCAGGGCGGTCAGCCCCAGGGCGGCGGCAGGGAGCGCCGCGAGGATCAGGTGCGCCCGCCGGCGAGCGCGAATGGGTGTTTGCGCGAGTTGCACGTCCAGGTATCCTCGCGCGCTGCCCGCCCGGCCGTCTCCCCGCATCGGGGGATCGTCCGTCACACCTCCGGGTGAGCCACAGAATTCTTACAAGTGCAGGCATTTTCTGCCTATCGCACAGGTCTTGCCAGACGCATCACGGCGATTCCGCGCGGCCGGGCCTAAACTGGGCGGGGATGCCCGGATTCCGGATCGATCGCGACGGTGAGGGGCGCAGATCGCTGCGCCTCGTCGGCTGCTGCGGCGACCCCGAGCGGATGCGCCGGGACTACGACCAGGCGTTCCTCGAGCAGACGCTCGCCGAGGGCGGCACGCTCGTCTCGTCGGGCCCCGACGGCGTCGAGCTGCGCGATTGCCGCGGCCGCACGCACCGCGTAGGCGCGGGCGTTACCGTCCCATCAGTCTGAGGCGGCCGGGGGCTCGAGCTGGGGCGGCGCGGGCGGCGGCGCCGATTGGGGTGGGTGCGCGTACGGCGAGAGACCGGCGAAGGCCATCACCCGGATCCCGACGACGGTGGCGAGCAGCATGATCACGGCGTCGAGCAGGTCGGGCGGGGAGAGGGCGAAGAAGTCACGGGCAGGCTCGAAGCTGAGCGTGCCCAGATAGGCGGCGCCGAGCGTCCCGACCAGGGCCAGGATGCCGATCGCATAGGGCCTGCTGGCGGTCATCCGCTCGGCGTCGAGCACGAGCAGGAGGTAGAGACCGAGCGCCACGAAGACGGTGACGCCGGCGGTGCGGGCGTCGGTGACCGACCGCACCCGCACGGCCCGCTCGAGCAGGTACGCGACCAGCACCGCGCCGGCGATGACGGCCCCCGCCGGGATCGAGAAGCGGGCGACCCGGCGCAGGAACGAGCTCGTGTCCGGCCGCTCGTTCGCCGGGATCAATGCGATCACGAAGCCGGGGATGCCCACGGTGACGGTGGCCGCCAGGGTCAGATGCCGGGGCAGGAGGGGGAATCCGGCGGTCGCCAGCCCGAACGTCAGGATCACCGCCGCGGCGAAGACCGTCTTCGTCACGAAGAGGCGGGCGACCCGCTGGATGTTCAGGATGATCTGGCGGCCCTCGCCGATCGCGGCGGGCACGGCGGCGAAGCTGTCGGTGACGAGCACGCTGTCGGCCACGCTCTTCGCCATCTGCGCGCCGCTCCCGAGCGCGATCGCAAGCCGCGAGCCCTTCATCGCCGGCACGTCGTTCACCCCGTCGCCGATCATGGCCACGTAGCGGCCCGAGCTCCCCAGCGACTCGATCAGCGCCCGCTTCTGCTGCGGTGAGAGGCGCGCGAACACCGTCGAGCCGGTCGCCGTCTCTGCCAGGTCGCCTCCCTCAGGGAGGTGAGCGCCGTCGATCGGCGGCCCCTCCACCACGATGCCAGCACGTTCGGCGACGGCGGCCACCGTGGCGGGCGAGTCGCCGGACATCACCTTGACCGAGACCCCCTGTTCGCGCAGGAACTCGATCGTGTCCCGCGCCTCCGGCCGGACGTGCTCCTCGAGCGCGATCACGGCCAGCGGCTCGATCGCGGGGGCCGCCGCGCCGTCTTCGGGCGGTGACAGCTCCGTCGAGGTGGTGCCCAGCACGAGCGTGCGCCGGCCGGCGGCCTCGTGGTCGCCCACGAGCGCGGCTGCGCGGTCACCGAGAAGGATGTCGGGCGCGCCCAGTACGAGCGTCGCGTCGTCGTCCTCGAGCCGGCACGCGCTCCATTTCCATCGCGACGAGAACGGCACCTCCGAGGTGACCGGTCGGGCGGTCGCCGGAAGCGCCTTTGCGATCGCGTCGACCGTGTCGTTGCGTGAGGTGATGCTGGCGGCGAACTCGCTCACCCGGCGCTCCGCGTGGTCTGCCGTCGCGCCCCCGGCCGGGAACACGCCATGCAGGGCCAGGGTGCCGTCGGTCAGGGTGCCCGTCTTGTCGAGGCAGACCGTGTCGACGTTCGCGAGCGATTCGACCGCGTTGAACGCCTGCACGAGCATGCCGCGGCCGGAGAGGCGCACGGCGGCGACGGCGAACGTGAGGCTCGTCAGGAGCACGAGCCCCTCGGGCACGAGCGTCACGATCCCGGCGGTGGCCGTGGCGGACGCCGAGCGGAACGGCGCGTCGTGGTTGATCAGCACCCACACGAACGCGGCGCCGAGCGGCAGCATCACGGCGACGGTCACGAGCAGCAGGCGGTTGATCTGGTGCTCGAGCGGCGAGCGCCGAAAGCGGAACTCGCGGGCCTCGCCGACCACCTGCGACGCGTAGCTGGCCGCCCCCGTGCCGCTCGCGACGTAGCGGCCCCCGCCCTCGACGCAGAACGAGCCGGAGAGGATCTCCTCCCCGACCCCCTTCGCGATCGGCCGCGACTCGCCCGTGAGCTGCGACTCGTCCAGCATGAGCGCGGAGCTCTCGACCACCGACCCGTCCGCGACCACCTGGTCGCCCGGGCGCAGGGCGACGAGATCGCCGTCGACGACCTCGTTCGCGGGCACGGTCGTCTCGGTCGCGTCGCGCACCACGCGGGCGTGCGGGGCGACGAGCAGCGCCAGCCGGTCGAGCGCGCGCTTCGCGCGCACGTCCTGGAGGATGCCGATGCCGGTGTTGGCCACGAGCACGAGCCCGAAGAGGCCGTCCGCCGGCCTGCCCGCCGCCAGGATCACGACCCAGAACGCCCCCAGGATGAGGTTGAAGAGCGTGAGCGTGTTCGAGCGGACGATGCTCGCGTAGGAGCGCGTGGTCGTCTGCGCCTCGGGCGGTGGGGCCGCCGCCAGGCGGCGGCTGGCCTCGACCTGCGAGAGGCCGGTGAGCCTGGCTTCGGTCACCCCAACGAGTCTAGAGGCGCCGCGTTGGATGGCCCTCCGTGGGCTCCGTAGGGTTATTGTGCGGTCAATACTTGACGGCTCAGGTTTCTCTGCTAGGATTCCTTGCGTAGTCAAGTTTTCCCACGGAGGTTTCACGCATGAGCACCATCGAGTCCACGAACGCCGCAGTCCTCCCCGCCGGGACGTGGCAGCTCGATCCCGTCCATTCCCAGGTCGGCTTCGCCGTCAAGTACATGGTGGGGACGTTCCGGGGCAGCTTCTCGCCCGTCGCCGCGACCCTCTCGGTCGCCGACGGCGTGGCCAGCCTGACCGGCGAGGCGAAGGCCGAGAACGTGAAGGTGCAGGAGCCGAACCTGGTCTCCCACCTGCTCGCGCCCGATTTCTTCGACGCCGAGCGGACGCCCGACCTGCGGTTCTCCTCGAGCGACGTGCGCGTGGACGGCGACCGCATCGCCGTCGAAGGCGAGCTCGAGATCAGGGGCGTCACGAAGCCCGTGACGCTCACGGGCGAGGTCGGCGAGCAGATCACGGATCCCTTCGGCCGCGAGCGGATCGGCATCACCCTGGCCGGCACGATCGACCGGACCGAGTTCGGCATCAACTGGAACAATCCGCTGCCGAGCGGCAAGTCGGCGCTCGCGAACGAGGTCACCCTCGACGCCGAGCTCTACCTGGTGAAGGAGTAGCGGCCGCGATGAAGATCCTCGGCGTCTCGGGCAGCCTGCGCGCTGACTCGCACAACACGGCGCTCCTGCGCTGCGCCGCCCGGCATCTGCCCGAAGGCGTGGAGCTCGAGGTGTGGGACGGCCTGCGCGCCGTCCCCCCGTACGACGAGGACGACGACGTCGATCCGGCCCCGCAGGCGGTCGCCGCGTTCCGCGCGGCGCTCGCCGGGGCCGACGCCGTCCTCTTCTCCACCCCGGAGTACAACTCGTCGATCCCCGGCCAGCTGAAGAACGCGCTCGACTGGGCGTCGCGGCCGCACGCCACGAACGTCCTGCGCAACCTCCCGGTGGCCGTGGTCGGCGCCAGCACCGGCGCCTTCGGGGCGGTGTGGGCCCAGGCCGAGCTCCGCAAGGTGCTCGGCGCAGCCGGCGCCCGGGTCGTCGACGGCGAGGTCATCCTCGGCCACGCCCACCGCAAGCTGGACGACGACGGCGTGCTGCTCGACGACGAGATTCGCGCGCAGCTTGTGGAGGTCATCTCCGACCTGGCCGGCGCCGCCGAGGCCCGCGCCGCAGTCGCCGCCTAACCGGGGTCTGACCCCGAACGGCGGCCGGCACAGAATCGTTGCAGAGGTGTGACGGGGACTGTCCCCGGAGAAACGGGGACAGTCCCCGTTCGCGGCTCTAGCCGTGTGGGTCGTCGCGATCCTGGCGGCGGAAGCGCGTCGGGGCCCGGTGCACGGCGGCCGCGCGGGAGTCCCCGACCGGCTCCTGCTTGCCGCAGCGGACGCAGCGCCGGTGCCACAGCCGGCCCTCGTCGTAGAGCGACTCGAGCACCCACTTGTGGCGGCAGGAGGCCTCCCGGGCCAGACGATCCTCGCGCCGCGCGCCGAGCCACAGGGTCAGGAGCAGCAGGCAGAAGAGGAGTCCGACGACGTCCGAGAGCATCGAAAATGGCTACCCGGGCGGGTGTGTTGCCCAAACACCGGGAGGCGCGTCGGTCTACGGCAACAGGTGGACGGTGCGGCTGATCATCGTCATGTCGAGGATCCGCCGGATCGAGGGCGAGCCGCACACGAGCTCGAACCGGCCGCCGCGCTCCGCCATCCGCTGCGCCGACGCCAGGATCACGCCGAGCGCCGTCGAGTCCAGGAAGGTCACCGAGGCCGCGTCGACCCGCAGCACCGAGCAGCCCTCGGCCTCGGCCGCATCGAGCGCCTCGCGGAGCGCGTCCGCGGAGTTGATGTCGAGCTCGCCGTCGACCTTCACGACCGTCGCCGTCTCTTCCACCGTGTCGCGCGTGAACCGCGCGGATGCCGCCCTCGGAGCACCCCTGCTGCTGGCGTCGTCCATTCGCGGAACACCTTACCCCGTCGCTCGCATCGGCCACCACGGCAGCCGCTCCGGCGCCGTTGTCTGGAGGCACGACCGTATCACGGGTCGTCCGGGATGTTTGGGAAGGGCGGATGCCCGCACACGTTCCTCTTCGACGACCCGATCCTGGAAGGAGCACTGCAACCGGATGGATTCGCTCACACATCGCACCGACATCGAGCTGATCGCCGCGTATCGCGAGGGCGGCGACCCCGCTCCCCGCGAGCAGCTGGTGATGCGGCACTCGGGCCTGGTGCGCTCGATCGCGCGCCGGTACCACGGCCGCGGCCTGCCGCTCGAGGACATCGAGCAGACCGGCTACGTTGGCCTGATCCAGGCGGTCGACCGCTACGACCCCTCCCGCGGGGTGCCGCTGCGGGCGTATGCGGCACGGACGATCGACGGTGAGATCATGCACCTGTTCCGCGACCGCGGTTGGGCGGTGCGCGTGCCCCGCTCGCTGCAGGATCTGAGCCGGCGCGTGGCCGCCGTGCGCGAGCGTATGGGCCACCGGCTCGGCCGCTCGCCGTCGCTCGAGGAGCTGGCCGAGGCCACCGGCGAGAGCGAGGAGCGGATCGCCGAGGCGATCGCCGCCGGCCGTGCCTACACGGCCGAGCCGCTGGTCGAGCCCGATGCCGCGTCCGAGAACGCGGCGGGCGAGGGCCTTCCGGCCGGTCGCGTGCTCGCGTCCGAGGAGCCGGGTTTCACGGCGACCGAAGACCGCGACCTGCTCGAGCGGGCGATGCGGGCGCTGCCACCGCGGGAGCGCCGGATCGTCGGCCTGCGGGTCTACCACGACCTCACCCAGGCCGAGATCGCCGCACGCACGGGCATCAGCCAGATGCACGTTTCCCGGCTGCTGCGCGGGTCGCTCGAGACGATCGCCGAGGAGATCGACTCCGCCGCCGTCGCCTCGTAGCGGGCGGTCCCGGAGTGGCCGGTCGCGGGGACCGTCAGGCTTGCGCGGCGGCGCCGGCGATCGCGTCGGCGCGCGTCGGCACCGCCGACAGGCGGTCTTCCATGCCGGTCAGCTCGAGCAGGCGGCGGACGCCGTGGCCGGTGGTCTCGCCGAGCGCGCAGCGGAACCCCACCGAACGCTCGCCCGCCTGCTCGCGCGCACAGATCAGCACGCGCAGCACGGTCGAGTCGATGAACGTCGTCCCGAGCAGGTCGATCACCACCGGCTGGCCCGAGTCGAGCGCGGCCTCCAGGCGCCGCTCCAGCTCGGGCGCGGTGGAGAGGTCATGCTCACCGGTGACGACGACGACCTCGACGCCGGGCTCGGCTCGTTCGACGACGATCCCGCTCACCACGCCCTGCAGGATAACCAAGACCGGGGCCGACTCAAGGCGCGGTCGCCGTCGCGACGTCGAACGTCATGCGGACGATGGTGCCGGCGCCGTCGGGCGTGTCGATCTCGAGCGCGTCGGCGATCGCCGCCATCACGGGCAGGCCGACGCCGAGACCGGGGCTGTCGACACGCGGCGCCATGCCCGACCCGTGGTCGCGCACCGTGACCACCAGCTCCCCGGCGGCCGACAGAGCGGCCGAGGCCTCGAACTGGCCGCCCGTGTGGGGGTACGCGTGGAGGACGGCGTTCGCGCAGGCCTCGGTGACCGCGAGAGTGATGTCGGAGATCCGCTCCTCGCCGACGCCCGAGGCCTCGAGCAGCCCACGCAGCGCATGGCGAACGAGCGGGACGTTGTCCGTCTCGGCCGCAAGCTCGAGCTCGAACCCGGATGACAGTGGCGTCATCGCGGTCTCGGATACCCGGCCAGTCATGGGTCTAGTCATTCCCCGTTAGGCGTAGGACAATCACGGCGACGTCGTCGGCCGGCGGCCCGGGGGTGAATTCGAGCACCGCCCGCTCGATCCTGTCGGCGATTCCGGCGGCGCTGAGGCCCGCGGACGCGCGCAGCAGCTCCATCAGCCGCTCCTCTCCGAACATGCGCCCTTCGCGCCGCTCCTCGGTCACGCCGTCGGTGTGGAACACGACTGCGTCGCCGGGCTTGAGGTCGACCGTGAGGTCCGAGAGCTGTACCTGCTCGTAGATGCCGAGCAGCGTCCCCGGCGTCCCCGCCTCCTCGACGCTGCCGTCGCTGCGGACGAGCAGAGGCGGGGGATGGCCGCCGCAGCAGACGGTCAGCCGCGCCCCGCCGTCGCGCGCCTCGAGCCGTCCGACGGCCACGGTGCAGAAGCGGTGCTCGATCATCTGCCGCAGCAGGGCCTGGTTGAGGGTGCGCAGGATCGCCCTCGGCGAGCGCTCGCGCACCGCGGCGGCGCGCACGGTGTGGCGGGCGATGCCGGTCAGCGCCGCCGCCGGCGCCCCCTTCCCGCACACGTCCCCGATCGCGAGGAACAGGCCGCTCTCACCCGTCTCGAACGCGTCGTAGAAGTCGCCGCCGACGTCGCCGCCACCGCCCGCGGGGTGGTAGACGGCGGCGAGCTCGATCCCGGGCACGTCCGGTAGGTCCGGCGGCAGGAGGCTGCGCTGGAGCGTCCGCGCCACCTGGTCGCGGTCCTGGTACAGACGGGCTGTGTCGATCGCCGTCGCCGCTCGCCGGGCGAGCTCGGTGGTGAACGCCGCGTCGTCCGGTCCGTAGGTGCGCCCCGACTCGGCGGTCACGAGGGTGAGCGTGCCGTGGGTGCGGCCGCGGGCGGTCAGCGGTGCGACGATCACCGAGCGGACGTCCAGGCCGCGCAGGATCGCGCGGTGCTCCTCGTCGGCGGCCGTCTCCTGGAACGCGGGAGGTGCCGGCTGCGCCGGAGCGGCCTCGCCGGCGCGCAGCCCGCTCGCGCCGGCCGCCGCCTCCGGATCGGCCGGGTAGCGGCGGACGAGCTCGTGGGCGAGCTCGACCTTGGCAGGGTCGGAGTGGGCCACCCAGGTGCGGTGGGAGCGGTCGGGTTCGACCAGGTCGACGGCGCACCAGTCCGCCAGGTGGGGCACGATCAGATGCGTGAGGCTCCCGAGCGCGGCCCGGAAATCGAGTGACTCGCCGAGCACGTCCGAGGTGCGGGCGAGCAGCTCGAGCCGAAGCCGGGCGGCGTGCTCCGCCTCGTAGGCCTGGGCGCGGTCGACGGCGAGCGCGATCCGGCCGGCCACCAGGCCGACCAGGTCGATCTCGTCCTGGCCGAGCGGCCGCGGCGCCAGCCAGTCGGTCTGGAGCACGCCGACCGTGCGCGGCCCGACCCGCAGGGGCGCCGCGAGCAGCGTCCGGACGCCGCGGTGGAGCTGGAGCGGCCCCATCTCGGCCTCGGTGGGGTCGTGGACGACCACGGGCTTGCCCGCGGCCACCGGGCCCGCGATCGGGGCGTCGGCGGCCGCGATGCGGGCGCCGATCCCCGCCTCGGTGCCGGCCCCGCTCGCCGCGCGCACGGCCAGGTGCTCGGCGTCGGACTCCATCAGCAGGACGGCGGCCGCATCGGACTCGAGCTCCTTGCGCAGGAGCGCCAGGATCTCCTCGAGCAGGTCGTCGAGGTCGACGTGCGAGAGCGCAGCGTCGGAGAGCCGCTGCAGGCGCTGGGCCGCGTCGGCCCGTTCCTGGGCCGCGCGCAGCAGGACGCTGTTGTCGACCGCGACCGCCGTCCGCCGGGCGAGCTCCTCGGCGACGGCGACGTCGTCGGCGCTGAACGGCGGCCGGTCGCCGCAGGAGAGGAGCAGCATCGCCCCGAGGGTGCGGCCGCGGGCGGCGAGCGGCAGGATGAGCGCCGACCGGGCGTCGATCTGGCGCACGGCCTCGATGTGGCGGGGGCCGCGCAGCCGCTCGCGCAGGACGTCGTCCGAGAGGTCGTCCAGGATCTCGGTGCGGCCCTCACGCAGGGCCGCGGTCATGTGCAGCGCCTCGGGGTCCGGCGGGAAGGCGCGGAGTCGCTCCGTGAGCGGCGCACGTGTGCGGTCGGCGTCGGCGACCGCCACCCGGCGCATGCCGGCCTCGTCGTCGAGCAGGTCGAACGCGCACACGTCGGCGAGCCACGAGGCCGCCAGCCGGGCGACGCCCTGCAGGCCGGCGTCGGCGTCGAGCGAGCGGGCCAGGAGCTCGCTCGCCTGCAGCAGCAGTTCGAGCCGCATCTGGGCGGGCGGGGCAGCGTCCGCGGGGGCGGCCTCGAGCGCGACGCTGACGCTGCCGGCGGGATTGCCGTCGGCGTCGGTCACGGGCGCGCTGACGACGTGCACGCGGATGTGCCTGCCGTCCTTGCGCACGGCGGCCACCTCGCCCTCCCACACGTCTCCGGCGCGCGCCCGCGATCCGAGAGCCGCCGCGGCCGTGCTGGCGCCGAGCTCCTCCGGCGTACGCCCGATCGCCTCCTCGGCGGTGTACCCGAACAGCTGCTCGGCGCGGCGGTTCCAGGCGGTCAGCGTGCCGTCGGGCGCGGTCGCGACGATCGCGGCGGGCGCCTCGTCGATCAGGTTGGAGCCCGCGATGCCCGCGTGTGCGGTCTCCGGGATGTTCACGCCCCGCCCCCGCGGCCGGCGGGGACGCACAGCTCGCCTCTGAGCGCCGATGACATGCGGCACCCTAATGCCGCTCCGAATCGGTGTCAATCGAGGTTATCGGGCCCCGGCGAGTGGGGTAACCTGCTCGTCGGTGGCGGCGATGGACGGCACAGTGAGCCTGCGCGTGCTGGGTGCGGCGCCGGCCGCTGCGGTGGCCGAGCCGGTGCTGCTTCTGCTGGGCGCGCGCGCCGGCCTCGACGTGGCCGCGCTCGACGAGCTCGTGATGGCGGTCGAGCTCGCGGTCCGCGGCGCGGGACGGCCCCTCCTGATCGAGGTGACGCCGGACGACGGCCGCCTGACGGTCGCCGTGCGGCCGCTCGAGCCGGATGGCCTGCGCGCGTACGGTCAGGCCCTGCGCCGGCTCGTCACGGACGTCGAGATCGACGGCGACGGGGCGGGGATCGTGATGCGTGCCGGCTGACCCGGCCGGGCGGCTGGCGGTGCTGGCGGCGGCCGGCGACGGCGCCGCGAAGGCGGAGCTCGTCAAGCAGATGAGCCCGCTGGTGGGGCGGTTGGCGGGCCGGATGGCGAACGCACGGGTGCCGCGGCAGGATCTGGAGCAGGCCGGGGCGGTAGGGGTGCTCGCCGCGGTCGACGGCTTCGACCCCGACCGGGGCGCGGCGTTCGCGCCCTACGCGATGCGCTACGCCCTCGGCGAGATGCGCGCGCTCGCGCGCGGGGCGGCCGCAGTGCACGTCTCGCGCACCGGCCGCGACCTGGCCGCCGCGGTCGAGGCGGCCGCCGCCGCCCTCACGGCCGAGTCCGGCGCGCCGCCCACCGTCGACGAGATCGCCGACCGGGCCGGGCTCGACGAGGAGCAGGTCGTCACCGGCCTGCGCGCCCGCCGCGGCCTGGCCCCGCCGGCCGGCGGCCAGGACGAGCTGCTCGAGGCCCACGGCGGCTGGGAGGACGCGATCGAGCAGGTAGAGCGCCGCCTCGACGTCGGCCGTCGGCTCGAGGAGCTCGACCCCCGCTCGCAGCGGATCGTGGCCATGCGCTTCGGCCTCGAGCTCTCCCAGACCGAGATCGCCGAGCGCCTCGGCATCTCCCAGATGCACGTCTCCCGCTTGCTCCGCGCCGCCCTCGAGCAGCTGTGGGGGGACGAGGGGTAGCCGGGGCCGCGTCGTCAGTACTGCGTCGTCGTGAGCGCGTCGACCTGGAACCCGGTGCCGGCGACGATCTGGAGCGTGTGCTGCCCGACGGTAGGGAAGGTGGCCCGGAACACCCGCTGGCGCTGGCCGCTCGTCGTGTTCTCGTCCACAGTGGTCGGGTTGACGCCGTCCACGGTGACCGTGGCCGAGGCGAGACCTGGGCCGGTCGGCGCGATCACGCTGACGCTCTTGCCCGTGAACGAGAACGTCATGGTCGCTCCAGCGGTTTTGGCGAGGTCGCCGCCGCCGCCCCACGCCCCTTTTCGATGAGACCGTCGCCCATCCTGCGCCCCATGTAATCGTCGGGCTTGACCCGTCGTAGATCTGGATCGGCGTGAGCAGCATGCCGGTGGAGTCGTCGTTGCCCTCCTGGTCGTCAGTCGCGACGAGGAGCTGGCCATGGGCGTTCGAGCTCGCGACGCCGTCCATGAGCACGCTACACAGCGGGCGACAGTTGAACCCGTTGTACAGGTCATTGCCGAACGGGACGTTGGCGGTCGCCACCGCCTGCTTGCCGCCGAGGGTGCCCAGATCCTTGAACGTCGACCCGTCCCACAGAAACGCCCGCTCATGGCCGCTCGCGTTCTGGTATCCACCCACGAGCCGTCCGACGCCGTTCACCGCGTATGCCTCATCGGTGGTGCCGAGGGTCCACCCGCTGGGGTTCATGTAGAGGTCCCACAGGTCTGGGAGG
>Ga0075424_100002027_pt1 | contig 18253 bp, 12 predicted proteins | sample SoiMethybrSBSTD3_FD_75301 | JGI IMG/M metagenome (GOLD analysis project Ga0075424, IMG submission 75301) | Bulk soil microbial communities from a Populus tree surrounding site in Tennessee, USA - Soil MetaG P. TD hybrid SBSTD3 | ecosystem: Environmental > Terrestrial > Soil > Tree plantation...
CCCCCGCCGGCGCGATCTTGTCGAGCGCCCGTTGATCTCTCGCGCCGCCGGCCTGGGTTTGCGCGTCGGTCGTGTCGTCGGTGAGCGCGAAGAACGTCGAGCCGTCCAGCGGCTCGGACAGGTCATTCGTCTGGTCGCCCGGGTCCGTCGAGAAGTCGTGACTGGCGGCCTTCTGGAAATCCGCCGGATCGGTGCTCAGGAACGACTGGCCCAGGGCGGTGAGCGCCGCGGTGTAGCAAGCGGTCGGAGTCCCGGCGCAGCCGTTCAGCGCCGTGGCTCGCAACACGTTGGCCTTGGCCGCGAGCGCGCGGTTGAACTGGACGAAGGTGGCCGGCGTATTGAAGTCGGCGAGCCCCGCCGGGATCGAGAACGGAAAGTCGGTCGACCCAGCCGCGGCTAGATCGGTCGCCGCCGAGTTCAGCAGGCCGAGGATGTACCCATAGACGCTATCCTCGCTCACCCATGGCGCGGGGCCCGCGCCGACCGGGCGATCCACGTCCACGGGAGCACCCAGCTGGGCTCGCGTCTGGATGACGTAGAGGAAGGCCAGCGCTTTGAACGTGTTGGCCAGACCACGCGACGCCGCGCGCTCGGCGTCGCTCAGCAAATCCACGCCCGACATCGACGTGTTATTGGCGAGCGCCTGGAGATAGATGTTGGCGGTACGGATGCTTTGATAGCGGTCGAGCCACAGCGTACCGCCGAAAGAGCCGCCCGACTGGACGGGACCGAAGAACGGCTCCGCGTAATCAGGCTGGTTGTTGCCCGACAGATTGATGCCCTCCCGCCCCATGGATCCCAGCCGCCAGATGAGGGCCTGAATGCCGGAGCGGGAGCTGGACATCACCCCGGTCGCGGCGGCGTTGAGCTTGTCACGGGTCGGGTTGCTCAACAGATCGCCGAGGGTCGGCTGGTTCGTATTGAGGATGTCGAAGTTACAGGCCGCCAGAACGAGGAGGCCGGCCGCGATCGCGAAGCGTCTCGTGCGCATGGTCAGAACCCCGCCTGGATGGTGAAGAAGAACTGCCGGGACGGTGGATAGGGCCCGAGGTCGATGTTCCGGGTAATCGCCTGGGAGCCGTAGTTCGAGACCTCGGGGTCGTACCCGGTATAGTCCGTGATCGTGATGAGGTTCACGCCTTCCACGCTGAGCCGCGCCGACCGGGCCCCAAACCAGCCCGCGATACTTTCGGGCAGATCCAGCGACAGGCTCGCGTTGCGGAGCTTCAAGAACGACGTGGACTCCACGAATGGGCGCGCATCGCCGGTGTTGTTGCAGGCGTCATAGCCCGCCTGCCCTCGCGGACTGGAGAAGTCCGGGGCCAGTCCGTTGCAGTCGTACAGCGACAGCGTCTGGTTTTGCGCCACGCCGCCGTTCTGCCAGTCCCACAGGAACGACAACGACGCGCGGTGATACGTGAATTGGTTCGAGAACGCCCAGCTGAACTTCGGATTCGCCTGGCCGAGCGAGATGGTATTGCCGAGATCGTCGACACCGATGATTTGGGTGATCGGCCGTCCGACCTGGACGAAGAACTCGCCGTACGAGAGACCGTAGCCCGCATTGGCCGGCCGGAAGCCGGTGGCGCCGCCGGGAAGGTTGAGCTCGAGCACCCGGTTCCGGATGCTCGTAAAGGTGGTCCGGAAGATCCAATTCAAGTGCTCGCGTTGGATCGGCGTGATCCCGGCGGCGATTTCGATCCCTTCGTTCTTGATCTTGCCGCCGTTCAGGAACTGCAAACCGAATCCCGTGGACGGCGCCGGCGTCACGGGCACGAGCAGGTCGCTGGTCTTGCGCTGGAACAGCGTGAGTTCCAGGCTGGCGCGGCCGCGCAGCAGACTCGCGTCCACTCCCGCCTCGATCTCGCGGGTGCGCTCGGGCCGAATGTCCGGGGCACCGGCAATGTTGCCGACCACGGTGCCGACGTGGCCGCCGATCACCTGGCCGCCTTGCAGGGTGGTGAACTTCTGGCCGAACAGCGGCTGGTTGCCGGTCTCGCCGTAGTTGGCACGCAGCTTGAAGTCGCTGCCCTCCCCCAGCAGGCCCGGGATGCGGTACGATGCCCCCGCCTTGGGGAAGAAGTAGAACTTGTCGACGTCACCGTTGGCGCTCGAGCGCTCGGCGCGCGCCGCGGCGGACAAGAGCAGGCGCTCGCTCAGCCCCAGCCATTCCTCCTGGGCGTACAACCCGATGGTTCGCTCATGGGTGAGCTCCTCGAAGGCCTGCAGCACCGAACCCTGATTGACGTTCTGCTGGCCCGGGAGCAGCCCCTGCGCGGAAACGCGCGAGCGGCCGAGCTGACGATCCTCCCACTGCACACCGAGTGAGGTCGTGGTCTTGAAACTGCCGCCCGACGGGGTGTAGGCGTGGATCGCGTTCAAGTTCCAGTTGGTGAACCGGCTGTCGGCGTTGCCCAGCGTCGACACCCCGGGGTTGGTTTGATTGGCCTGGAAGTACAGCTCCGGCGGCGCGAACACTTCGTTCTTCTGGTTGAAGAAGTCGATCCCGCCGGCGCCCACGAGCTTGAGGTTGTGGTTGGCGCTCGTGATCGCCTGGTACGTCGCCGTCAGCCCGCCCGTGAACCGCACCGCCGTCTCGTCGTTCTTTCCGAGGGCGATGTTCTGCAACGGGTTCGAGCTCAAATACGTGATGCCCGGCTTCGGGAACGCCCCGTTCACCGGGGTGATCGGGATGAACCCGGGCAGGTAGGCCAGCGCATACGTGATGCTGGCGCCGTTGTTGTCGTTGTTGGTGAAGCCGCGCTGCGTGGTCGTGTGATTGAAGGCCGAGCTGAACGAGACGCTGAGCCGGTCCGTCAGCGTCTGATCCAGGTTGGCCCGCAGGGTTTGCCGCTGCCCCCCCGTGTTCGCAATGATCCCGCCGTCGCCCTTCACGTTGCCCGACAGGAAGTAGCGCGTTTCTCCCGAGCCCCCCGATACATCGAGCTGGGTCTCGTAGTTGATCGGCTTCTCGCCCGCGACCTCCCGCAGGTGGTCGTACGTGGGTAACCGCCCGTTCACCTCGTACGACCTGATCAGGGCGCTATCCCCGAACAAGTCGAACGCGGCCGTCGTGTCGAACACGCGCGTGTCGAACCCGCGCTGCAGCTCGGAGAATCCGACGCGCGAGAGGATGTTGGCGCGCGGCTTGCCCCCCTTCCCGCGGTTGGTCGTGATGATGACCACACCGTTCACGCCCTTGGAGCCGTAGATCGACGATGCCGCCGCGCCACGCAGGATTTCGATCGACGCGATGTCGTTGGGGTTGATGTCGGTGAGCCGGTTGACGGGGTCGTCCTGCTTCTCGCCGTCGTTCCGGGTCGACTGCGGATTGCCGCTCGCCGTCACCGTGAACAACCCGGAGGAAATCGACGCGTCGCTGTAGATGACGCCATCCACCACGAACAGCGGGTCCGCGGATCCGACCACGGTGTTCGAGCCGCGGATCTGAATCTGGGTGCCGCCGCCCGGCGCTCCGGAGTTCTGGTGGATGTAGGCGCCGGGGACCTTGCCCTGCAACGCCCGATCGACGGCCGGCGCCGGCACGCTGGTCACTTCGCTGCCGGTGATGACCGTCGTGGCAATCGACGCGTTGCGCCGCTCGACGCCCGTGGCCTGCCCGGTGACCACGACCGCCTCGAGGTTGAACACGTCGGGCTCGAGCGTCGCGTCGGCCGCGTTCTGATCGGCCGGGACCTGCACCTCGCGCCGCTTGAACGCGATGCGGCGGAACACCAGCGTGACGGCGCCCGCGGGTGCCGCGATCGCATAGCGACCCTCGGCGTTCGTCACCGCGGCGAATGCGGTGCCGGTGACGGAAACGGTGACGCCCGCGACGGGGTCGTTCGTCACGGCCGACGTCACCCGGCCGGTGACCTGGCGTTGCTGGGCCGCTGCGCCAGCCACACCGACCAGCGTCGCCAGCACCAGCGCGAGTAGGGGAATGCGTGTTACCACGAAGGCCTCCTCGAAGGGTCCCACGGAAGTCACTGAAGCCGCACGAAGCACTCCATATCCTGCCGTCCGAACCGCGGCCCCGCAAGGACGGGACGGGCAGTCACGGATTGCGACGGAACATGCGTCCGGACGCATAAAAAACCGCCGAGCGCGGGGCGCTCGGCGGTCCAACAGCACTGCGACGCCGCAGGCCGGCGGGCCTACTGCCGGGCATTCACCTCGAAGACGTTGATCGGCATCGAGGAGAAGACCGTGTCGGCCGGTATGTCGATGGGGATCTGGCCCAGCTTGCCATACCGACGCATATCGATCCAGCGATGGCCGTTCTCGTACAGCAGGGAGTACAACCGCTGCTTGAGCAGCTGGTCCAGGATAGTCGCCGCGGGCTGTGCCCCGAGGTTGGTGACCGAGTCCAGCCCGCCCGAGGCTCGGCGGATGAAGTTGATGAACTGCGCCGCTTCGGCGTTATTCCCCTGCCCCAGCCTCGCCTCCGCCCACAACAAAATCAACTCCTCATTCCGGATGATCGGAATCGGCGAGATCGGGGTCGGGTAGCGCAACCAGGACAGGTCCGATGTGTGCCCGCTGAGCGAGAGTGGCGGGACCCGAGTCGTCACCTTCGCGAGATAGCGCTTGTCGAGCAAGGCACTACCCGACTGCGTCTCCGCGTCGGTGCGAATGGACGGATGCGCCAGATTCACGGCGGACTGCGGGTTTTGCGACAAGGCGTTGGGCGTGTCCTGATTCCCGGTGCCGAACGCCATGTAGGCCCCCTCGTCGAGCGCCGTCGTCGTGTCCATGAACGACTGACCCGGCGAGAGCGCCGTGATCACCGAGTCCCAGCACACGGTGCATGCGCTCCAGCTCGCCGCCGGGCTGGTATACGTGCCCGCCGGGAGCGCCCCGAGGCTTGCGCGGTACGCGAGAACCCGTGCCTTCAGCGCCCGGTTGACTTCGAGGAACGTCGCCGGCGTGTTGAAGCCCGTGAACCCGGGACCGGGATCGAACACGAAAGCGCCTCCGGCGGCCAGCAGGTGCGTGCGCGCCGAATCGAGCTTCAGCGCCACGTGCTTGTAGGCCGAATCGTTGGAGACGAACGGCGCCAACGGCTGGTCGATGGAGCGGTTCACGTCGATCGGAATCGAGTCCTGGATGTGCGCGTTCAGGACCATCAGGAACGCCAGGGCTTGGATCGTCTGGACGAACCCCCGCACGCCCTCCTTTTCCTGATCGGTGATCTGCGCCGAGTTGATGACGTTCAGAATTGCATAGCCGCTCTGAATCGTGCGGTATTCGCGGGTCCACTGGCCTCCGCCGAAGGCGTTGTTGCTCGGGTCGAGCGGCCCTTGCAGCAGCTCGCTGACGAAGCGTGGATCCGCGGTGTCCAAGCGGTACCCTTCACGCCCCAGGATCGACGATTTCTGGACCCAGTTGGTAATGTCTTCGCGCAGGGCGATGAGCAGACCCACGGTGGCCGAGCTCACTGTGGCGGCCGTGGCATTCGGTCCGATCGACGGCGGGCTGTTCGGATTGCTGATCTTGAAGTCGCACGCTCCCACCGTCAGGACGACCAGGGCGATGAGCGCCTTCTTTGTGTCGAGAATTCGCTGGCTGTGCGCGCGCATGGTCAGAACCCCAGGTCGATCGAGAAGAAGAAGCTGCGGCTCGGCGGGAACGGCGCCACGTCGATGTTCCGGATGATCGCCTGATTACCGAAATTCGAGACCTCAGGGTCGAGGCTCTTATACGATGTGAAGCGCAACAAATTGCGCCCGCTGAGCGACACCCGCGCCGTGCGCATCCCGAAGTGGGATGCGGTCTCCGGCGGCAGGTCATACCCGAGGGTCAGCTCACGCAGCTTCAGGTACCCGCCGTCCTCCACGTACGGCTGCGTCTTCCCGCTGAGGAAGGTGTTCCAACGCGTCTGGCCCGCGGTGTTCCAGTCTTCGGAGTTGTGGGCAGCGTCGTACAGGAGTGTCGTGAGGTTGATGACGTCCCCACCGTGCTTCCAGTCCCACAGGAAGCCGAGGCTAAACCGCTTGTAGTTGAGATCGCTCGAAAGCGACATCTGAAAGTCCGGATTGGCGTCGCCTACCACGCCTTCGGACCCGACGATCTGCGTGGCCGAGTGGCCCTCCTGAATGAAGTAGGAGCCGAGCGACAGGGCGAACCCGCCGGTCAGGTAGGCCGGCACCGGCAGCTCCTGCACCTTGCTGCGTGTCAGGAAGAACGTCGAGCGGAGAATCCAGCTGACGTCCGTCGCGCGTACCGCCGAGACCTGGAGCGCGGCCTCGATGCCCCGATTCCGGAGCTTCCCGCCGTTGAAAATGCGGCTCACGTACCCGGTGGAGGGCGCGAGGTTCTGCTCGAGCAGCAGGTCGGTGATCGTCTTCTGATAGACCGTCACACCGAGCGTGGCGAACTGTCCAAACGTCGCGTCGAAGCCCGCCTCGACCTCCGTGTTCCGCTCCGGAGTGATGGTCGAGTCACCGAATCGGAACGGGCGGAGCTGGCCCACCTGACCGCCGAGTGCGGCGGTGCTGTCCAGGATGAACCGCGCGCCGAACAGGGGTGGGTTGCCCGTCTGCCCCCAGGCCGCGCGCAGCTTCAACTCGTCCAGACCACCGACCGGATTCAGCAACCGGTAGGACGCGGCGGCCTTGGGATAGAAGTAATACTTGTCGGGGTCGCCGTTCACGCTGCCGCGATCGGCCCGGATGCCCGCCGTGAGCAGCAGGCGCTGGTTCGCCGCCAGGACTTCCTCCTGACCGTACAGCCCGAGATTCTTCTCCGGCTGGAGGCTCTGCTGGGACGTGATGCTCGCCGCCTGGCTCACGTTTTGGAGCCCGAGGGCGATGGTGCGTCCCACGACGTTCGTCCGGTTGAAATCCTTGTCCTGGTACTGGAAGCCGGCCGAGGTCGTCGCCTGGAAGGCGCCGGAGGCCGGCGTGTACGTGTGAATCGCGCTCCCCGCCAGGTTGAGGCGCAGGTCGGACGCCTTCCCCAACACCACGGTGCCCGGCTGGCCATCCTGCGGCTCGTATTGCAGGTCGGCCGGCGACAAGATGTCGTTGCGCTGACTGAAGTAGTCGAGGCCACCGGTGACGGTGAACCGCAGCTGCTGCGTGGGGGTGGTGACCGCGTCCACGCGCGCCGTCGTAGTCCCCAGGATGCGCCACACGTCCTCGTTATTCGTGAGCTCGGCGAAGGTCTGTAGGGGGTTCGACGTCGAGAAGCGGTTCCGCGGATACACGCCGTTCACGGGGCGCAGGTCCATGAAGCTCGGCGTCGAGGGGAACACCAGGAACGGGCTCGTACCCGTGTTGTCGTTGTTCGAGATCCCGCGCTGTGCCAGGCTGTGCACGGCGCTCAAGTTGACGCTGACCTTGAAGCGCGTGCCCAGGAGTTGATCGAGGTTCGCCCGGATGGACTGCTTCTGGTAACCGGTGTTGGGAGCGATGCCCCCGTCCTTCTTCGCGAGTCCGGAGATGAAGTACGCCGTCTGGTCGTTTCCCCCGGTCACGCTCGCATCCGTCTCGTAGGACAGGGAGTGCTCCCCGAACAGCTCGCCCGCGTTGTCGAAGTTGGGGCAGCCGCCGCGACACAGGCGCCCGACCAGGGAGTCCTGGCCCCACTCACCGACAGCTTCGGTGGAGTCCCGGAACGCGCGTGCGCCAAGGGTTTTGGCGGCCGAGGCCGTGCCGAACCGTTGGGTCACGCTGAAGCGCGGCTTGCCGGGCTGACCGCGCCGCGTGTTGATGATGATCACGCCGTTGGCCGCCTGCGCACCGTAGATCGACGCGGCGGACGCGCCCTTCAGCACTTCGACGCTCTGGATGTCGTGGGGGTTCAAGTCCGCGATCCGGTTCACCGCGTTGTCCTGCGGGTTGGGATTGCCGCCCGCGGCCGCGGCGGTGATCGCGTCCATGTTGCTCTGGATCGCGTCGTTCGCGATCACCATGCCGTCCACCACGATGAGCGGGTCCACACCGCCGTTGATCGTGGTGACACCACGTAGGTTGATCTGACCGCCGCCCCCCGGGGCGCCCGAGTTCATCTGGATCAAAGCGCCGGGGATCTTGCCCTGCAGCGCGCCCTCGATCGTCTGCACCGGCGCCCGGTTGAGCTGCTCGGTCGGCACCGTGGTCACGGCGTTCGCCAGGTTCCGCTGCTCCACCCCGGTCGCCTGGCCGGTCACGACCACGGCCTCGAGGTTGAACACGTCCTGGTCGAGGCTCACGTTGGCGCTCGACGCGTCCGCCGCAACGGGCACCTGGCGACTGCGGTACCCCACGCCGCGCACCAACAGCGTGACCGCGCCCTGCGGCGCCGAGAGCGAGAACTCTCCCCGGTCGTTGGTGACGGCGCCGATCGGCGCGCCGACCACCGAGACGCTGGCGCCGGCGATGGGAGCCGCCGTCGTCGCACTCACGACCTTCCCTGTGATGGGACGCTGCTGAGCCGCGGCGCCGATAGCGACGCTGATGCTCAGCGCGAGCGAGACCAACCAGATGCGCTGTGCCACGGACCCTCCAGACCTCAGTGGTAGCAGTTCTACCCGCACGCAACCGCAACGCCCGCTATGTTGCGCGCGATTCCGGAGGTCCGCAAGGTGTCACGGCGCCCGCCGCGGCTCGGGCCGCGCCCGGCGCTCAAGCAGCCCCGCATACAACGGCGGCCCGAGCGCCGCGAGCGCCACGGCCACCAGCACCCCCGGCAGCCCGATCGCCCGGCTCTGCACTTCGAGGGTCACGCCTACCACCAGGAGCAAAATCGGCAGCGCCGCGAGCGTCACCAACCCGGGCACGCCCACCGGCACGCGGAATGCACCGCGCAGGCCGGGTTCCACGCGCCGCAACCGCACCAGCGCGGCAAACTCGAGCGCCAGTGCCGCCGTGTACAGCAGCACGTCGCCCGCGAGCAGCCCACCGAACGGCAACAGCGCGAATACCGAATACACCGCCGCCGAGACCAGCACCGCGTTGCGCGGGGTGCCGCGCGCGTCGGTGACCGCGAGCGCTCCCGGCAGGAGGCCGTCCTGCGCCAGCACCAGCGGAATGCGTGAGTACACGAGCAGCAGCGCGTTGAAGAGCGCAAACGCGCTCACCATCCCCGCCACGGCGAGCCAGCCGCCGAGCCAGGCGCCCGCGACGCCGGCGGCGAGGCCCGGCCACGCGCCGTCAGTCCACGACGTCCAGGGTGTGAGCGCGAGCACCGGAATCACCGCGAGCAGATACACCACCGTCACCAGGGGCAGCGCGCGCGCCAGCGCCCGCGGATACGTGGTCGTCGCGTGTTCGATCTCCCCGCCGATCGTCGAGGCGTTGTCCCAGCCCGAGTAGTTCCAGATACTCTGCGACACGCCCAAGCCCAGTGCCCCCAGGAACGAGCTGCCGGCGGCGTGGAACGGCGTGACCGGGAAGGGCGTCGCCGGTTGCCCGATCCAGCGCACGATCGCCACCCCCACCAGCACCCCGAACGGCAGCAACACGGTCGCGACGAACCAGCCCGACGCCCTGCCCACCGCGAGCGTCCCCCGCAAGTTGAGCCAGGTCGCGCCCCAGATCAGGAACAGCGCCACGAGCCAGGCTTCGAGCTGCGACAACCCCGGTGCGAAGAACCGCAGGTACTGAATGAACAGCACCGGGTAGATCGCCATGTCGAGCAGCGAATAGACCCAGGAGAGCCAGCCGTTCCAGAATCCCCAGAAGCGGCCGAACGCCCGCTTCACCCACTGGTAGTAGCCGCCCTCGACGGGCAGCATCGAAGCCAGCTCGCCGATCAACAGCGTCTCGGGAATACTGTAGAACAGCGGCGTCGCGACCAGCAGCAGGACCGCGACGCCGGGACCCACCGAGCCGACCAGCCCCTCCAGGCCGAACGGCCCGCCGGAGACGGTGAAGAACATCACCGCCACGAGCGGCCCCAGCCGAAGGGCGGACGGGCGTCGCGTCACTGGTGCATGTGATCGTGCTCGACGCCCCCGTCCCAGACGACCTTGGGATCGTCGCTGTCGAACGCCATCACGTGCACCATCCAGCCGAACAGGCGGGGCACGAACCGTCCTCCCACCGCGGCGCACGCCTCGGCAGTCGCAATCGGCGACCTGGGACCGAACACGGGGTTGCCGTCGCGCAGCTCGCGCCACCGCTCGCGCTGACCTCTGGGCGGCAGGCACCAGTTCACGTGCTCGTGCCAGCGCGCCACGGACAACGGAATCCGCTGGTCGAGCGCGTCGAGCGAGGTGCGGGCGGGGGCCGTGTACATCGCTCCCGCCAGCACGAGCGTCCCGCCCGGACCCTCCCGATAGAGGAGGGAGGTCGGCCTCGTGGGATCGAACCGGCGCGTGGCGGAGAGGGCCCAGCGCCAGCTCGTGAAGTGGTAGATGGGCTGCTGCACGCCCGGAAGAAATTTTCGAAACCCATCGGCTTGGGCGGCGCGCACGTCGCGGTAGCGAGCGAGCGCCGTGCGCAGCTGCGCCACGAGCTGCGCAGCGCGCGTCGAGTCGGCTGGGTTTCGCGGACGCAGCGGCGTGAGCGTCATGTGTGGATCCACGGACAGCGAGCCGCTCATGGCTTCGTGGGCTGCGTGGGTGGCGCGCTGATCGGTCGAGTCCATCGCATCCATCTTGGCTGCGTCGGCCGGGCTCTGGGCGCGGCAGGCCGAAAGCAGGCCGAGCGCCAACGCTGCGACGACGCAACAGCGCGCGAACCAGCGAGCCAGATCGTTCACGTGACGTCCTCCCGGGGTCCGTGGGTAATTTAGGGGAGTGTTTGCAACGTTGTCCCCCCAGAGTTACTTCGTAGGACCTCGCCAGAAGTAGGAGGACGTCATGAGACCTGTGTTCCGTCCGCTGCTGGTCGTCCCCATCGTGCTCTTCGCCGCCCAGTGCCGCGAGGCCACTCTGACCGCACCGCGGCTGATCACGACCCTGCCGCGCCCGCTGACCGGCGCCGAGAACCATCTCGTCGCGGCGGATAATCAGTTCGCCTTCAAGCTGCTCGGCGAGATCGCACGGCGGGCGGGCCCCGATACGAACCTGTTCATCTCACCGCTGAGCGCAGCCATGGCGCTCGGCATGGCGTATAACGGCGCGGCGGGCGTCACGCAAACAGAGATGCAGCGCGCGCTCCAGCTCGACGGCATGACCCTCGACGAGGTGAACCACTCGTACCGCGACTTGATCGCGTTGTTGCGCGGGCTCGACCCGCAGGTCGCGTTCACGGTCGCGAACTCGGTGTGGTACGACCAGAACCCCGCATACGCGCCGACGCCGGACTTCCTCGCGACGACGCGGGACTACTTCGACGCGCGCGTCGAGAGCCTCGACTTTAGGAGTCCCACCGCTGCGCCGACGATCAATGCCTGGGTCTCCGACCAGACCCGCGGCAAGATCCCGTCCATCGTCCCGGATCCCGTACCAGACGACGTGGTCGCCTACCTCATCAACGCCATCTATTTCAAGGGGAGCTGGACGGCGCAGTTCGACAAGGCTCGGACGCAGCCACACGCGTTCACGCTCGTGGACGGTGCCAGTACTACCGTCCCGATGATGACGCACGGGCGTACTATTCGGGTAGGCTACGTGAGAGACAATGGGGTGACGGTCTTCGACCTCCCGTACGGGGGCCAGGCGTTCAGCATGACCATCGCGCTCCCGCGGAATGCAGGCGGGATCGACTCGCTCATGCAGGAGCTGACCGGCGAGCGCTGGAGCACCTGGATTGCCGGGCTCGATTCCGGAACGTTCGATGTCTTCGTGCCGAAGTTTACGGTCACGTACGGGCTCAGCATGAACGACGCTCTGAAAGCGCTGGGGATGCCATCGGCGTTTTGTGGTTCCCCACAGCAACCGGATTTCACGCGGATGAATCCCACCGGGGCGCTCTGCATCTCCGAAGTCAAGCACAAGGCGACGGTGGACGTGAACGAAGAGGGCACCGAAGCGGCAGCGGCCACGTCGGTGGGCATAGGTCTCACGAGCCTGCCGCCTTCCATCGTCGTGGACCACCCCTTCTTATTCGTGATCCGGGAGCGACTCTCGGGAACGATTCTCTTCATGGGCAGGGTGATGAATCCCGCCCAGAGCTGAGGGCATGCCCGGCGGCGCGTTCGACGTCGCCGTCGTGGGCGCCGGCCCCGCCGGCGCGACTGCCGCGCTCACCCTCGCCAGACGCGGGCTCAGGGTCGCGCTGCTCGAGAAGGAGGCCCTGCCGCGCTACAAGACTTGCGGCGGCGCGCTCGTGGCGCGCGGCCTCGCGTTGTTGCCGCCGGAAGTCCAGACCGTCTTCGAACGACGCTGCGGGGAGGCCGACCTCCACCTGCTCGACGCGAACCAGCGCCATCGCGCCACCCGCGAGCCGCCCGGCCCCCCGATCATGGCGATGACCATGCGCGACCGGTTAGACCACGTGCTCGCGTCGGCCGCGGCCGCCGCCGGAGCGGCGCTGCGCACGCCTTGCACGGTGAGCGGCGTGAGCCTCGATCCGCATCACGTCCGGCTCGACACCGACGCCGGTCCCGTGACCGCGGCCTTCGTCATCGCGGCGGACGGTGCCACGGGCGAGCTGGCCCGGCTCGCAGGGTGGGGGGACGGGCGGCACCTGATTCCCGCGCTCGAATACGAAGCGCGCGTCGACGACGCCACGCTCGAGCGATTCGCGCGGGTGCCCCGCTTCGATGTGGGCATCGTGCCTCACGGGTACGCGTGGGTGTTCCCCAAGACGGCGCACTTGTCGGTGGGTGTGCTGACGACGCACCGCGGCGCGATCAATCTGCACCGCCAGCTCGAGGAGTACCTGCGGGTGATCGGGCTTGCGCCGGTGTCCATGGAGCGTCACGGGTTCGTGATCCCGATCCGGCCCCGGGCCGGCCCGCTCGCCCGCGAGCGCATGCTGCTGGTCGGAGACGCGGCGGGGCTGGCGGACCCGGTGACGGCGGAGGGGATCAGTCTGGCGGCGCAAAGCGGCGGCCTCGCCGCAGACGCGATCATCCAGAGCCAGCTCGACCCGCCGCGCGTGCGGGCCGGCTACCATGCGGCCCTCCGGCCCATGCTCGCTGAGCTGCGCGTCGCCCGCGCGCTCGCCCGCTTGCTATACGACTGTCCGCGCGCCCGCCGCTGGATGTTCCGGCGGGTGGGTCAGCGCCTGGTCGAGGCCATCACCGACGTTTTCATGGGCGCGCGGACGTACCGCGGATCGGTGGCGGGGCTCTTCGCCGCCTTGGCGCTCCGCCCCAGCACGCGCTCGTAGACCGCGAGCTCCTCCCGCGCGATGCGCGGCCAGGCGAACCGGGCCGCTTTCGCGACGCCGGCGCGTCCCATCGCCGCGCGGCGCTCCGGGTCCGCCAGCAGTGCGATGGTCGTGTCTGCCCACACCGTCGGGTCGTCCTTCGGGATGAGCACCGCCTCTTCGCCGCCATCGATCACCGACCGGAAACCGAGATTGTCCGAAACGATCATCGGCGTGCCGCACGCCATCGCCTCGAGCAGCGTGACGCCGAACGACGCGATCGTCGTCGGGCAGAGATACAGATCGGCCGAGCCGTAGTACGCAGGCCGGTCGTCGAAGACTTGGCCGACGAAGCGCACGCTCGCGCCCAGGCTCGCCGCGCGGGCGCGCCGCTCGTAGTAGCGCCGCCACGGTCCGTCGCCCACCACGGTGAGCACCGCGCCGGGGAAGCGCGCCAGGATGCGCGGCATCGCGTCGAGCAGCGTGCCCAGGCCGTTGCGGGGCTCGATGCGCCCGAGGAACAGCAGCCGGGGGTGCTGGACGGACGCGTCGGGGGCGCGCTGGCCGTTGGGCCGGAAGAGCTCCGTATCCACGCCGTTCGGGATGATGTCCCAATCGGCACGGAAGTAGCGCGCGTTCGCGTCTACCACCGGCTCGCTCACCGCGATCGTCGCTGCGTGCCGGTCGAGGATGCGCTGCAGCGGTCGCCGGAACACCCGGCAGCCGACCGAGCGCGCGAACCACGAGTGGAACGTGGCGACCACCGGGAGGCCTACGCGCCAGGCGGCGAACGGAGCGGCCAAGCCCAGCGTCGGGGCGAGCCCGCCATGCACGTGCACGATGTCGAAGCGGCCGGCCCGGAACACGTCCGCGAGACGGCGCCGCAGCCGCCAACCGGTGGTCACGCGCGACACGCCACCGTTCGAATAGATCACGCGGCTCGTCCCCACCCTACGCACGAAATCCGCGTCCGCATACTCGCCCATGTGGGACGTGATCACGGTGGTCGGGTGCCCCCAGCCGTTGAGCTGCAGCGCGAGGTTGTGCACGTGCTCGGGGACGCCCCCGAGCTGCGGGTAGTAGTCTTCGGCGACCAGGGCGATGCGCATCGGGCGAACCTCCATCAGTGTGACCTCTTGAGGCGGGCGACCGCGGCCAGCACCGCCCCCGGCTCTTCCTCTTGAATGAAGTGGCCCGCCGCGGGCACCGAATCGAGCACGAACGTGGGGAGGGAGCGCTGCAGCAGCTCCACTTCCCGGGCCCCCACGTCGCCATCGTGGTGCGCGCCGCCCACCATCAGGCGGACTGGGCACCGGATCTCCGAGAGGTGCGGCGCCAGCTGCTCCGGTTCGCGGGCGTTCGCCATGGCGAGATACGCCTTGAGGGTGGCGTCGAGATCGCGTCCGGCACCCGCGGTGTACCCGACGACCGCCGAGTCGGTTACCCAGCTCGCGTCGCCCGAGGAGTCTATCAGCATACCCCGGATCTTGCGCCGGATGAGCCGCATCCCGCCGAACAGCTTGATCCAGGGCGCGAACCGGAGCGCCCGCTTGAACGCCGGGGTGATCGCTCGTTCCGTGGGCCCGCCCTCGATTGACAACACCGCCCGCACGAGGTCCGGCCGCCGGTAGGAGAGACGAAACGCCTCGGAGCCGCCGATCGAATGCGCCAGGACCAGGGCGTTGCGCACATGGAGCGAGTCGAGCACGGCAGCGATGCGGTCGGCCTGGGCGGTGAGCGAGTAGTTCGCCTTCTCCGGCCGGCCGGAAGACCCGACGCCCAACGGCTCGATCACGATGGTCCGGTAGCCCGCGTCGACCAGCAGCGGGACCAGCTTACGGAAGCCGAAGGCCGAGCCGAAGAGGCCCGGAATGAGCACCACCGGGTCGCCGCGGCCCGTGGTCTCGACCGACAGCGACTCGGCCGGAGCCACCGGCACCATGAACCCACGCGACACCGACGCGCTGTCGGTGATCAACAGAACGGCGAGCAACCACACGAGGGGAGACCCCGGTCAGGGGATGAGAGTCACGCGCACTGTCCGAGCGCCACCAGCAGGTCCGGTCATCGCGCCGAGACTACCATGGACGCCGAAGCCCTGTCAACGACGCGGGCGGCCATATTACCGGGCATGCAAGCCCTGTGGCTGGAGGATCGGCAGCTGCGCGTGCGGGACGACGTCCCGATCCCCCAACCGCCCTCGGGCGAAGCGCTGGTGCGCGTGCTGCACGCGGGGATCTGCAACACCGACCTCGAGCTCACCCGCGGATACTACCCGTTCACCGGGATCCCGGGGCACGAGTTTGTCGGTGTGGTCGAGCAGGGTCCGCCGGCGTTCGTCGGCCGTCGCGTGGTCGGTGAGATCAATGCCGTGTGCGGTGCATGCGGCGCCTGTCTCGCCGGCCGGCGTACCCACTGCGAGCGGCGCACGGTGCTCGGCATCGTGAGTCGACACGGCGCGTTCGCCCACTACCTCGTCTTGCCAGCCGAGAACCTCCATCCGGTCCCGGACGCCGTGTCGACGGAAGCCGCTGTGTTCACCGAGCCGCTCGCCGCCGCACTCGAGATCCAGCAGCAGGTCCCGATCGGCCCGCGCGACCGCGTGCTGGTGGTGGGTGATGGCAAACTCGGCCAGCTGGTGGCGCAGACGCTCGCCTTGACTGGTTGCGCGCTGCTCGTGGTCGGACGGCACGACGCCAAGCTGGCCCTGCTCGCTGCGCGGGGCATCGAGACGGGGCTCGCCGACCGAGCGGCGCGCGGGGAGTTCGATATCGCGGTCGAGTGCACCGGCAATCCCGAGGGGTTCGCGGTAGCACAACGCGCCGTGCGACCGCGCGGTACGCTCGTACTGAAGAGCACCTACGCCGGCGCCCTGACGCTCGATGCCGCGGCGGTGGTGGTGAACGAGCTGACCCTGGTCGGATCGCGCTGCGGGCCGTTCGCGCCGGCGCTGCGCTTGCTGGCGGAAGGACGGGTGGCAGTCGAGCCGCTGATCCACGCGCGCTACCCGCTGGCCCAGGCCGTCACGGCGTTCCAGCACGCACAGCGCCCGGGCGTGCTGAAGGTGCTGCTGGAGATCGCCTAGGCGGGCGGTCGCGGCAGTGCGCCCACGATGCGGGCGATCGCATCGGCGAAACTGCGGCGACCCTCCAGGTGCGGGCGCCACTCGCGCTGCAGCAACGCGCGGTACTGGTCGGCGCTCGCGTTCTGCTTCCAGACGCCGAAGCGTTCGCCATACGGGACGTGATCGGGGATGGCGTCGCGGACGGTTTCGCCTGCGGTGAAAAACAGCATCAGATGGCCCAGCGCGGGGGGCAGGACGCGGCCCTCGCGGGCCGCCGTCGCGGCCAGCGCCGAGTCGAGCGGGCCCGTCAACGCATGGCCCGCTTCGTGCAGCAGGCCTTCGATGCCGAGTGATCCCTGATTGCCGCGGGCGTTGCTGGACATGGTGATGTGCACGGGGTTCTGCGTCATATAGGCACCGTACCAGCTGGCGTAGACACTCGCATCCACGACGATCGGTCGGACGGGCCAGTCTGCGGCGAGCGCCTGCGCCACCGACCGCGTGAGGCACGCTTCGCGGGGCACGAGTAGGGCTTGCAGGGACGCGATCCATTCCCGGTTCCGTCGGTCGTGCGCCGGCCACCACACGAGACGATACACCGGAGCCGCGCCGAGCAGCGCCTGGCGCACGGCCGGGTCGATGTCGGCGTCGCGCAGGTCGCCGTCACCTCGGGCCGCCGCCAGCCGCTCGTTCAACCGCTGCACGATGCTGTCGCTTTGTCCCATCGCCAGCTGATTGGTGACGTAGAATCGCAACGCATCTTCCCACGCGCGGCGCTCCGGCGGAGTCAGCGCGCGCCCGCCCACGGTGTCCTCGACCGCGACGGTCATCGCGGCCGGCACGTCGTTATTGATGCCGCGCCGCTCCTTGGCTCCGCGATGGAGGAAGTTGTGGAGGTTGAGCCAGAAGCCGCTGTGGAAGACGAAGGTCGAACGCTCGGCCAGGCGAGCGCAGTTGGAGCTCGTCTGAGCGACCGTCGGCGACACACCACCGACGAGCACGATCGCGGCCACGGCTGCAGACGCGCGGGTCACGCGCGGGAATACACGGCGGGGAAGCGGGGGGTTCCAGTAATGGCCAGGGGCAGAAATCGAAGTGCCGACACGCGGTTTTTCAAGTGAACCCGACGTCTTGCGAGAGGACAAACACTGTATCACGCTCGATCGTCGGCCGCGCACAATCGTACGTGGCTCTTCCACCCGGGCCCTCTAGTGTGATGCGAGCCTTGGGAGGAATGAAGCGCGGGTTGTCGTAATGAACCGCGCCGTCGTAGTAGTACTCCAGGGTTCTGAGCTCGAGCTGGCGCAGCTCGTAGCCAGCACGCCCGACCGACGCGGTTGGCAAATAGTAACCATCAGGATCGAAGTGACCCTGCCGCGTGGCGATCGTGTCCACGGTATGTGGATTCCGCGTCATCACCAGAGTTGAGAAGGAGTACCTAGTCCCCAGAAAGACTCGACCTCAGATTCCGAGGTAGCGGTCCAGGCCAAGACGACCGGCGCCGGTGAAGACGAGGGCGAGCGAGAGCGCGAGCAGTAAGAACTCGAGTTCCCATCCGGCCTCCTGCGGCCCGGACGCGAACCGAGACTTCCCGATTCGCACGGTCGCGAGCGCTACCACCATATCGATCGCCAGTCCCAGCGCGAGCAGGCGCGTCGCGACGCCCAAGATCAGCAGCACCGCTCCGACTGTCTCCAATAGCGCGACCAGCCACGCGGAGAGCAGCGGGGCTGGCACGCGGATCTGCCTGAGGAACCCCGCAAACGCGGCCGGATCCTTCAGCTTGCCCCGGCCATGGGCCAAGAATGTGATCCCGAGCGCCAGCCGCAGGATCAGCTCGCCGACGCCGGCGTAGGGTGCGAATACACTGTCGAGCACGCGCGCCTCCCTTTCCGTCCCCCGTGTCATTGCAATGTCGTTCACTATGGCCAGGGGCAGAATCGAACTGCCGACACGCGGATTTTCAGTCCGCTGCTCTACCAACTGAGCTACCTGGCCGGGC